>PPYF01017274.1_pt1 | contig 11796 bp, 13 predicted proteins | sample 1559871 | NCBI WGS metagenome assembly PPYF01 (sample SAMN08240021, study PRJNA423297) | Human gut metagenome, whole genome shotgun sequencing project. | reverse complement strand
ATTCTATGGACTTACAGCCAATGACGACAAGCTATTGTCGTCATTCCCCCTCTCTCTCCAGAGAGGGAAACGTTTCGCAAACTTTCCTTTTGCATTCTTCACCGCTTTTGGATAAAGGTATAGTAAAACGACTTTCCATAAACATGTTGGAAAGTCGTTTTACTATGCTTTTTAATTTTATCGGGCATCTGATTTGCATGACAGCTCCAGGCCTGCCAGTTTTTTCAAATCCCTCCGCGCAATTTTCAAACCCGTCTTACTTTCTCATACCTGCTTTTCAGAATTCGGATTCGTGATCGAGGAGCCATCCGCCAGCGGTGCAGGCTGGGCAGATGCAGTATTTCACGCCTTTTTCCTTAGCTTCCTTTGCTGCAGCTGCCAGGTGGGCTGCTGTGTCTTTGCCCAGCACCTTTTCTCCTTCTTCTGATTCAAAGAACGGAATCACTTCATCGATGGAGTTTACGTCTGCCTTCAGTTCTTTTTTCAGTACATCTGCAGCCGCCTTTTCTTTTTCCGTCCCTACGGCTTTCAGATAGTCTCCGCAAATTGTTTTCAGTCCTTCATAGCAGGACGAAGCGTCCATAACTTCCTTTACTTTGTTCAGTACTTCTTCTTTTACCATGGGAATCATCCTTTCTGTAAAAACTATTCTTTCCATCTGTTTGGGCCAGGCTACCTCGATGTAAGGCAATATTCAATGATATCCTTCTTACGAAGTGCATTCATCCAGGGCTCCGGTATTGACTCCATACCGTACGCTATGCCCGCCAGTCCTCCGGTTATGGCGCCAATGGTATCGGTATCCTCTCCCAGGTTGACTGCCTTAACGAGGGCATCCCGGAAATTATTGGTAGTAAGAAGGCACCAGACGGCCGCTTCCAGTGAATCCTTTACGTAACCGGTGCTCCGTATTTCACTGCGGCTGCATTGTCCTATATCCACCAGACCAGCAAATGTTTCCGATGCCAGACAGGCTGTCTCTATGGCCTCGGAAAGAGAAAATCCGTCCAGAATGAGCTGTGCTGCGTGAATGTATACCTGGCAGGCTTCCACTGATAGCGGATGCGCATGGGTGATACCGGATACCTGGGCAATCTGTTCATCACTCAGGTTCTGCACAAAGGCCAGTGGAAGTATGCGCATAAGCGATCCATTCCCGTTGGACTGTTCATTAGTGCATCCATGCCCCTGAGTAAGGGCATGTACTGTGGTAAACCCCTGATCAAACACCTGTCCATCCGGGGTATATGTACCATTTTCCAGCCAGTCCTCAAAGCGGGCCCTCATGTCCGGTATGTCCACCCCTTCGCAGGTAAGAAGGCTGTCCACCGTCGCCAGAGTAAGGCTGGTGTCATCCGACCAGGTCCCGGCAGGCCATGGAAGTTCACTGCCTTTTATCATCTCCGTCACTTCCGGATACGAGTCACGGGGAAGAAACTGCACCGGAAGCCCCAGGGCATCCCCAATCGCAATGCCGTATACAGCAGACCGCAACCGGTTTACATGTCTAAGCATAAGTATCCCTCCTTATTGCATACACGTAAAACGATGTTCTTAGTTCTATTATACGACAAAGATGAGCGGGGCTCATAGGCCGGTGAGAACCGTTCCCAGTTTGCAGGGCTATACCTTAACTTCAAAAGGCAGGTCGGCAAGAATCTTATCGGATTCTCGAGTGAAGGATTCTGCGAATAGCAAAAAACGATTTTCCAACATGGAAATCGTTTTTTGCCTTCTGTTTTATCTGAACAAAACCCTTTATAATTTTCGGTTCTTAGAACCTGCATCCTGCAGATTGGCTTCGCCAATCTGCTCTCTCCAAGCTCATTCCTCACCCCTCAAATCTATCTTTTCTCTGCTTATTTCAAAAGGGATGCCAGTTTTGCGCCATGGGCCTGGCAGGCTTTGATTATTGGTTCCCTGTCTTCCGGTTTGCTTACCCCGGGAATGTACATTACGCCGCCTGTGTGCAGAACTCCGCCAAAGTGCATACCGCAGAGTTGTGCCAGCTGTGCCGCTGGAAACATATAGCTGTCCATGGTATGGCTCTGTACTTTGCCTTCTGCATATGCATCATAAGGAGCACCGGTGGTACAGGAAACAATCAGTGTTTTCCCCTTCAGCCGGGTCCCGGTACTGCCATAGGCAAATCCATGGGCAAATACATCTTCAATGTATTTCTTCAGCAGTGCCGGATACGCATACCAGTAAACCGGGAACTGCAGGATAATAGTATCTGCTGCTGCCAGGGCTTCCTGTTCGGTCTTAATATCAAACTTCCAATCAGGATATAATTCCGCCACGCGGCGTATATCCATATCCGGAACTGCGGCCTTTACGGTTTCCATAACAATTTTATTTCCCAGTGACATTTCCGGGTGCGGATGACCATAAATCATAAGTACTTTCATAAAAACCTCCCTGTATATAAATAAAATAAGATGCTTTTTCTGTTTTCAGAATGAAAGGGACTGGAGCCATTCACGAACTTCAGCCGCAGATGCCTTTCCTGAGAATCGTTCCCCATCCAGCCATTTGCCGTTTCCTCCAGCCAGAAAAGCCAGATTTTTCCCGCTGTCTCCTATATCCGACATCGCCGAAGTAGCAAAAGGAACGACCGTCTTTCCTGAAAAGTAATGATTCTTTACAAAGGGCTCCACTGTCCAGGCCGCCTGCTGCCACCAGATAGGATAACCCATAAATACTATGTCATAATCCTTCCAGTTCGCTACATCACCGGTATACTCCACATGACGCAGCGAAGGATTCTCATGTTCTCTGGATACGCGGCTATCGTCATCATTATAGTCCAGATTCTCTTCTGTATAAGGTTTTGTCAGCTCCAGGCGGAACTCATCCGTTCCCGTCTCTTTTGCAATTTTATCGGCAACTGCTTTTGTATTTCCCGTATCAGAGTAATACACAACCAAAACCTTTTTATCTGCAGGAACCACCGGAGTGTCCTGCGACACAGCCTTTGCACTCCCATTTCCACAGGCAGAAACAAGAACTCCAAGGGCTACAATAACTCCTGCTATTTCCCATTTGAATCGATTCATAGGCTATCTCCCCCCTTTTTATACTTGTTATTTCCGATTTACCCACCACTCCGGAAACCGCCCCGGCTTCTGCATGGATACCTTTTCTCCGATTTCCGGCGTCAGCAGATTCCAGGAGGCTCCCCGGTGTGCCTTTTCCAGACTCTGCATAGGCGCCTGCCAGGCATGACGGGCCAGTGCGAATTTGGAATTATGAACAGGTATCACATAGCGTGCCTGGAGATCCGTTGCCGCTTGCGCCGTTTCCTCTGGCAGCATATGGATATTATGCCACTGCAGGTCATACTGCCCGTTTTCCAGAAGAGCCAGATCAAACCCTCCAAACGCATCTCCGATATTCCGGAAATGCGGTCCATACCCACTGTCTCCACTGTAGTAGACCTTATGGGTCGGGGTAATGAATGCATAAGATGCCCATTCTGTAGGATTTCGTTCCAGAAGACGTCCGGAGAAATGCTGCGCCGTCAGTACGTGAATATGGAAATCCGGGGCAATTTCCACATCGCTGTCCCAGTCTTCCTCATAAAGTTGGGAAGGCCTGAATCCCCACTCTTCAAAGTATTCTCCCACGCCTAACGGGCAGACGATTTTCCCAATCTTGTCTTTAAGCGACATAATCGTAGGATAGTCCAGATGATCCCAATGGTCATGACTGATAACCAGAATATCCACCGGTGGAATATCGTCCGCCGTATACACATTGCTCCCCTTAAAGGCGCGATTGGCAAAAAAGATGGGGGACGCATAATCGCTGAACACCGGATCCACGAGTATTCGTTTCCCGTCCAACTGCATATAGAAGGAGGAATGCCCCATCCAGACTACAAAATCTTCGTTACGATCCTGCTTCCACAGATTGACTTTCGCACTGGGGACAGGTTCTTCCGGTACCACATCCGGCCTCTCTTCCATGAAATAATCCATCAGTCCCCTTATCAAGCCCTTATCCGGCCCCGATATAACAGGCACAGGTTTCAGATTTTCAAAATGCCCGTTTATATAATGGGAAGATGCCTCCACCCTGGCCAGACGCTGAGGACTGAAAGGACGCCCAAAGCGAGGTGAGTGCAGATACGCTGCCACTCCCACCGCTGCCAGACAAAGTATACCGACTCCAATCCACAACCTCATTTTGTATGTCCTCCTCTTTCCTCATGCCCACAGAGTGCCCCTGCGCACGCAGTTCGCGAGTATGGTCAGGCCCTGTGACTGCCACATATCAGCTGTCCTACCCCATATATCCTAGCAAGAACCTGCCAGGCCGTAAAATGCCTGTTAAATTCCCTTCGACATACAGAATGAGCATGATAAAAATAAAAAGCCGCTGTGAATTTTTCGTTTCACAGCGACTTTTCTCTCTTCAGAAAACACGGAGATTCCTACTGGCAGACACAGTCAACATCATGGGTAAAATTACCAGCCGGTTACCTGAAGGAAATCGAAACACTACCCGGTTTGGGCACTGATTCTCTGCCTCAGCCTCTTATAGAGCCGGCCCTTCTTTATCTCCTTCTTTTATGCCGGCAGTCTTTGCATCGTTTGGGCAGTTCATACCCCTTATCCTGGTAGAATTCGGCTTCGCCCTGGGTGATGGGGAAGGTGCAGCCGCAATCCTGACAGGTTCGATACTGAAATACCTTTTTACGGAATCGGTAGCAGTCATCACAGTAATCGAATGGTTCTGCCTTTTCTACGTACTTCAGATAATTGGTATACAGCATATCCTTTCCGCAGCGTTTGCAGTGATGGATGGTTCCTTTTTTCAGGCACTCCGGGCACAGGTGTGCCTTCATTCGATATGCCGGCCAGGATTTGCCACAGAATCGGCAGGTTTCTGCTTCCCGGTCATCTTTCTTTTTCCCGAAGAGGCGGCAAACACCCTGCCAGAGTCTGGTAAAAAACGGTTCTTTTCTTTCCGGCTTAGCTTTAAGCAATATGCCCCCTTCGGAAAGGCGCGCCGCTATGGCGTGACGATTCTTCAGGCGATGAATCCTTGACGCCAGCTCCCTGTCCTGGGTTATCAACAGCATAGGCTGCTTCCGGGAGGCACATGCCAGGATTTTAGTGAAATCCGCATCCGCATAGTTCGATTCTGCAACGCCGGCCAACATGGCCAGATTTTCTTTTTCCAGCACCTGCAAAAGATAAAGCACATTTTCTGCCTTTCGGGCCAGTGCCTTATCCTTGTGGTTATCCCGATGACGCATAAGTTCATTTAACACCGAAGGGATGATGATGATTTTCTGTCCGCTTTTACGAAGGGTAGGAATCCACTGGTTCCAGAACGCCTCCGAATACTCTGACAGCAGACTGCAGGTGTCTATGAAAATGCAGGTGCGCTTCACATAGAGTACCGCATCCTGCAGCATTTCTTCTTTCTCTATGGTTTTCCCCTCCTCACAGCGATGGAATGACCATGCTGAATGTAATGCGCCCATCTTTCCAGGATACACGGATTTTCCCTTTCAGCATCCCCAGAATTTCCTGGGCCATGGACAGACCGATACCATAGCCGGCTTTTGCACTGTTATGCGACTCATCGCTTCGGTAGAACCGTTCAAAGAAGCGGGTATAATCCTCGTGTTCCCCCGCCGCATAGTCATTGCTGATAGCCAGTGCCACGGTGCCGTCTTTCTTTCCTTTCCGCAGCGCAAGGCGCACGGTACCGCCTTCATCGCAGTATTTCACTGCGTTGTCCAGGAAGATATTCAGCAGTTCGAGGAAACATTTTTCATCGGTCTGAATCCTTACATCCTTTTCCACGTCCGCTTCCACTTTCTTATGCTGCTCTTCTGCCAGCAGGCGGAACGAACCGGCGGTATTGGCTGCCACCTCGGATATGTTGACCAGAGCTTTCTGCATCTGGAACTGGGAGCCTTCCCCCATCTTGGACAGCAGTATCAGATGATTAATCAGATTGGACAGGCGGTGTACCTGTTTTAAGATGCCCCGTGTCCACTCATTTTCTCCATTCACCATTTCCAGTGCTTCCGCGTTGACAGAAATGATGGCAATCGGGGTCTTCAGTTCATGACTTGCATTGGTGATAAACCGCTTCTGATTTTCAAAATTATGGATAAACGGCTGAATCGCCCGGTTGGACAGGGAGGCAAAGATAATAATGAAAAGGACTATGCAAACCAGACCAAACCGGAAAGAGAAGTTCATAAAGGAACGAACGGCCATGAATTCCCGGCTGGCGTCCACCACAATCACCATTTTCTCCTGTCGTGCATCGCTTCGTACCAGGAAACCGTAGTCGGATCCGTCTTTTTCATAAAAACCTGCTTCCTTCTGGGATTGCAGAATCCGGATGGCTTCACTGACCGCTTCGCTTTCCGTATAGGCGGCAATCTGCTCGGCATGAATGGCCATAACTTTATTTCCCGGGCTGAGAATCACACTGAAATACCGGGTGGAGTAATAAGCTTCCGGCGTGTCATCATTCCATTCAGAATCGATGAACCAGGTGGTGGCCCCTGTGGGCTCGTGTCCTTCCCGCCTGGGCATAACCCCGCCGTTATCCGCAATCCGGTTCATCGTCTTGAAACAGCTTTCCTGCATGGACCGGGCACTCATCCAGTTGATAGACAGAAGGGCCACGGATACGATAATGAAAATAGAGACCGCGGCCAGAAAAATAAACCGGTGGCGTAATCGTTTAATGAGATCCATAAGTATTCACTCCGCTCTGTATAAGCCGGTACGGACCTCCACGTTGCCCCTCCACCGTGAGGTCAGACTGAACAGACGCCAGTTTTCTCTTCAGATAGTTCACATAGAGCCATACGGCATCCTGATCCTCTTTTTCCCCTTCATCTCCCAGGTGACGGAATACCGCACTTTCATCCAGGGACTTGCCTGCATTGTTCATAAAGTAGCGGAGCAATCTGGCTTCTTTAGGACTGAGGCTGATGGTGTTTCCGGCCTGCACTTCGGCCGCTTCCACATCCAGCATGGTATTTCCCAGGGTAATCTTTCCCGGATTGAAGGCTCCCTGTCGGCGTGTCTGGCTCCTTACCCGGGCCATGAGTTCCTTCACGGAAAACGGCTTGGCCAGATAATCGTCAGCCCCGGTATCCAGGCCCTGAATCCGGTCATCCACTTCCGCCTTGGCTGTAAGCATAATGACCGGTGTCGTATCGCCTGAGGCACGGATTTCCGCCAGTGCTGTGAGGCCATCTTTCACAGGCATCATGACATCCATAATCATACAGTCGTAGCTATTGGCTTCTGCCAGATTCACTGCTTCCTGTCCGTTGGCCGCCACATCGATATCATATCCTTCATGCTTAAAAATGGCCGCCAGAACACGGGACATATCCTGTTCATCTTCTGCGAGTAAAATGCGCATAAATTCCCCCTTCACAAATGCCCTCTTTCAGGCTTCCTTAATCATCATCCGTATAGTCTGCATGGACACATCGCAGGCTGCCAGTTCGTCCGCACAGCGCTTCAGTTCCCGGCTGATAAGATCTTTATTCTTGATTTCGTGCTTGTACTGCATCTGATGTTCCAGACTGGCCCAGGAATCCATGGCAATGGTCCGAAGCTGGACTTCTGCGTAATAATGTCCCGGCGTATTTCCCAGTGCATCGGTGGCCTCATCCTCGATTTCAAGGATGAGATGGTAACTTCGGTAACCGCTCGGCTTGGCGCTGGTAATAAAATCCTTTTCCTTCGCAACCCGGACACCGGGTATATTCCGGATGACATCTACCAGGTCATACACATCATCAAGAAAGCAGCATACAATACGGATGCCTATGGCATCATGAATGGTGCAGAGTGCAGACTCCGGCATTTCCGGAATCTCTTTTCTCCGGCACTTGTCGCGCATGCTTTCTTCTCCCTTAATCCGATAATTGATATGTTCAAATGCGGACTCTCCGGTAGAAGCTTTCTTTTCAGCATTCTTGTTTTCCAGATAATCCACCAGCCGGTGCATAATCTTTTCCAGCACAGGCTTCCAGGATGCATATATTGATTCGCTCATAATGACTCCTCTGGCAGGTTTATTTACATATGCCACCATAGAGTGGCATCACATTTCCTGCACAGCTTTAATTATACTATATCCACATAAAAAGACCTGCCTCCGAAGAGACAGGCCTTCATTCAGATTACACGATGGGTAACGGTGACACTTATTGTTTAGCCTTTAATCTTGCTGACGACGAGGCCCACAATAAATCCCACGACGGAGAAGGAGATCCATGCCATATCGTAGTGTGCAAATGGCAGGGAAGCCATGAAGGCATCTACACCGCCCAGGGCAATGCCTGCGGTATGGAAACCTGCATAGAGAGATGGAATAACGGTCAGGCCGATAGTCCATGCATAGATACTGTGTGCTCCTCCGTGAAGCTTGCCGGTCAGTGCCAGCAGGATCAGCACGATAGTCAGTGGATAGAGGAACATCAGAACCGGAATGGATGCGGAAATGATGGTGCTCAGACCAAAGAGTGCAATGCCGAAGGATACGAAGGAGAATACGGTAGCCCAGAGAACGTGATTAACTCTTGGCAGCAGCAGATTGAAGTAAGCTGCACAGGAGGCAATCAGCCCAACACTGGTGGTAAGGCAGGCAAGAATTACGATGCCGCCCAGGATGATGGAACCAGACTGGCCAAAATAGAACTGCGCTGCCTGAACCAGTACAGGAGCCCCGTTTTCCTGAATACCGATAGCCTGAACGGAGCTGGCACCCAGGAAGCTCAGGGAGCCGTAAATGAGAGCCATGATGATGGTGGAAATCAGGCCTGCGCGCAGGCAGGAGTAAGTGATTTCTTCATGCGTGGTCTTACCAAACATCTTAACGGACTGTACCACAATAACACCGAATACCAGAGCAGCCAGTGCATCCATGGTATTATAGCCATCCAGGAAGCCCTGTACCGCTGCGCCAACCGGAGTTGCATAGTTGTCCGTCGGAGCCTGCGGAATGCCCATCGGATTCATGAAGGAAGCACCAATGAGGATGACCAGGAAAATAAGCAGCAACGGAGTGATAACCTTGCCAATGCGGCTTACCATCTTACCCGGAGTAATAGCCAGCCACCAGGAGAGGGCGAAGAAAACAAAGGCGAACGCATACAGACCAATGCTCTTAGCCTCCGGTCCCAGAAGTGGAGCCACCGCAATTTCATAGGATACTGTGGCAGTACGCGGAATAGCGAAGAACGGTCCGATGGTCAGATACAGCAGAACAGTGAACGCAACGCCGTACCATGGCGCTACGCGGGAAGCCAGATTCTGCAGATCGTCGCCGGAATAACATACCGCCAGTACGCCGGCAAACGGAAGGCCTACGCCGGTAATCAGGAAACCCAGAGTAGCCCAGGTTACGTTAATACCTGCGTTCTGACCCATGAAAACCGGGAAAATCAGGTTGCCTGCACCGAAGAACAGGGCAAACAACATTAAGCCGATGGCAACGAATTCATTAGATTTTTTTTGCATAATAGCAACTCCTTTCCTAATCGTTAACCCCATCGTGTAAAAAGGAATTACCTAACTCTAGCATAGAAAAAACAGTTAGGCAATAAAAAAATATATGGGTTCCTTTTAGAAAACATCTATACCCCCTGCCCGGCATCCTCCGGACGTTACATGGGCAAATTACTCTGAATTCGCGTATATTTTTTACTATACCCAGGATTTCTCCTGTATTTATCAGCTTTTTTACCTTTTCATGGTTTTATGTTTCCTACATCGCCCCGCCCTCTCCATGCCTGGGTTTCATGTCTGATATTCATTTAACGCATACAAACCCATTCATAAATAGAATTATAAGAAATCATGTGGGAAGCGCGTAAAACCTTCCACTGGAAGTTTTCAGAGGGTGGATGCATGGATGAGCTAATGCGAATGGGTATAAGCCTCTGGCTTAGGGCTGCATGCTCCCGGAAGGGGCACAGGGGGTGGATACTGCGTATAGCATTTTGCATGAGCAGAGCTCATCCGTCATTCTTTCCTTGTCACAAGAGAGCATTCCATATCCCCCTGATCCCCCTGCAAAGCAGGAGGCTTTATATAGCCTCGAGCCGCAGGCTTGCTGAGCCAGGACAAAGTCTTGTCCTGGCTGGCTACTAGTCTACTGAATCGAAATCCGTATGGATTTCCTATAAATGGTAGCCCGGTCTTCTAAAAAGCTTGAAGTTGTAAATCATTAACTATGTTGCACTCCCATTTTTACCGCCCTGTGAATCTTCTGATTCGCACAGAGAGCAACCAAAGGTTGCAGGGGCCTTCTTGCTTTTCTATTTATACAGAGTCAGTAACGTTCTTATTCCTTTATATATTCATTATATTATATTTAATCCATACCATGTAATATAGCCGCTGGCAGCATCCCCGCCCAGGGCTTCTTCTCATGCATTTCCCGCATTGCTGTCTATGCAAAAATAGAATCTTTACTATTTTTCAATGTCGGTGGTATAATATAACACAACAATTTTGCCATGATGGTTAACACCAAGCCGTCACGAAGACAGGTAGAGGAGGTTTTCTATATGAAAAAAAGAATTGTCGGCGTAATTGGGATTGGACATGTAGGTGCCCACGTAGCATTTGATTTGGGTATGATGGGTGTTGCCGATGAAGTCCGCCTCTGCGATGTAAATGAACAGAAGGTTAAGAGCGAAGTACAGGATCTGATGGATGCGGTTCTTTTCATGCCGCGCCGTGTAGTATATAAGCCAGCTGCTTATGAAGAACTGGGTGACTGCGACATTATCATCAACTGCGCAGGCAACGTATCCCTGGTAGCTACCGGAAGCCGCGATGATGAAATGAACTTCACCGCTGTACAGGTCAATGACTATATTCCAAAGGTTATGGCCGGCGGATTCAAAGGATTCTTCATCAATGTAACCAACCCATGCGATGTAATTACCAACCTGATCGCTGAAAAGTCCGGCCTCCCGAAGAACCACGTATTTGGCACAGGCACCGGCCTCGACTCTTCCCGTCTGAACCACTGGCTCACCAAGCAGACAGGCATTGACCCACACTCTATCCAGGCCTATATGATGGGTGAACACGGCAATGCCCAGATGACCCCATGGTCCCAGGTTTCTTTCAACGGCAAGCGCCTGGACGACATGGATCCGGCGGATGCACGTTTCCAGTTTGACCGCGCACAGGCTACCCATGATGCTATCCGCGGCGGCTGGGTTACCTATGTAGGCAAGAAGTGTACTGAATACGGTATTTCCAGCATTGCTGTTACTCTGGCTCGTGCCGTTCTCCACGATGAAAAGAAGATCATCCCGGTAAGCGCAAGCCTCAAGGGCGAATATGGGGAAGAAGATGTATACGTAGGCCTGCCATGCGTTATCGGCGCTGACGGCGTAGAAGACATTATCGAATTCAAGCTCCCGGATGATGAACTGGCACAGTTCAAGCACTGCTGCGACACCATTCGTGCTAACATCGCCAAGTGCAAGAAGCTGCTGGCTGATAAGTAAAAAACAATCAAAAAAACTGCAACCTCAGGGCTGCAGTTTTTTTATTGTGGAAAAAGAGAGATTCGAGAATCGAGGGTGCGAGATGTGAGGGAGGATGCGGAAAATTTTTGTAAAAAAGTGAGAATCAACATATTACCGTTATTCCCAGGGATTCACATACAGCATTCTACTTTCCACCAGCCGCCAACAAAGACCGGGCTGTCAATAGTATGGAAATCAAAGATTTCTTAATTCTATGGACTTACAGCCAATGACGACAAGCCCTT
>PPYF01411713.1_pt1 | contig 11799 bp, 1 predicted proteins | sample 1559871 | NCBI WGS metagenome assembly PPYF01 (sample SAMN08240021, study PRJNA423297) | Human gut metagenome, whole genome shotgun sequencing project. | reverse complement strand
TCATCTATTATTTGAAAATAGAACTTGTGAAACTATCTGTCTCTTGTAGGAGTTTCTTATAGACAGCTTCTTTGAGTTTTGTCGTATGGCTTGTAGATACAGATTTATTGCCATTATTATCTGTTTTAAGACTTGCAGCGTCTTTGGCGACTGCCGCTTTAAACAAGGCTAACAAATCATCGTAAGAACTTACTGATGTACCATCAATAGTAACTGTCGTCAAACCATGTGACGCTTTTGCTTTCACTTCTTTGAAGTAGGCCTTCTTGAAGTCTTCTAGGGTATTGAACTGACCATCAGAAATCTTGTTAATGATAAAGTCATCACCAAGGGTGTTCTTACCAGCCGCTTTTGCTTCTTGTTTATACTTGTTGGTCGCATAACCTAGGAAGCCTTTTTCATAGCCGTAGTAACCCCAGAGTCTGAAGGTATTGTGCTTGAAGGACATAGCACCTGGAGAGCCCTCGCTGGTATTACCACCATAAATCGCAGACATCATAGGCACATTGACATAGGCAGAAGAGAAGTCCTCAGGTTTATAAACACCATTGCCAGGTCCTCGATTGGTCATGAAGTTATTATCCACAAGGTCATCAATAGAAGTCAAGCTAATAGCCTTTTCGCTATCACTTAGAGCACGCACCTTGTCGTATTGGTTTTTACTATTGCCTCGTAGCTGTTTGTCTACCTTCTTGAACCATGCGTTATTGAGCTCTTGCTTGCCTTGACTGAGAACTGCTTCTCCTTCCAATGAATCAAGAAGCATAAGGGTATCGTTGTAGCCCTTCATGTAACGGTCAATGGCTTCACGCGAGTTCAACTTGTTCGGATTGGTGTTGTACCACTGGTTACCATCGTTTTCTCTTTCAAAGGCCATGTTGAGTCCTAGAGCACCGTATTCACCCTGGTGACCCTGAGTCGCTGGTGATTGCAACATTCCTTGGGCATAAGCTTCAACGTCTGTTCCTTCACGACGACCAAAACCTCCAAAGTAGGCAATACGGTCATTGATATGAGTTGTTTCATGGGTAAAAGCTGAAGCACCGTACTCGCTAATCATGTTAGACATGACATAAGTAACCTTGGCACGATTATCGTATGGGTTGTCGTAGATGGCAGCATAGGCACCTGCCATGGCTCCGTTATCACCGTAGTACTCACCAACTGGTCCATAGATTTCACGGATTGGCGCATAGACTTCCGTACTGTTCTTGAATTGGCCGTAGCGCTCTGGCCAACCTGGCCAACCATGACCCCAGACATAGAAACCTTCCCAGATTGGATTGACAATGTCTTTGAACAATTTGTTTTTGACATTATCTGCAGCCAATCTTTGCCAGAAATCAAGATAGTTGATTTGACGTTGGGCCGCTAGATCAATCTCTGGTTTCAACTTCTCTAGGGTTGTGTTGTACTTGTTAGCTGTTCCATAAGACATAGTATCATAGGTAGAAATCAAGAACATCTCTGTCTTATCAAGGTTCAACAAAGGCAAAATCATCTTGCGGTGGAGACCACGACTAAGGTTGTCATAAACACGATACTTATGCTCACCAACACCTTCATTTTGAGACGCCTTCTCTACAACGTAGACCTTATCCTTAGCGGCATCGATGAACCAATCATTCATATTGTCGATAGTAGTAAAAAGTTTTCGGTTGTAGTTGAGGAAGTCGGTGAGATCACTAGAAAGGGTACTTTTGGCGAGAACTTCACCGAAAGCATCGTAGGTTCTTGAACCACTGATATTATTTTCCTTAGAGCCAATCTCAATCAAACGGTCAAGGACATCCACATTTTTACCATAGAAATCTGGTTTGAAGAGCATGATTTCTTTGATGTTAACATCATCAAACTTCACACCGTAATAACGATTCAAGTAGGTCAACCCTAGCAAGAGGGCTGCTTTATTTTTCTCGACCTTGTCAAGAATCATTTGTTGAGCAGCTGGTGATTGGTTAAGCTGGTGATCTTCATTTTGAACCAGCTTAGTTACTAGGTTAGTCAAATTAGCCTTAACAGCGTCAAAGCTTTCTTCCAAGAAGAGGTTCTTGATAGCATTGACCTTATTTGGACCAGTACGGCCAAGTTTTTGGTAAATCGGATCAGACTGCAACTCAATCGGTTTAAGGATATCAACAATCCCATTGATAAGGCTCGAGTGATCTTTTTGAACGATATTTGGAGTGTACTTGATACCCAAATCAGAAACAGTATATTCCTTAACGTTGCTCAAGCCTTCTGAACTCTCTGAAAGCTTGAAGTAGTCTTTGCTACCATCAGCGTAGTGAACAATAATCTTATTAGAAGCACTTAGGTCAGTGACAAAATTACTGTCATTCATTGGAGTTACTGAAAGCACTTCTTTAGTGTTTAAGTTGTGATCTTTAGCCAGTTTGTTTGCTTGGTAGACGATGTAATCCTTGTTATAGAATGGCTGGAATTTCTCAATATTCTTGTAAGCCTGCTTGTATTCTGGATTATAGTCTTGAATATTGACAAAATCTGCTTGACTAGAAACGTTGTTAAGGGTGTTCAACGCGTAAGGCTCGCTGACAAATGTATCAGCTGTAATCTTGTAACCTTCAACACGCTTGTCAGCTTCTTCCTTAGTCAAATGTTTGAGTTTTTTAGGACTCTTGGTATCTTTACCAGTACCATCTTCGGCGGAGCTGTAGCCGATAACACCAAAGAGGTCTTTGATATGAGGACCACCATCTTCGTCATTGACATCATTCGAAGCAAAGATTTCTTGACCTTTATTAACCTTGGCGTAGGTCACGTTATCTTGAACAGCACCGTATGGCCATGTCTTAGCGACAATACCACCGACATTTCTTGTGTTTTTGACATCAAGAACACCCTTGGCTACTGAATTTGTCACCCTAGCCTTAGTTCCTGACTTCCAACTGTTAAGCATGTAAGTGACAAATGGCACCAGCATACTTGCATTGGCATTTTGAGCTGTAATAGTCGCATCCACATAGGCTCTGTTGACGAATCCCATGTAGTTTGAACCAGCAATCCCACCAACTGTCGAGTTATTACCGACGGAGTTGATCTTACCGATAAAGGCGACATTCTCAATTTTGCCATCTTCATCAATCTTATTAACAATACCTGCCACGTCATTGTTACCAGTAACCGAACCAGTCACCTTAACATCTTCAATCAGACCTTTATTTTTAAGGTTAAATCCAAGAGTCGCGATTTGATTTTGATCAGGGCGATTGATGTCTACATTTTCAAAGTTGATATTCTTGATTGTTCCGCCATTGATAACATTAAACAATGGATGCTCTAAATCATAGATGGCATAGCGTTTGTCACCATCACTGAGCAACTTACCAGTAAATTCGGTCGTAATGTATGATTTACCGTTTGGAACGACGTGACGAGCACTCATACTTTGACCCAGCCTAAATTCACCTGAAGGATTAGCCTGAATGGCATTGACCAACTCAGCAAAATCGTAGTAAACATTGGCCTGACTAGCCTTAGGTTTCTCAATGTAATAGCTATAAGTTTGCGCAAAATGGTTTTGGGCATCACGTTGCACCAAATTGTCCGCTGCTGCAGTCACCTTATAAACCGCCTTGCCATCAACTGTTGTTTCTTCGATGGTTTTTACAGCCAAGTAAGTGGTCTTCTGATCCGCAGAAGTCATCTTCAAGTAGTAATTCGTGAGATCCTGAGGTACAGCTGCTAGACGAGTCTCATCCACTTCTGTTTGATTGTCATACTTAATCAAATCTGTACGTGCAAAATCTTTAAGCTCAACCTTCTTGAGATCCAGTTGGAGAGTTTGGTCTGCCAAAACCTGATTCTCCTCACCATTGCCACGATCATAGGTCATAGTTGTTGTGAGGGTATATGGCTTGTAATAGTCTAAGTTTGTTAGGTCAGCAGTCAAGGTCGTGCTAGGAATATCAAGCGTTTGAACAACCTGTCCGTTTTGCTTGAGGACCGCTTTAATAGTCGTGATAGCTGCTGAACCTGGATTCGTCAAGTTGTAGCTAAGTTTAGCACTACGACCCAAATCATCCTTGTCAATCTGTGTCAGCGTAAGCACTGGTTTTTCAGACACCTTGGTCCCTTTGTGAACGATACGATCTTGAACAGGAACTAGCACGGTTTCAGTGACAGTTGGTGCCTCAGACGTCTTATTCCCTTTATAGGTCTTATAGACTTTGGTGATTTTATTTTGACCTTTTTGTCCGTCTTGGACAACCTGCAAGGTACCTTTCTCAAGTGTGTCATCTTCTTGGACAATTTCTTTAAATGGAAGCTCTACAATAGATTCTTCCGTCGTTGTTCCATCTAGAGGCTTGCTGCCACGACGAAGCTTTCTAGGTTGTGGCACCTCAATAACCTTACCTGATACAATAGTTGGCTCACCAACCTTGACACCATCAATGGTTTGGTAAATTTTCTGGATTTCTTGGCTACCTTTTTGACCTTCTTGCTCGACAACCTCTTCATCCACATACTTGCTATCATCAGTGATAACCTCGATAGGATAATCGATGGCTTGCATTTCAGTCTCTGTGACACTGCCAACAACTGGAGTGTGGACTGGATTCTCGGGTTGGACAGCCGCCTCACCTTCGTGACCTGATTCTTGTGTACCCTTGGCTTCCAGTTTGCCTGTGTACTCTGGATTTGTAGGTTGAACAAGGGCTTCGCCTTCATGACCGGATTCTTGTGTACCCTTAGCTTCCAGTTTGCCAGTATAGTCTGGATTTGCAGGGTGAACAGCTGCTTCGCCTTCATGGCCAACTTCCTGAGTACCATTGGCACTGATTGGACCGGTGTACTCTGGATTGGCGGGTTGAACCACTGCCTCGCCTTCGTGCCCAACTTCCTGAGTACCGTTAGCACTGATCGGTCCTGTGTACTCTGGGTTAGCTGGTTGAACCACTGCTTCACCCTCGTGACCAACTTCTTGGGTACCGTTAGCACTGATCGGTCCTGTGTACTCTGGATTTGCAGGTTGGACCCATGCTTCACCCTCGTGACCAACTTCCTGCGTTCCATTAGCACTTGTAGTATCGCTACTGATTGAACCTGTGTACTCTGGAGCGACAGGTTGAACAGCAGCTTCGCCTTCGTGACCAACTTCTTGGGTACCATTGGCACTGATTGGACCGGTGTACTCTGGATTGGCGGGCTGAACTAGAGCTTCGCCTTCGTGACCAACTTCCTGGGTACCATTGGCACTGATAACACCGGTGTACTCTGGATTGGCGGGTTGAACTAGAGCCTCACCTTCGTGACCTGATTCTTGCGTACCTTTAGCACTGATTGGGCCGGTATACTCTGGATTTGCAGGTTGAACAGCTGCTTCACCTTCATGACCTGATTCTTGCGTACCTTTAGCGCTAATTGGTCCTGTGTACTCTGGATTAGCGGGTTGAACAGCCGCCTCGCCTTCATGACCTGGCTCCTGTGTTCCTTTTTTCCAACTGATGCCCTTACTATCCCTATCAGCTGTCCCCTGACTAACTGTATTATCTTCTTTTATTGAAGACTCAAGCCCTTGCAAAGTATTCTCCAAAGGTTGTTCAAGCTCCGGCTTAGCAGAGTAACGCAGATAACCCACATACTCATAACCATCAATGGCAATAACACCCTTAGCCAAATCTTCTTTATTTGAAACCGCAAGAGTTTGATTATAGGCCTGCAACTCCTTGTTTTGCAAGGCAAGAACCTCTATCGGCACAAGGAGACTTTGCCCTGCGGCCCCAATCAAGACTAAGCCAATAATTTTTTTACGATGTTTTTTTGAAAATAGCAACACAGCCATAGTCGCTGTTGCCAATCCCAAACCTGTCGCTGCCCAGTCAGAACTTCCTGTCTGAGGAAGAGTAGCTTGACTGTCTCCCTTACGTTTATAAACCAGATAAAAAGTGTCCTCATTTTGATATTCCTTAGGAATAGCATGTACCACTTGCTTCTGCTCTTCAGCTGTTAATTCATTTTCTGTGACATAGGCCATGTGTACCGATGCATCCGAAGTAACCTGGTCTGCCGAAACTGGTTTAGACACGAAAAGACCACCTGCTAACAAGAATGTCCCGATAGCAACTGGCCCTACACCTACTGACAATTTACGAATGGCGTATTTTGTCACTTTTTCAAAAACATGATTTGCTTGTTTCATTCAAAATCTTCCTATATATTAATCCTTGTACCCCAAGGCACGTCAAAAAAACGAAGACGTTATTGAAAAAACACGCACTCTATACATTTATTAACCTTCTTCCGAAGTCTATCATATCCTTTTTTTAATCTTTAAGCAAGCATTTTCTCTAATTTTTAATCAATATAAAAAACGAATTATGATTAGTAACTAGGTCCTCATGAAAATAATCAAACCTTTTCATATAAGCATTTTCATGCATATCACTATTTATGGGAATTTCCTCTATAATCTAAGTTACTAATATTTTTTGAATAAACCTCTTCAGCTTTTGAATTTTTATCTAATTTTTTAATATAAACAAAAACTGTCTTGTAATAGACACAAAAGAGACTCACCCCTTATGGGATGAGTCTCTTTTTCGAAAACTGAAATAGTCTAACTAACTATGTTGAGGGATTTAACCTATGAACTATCTTAGTCTTCTTTTTTGCGTTTTCCTGCCAAACCAAGTCCAGCTGCCGCAAGGATTCCTCCGAGAGCCATAGCTGCCATAGACGCATCATCACCTGTTTCAGGGAGTGCTGGTCCTTTAGGAGCTTCTGGTGTAGTTGGTGGTGTCACTGGTGGAACCACTGGAGTTGGAGGAGTCGGTGGTGTTGGAGGAGTTGGAGGAGTTGGTGGAGTTGGTGGTGTCGGTGGTGTTGGAGGAGTCGGTGGTGTCACAATATTGTTGAACTCAGTATCTTCTGGCAATTGAGAAGTTACTGTCAAGACTTTACCGTCTTTAGTTACTGAAACAACGACTGTAGCAACCATCTTATCGTAGGTAACAGTTGCATCGTTACCTTGTACTTCTTCTACTGTGTAGACGTGAGTACCTTCTTCACCACGTTTGTACTCAAGAGCTGAGAACTTGATCTTACCGTTAGCATCATTGCTTACAGTTTCAATCACATTACCCTTGCTGTCTTTAAGTACGAAGCTAAACTCACCAGCTTTAAGTTCACGACCTTCAAGTTTCTTAGTGAATTCAAACTCAACCTTAGTTGGGATATTGACTACACGTTTTTCTGTTGGTTTTTCTGGTTTTTCAACAGATTTCTTAGTTGGGTCGTATTGGTGAACGATTTGTGACGCAGTATTTTCGATGTCTACACCATCTTTAGCAGTGCCTTTGATAGTTGCAGGAATATCGAACTTGTAGTAGCGTCCGAATGCCAATTTAGCAGTATCGATCACTTGAGTATTTTCTGCATCACCGAGTGACTTAGTAAGGTCAGACTTAGATGTTGCAGTGATTACACCATTTTCAACCTTGATGTCGAACTTAGCTGTCACATCTTCTCCTGTTACAGAGTCGTATGCTTTAATATCAGCAACATTGATGTTCAAGTTTTCGCTGTCATATTTATCTGTAACACCTACAGATTGGATATTGTGAGCGTCAGTGAAGTTAGTTGTGTCGAGCCATACTTGGTAGACAAACTTATCACCTTTCTTGAGTGTCTTAGTATTGATATTTTCAGCTTCGTTGTTAGCTGTGTTGTCAGCATAAGGATCCTTGTTAGTATCGCCTACTTTATCTTTCAACTCAGCATCATCGTCAACAAGTTTCATACCAGTGATATCGAATTTCTCTTTAGAAACAACGTATTTCTCTGGTTGGAACTTAGGTTTTTCTGGTGGACGAACAGTGTTGTTAAATTCTTTGTCTGCTGGGTCGTTCACTTTAGTGATAAGAGCTTTCGCTTTACCATCATGTGATACTTCAACAGTGACAAGAGCTTTCATACCGTCGTATTGAACAGTACCGTCAGTACCTTTAACTTCTTCTACTGTGTACTTGTAAGTGCCTTCTTGGCCTTTCTTGTACTCAATAGGTGAGAATTTAACGTTACCTTTAGCGTCATTGCTTACAGTTTCAAGAGTCTTACCTTCTGAATCTTTAAGCACGAAGCTGAATTCGTTAGCTTTAAGCTCACGTCCTTCCAAACGTTTAGTGAAGTTGAATTCTACTGAAATTGGAACACTGTTAACACGTTTTTCAGTTGGTACGTTTGGTTTTTCAACTTTCTTAGTTGTTGGGTTGTAGTAGTTAACAACTTGGGCTGCTGTATTTTCGATATCCACACCGCCAGCGACGTCTGCTTTCACTGTTGCAGGAATATCAAATTTATAGTAGCGACCAAACTCGAACTTAGTAGTGTCGATAACTTGAGTGTTTTCAGCATCGCCAAGTGACTTAGTGAAGCCATCTTTAAGGTTAGCTGTAACAACACCATTTTCAACCTTAATGTCAAACTTAGAAGTTACATCCGCACCTGATACTGAATCGTAAGCCTTGATTGCTGATGCATCGACATCCAACTTAGTTTCATCGTAGTCATCAGTGATACCAACAGTTTGGATATGATCCTTGTTGTTAGCGTCAAATTGAGTTGTATCAAGCCATACTTGGTAGTAAAGTTTTTGACCAGGTTTAACTGACTTAGTATTCAAGTTTTCCAATTCGTTGTTTGATGCATCATCAGCGTAAGGGTTGGTATTTGTATCTGCAACCTTATTAGCCAATTCTTTATCATCATCAACAAGTTTAGTACCTGTTACGTCGAATTTCGCTTCAGAAACAACATATTTTTCTGGTTGGAACTTAGGTTTTTCTGGTGGACGAACAGCATTGTTGAATTCTTTATCAGCAATTTCACCAACAGTTGCTACAAGAGCTTTAGCAGTACCATCATGAGAAACAGTGATTGTTACATTCGCTTTCATTGTATCGTATGTAACAGTTGCATCAGTTCCTTTGACTTCTTCTACTGTGTACTTGTGAACGCCTTCTTGGCCTTTCTTGAATTCAAGTTTAGAGAATTTAACGTTACCAGCTGCATCATTCTTAACAGTTTCAACAACTTTACCTGCTGCATCCTTCAACTCGAATGTGAATTCGTTAGCTTTAAGCTCACGACCTTCCAAACGTTTAGTGAAGTTGAATCCGACTTCAACTGGAACACTGTTAACACGTTTTTCAGTTGGTACCTTAGGTGTTTCAACCTTCTTAGTTGTTGGGTTGTAGTAGTGAACAACTTGTCCAGCTGTATTTTCAATATCTACACCACCAGGAACAGAGTCTTTAACAGTGGTTGGGATATCGAATTTATAGTAACGACCAAAGGCAAACTTAGTTGTGTCGATGATTTGAGTATTTGCATCGTCTCCAAGTGACTTAGTGAAGCCATCTTTAAGGTTAGCAGTAATCATACCATTTTCAACTTTGATATCGAATTTAGCTGTTACATCTTCGCCTGTTACTGAATCGTAAGCTCTAATAGCTGAAGCATCAAGATCCAATTTAGTTTCATCGTAGTCATCAGAGATACCAACTGTTTGGATGTAATCTTTGTTGTTAGCGTCGAATTTAGTTGTATCGAGCCATACTTGGTAAACAAGTTTTTCACCACGTTTAACAGACTTAGTATTCATGTTTTCTTTTTCGTTGTTTGATGCATCATCAGCATATGGGTTCGCATTTGTATCTGCGTACTTGTCTGCCAATTCTTTATCATCATCAACGAGTGAGTTACCCTTGATGTCAAATTTCTCTTTGTTCACAACATATTTCTCTGGTTGGAACTTAGGTGTTTCTGGTGGGCGAACTTTGTTGTTGAACTCTTTGTCGTTAGCGCTTGAAGCGAATCCGCCTGTTGAAGCGTGGTTAACGACAGTTGTGAGAACTTTACCTTCCTTAGTGACTTCCACTGTTACAGTTGCTTTCATAGCATCGTAAGTGATTGAAGTATCTTTACCAGCTACTTCTTCAACTGTGTAAGTGAATGTCTTACCAAGATCAGCTTTGTTGAACAAGAGTTTTTCAAACTTGATGTGACCATCTTTATCGTTGGTTACTGTTTGAAGAACCTTGTTGTCTTTGTCTTTCAATACGAAGCTGAACTCACCTGCAGTCAACTCACGGCCTTCAAGTCGTTTAGTGAAGTTGAACTCGAGTGGAACTGGAACATTGTTTTCACGTGTTTGAGTTGGTTTTTCAGGAGTTGTAACTTTCTTATTGAATGGGTTGTATTGGTGAATTGTTTGGTTAGCTGTATTTTCAATATCTACACCGTCGTTAGCATCAATGTCTTTAACAACAGCTGGAATATCAAATTTATAGTAACGACCAAACTCGAATTTAGTTGTATCGATGACTGGAGTAGCATCTGTTGCACTAATAGCTTTAGTCAAGCTTGCTTTAGATGTACCGTAGAGAACACCATTTTCAACTTTAATATCGAACTTGTCTGTAACATCCTTACCAGTGATACCATCGTAAACCTTGATTTCAGAAGCGTCGATATCGAGCTTAGCTTCTTCGTAGTTATCTGTGATACCAACTGTTTGAAGGTTGCTTTCTGCAGTAAAGTCACGAGTATCAAGCCATACTTGATAGTAGATCTTTTGACCACGTTTGAGGGTCTTACCATTCAAGTTTTGGATTTCAACTTTATCAGCTGAATCGTCGTCATCAGCAAGTTTATTACCAATGATGTCGAAGCTTGGTTCTGAAACAACGTATTTCTCTGGTTTGAAGTTAGGAGTTACGTTGTTATCGAAGACACGATCGTCACCTCCATAAGCATCTCCACCTACTGTAGCGTAAGAGATAACTGTTGACAATTGATCTCCTACTGAAGGTTGGATAACTTGAACAGTAACATTGACTTTCATGTTATCGTAAGTAACAGTTGTATCAGTTCCTTTAACTTCTTCTACTGTGTAGTTGAATGTCTTACCAAGATCTGCTTTAGCATAGTTGATAGTAGAGAATTTAACTTTACCTTCGGCATCATTCTTAACTGTTTCAAGAACATTACCTTTTTCATCTTTCAATTCGAAAGTAAATTCTTTATCTTGCAACTTACGTCCGTTAAGTGTCTTACCGAAGATCAACTCGATAGCAGTTGGAACGTTGTTAACACGTTTTTCAGTTGGTTTGTTTGGTTTTTCAACAGTCTTAGTAGTTGGGTTGTAGTAGTTTACAACTTGAGCTGCTGTATTTTCAATTTCAGCACCATCGTAAGCACCGTCAGTAACCTTAGCTGGGATGACAAACTTGTAGTAACGTCCAAATTCGAACTTAGCAGTATCGATAATTTGAGTGTTTTCTGCATCGCCAAGTGACTTAGTGAAGCCAGCTTTAAGGTTAGCAGTAATCACGCCGTTAGCGATAGAGATGTCGAACTTGTCAGTAACATCAGCACCAGTCTTACCATCGTAAGCCTTGATATCTGATTGCTTAACTTCCAATTTAGCTTCATCATAATCATCAGTGATACCAACAGTTTGGATGTTATCCTTATTGTTTGCATCAAATTGATTTGTATCAAGCCATACTTGGTAGTTAATAGTGTCGCCACGTTTAACAGCTTTAGTATTGATGTTTTCTGCTTCGTTGTTATCAGCTTTATCCGCATATGGGTTCGCATTTGTTTCTGCGTACTTGTCAGCCAACTCTTTATCGTCATCAAGAAGTTTAGTACCAGTGATATCGAACTTACCGTTACCATCGCTAAGAACGTATTTCTCTGGTTGGAACTTAGGTTCTTCTGGAGGAGTCACACGGTTGTTAAATTCTTTATCCGCAATGTCGCCTACAGTCG
>PPYF01546209.1_pt1 | contig 11800 bp, 10 predicted proteins | sample 1559871 | NCBI WGS metagenome assembly PPYF01 (sample SAMN08240021, study PRJNA423297) | Human gut metagenome, whole genome shotgun sequencing project. | reverse complement strand
AGTACCTTTGAGGGAAGGGAGAAGAATCTTGCAGATATCGTGCTGCAGGTCATTGTAAACAGTAACATGGAGAAAGTACGGGAATGGAAAGGAAGTGAACAGACAATGTGTGAAGCATTAAGAGTACTGATGAAAGAGGAACTGAAAGAGGAGCGAGTGGCGGGCTTGCGCGAGGGTCGTCTTGAAGGTCAGCGCGAAGGTCAGCGAGAAGGACAGATTCGTGCATATGCATCCCTGGTGCAAGATGGGATCATCCCCGTGGAAATAGGTGCGGAAAAAGCGGGAATGTCTGTCGATGATTTTACAAAAGAAATGAAGCTGGCAGGTTATGTAACCCCTGCGGTATAAAATCAGAACATAAAATGTGTGGTGCCCGTGGTTGCACCACACATTTCATTTTAATTTAAGAAAAGTTTTATATAATAGGAATTGTTCTGGAAATCAGTTCGTGATAGTATAAAAGCTATGCATATGAAAAGGAGTTAAATCATGGGAAAAATATTTAAAAACATGCTCCCATACTGGAAATGGATTCTGGTTATTGTGGCTTTTCTTGTGATGCAGGCATTTTGTGATCTGTCCCTGCCACAGTATACATCGGATATTATCGATGTCGGAATCATGAGCAGCGGAGTGGAGCATATTCTTCCAGAAGAAATGACACAGGAAGATTTTGTGTCAGCACAGCTTTTTATCACCAGCAGGGAAAAGAAAACATTTGCCGCCTGTTATAAGGAGCCGAAAAAAGATGGAAACTATGTGAGAAATTGTGAAGAGGATACGCTTGACGATATGGATGAGTCTCTGTTGGAGCCGATCGTCATGGTATATCAGATGTCCCAGATGAAGGAGTCCGATATTGACGAGAAGGCTTTCACGGGGAAAATGGGAACGGATGGGACGCAGGTAGATATGAAGCAGCTGATGCAGGCACTGGCAGCCGGCCAGGTACCGGATCAGCAGATTCTTGAGATGCGAAAGCAGGTGTCCGGACAGATTGATGCGATCGGATCTTCTACATTGAAATCCATGGGTGTGACCTATGCGATCTCCTGTGATAAAAATGCAGGTGTGGATGTAGATGCCATTCAGAAACATTACTTATGGACCACCGGAGCCAAGATGCTTGGTTTTGCGCTGCTGATGGTTATGGCGGCAGTGGTTGTCGGATATTGTGCTTCCCGTGTGGGAGCATCCATCGGACGAGATCTGCGTGATAAGACATTCCGCAATGTCGTACAGTACTCCAATGCAGAGATGGATCATTTTTCAACGGCATCCCTGATTACGAGAAGTACCAATGATGTACAGCAGATTCAGATGGTGACTGCAGTATTTCTGCGAATGATTCTTTATGCTCCGATCATTGGAATTGGTGGTGTGATTAAGGTTGCACAGACCCATGCAGGAATGGAATGGGCGATCGCGCTTGCGGTGCTTGTTATTCTTGGGTTTGTAATGCTTCTTACCTCCCTTGCCATGCCAAAGTTTAAGATTATGCAGAATCTCGTGGACCGGCTGAATCTGGTTTCGAGAGAGATTCTGACAGGATTAAATGTCATTCGTGCATTTGGACGGGAAAAACGGGAAGAAGAGCGGTTTGATGAGGCCAACCGCAATCTGACAAGGACGCAGTTGTTTACCAACCGTGTTATGACATTTATGATGCCGGGAATGATGATGATCATGTACTGCATTACGCTTCTGATTGTGTGGGTTGCCGCAAAGCGGATTGATGGCGGATATATGCAGGTTGGTTCCATGACGGCATTTATTACTTACACAATGATGATCGTTATGGCATTTCTGATGCTGACCATGATGTCTATCATGATGCCGAGAGCCGGTGTGGCTGCAGAGCGTATAGATGAGGTTGTACGCACAAAAAGTACGATTACAGATCCGAAAGAGCCGGTTGCCATGGAACAGTGTGAGGGTGTGATTGCCTTTCATCATGTAAATTTCCGGTATCCGGGAGCCACGGAAGATGTGCTTTCGGACATTGATTTTGTTGCAGAGCCGGGAAAGACCACTGCAATTATCGGAAGTACCGGATGTGGTAAATCTACGCTGGTCAACCTGCTTCCGCGTTTTTATGATGTGACAGGCGGAGAGATCACGCTTGACGGAACGGATATCCGCAAGTATACATTGCAGGATCTGCGGGAACATATCGGATTTGTACCACAGAAGGGAATTCTTTTCTCCGGTACAATTGCAAGCAATCTGCGCTTCGGGGCAGAGGATGCGTCAGATGAGCAGATCCGGGAAGCAGCGGAGATTGCGCAGGCAACAGAGTTTATTGACAGCAAACAGGATGGGTATGAGAGTGCGATTGCACAGGGCGGAAGCAATGTTTCCGGCGGACAGAAGCAGCGGCTTGCCATTGCCAGAGCAATTGCAAAAAATCCAAAGATTTATGTGTTTGATGACAGTTTTTCCGCTCTGGATATGAAGACCGATGCGGCACTCCGCAGAGCGCTTGAGACAAAGACGGAACATACGACCGTGATCATTGTCGCACAGCGAATCAGTACAATTCTGCATGCGGACCAGATACTGGTACTCGACGATGGAAAGATTGTCGGAAAAGGCACGCATGAGGAATTACTGCACAATTGCGAAGTTTACGAGCAGATTGCCAGGAGCCAGCTGTCTGCCAAAGAACTGGGACTTTCTGAGGAGGTGAAATAAGATGGCAGAACAACGTACAAGAAGACCTCACGGTCCGATGGGCGGCCCGGGCAGAGGAATGATGCCGGGAGAAAAGCCAAAAGATTTCAAAAACTCTATCGGAAAACTGGTTCGTTATCTCGGAAGATACTGGTATGCAATCGTTGCCGTTATGATTTTTGCGGCGGTGTCTACCGTCTTTTCCGTTGCCGGACCAAAGGTTATGGCACGTGCAACGAATGCATTGGTGGAAGGTCTCGGAAAAAAGATCGCGGGAACCGGATCTATTGATTTTACCTATATTGCCAAAGTGTTATTGTTTACACTTGGCCTGTATATCTGTTCTGCAGTATTCAGTTTTATACAGGGAATGATCATGACAGGAATCACGCAGAAAACCTGTTACCGCATGCGTAAGGAAATTTCAGAGAAAATCAACCGCATGCCAATGAAATATTTCGAGAGCCGCACGTACGGAGAGGTGCTATCCCGCATCACCAATGATGTGGATACACTTGGACAGAGTTTAAATCAGAGTGTGACGCAGATCATTACGAGTGTGGCAACACTGGTCGGAACACTTGTGATGATGATTTCAATTTCCGGAATTATGACATTGATTTCACTTGTGATTCTTCCGGTATCTGCCATCCTGATTTCGTTTATTATCAAACATTCGCAGAAATATTTCCGCCAGCAGCAGGAATATCTGGGACATATCAACGGACAGGTGGAAGAGGTCTATGGCGGACATCTGGTGGTGCAGGCATATAATAAGCAGGAGAGCACCATCAAAAAATTTGAAGATACCAATCAGATTCTGTTTCAATCGGCATGGAAGTCCCAGTTTTTATCCGGACTGATGCAGCCGATCATGCAGTTTGTCGGAAACCTCGGTTATGTCGGAGTGGCAATTTCCGGAGGGCTTCTGGCAATCCGCGGAACCATCGGGGTTGGTGAAATTCAGGCATTTATTCAGTATGTCCGGAATTTTACTCAGCCGATCCAGCAGATTGCGCAGGTGGCAAATATGCTGCAGTCGATGTCTGCAGCCTCCGAGCGCGTATTTGAATTTCTGGACGAAGAGGAAGAAGAACTGACGGTTGAACATGCTGTGCATCTCGACCATGTGGATGGTTACGTGGATTTTTCCCATGTAAGTTTCGGATACAATCCGGACCAGATCATTATCAGGGATTTTTCCGCTCATGTAACACCTGGACAGAAAATTGCAATTGTTGGACCAACGGGAGCAGGAAAAACCACAATGGTCAAACTGCTTATGCGTTTCTATGATGTGACAGGCGGAGCCATTCAGGTGGATGGGCATGATATCCGCGACTTTAACCGTCAGGAGCTTCGGGATGCATTTGGTATGGTATTGCAGGATACCTGGCTGTTTAAGGGATCTATCATGGAAAACATCCGGTATGGCCGTTTAGATGCCACGGATGAGGAAGTGATTGAGGCGGCAAAAGCCGCACATGCCCACCATTTTATCCAGACACTTCCGGGTGGCTACCAGATGGAGTTAAACGAGGATGCAAGTAATGTTTCCCAGGGACAGAAACAGCTTCTTACAATTGCACGTGCTATCCTTGCGGATAACCCGATTCTGATTCTGGATGAGGCAACCTCTTCGGTAGATACCCGTACCGAAGTGCGGATTCAGAAGGCATTGGATAATCTGATGCGTGGACGGACCAGCTTTATCATTGCGCATCGACTCTCTACGATAAGAAATGCGGATCTGATTCTGGTGATGAAAGATGGCGATATCATAGAGCAGGGGACACACGAACAGCTTCTGGTACAAAAGGGATTTTATGCAGATTTGTATAATTCCCAGTTCGAAGAGAATGCATAAGACATTGAAATAAATTGGCAGTTGTGCTATAGTTTAACTGTATTTATCGACAAATTTTGACAAAATCGGACAGTGCTTTCTGGTATGCTTATTTTTGACTGAATTTGACATTCTAGGAGGCCTACATGGGAAAACTAAATGTCGCAATTGCAGATGATAACGAGGTTATGCGTGACTTATTGGAAGAAATGGTAACCAGTGATGATGAACTGCACCTGATCGGGATGGCGAAGGATGGAGAAGAAGCCTGCCATCTGATCAAGGAAAAAGAACCGGATGTTGTATTATTGGATATTATTATGCCGAAACTGGACGGTCTGGCAGTCCTTGACAGGATCAGGGCAGATCATACACTAAAGAACCGGCCAACATTTCTGATGATCAGTGGGATCAGCAATGAAAAGATTACCGAAGACGCGTTTGAGCGGGGAGCGGATTATTACATTATGAAGCCGTTTGACCGGAATATTGTTTTGGACCGGATCAAGACACTCAACCGTCGAAAAAACAAAGTACGAAAAGAAATTGGCAGACCGGTTGAGATGGAAAAGAAACCGGAAAAGTACTCGTTACAGACACTGGAAGAGGATGTCACAGAGATAATTCATGAGGTTGGTGTTCCGGCACATATCAAGGGATACCAGTATTTGCGGGAGGCAATCATCATGTCTGTGACGAATATGGACATGTTAAATTCTATTACGAAAATTTTATATCCGGGGATCGCAAAGAAATTTGATACGACACCAAGCCGTGTCGAGCGTGCCATCCGTCATGCAATTGAAGTAGCATGGAGCCGTGGCAAGATGGATACGCTGGATGATCTGTTCGGATATACGATCAGCAATGGAAAAGGAAAACCGACCAACTCGGAATTTATCGCTCTTATTACGGACAAAATACGATTACAGATGAAGAGTAAGTAAAGGAGTGTTATGTATGAAGAAGATTCTGTTTGTTTCATCAGAGGCAGTGCCATATGTGAAAACCGGAGGTCTTGCCGATGTTGTCGGATCACTTCCGAAATATTTTGACAAAAAAGAGTATGATGTGCGGGTAGTTATTCCGAAATACGCCTGCATGGATCGCTCATTTCTTTCAAATTTAAAATTTTTGTGCCATTTTTATGTAAATCTGAACTGGCGCAGGCAGTATGTTGGAATTTTCGAGTCAGAATATCATGGTGTTCACTTTTATTTTGTGGACAATGAATTTTATTTCGCAGGAGAATCTCCATACAACAATATCTATGAAGATGTGGAAAAGTTTGCATATTTTTCCAAGGCAGTACTTGCTAGTCTGCCGTATATTGATTTTGCCCCGGACATTATCCATTGCAATGACTGGCAGACAGGACTTATTCCGGTGTTTCTGCATACGGTATTTGGAGATGATAATTTTTATGCGGGAATCAAAACCGTGTTTACGATTCATAACCTGCAGTTTCAGGGACGCTGGCGAATTCAGGAGATTATGGATATTACAGGACTCCCGGCACACATTTTCAATGCATATGAACTGGAATCTTATGGCGAAGCAAACTACTTAAAGGGTGGCGTGGTATATGCGGATTATATTACTACCGTCAGCCCGACGTATGCAAATGAGATTACGACCGTAGAAGGGGGAGAGGGCTTAAGTGGCCTGATGACTGCCCGAAAGGATCGCCTTTATGGTATTTTAAACGGAATTGATTATGAAGAATATAATCCACAGACAGATCCTTATATTTCGGTAAATTATTCGAAAAAAGATGCAGTGAGTGGGAAAAAAGAAAACAAAGTTGCATTGCAGAAAGAACTTGGGCTTCCAGTCAGGGAGGATGCTTTCCTGATCGGAATCGTATCGCGTATGACCAGCCAGAAAGGATTTGACCTGATTGGCTGCGTATTGGATGAACTTTTAACCGAAATGGATATACAGCTGGTGGTTCTTGGTTCCGGAGAGAGCCAGTATGAAAATATGTTCCACCATTATCAGAGTAAGTATCCGGACAAGGTAAGCGTACATATCGGATTTACCGAGGAGCGTTCGCACCATATATATGCGGCAAGTGATGTGCTGCTGATGCCTTCCATGTTTGAACCATGCGGGCTGGCACAGATGATTGCCATGCGTTACGGAACACTTCCGATCGTACGTGAAACCGGAGGACTCCGGGATACGGTAGAACCATACAATGAATATGAAAATACAGGATGTGGTTTTTCATTTGCGAATTTTAATGCACAGGAAATGGCAGATATTGTCCGGTATGCGTATCGTGTGGAGCATGAACAAAAGGCCGCATGGAAAGAACTGATCTATCGTGCGATGGATCGCAATTTTTCCTGGAATGTTTCGGCACATGCATATGAGAAGCTATATGATAAACTGGTAGAAATGTAATAGATGTTCCCCGCAGAATTTTTTCTGCGGGGATTTTGTGTCTGGAAATATAATCTATGAAGTGCAGACCGGCTGCGGCATGGTCAGCAGATGGCTGTGCCGGCAGTAATAGTAGGCATGGTCGGACAGAATTTCTTCATCCTGAAGCTGTGAGGCATTCACTTCTTTTACCATTGCGGTGTAATGGTCGAGATTCTGCCTGTCGTTTTCATCGGCGGCAAGAATCAGTACTTCGTGAATACTGCTTGGCAGAATGATCAGATCCTTTTCAAACAAATCGGACAGTTCTTTTAAGATGTCATCGTAGAGGAGAACGGTTGCACCGTTGGTCCGGTACGTATTGGTCAGAACATACAGTGGCGGGGCTACTTCCGGGAGTGGAGTTTCCGCGACGAGCTGCATTTCTTTGAGAAGACTGCTCATCGGGGTAAGCTGTGGGGGAAGAAGCTGTGGCGTGTTTTTCTTCGCAAGCCGGTAAAGCGTTTCTTTGTCGGTTTTCCAAAGGTTTAAGTGATGATTGTGGATCAGAATATTTGCCTGGTTTTCGGCACTTGCATGGAGCAGACAGTAAAAGATTACGGCCAGATCCTGATAGCGGAAAAACGGAACCTCTTTTAACAGTTCCTGATTTTTTTCAAAGCTTACAAGACGCATGACGATGTGCTCGCTGGCACGGGAAAAATCGGTAAAGTAGGACGTGTCAAAATTTTTTTCCGGGGCATGCGCCTGATAGGTATGAAGAATATCTTCACAGATTTCTTCAAGGCATACCCCTTCCAGATAGCGATGATAGTATGGCATCAGATAGATCGCAGGTGACACGTTTTTCTTCGGATGGAGAAGTACCAGACCATCGTAATGTGTTCCGTTATTTTTGGTAAAGGAACGAATGTCTAAAGTGACACCTGTCTCGATACGCAGAGAAAGCTGTGTACGGATCGTTGTTAAAAATTCCTGATAGTTCATATGTAATTGAAAACAAATGTATATATGGGAAATTTCGGAATGACCGTTTCCGAAGATGAAAAATCCACGGTGTTAACCAGACACCGTGGATTTACTTTAGCATGTTTTGACTGAAATTGCAATCATTTTTCTCGGTTTTTTAATAAGAGAGAAGTTCCTGCCACAGCTTTGTGTACTTGGCGGAATCATCATCACTTAATGCTTTATAGATTTCACATCTTTTTATCGTGTCACTGGAAGGATTGATAGCTTCGTTATTTTTTACGTCAGCGTCTTGATTTTCTACCACAGATGTAATCGGAGAGGCATACTGCACATATTCGAAATTTTTTTCTGCGATATCATCCTTGCACAGGAAATTTAAGAATTTTAAAGCGTTGGTCTGGTTAGTGCAGGACTTTGGAATGAACCAGGAATCGATCCAGAGGTTGGATCCCTCTTTTGGAACCGAATAATCCAGATTGTCGTTCTCTGCCATGGCCAGTGCAGCCTCGCCGGAGTAGCACAGTGCGATGGAGGCTTCTTCTCCGATCATGGCATCGGCTGTCTCGTCTACATAGTAGGCATATACGATTTTATCATCTTTTTGCTTTTTTAATATGTCGAGGGCTTCCCGCAGATGATTTTCATCGGTATCGTTTAAGGAATACCCTTTGGAGATCAGGGCAGGGGCAAACGTATCACGGACGGAATTTTCCATGATGATTTCATCCTCATAGGTAGGATCCCACAGGCAGTCCCAGCTTGATACGGTTTTGGCATCAATGGTTGTTTTGTTGTAGAGAAGGCCAAGAGTCCCGTAAAAATATGGAACGGAGTAAGTGTGATTCTTGTCATAGGAAGCAGACATATCAAGGATCGTTGGATCCAGATTTTTGTAGTTGTCCATGGCATCGTAATCTTCTTCGAGAACTTCGCCCTCGTTGATCAGACGCTCAACCATATATTCGGAAGAGCAGATTACATCATAGTTGATGGAACCGGCTTTGTATTTGGTATACATTTCTTCCGGACTTTCATATTCTTCGTATTTGACGGTGATACCGGTTTCTTTTTCAAACTGTTTGACTACGGACTCATCGATATATTTTCCGTAATTTAAAACGGTTAAGGTCTGTCCGCTTTTTTTCGCAGAGGAAGATCCCCCACAGGCAGTGAGTGCGCTGACTGCCAGAGCAGAAATTAAGAGGGCAGAGAAAATTCTTTTTTTCATAATAGGACTCCTTTCGGCTGGAATAAAATTCCAATGGAAAATTTATTTGGCTGCAACACGCTTCTTCCCCGGATAAACATTTCCGGCAAGAAGAATGAGCAGAACGGCAAAGAACAGAATCGTGGAAAGTGCATACAATTCCGGTTTGATTCCTTTGCGAAGTTCTGTGTAGAGCATGGTGGAGAGGGTATTGACCCCGGCTCCTTTGGTAAAATAGGTGATGGAAAAATCATCCAGTGACATGGTGACTGCCATCATAAATCCGGAGAACACACCGGGACGGATTTCCGACCAGGTGACTTTGTAAAATGCATACAGCGGCGTTGCTCCGAGATCAAGTGCCGCCTCATAGGTGCTGCGGTTTGTCTGTTTCATTTTCGGAAGCACATTTAAAATAACATAAGGAATACTAAAAGTAATGTGCGCCAGAAGAACCGTCACAAATCCGAGGTCGATAAATTTCACAAACAAAAGCATCATGGAGATACCGGTTACGATATCCGCATTCAGAAGCGGAATATTGGTCGCGCCGAGATAAATGGTCTGGTGCCGTTTTTTCATGGCGGCTATGCCGAGCGCGGCAAGTGTTCCGATCAGTGTGGAAATAATTGCGGACAGGAAAGTGACCTGCAAAGTTGTGACAAATGCAGTCATAATCTTTTCGTCCTGAAAACAGCCGGTATACCACCGGAGCGTGAAGCCACCCCATTTTACCTTGGAACGGGAATCGTTGAAAGACAAAGCAATCAACACAATAATCGGAAGGTAAAGGAAGGCAAAAATCAGGACCATATAGATCCGGGATGCACATTTTTTTAACATATGGATGTTCCCTCCCCTTCTTTATCAAATATATTTACAATAGTCATACTTGCAATCACAAAAATCATAAGAACAAAGGAAAGACCGCTTCCGGCATTCCATTGCATACCCTGCATAAAATCCTGTTCGATCACATTTCCGATTAAAAGAACATGACCACCGCCTAATACCTGCGAGATTGCAAACGAGGTAAGTGACGGGACAAATACCATGACGATTCCGCTGATGATTCCGGATACGGTAAGCGGAAGGATAATCTTTAAAAAGATGGTTACATTTCCGGCACCCAGATCACGGGCCGCCTCAATCCAGTCTTTACGGATTCGTGGATACGGAGCATAAAGTTCATCCACATCGGAAGCATAAAGATAAAAACAACCAGTCCCTGATTTTTGATTTTCCTATTATTTAAAATCATTGCCAGCGGATAGGAGAGAACCAGGCACACGATGGTGCATATAATTCCAAGTCTCAGGGAAAGTCCCATGGCTTTGCGGTTGGTTTCATCTGCTATCGCTGTGATATAGGATAACGTAAAACTGCCATCGCCGTTTGTAAATGCATAGTAAAGAATCATGATAAGCGGCAGGAGGATAAAACCGATGATCCATATGAGGTATGGACCGGCAAGAAATTGCTGTTTGAATTTACGCATCGATCTCCACCGCCTTTTCATCGGAAGATTCCGGCTTATGCATAATCTGGATATTGAACGGGATTACTTTGATGCCGACTTTGGTGCCGACCGGAACAAATCTGGTGGTGTGAACCAGCCATTCATAGCCGCCGGCCATGACATCAAGTTCATAGTGAACGCCTTTAAAAATCAGGGAGGTTACTTCGCCCTGCAGCGTTCCCTCCGAAGGATCGACAAGTTCTACATCTTCCGGACGGATGACAACGTCGACCGGCTTGTTATTGCCGAATCCTTTGTCGACACATGCCCAACGGGCACCGAGAATCTCTACAAGTTCGTCTTTTATCATGGTTCCGTCAATGATATTGCTGTGTCCGATAAAATCGGCAACAAATGCGTTTTCCGGTTCGTTGTAAATGTTTTCCGGAGTACCGATCTGCTGGATATATCCCTGATTCATGACAACAATGGTATCGGACATGGTCAGAGCCTCTTCCTGGTCATGGGTGACGTATACAAAAGTAATTCCCAGTTCTTCCTTCAGACGGATGAGCTCATACTGCATGTTCTGACGCAGTTTTAAATCAAGTGCACCGAGAGGTTCATCTAAAAGAAGGACTTTTGGCTCGTTTACAATCGCACGGGCGATGGCGATACGCTGCTGCTGACCACCGGAGAGAGAATCGACCGAACGGTTTTCAAATCCTTCCAGATTGACCAGTTTTAAGGCATATTTGATTTTATCCTGAATATATGCTTTGCTTTTCTTACTTATTTTAAGGCCGAATGCAATGTTTTCGGCGATGGACATATGCGGGAAAAGAGAATACTTCTGAAAAACGGTATTCAGTTTCCGTTCATTGGCTGCAAGAGCTGTGATATCCTGTCCGTCAAACAGAATCTGTCCCTTGTCCGGGCTTTCAAAGCCTCCCAGCAGACGCAGGGTTGTAGTTTTTCCGCATCCGGACGGACCTAAAAGGGTCAGAAATTCATTCTCCCGGATATACAGATTTAAATCATCCAACACAAGATTGGAATCGTAGGATTTGGAAATTCCAATAAAATCAATTAAATGTTTACTCATACGTTTGTCCTCTTAAAAATTTGGTGGGGTAGTAACCCAGATGATGACGGCATCTTTCGAACCGGTGTTTTCTAGATAATGCTTTTTTCCTGCTTTAAAATAGAAAGATTCCCCGGCATGTACCGTCTGGTTTTGTCCGGCATAGTGGAT
>PPYF01221742.1_pt1 | contig 11801 bp, 10 predicted proteins | sample 1559871 | NCBI WGS metagenome assembly PPYF01 (sample SAMN08240021, study PRJNA423297) | Human gut metagenome, whole genome shotgun sequencing project. | reverse complement strand
TACGGCGTGACCGTGGTGGGCCTCAAGGCCCCAGGCAAGGAGTTCCAGTACGGCTCCAAGGAACTGGTCATGCATCGCAACGACGAACTCATCCTCATGGGCAAGCAGGATCAGATCGACCACTTCATCCAAGGCTAACCCCCTAACTGCGCTCGCTATACCCCCTATCTGCTCACATCGTGACCGATATAACCCCCTCAACATGGATGCGCTCATTATTGTGGCAATAAGCCATAAAGCTGTACGTCCATATTAATAAGGGGAGTTTTATCATCATGGGCAAGCATACGCAGAATTGCACGCTGATAGGCAAAGGAGTCTACGGCACCATAGGAGTGGACCAACGTTCCCGTCTTGCCGATGGCGCGCATTTTCACACCATGATTGTGACCAGCACCCTCGAGGCCTCAGTTATAGAAGGGGACAAACTGGTCATCAAAAGTGGCATTGTGCGGTGTGATGGTGATATTCGCGTATCCAGCATCAGCGGCAGCGGCGACATCGAAGTCGGCGGCGACATTATTTGCGATGAAATAACCTTTACCGGCAAACTACGATGCAACGGCGATATCGTTTGTTCCGGAAATCTGTCCGTCAATGGCTCCCTAGGCACCCGTCATATTAGCGGTCAGACAGTCCGCTTGAACGGCGTGTTGAAGGGTCATGACGTCAACAGCAGGGCTCTGGAAGTTCATCCACTCCGCAGTACGATGTTTTCCCGTTTTGATATGGATGGGTATGAGGATGGCAGCACGGTTCGCCATATCACAGCCGTCACGGTTGAAGCCAACCATCTGCAATGCCGGACTTTGACGGCGGACTCCGCCATGCTACGCAACGGCAGTGCGGTGGAAAGCGCCACGTGTGCCACCGCACTAGGCATCGACCGTACCTCCAGCGTGCTGCTGGTGAACGGAGACTGCCAACGCATTCATCTCAAGACAGCGTAAAGCAGGTATTCCTCATTACCGTGGGTGCCGATGATGGGACTATCGGCAGTGGCCACCACGTCAAGTCCGTGCTGTTCAGCACAGGCGACCACGTCGTGTAATGCCCGCTCCCGCAATGCCGGATCTTCAACGATGCCGTTTTTGCCGAGTCCTGCCCGGCCGACCTCGAACTGCGGTTTCGGTGAAGCCACCGGTGGAGGCACCGATGTCCAGACATTCCAAGCTTTCCGGCCCGGTAAGGCCATTGCCGGCAAAGGTTTCGAACGCGCCCAAGAGTTTGTAAGCGCCTCGGGAGACGTAGTCGTCGCCCTTATCCACGGCGAGTTCGCTGTGCCCGGCTTTGACCATGAACGATGGCTTGGTGATGGTCTCGCCGTCCACGCGCACATGCCCGGCCTTGATGAGTCGCTGCGCTTTGGCCCGCGATTCGACCAGTCCCGAAGCCACGAGCATCATGTCAAGTCGGTCAAGTGGAGTCGCGGGATCGATATGCTGCTCGGTCATATATCTTCCTTTCGGCCCACCATCCACCAACGGGGTGGCTCGGCATGGAGCCACCATCCAGCACTTCACGTCATCTTCCGCTGGCGGGAGAATGAATCACCTCTGCTAGCTGCGGCTGTTATCAAGCTCGTGTTGTAAGGATTCCAGCACGTTGCGATAGGTCTCAAGCTTGCGGTCGTTGTCTTGTTCATCGATATCCGCAAGTTCGGGGTATCGCTCGGTGACCGGCGCATGTTCGCTATCCGTAGGCATAGGACTATGCCTCGATGGCGAACACCGGTACCGTGGCCTCGCTAAGCTGTGCGCCTTGGTCGGCGGCTTCCCATGCGGCGCATACGGCGGCGCGCAGGCCGTCCATACTGGTGGGGTCGCTGACGTGTACCTGGCCGTTTTCAAACCAAGCGCTAGCCTTGCGGCATTCCCAAGTACCGCTCTCATCGCGGACCGGCTCCGGTTGGGCTTCGCCGAGTTCACGCAGATCAGGGGCGATGAATGTGGGCCTCAGGTGTGACGGAGCCAGCATCAGTTCGGTCGGGTTGGTGACACCGGTCAGCACCGCCAGCGAATCGTAGTCGCCGCGGTTACCGGCCTCGATATCGGTGTCGAGGCGGTCGCCAATGGCGATGGACGCCTCCTTGGGCACCAAATCGTGGCCTTCGGCGGCGTTCAGTTCGCGGGCCTCATCGTACATGTACGCTTCCGGCTTGCCAGCGGAGGCGACCGGTTCGACGCCGGTGGCCGTGATCACGGCGCGAATCATCGATCCGCAACCGGGGGCGATGCCCAGTTCACGAGGAATCGTTAGGTCGCGGTTGGTCACGAAATACGTGGCTCCGGCCTCGACCGCGAACGCGGCATCGGCCATCATCTGCCAAGTCATATCCGGATACCAGCCCTGAATGACGGCCTGCGGGCGGTCCTGAGGACCGTCCACGATGGTCAGGCCGTTGCGGGTGACCTCATCGCGCAAATGCTCGGCGCCCAATACCTGTACGCGCGCGCCGGCGGGCAACGCCTTGGCCACCATACGGGCGGCCACCACCGAAGAGGTGATGACCTGCCACGGCTCCACGTCCAAGCCGAAGCCCTTGAGCTGGTCGGCCACCACGTGCTGGAAGCGCGAGGAGTTGTTCGTGGTGTATTCGATGGTCATGCCGGCGGCTTCGGCCGCACGAATGGAATCGGCCGCGTATTCGACCGGATTCTTGCCGCGATACACCACGCCGTCGAGGTCCAGCAGCGCAAGCTGATAGGCCTCGGCGAGCGGGCGATCGGTGCCTTTGAGGAAACGGGTCATTACGCCGTTCACTCCTCGGTTTCGGTTTCGGGTTCGGTGGAGTCGGAGTCGGCGGATTCGGCGGAATCGTCAGCCTCGGCGTCATTGGCGGAATCGGTCTCGGTCTCGTCGGCCTCATCAGACTCGGCATCACCGTCTTCAGCCTCGTCATCCTCATCGCCGTATTCCTGCTCCGGATCCGGGGCGTACTGCGCCTCATCCGGATCGATGCCGAGCTTTTCGAGCACGTCGGAGTCGTCGGTGATGTCTTCGAGATCGTGATCGATCACCACGTCGTCGCTGTTTTCGTCAATCTCCTCGTCGGCATACTGGTCCTCAAGACGGTCCAGCAGGTCGTTGAGCTGCTCGGCTTCCTTGCTGCGGCCGGCCTCTTCAAGGAAGTATTGCTCGGCCTGCACGGCACGCATGCGGTACTCACCCGGCAGCCCCTGGGAACGGCCGACGGTGTGAACCACTTCAATGGCCTTGTCCCACATCTCCAAATCGCCAAGGGCACCGGCGTACACCAGGAACATCTCGACCTTGGGAGCGCCATGCAGCTGCTTGCCCTCATCGGACAGCGCCAGTTCCACGGCCTTCTTCGGCTCTCCGACGCCACGCTCGCAGTCAGCGATGAACGGCAGGTAGTCGAGGAAGCCGTTCATACGGTAGGCGGTGCGGAACTCACGCAGGGCCAGCTTGTAGTCGCCCTGACGGTAGGCCACGAACGCAAGCGTCTCGCGGGCGAAGTCGATGCGGGAGGCCTGACGGGCCACCCACTTGGCGTGCTCCAAGGCAAGTTCGGGGTCGCTCTCCTCCAGCGCGAAAGCGGCGAGGATGTGCAGACCAATGTTCTCCGCGTGCTCCTTGGACAGGCCGCGCAGACGTTCGCGCTCATCCTTGGACAGCATCGACCATTCCATGCCCTTGGGCATCTTGGGCTCGTCGGGACGACGGTCGGTGTACGGGTTCTGCGAGGGGAAGCTCATCGTGCCGTCGGAGTTACGGCGCGGGCGCCTCATGTATTCAGAGCGCTTCTCCTCACGGTACTGGCGCTTCTCTTCCTGCGAAAACTCGCGGAATTCGCCGTCACGACGGTTGTTGTCGCGGCGATCGTCACGGCGGAAGTCACGACGATCATCGCGGCGGTCGTCCCTGCGGAAGTTGCGGCGGTCGCCATCACGGCGATCGTCGTCGCGACGGAAGTTGCGACGCTCACCATCGCGGTGGAAATCACGGCGATCGTTATCCCTGCGGTCATCGCGACGGAAGTCACGACGGTCATTGTCACGACGGAAGTCACGACGGTCCCCATCGCGACGGTCGTCCCTACGGAAATCTCGGCGGTCGTCGTTGCGGCGGAAGCTGCGACGCTCACCATCGCGGCGGAAATCACGACGATCGTTATCACGGTGCTGGTAGCGCGGATTCTCGCCGTTCTCGCCTTCGTGGGAACGGTAGCCGCCTTCGCGGCGCGGCTTGAAGCCTTCGCCGTCACGGCGCGGACCATTGCCGCGGTAACCGCCCTTGCCGCCGAAGCCGGAGCGGCCGCCCTTGTGGAAGCCGCCGGACTTGCCGTACGACTTGCGGTAGCCGCCGTGGCCCTCGCCATCACCGTCACGGCGCGGCGCGTAGCCCTCGCCATCCTCACGGCGACGCGGCTTGAAACCCTCACCATCATGACGCGGCTTGAAACCGCCCTTGCCGCGCGGCTTGAAACCCTTGCCGCCGCGGTTGCCCGGTCGGCGATCGCCATACCCCTTATGGCCGCCGCCGTAAGACTTGCCGGAACGCTCGTTACCTTCTGCCATTACTTGTTTTCCTTAATTCGTTGTTGATTAACGGTTTTCCACGGCGCCGAGCGCCTTCTTGCCACGACGGATAAGCGCGAAGCGGCCTGCCAGGAAGTCGGCTTCGGCCAGCACCTGCTCCTCATCCTCGATACGGTTGTTGTTGAGATACACGCCACCGGACTTGATGGCGCGGCGTGCCTCGGAAGCGGACTTGAACAGTCCGGCAGCCTGGGCGGCGTCGATTACGCGATCGCCGGGCTTGGAGACGGGGAAGACGTGCTCGCCGTTCTCGTCGACCACCTTGAAACCGTCGAGCACGGATTCCAGCGTTTCCTCGTCGATGTCTTCGAGGTTGCCACCGCGGCCGAACAGCGCACCGGAAGCATCGATGGCAGCCTGGGTAGCGGCCTCGCCATGCACGAAGCTGGTGACCTCCCAGGCAAGGGTCTTCTGGGCCTCGCGCTTGCCGGGGTTGGTCTTGGATTCCTCGACCAGTCGTTCGATTTCGGCCTTGGGCAGGAAGGTGAACGCCTTCAGCAGGCTTTCCATCTCCACGTCCGGGCGGTTGATCCAGAACTGGTAGAACTTGTACGGGCTGAGCATCGTGGCGTCGAGCCAGACGGCGTTGCCCTCGGACTTGCCGAACTTCTTGCCGGAAGCATCGGTGATAATCGGGCTGGTGAACACGTTGACGTCCACACCGCGCACCTTGTGGATCAGGTCCAGGCCGGAGGTGAGGTTGCCCCACTGGTCGGAGCCGCCGAGTTCCAGCGTGCAGTGGTATTCGTCAAACAGGTGGAGGAAGTCGTTGCCCTGCAGCACCTGGTAGCTGAACTCGGTGAAGGAGATGCCTTCCTCAGAGTTCAGGCGGCGGGCGACCGTGTCCTTGGCGAGCATGGTGCCCAGACGGAAGTTCTTGCCGACGTCACGCAGGAAGTCGATGACGGTCATCGAGGCGGTCCAATCGTAATTGGACACGAAACGTACGGCGTTCGCGCCTTCGGTGTCCAGAATGCCGCCGATCTGATTCTTCAGGCGATCGGCCCAGCCGGCCACCACGTCCTTCGGGTTAAGCGTACGTTCGCCGGACTGGCGCGGGTCGCCGATGAGTCCGGTGGCGCCACCGACCAAAGCGATCGGATGATGGCCCGCAAGCTGCAGGTGACGCATGTTGATGAGCTGCACGAGGTTGCCGATATGCAACGATGCAGCGGTGGGATCGAAGCCACAATAATAGGTGATGGGCTCGCCGTTCAGTGCTTCTGCGAGTCGATCCCGGTCCGTGGACTGGGAAATCAACCCGCGCCATTCCAGTTCCTCAAGCAGGGTGTTGAAACCCGCTTCCTTGAAGTCGGTGACGTGAGCCATAGCTTGTCGCTTCTCCCTATCGAATTGTGAATAAGACTGCCCAATTGGGCACAGTCAAGTTTCGCAGAACATGGCGACAGTGCCGAACACCAGCCGAGCCGCGCGATTCAGTAAAACGCCTTATTCTAGCGGCGCGGGCCCATAAGTTCGCGCAAAGAGTCGATGATGTCCTGACGATCCGGCACCTGGAACTTCGGGAAGGACTTGAGCATACGCTTCTGCTGTGCGTTGATGACGCCATTGACGGCCCAGCGCAGACGCTCAACCGTATCCTGCGAAAGCTCACGCATCCTGTCGGATACCGCACTGGAGCCCCACTGCCACGTGCCACCGGCGCGTGCCGCCACATCCTGCACCACCTGAGAGACGGAATCGAGCACCCGCTCGAATTCGAGCATGCCCGCAACCGTGACCGCCAAGTCGATGATGGTGATCAGGGCCAGTACCGTGACCAGCGTATGCAGCATCGGCAGCGGAATCATATCCGTGACCCGCTCGACATATGGCTGCGAACCAAGTACCACGCCCACGCCGCCGAGGCCGAAAATCAACGCGCCCAGCAGGCAGACGCGGCCTTGGAGGTTGAAGCGGAAGTTCGAGTAATCCCACCAGCGGGCGTGGAACAGCTGCTCCATGACCCACGAGGTTGTGTATTCGAGTATCGTGGCGCCCACCATCGAAATCAGGAAGATGATGATCGGGTTATGTACGTTGCCGAGAATGGCGACGCCGAGTATCGCGCCGGTGCCGTAGATCGGGCACAGCGGGCCGTTGAGGAACCCTCGGTTGACCAAGCGGTGCTGTTGGCAGGAGACGAGAATGGACTCGTACATCCAGCCGACGAAACTGTAGAACAGAAACCAGAGGAAATAATGTTCGAGTGTGATGATCATCGACGGGCTTCGATCTCGGCGTAAGGCTTCGCGGCGGGCAACGCGCGCTTGTTGAACCGGTCGAACGAGAAGGTCTCGGCGGTGGCGGAGCATTTGTCCGCCAAGGTGACCAGATAGCCTTCGATATAGCGCGGCGGCACCGGGGTCATCGGGAACATGTGGTTCTCGATGCTGTTGCGTTCGATATCGTTGAGCTTGAAGTCCTTCAGGGCATTGACCAGGGCGGCGTGGCCATGGGTGAAGCCATGCCACTGGTGTTCGCCGTTATCCCAGTCGTGCCAGTCGTACAGGAAGTAATCGTGCAGGAGGGCCGCGCGAATCAGGGATTTGAGGTCGACGCGGTACCACAGGTGTGCGCGGTCGGCCATCCACACAGCCAGGCAGGCGACACGCACGGAATGTTCGAACGTGGTGACATTGCCGTGCTGGTAGCAGCAGCGTTCGATCTGCATGTGGCGATGCTCGATGACCTCACGGCCGTGCTTGGCGACCAGGCGTTGAATCTGCGTTCGGGTGAGCAGATGTCCCACGATTTTCGGTCCTTCCCGTTTTGGGTTGGTTCAGTGCAATCCCCTGTTGTGAATTACGATTACCCGGCGATATTCAAGAATCCATCGAGTAATACCGTGACCGATTGTAGGGCACAAATATGTCCGTGCACACTCATCCAAAAGAACGACAACGGGAACCGTTAATCGTGGTGGGTTTCAAGATAGTCGAGATAACCTTGAAAACCGCCATCGAGGCTTGCTACATCGTAGCCGCGATCGGCAAGGATTTCAGCTACTTCCTCGCTCCACCATCCTTGAGCACAATAGACTACGACAGTTCGATCTGTGGGCACGGTTTTGAGCACATGGGCCAGAGGGTCGAGTGGTGCATTGATGGCACCTTCGACCGGGTGGGCGGCGAAGTCGGCTGGTTCCCTCAAGTCGAGCAGCGTGACCGTATTCGGGTCGAGCTTGGCAAATTCCGCCGGCGTGATGCGGCGGTACGATGCTTCACTGCTCTCATCGTCATCGACCGCATTATGCAAAGCAATAGGCATGTTCTTCCCCTCTCGTTCTGATCTTGGCACCCCTCAAGGAGGGGCACCACATAGCTCTAAATCGCGCAGGCCGGCTGAATATAGTTGGCCGGATCAATAGCAGTAATGGTCGGCTGCTCACCGCACACCGGGCAATCCGGCACATGCTTTGGCAGTGGGACCCGTCGAATATTCATGGTCAGGGCATCCACAGTGAGCATGCGAGCCACGAGCGGCTCCCCCACGCCGGCAATCAGCTTGACGGCCTCAGTCGCCTCCAGACTGCCGATCACGCCGACCACCGCGCCCAGTACGCCGGCTTCCTTGCAGGTCGGAATCTCACCGGCGGCGGGCAGGTCGCGGAAGATGCAGCGGTAGCAGGGGCCTTCGCCGGGAATGACGGTCATCACCTGACCGGCGAATCCGACCACGCCGGCATGGATATACGGCTTGCCGGCCAGCACGCAGGCGTCATTGATGAGGAATTTTGCGGCGAAGTTGTCGGTGGCATCGATCACCAGATCGTACGGTTCGATGAGGCCGGCGATGTTGCTCGCGTCGACGAGCTCGTAGTAGGTATCAACCGTCACATCCGGGTTGAGCGCGCGGATGGCTGTGGCCGCGGATTCCACTTTGGGCGCTCCGACACGTGCAGTGGTATGGATGATTTGGCGTTGCAGATTGCTCATATCCACCACATCGCCGTCCACCAGTCCGATATGGCCGACGCCGGCCGCCGCCAGATACAGGGCGGCCGGAGAACCAAGACCGCCCGCTCCGATGATGAGCACGCTGGAGGCCAGCAACCGCTTTTGCCCTTTGACCCCCACACCCTTCAAAATCAGATGGCGCGCGTACCGCTCCACCTGTTCATCAGTCAATGCCATGTTTTCTCCATGTTTCCATCTCCCCTCAGTCCGCTACGCGGCCAGCTCCCCTCAGAGAGGGGAGCTAATAAAAGTGTCAGTGCAAATACCCCGTAGTCGGGCTGGACGGCACAGCCTGTCCCTCGGTCACTTTGCCAAGGCCAGACAAATACGCCGCACGACCAGCATCGATGGCGTGCTTGAACGCCTCAGCCATCAGCGGGATATTGCCAGCAGAGGCAACGGCCGTGTACGCCATCACCGCATCCGCACCCATCTCCATCGCATCGCAGGCCTGGCTCGGACGGCCGATACCAGCGTCGATGATGACCGGCACATGCGCGTTGGCGATGATGATTTCGATGAAGTCACGCATGCGCAGGCCCATATTGGAGCCGATCAACGAACCGAGCGGCATAACGGCAGCGGCACCGGCCTCCTCCAGCTGACGGGCCGCAATCGGGTCCGGGAACATGTAGGGCATGACCACGAAGCCTTCCTTGGCCAGCATTTCGGTGGCTCGGATGGTTTCGGCGTTGTCCGGCAAGAGGTACTTGGTCTCGTGTTCGATTTCGACCTTGACGAAGTCGGTGTGGCACACTTCGCGTGCCAGTCGGGCGATACGCACGGCTTCCTCGGCGTTGCGCGCACCGGAGGTGTTGGGCAGCAGCGTAATGCCTTCGGGAATGTAGTCGAGCACGCTGTTCTCGGTGGTCTGCGCGCGGCGCAGTGCCATGGTGACGATTTGCGTGCCTGCATGTTCGACCGTAGCCTTGATGAGGTTCAGGTCGTAGCGGCCGGAGCCCAGAATGAATCGCGACTGGAACTCGTGACCGCCCAGGTTCAGCGGCTTGTCTTCCACCGGGAGAATCGGCGCGGCGGTGCCGACCGGATTGGTGACGGCGGGCTGCGGCGGCAGCGGAGTCGCCTCAACAGATGCTTCAGTAACCGGATTAATATTGCTCATAGCTTTTCCTTTCATCCACCCTGTACAAACTGCACAATTTCCATGACGCACTGGTCGTCGAGCATGGCGTCGGCACGCTTATCGCGCGGGATAATCTCACCATTGAGTTCGATGGCCACACGCTCGGCGCGGAATCCGTGCGCTTAAAGCTGTATCGGAGAACCCGGCAAATCTGCGACAACGATTCCTTACGGCGGCATGACCCGCGTCAAGTTCCCCGGTCGAAGTCTGGCGACTTCCTCTCAGCCTCACGGCTCCCGTTCGTTACGGTTTCTCAGTGTATGCCGTTGCAGTGACAACAACAAAATAGAGCTCCCTCATCAGAGGGAGCTTCATTGGGACTAGAACGTGCCGGGGGCTTTGTAGGCGGAGCCATCCGACGTGGATGCGGGGAAGAGCTTGAGTTCTTCGACCTCGGCCTTGGCGTCGGCGATCTGCTCGCGCACGCGACCGTAAGCGGTGCCGCCCTTGCCGTTGCGGGAGTCGACCGAACCGTGGCTGGAGAGCACTTCGCGTACTCCCGGAGCCTTGTCGGCCGGCAGGAACGCGGCGAAGGTCTCGATGAAGTCATTGTCGGTCAGATCCCACAGTTCCTGGCCGCGGCCTTCGGCGAGCTTGACGCAGGCACCAGAGAGCTCGTGCGCGTGGCGGAACGGCACCCCGTTCTTGACGAGCCATTCGGCGATGTCGGTGGCCAGCGCGAAGCCGGTCGGAGCTTCCTCTTCCAGGCGGTCGCCGTCGAAGTGCATGGTCCTGACCATGCCGGTGAAGGCGGGCAGCAGCACTTCGAGCGTATCGACCTGGTCGAACACGGCCTCCTTGTCTTCCTGCAGATCGCGAGCGTAGGCGGTGGGCAGGCCCTTCAGGGTGGCCAGCAGGCCGGTCAGATCGCCGATGAGTCGGCCGGACTTGCCGCGGGCGAGCTCGGCGATATCCGGGTTCTTCTTCTGCGGCATGATGGAGGAGCCGGTGGAATAGCCGTCGTCGAGCTTGACGAAGGCGAACTCCTGGGTGTTCCAGATGATGATCTCCTCGGACAGGCGGGAGATGTCCACGCCGGTCATGGCGGCCACGAACGCGAATTCGGCCACGAGATCACGTGCGGCGGTGCCATCGATGGAGTTGTCGGTCACGCGGGAGAAGCCGAGCTCACGCGCCACGGCCTCCGGGTCGAGGCCGAGCGTGTTGCCGGCCAGTGCGCCGGAGCCGTACGGGGAGGCGTTGATGCGCTTGTCCCAGTCGATCAGTCGCTGCACGTCGCGAATCAGCGGCCAAGCGTGGGCCATGAGCTGGTGCGCGAGCAGCACGGGCTGGGCGTGCTGCATGTGGGTGCGGCCCGGCATCACGGTGCGGCCGGCCTTTTCGCTCTGCTCGATCAGGGCGTTGACGAGGTCAAGCAGGAGTCCGGCGATTACGCGGGAGTGACGGCGCAACCACATGCGAATCAGGCAGGCGATCTGGTCGTTGCGGGAACGGCCGGCCCTGAGCTTGCCGCCGAGTTCATCGCCGGCAATGTCAATCAGACCGCGTTCGAGGGCGGTGGCCTCGTCCTCATCGTCTTCGATGGGGGCCCGGCGACGGACCAGACGTAAAGCGACCACCCCACAGGGCCAGATGTTCGTTGTTCTCAGTCATGAAGGCTCCTTGAAACCATGGATTGCAAACAAATCAGACTGCTTGTCAGACTATCAGCGTTGGGCTACATACCGGTGGATTCAAGTTGTTCGTATTCCATGGCGGCAATGTCAGGGATACTGGTCACGTCGTATTGATGAAAAGAACCGCATCGTATACCGCATTACGGGTAACGATGTTCAAAACCTGGAAATAGCCGTCTGCCGAACTCATTACGGAGAGCACTGAGCTTCTTCCGTCATCGGCAAAAAAACGAGGGGAGCACGAGCATAATCTTTGCTCGTACTCCCCTCAGTCATCTGCGGCGACAGCGTCCTGTAATTACGGACAGCCTGACGGCTGCTGATTGTTGGCTCACTGTCGTTCGCACCTCACCTGCAAACAGCCCACTGGGCTGTTTGCTTTACGGCGCGGCCCCTCAACGAGGGGAGCCAAAGTAAATGATTACTCGACGGTGTTCTCCGGGACCTCGATGCCGTTGCCGAACTTGACGTCGCGCGCTGCGGCCACGCGGGACGGCAG
>PPYF01244358.1_pt1 | contig 11803 bp, 10 predicted proteins | sample 1559871 | NCBI WGS metagenome assembly PPYF01 (sample SAMN08240021, study PRJNA423297) | Human gut metagenome, whole genome shotgun sequencing project. | reverse complement strand
CGTCATGCCGCTGTACGCTGCAAGCGACACGGTTTCGCTGCTGTGCCTGCTGGCGGGAACGGAAGCGGGTGCGCTGACCCGCGTGTACCTTCCGGGGACGAACGCCGGGTTCGCCCTCATCGGGTTGGGAACGCTGTACCTGGTCATGCTGGGTGCTTCCTGGCTCCTTGGCCGCGAGCGCATCCCGCGCCGCAGCGATCCGCAGCCTTCACCGCCGCCCGAGCAAGACGCGCGACCGTCCGGCGGCGCCGCCTCGGAACCCGCCGACGCAACCCGGCTTGCCTCCGCGCCGATCCAGATCGTCGCCGCGCCCGAACCCGATCTCGTCGCCGCCGCCTACGGGCTGAGCGATCTGGAAACCACCGTCTTCAAACAGCTTCTAGAGGGTCGCACCATCGCGCGCATCGCGCAGGATCTCTACCTCTCGCCGAGCGCCGTGAAATACCATACGCAGAAGATCTACCGAGCCTTCGACGTGCATACCCGTGCGGAACTGGCGGCCTTCATGCGCCAGCCTCGCTTGGCCGACGTCGCGCCCGCGCACTCCACGGACGCATTGTCGCCCGAAAACCGCGCTTTTGCACCCGAAACCGAGGCTTTCGGGCGACAATGCGCCGTCGGAGACGACCAACCGGCATCAGCGCCCCTCGCGGTCACCCGCGCGAACCCGTGCGAGCGCTTAGCCCTCCAACACGGCCTGACCGACCGCGAGCGTCAAACGCTCGAGCTGCTGGCCCTCGGGGAAACGGTGGCCGCCATCGCGCGCGCTCTCGACGTCTCGGAGAACACCGTGAAGACGTATACGAAGCGCGTGTACCGAAAGCTCGACGTCCACTCCAAGCAGGACATCATCGACCTGTGCCGCGAGGGGTAGCCGACAGCGCACGATGCCCGTCGTCAAGCCCTACCCCCCCTCGGCGGGCTGAAACGAGAATCGCCCGACCGGCTCCAACCGATCGAGCGATTCGCTTCTTCTCGCAGAAAACGGAGCGAGCCATCGGCCCCGTTCACCTGTCTCATTCTGCCTCGTTCCCTACTGCTTCACCACCAGCACGTCGCAGCGGAGGTTGCGGATGAGGAACGTGGACACGCTGCCCACGAACACGTACTTGATGTTCGACAGCCCGCGCTCGCCGCACACCACGAGGTTCGGCTCGAACGGCTCGATCAGCTCGTGCTCCAGCGTGTCGGCGATGCGCCCCGCATGCACAGACACCTCCACGGAAGGAATGTCCGGGTTCTGGCGCGCCGCAGCCAACACGTCGGCCAGGTCGGCTTCGATGCGCTTTTTGCCCTCGGCGCACAGCGCTTCGAAATCGACGCCCGAAGCCTCGTAGGGAACCGAATCGATCACGTGGCCGAACATGAGCTTCGCGTGGTTGTCCGCAGCGAGCGTCACCGCGCGCTGCGCGACCGCTTCCTGCGTCGACGCGCCGTCGAGCGCGGCGAAGATACGAGCGTATTCCTGCGCCATGGTCGTTCCTTTCCCTCGATTGCATCTGGGGTCATTGTACCCCAAGCAGCACCTCCGCGCGCCGCCGAACGCTACGACGTAACCAGCAAGATGACGCCGACGCACAACAACAGCACGTACGTGAGCTTGAGGAACCTTTCCTGGCTGATCTTCTTCTGCAGCTTGCTGCCCAGAAACGTGGCCAGCACGGCCAACGGCACGCAGAACACGATGATCTGGACGACGTCGCCCGTGAAGTGCCCCTGCTGAAACGCGATGCCTGCGTAAATAAGGTTGAGCACGGTCCACACGGCGGAAAGCGTGATGCGGAACTGCTGCTGATCGCGCAGCTTCTGCACCGCGTAGATGACCAGCAGCGCGCCGCCCGACACGAACATGCCTTGGATCAGGCCGGCCAGAGCGAGAATGATCCACAGCGCCCATTCCGGCATGAACTTCTGCTGGGGCACCGCCAGGTTCTTGATACCGATGATCACAATGATCACGCCGTAGATCTTCAACAGGATATGCAGGGGCACCAGGGTATCCAGCCAAATGCCCAGCACCATGAACACGATCATCACGCCCAGGATCTTGCCAAGCTCGCGCCAATTCACGCTCTTGATGTTGAGCGCCGTCAGCAAGCCGCAGGCGAAAAAGCCCATCGCGTTGAGGATGGACACCGTAGATTCCAGGCCCAGCAGCGTCGTGCCCACCGGCATGGCGAAGATGTTCCCTGCGAATCCCGTAATGGCCTGGACCGTGTATGCGAAAAAGAACGCGGCCAGGAAAAGCGCTTTTTCCATATATGCTACAATCCTTATCTATGTGACCAGCCTACAAGTGTAGCACGGGGCGCACATCATAAGACGACGCACACGCCAGAGGACGGAATTGCATGGCGGGATTCACCATCACCATCGCAGGAGACTCGGCGCTCAACTTGGAATTCGCCCATGCGATATCCGCGGAGACGAGCGCCAAGATCCGCATGGCCGCAGACAACCTTACCGCAGATCCCATTCGGGGCATCACCGAGCTGGTGCCCACGTTCTGCTCGCTTATGGTGTATTACAACCCCCTGGTCATCACGTTCGACGAGCTGTCCACGAAGCTGCGCTCCAAGCTGCGCGACGTGGGCGAGGCCGACCTCAGCATCCGCAAGATCGTGCCCATCCCCGTGTGCTACGGGGGCGAGTTCGGCCCCGACCTGGCGAACGTGGCGCAACTGGCAGGCCTTTCCGAAGACGAAGTGATCGCCATCCACACCGAGCGCGACTACCTCATCGACATGCTGGGCTTCCTTCCCGGCTTCGCCTACCTGGGCGGCCTCGACGAGCGCCTGCACACGCCGCGCCTGGCCGTGCCGCGCACGCGCATCGAGCCGGGCAGCGTCGGGATAGGCGGCGCGCAGACGGGCATCTACCCGCTGGCCTCCCCCGGCGGCTGGCAGATCATCGGGCGCACGCCGCTCAAACCCTACGATCCCGATCGTGAGGAACCCATCCTGTACGCAGCGGGCGAGTACCTGCGCTTCGTGCCCATCACGCCCGACGAGTACACCGCCATCGAAGCGCAGCTGGCCGCGGGCACGTATTCGTACGGCATCTTCGTGGAAGGCGAGTAGCATGGGTCTGGTCGTCAAAAAACCCGGTGTGATCACCACCATCCAGGACGTGGGGCGCTTCGGCTATCAGGGCAGCGGCTTCTCCACGAACGGCGTGATGGATCATCGCGCGTTCGCCATCGCGAACCTCCTGGTGGAGAACGACCCCGGCGCACCCGTGCTGGAATTCGCGCTGGCGGGACCCACGGTGCGCTTCACCACGAACACCTGCTTCGCCATCACGGGCGGCGACTTCGCGCCGACGCTGGACGGCGAACCCGTGCCCATGTACGCGGCCGTCATGGTGCGGCGCGGCTCCATCCTGCGCTTCAAGGCGTCGCGCACCGGCTGCTACGGTTACTTGGCCATCGCGGGCAACAGCGTGCGCGTGCCCGAAGTGATGGGCAGTCGCTCGACGAACCTCAAGTGCGAGTTCGGCGGATGGAAGGGTCGCACGCTCATCGTCGGCGACTACCTGCCGTTTTCCACGAAGAGCGTGGACTTCCTGCCCAACCTAGGGTCGCACCGCATCGACGGCGACAACGAGTTCTACGGCTTCGACCGCGACGAAATCACCGTGCGCGTGGTGCCCGGGCCTCAGCAGGACATGTTCACCGACAAAGGCCTGGCCACGTTCTACGGGCAGGCGTACACCACCACCACGAAATGCGACCGCATGGGGTACCGCCTGGACGGACCGGAAATCGAGACGAAGCACGGGTCCGACATCATCTCCGACGGCGTGGCGTTCGGCGCCGTGCAGGTGCCGTCGCACGGACGGCCCATCATCATGCTGGCCGACCGGCAAACCACCGGCGGTTACGCGAAAATCGGCACCATCGCCAGCGTGGACATCCCGAAGCTGGTGCAACGCCCGCCGGGCGGCAAGATCCGCTTCGAGTCCATCGGCGTGCAGGAGGCCCAAGCGCTGCTGCGCGAAGAGGCGCACCTGTTCGAAATGCTGGCGTTGAAAGTGAGGCGGCCCAGCGCCGACGGCATATCGCCCCGGCGCACGGCGCGGCGCCTGACCCCCATCCTGGAGGAACAGGCACGCAAGTCGCAGGCCGACATGTTGTGGATCGACCGAGCCGATCGCTCCCAGCGCGTCGGCAACCGCAACGCCCTGGGAACCGTCCCGCCAAAGAAACAACCGCCCGACGCAACCGACACCACCGAACGCGCAACGACGTAGACGAAGAAGAAGTAGGTAGGGGTTCGCCGAAGCCGGCCGTCACAGAACCCCGTCACAAACGTAGGAGAACCGCCATGGATACGAAAGCCATCGAAGAACTCATCGCCATCATGGACAAGGCCGAGCTCACGGCCTTGCGCGTGGATGACGGCGAAACGAAAATCGAATTGGAGCGCAACCACGGCCCGCTCTCGTCTACCGCGCTGCCGCTCATGGCCGATCGCGTGAGCGCGCTGTTGGCCGGCAAGACCGAAAGCCACGAGGCAGCCGCCGTCGAGGACGCCGACGAAAGCTCCATCCTCGTGCGCAGCCCCATGGTGGGCATGTTCTACATCTCGCCCAGCCCCGACGAAGATCCCTTCGTGAAGGTGGGCCAGGAAGTGCTGTCCGGCCAGACGCTGGCCATCGTCGAGGCCATGAAGATGATGAACGAGATCACCACGCCCGCCCCCGGCATCGTCGTGGAGGTGCTGGCAGCCAACGGCACGCAGGTCGAATACGACCAGCCGCTGTTCCGCGTGGCCACCGCCGCCGGCGAAACGCACTAGGGCGGCGCGCGCCATGTTCGACAAGATACTCATCGCCAACCGCGGCGAGATCGCCGTCCGCATCATCCGCGCCTGCCGCGCCATGGACATCAAGACGGTGGCCGTGTACTCCACGGCCGACAAGCATTCGCTGCACGTGTACCTGGCCGACGAGAGCGTGTGCATCGGCCCGCCCGCCGCGCGCGACTCGTACCTGAACATCGCCGCCATCCTGTCCGCCGCGAAGGGCACCGGCGCGCAGGCCATCCATCCCGGCTACGGCTTCCTGTCGGAGAACTCGACGTTCGCGAAGCTGTGCCGCGAGAACGACATCGTGTTCATCGGCCCCGCGCCCGAGGTCCTGGACCGCATGGGCAACAAGAGCCAGGCCCGCAAGACCATGATGGAGGCGGGCGTGCCCGTGGTTCCCGGCACGAAGGAGCCCGTGCACCATCCGGAGGAAGCGCTGGCGATGGCACGCGAGATCGGCTGGCCCATCATGATCAAGGCGTCGTCGGGCGGTGGCGGCAAGGGCATGCGCATCAGCCACGACGAGCACGACTTCTCCGAGCAGTTCTCCATCGCCCAGCGCGAGAGCGTGGGCGCGTTCGGCGACAACACCATGTACCTGGAGCGCTGCGTGCTGAACCCGCGCCACGTGGAGGTGCAGATCATCGCCGATACGTACGGCACCGTGGTGGCCCTGGGCGAGCGCGATTGCTCGGTGCAGCGCAACCACCAGAAGATGATCGAGGAAAGCCCCTCGCCCGTGATGACGGGGCGCGTGCGCGACGAGATGCTGGAAGCCGCCGTGCGCGCGGCGCAGGCCGTGGGCTACACGTCGGCGGGCACCATCGAGTTTCTGCTGGACGATAAGCTGAACTACTACTTCATGGAGATGAACACGCGCATCCAGGTGGAACACCCCGTCACCGAGATGGTCACGGGCACCGATCTCGTGGAAGAGATGATCCGCGTGGCGGCGGGCGACCCGTTGACGTTCACGCAGGACGACATCACGTACCGCGGCCACGCCATCGAGTGCCGCGTGAACGCCGAGCAGCCCGAACGCGGGTTCCTGCCGTCGCCCGGCACCATCTCGCAGATGCACCTGCCCGGCGGCAACGGCGTGCGCGTGGACACGGCGGCGTACGACGGCTACGAGATCACGCCGTATTACGACTCCATGATCGCCAAGGTGGGAGATGGTGGTGGTGGGCGTGAAGACGAACCTGGACTTCCAGTACGCCATCATGGAGAACGAGACGTTCGCCGCCGGCCACGCCGACACCAGCTTCATCGAGCGCTTCATGAAGGGCGAAGTGTAGGGGTTTCTGGCGGATCCGCTCGGGGCATGCCCAGTCGCTCAGACAGTCCTGGCTCGCACAAACAGCCCACTGGGCTGTTTGGCTCGTGCGGAACTCGCTTGGTGGGCACGCCCCGAACGGATCCTTCGCACGTCTGATGTCGCCCTTCATGGACCGGCGAGGGGCTTGCGGGCGGCGAGGGCGGCGTCGGACGTAGGCTCGAAAAGCCCTTTTGTGCGGGGCGCGAGGTTCGCCGTTCTGAGAGAGGAAGGGATGGGCTACCTGGTTGCTATCCTGAGCAGAGGCCGAGCCCCGCAGGTTGTCATCCTGAGCGGAGCGCCGCCAGGCGCAGAGTCGAAGGATCCCGTGTGGCGCCAGCAAAAGGCGCCGCCGTCCTCAACCCCTCGAACCCGCGATCGGCCACCCGGTTCGGCAACGGAAAAGCATCGGCCACACCCCGCCTTGGCAGAGATCGCACGCTATGCACGATTTTTTCGGGTAACCAGTCCGTCATCTCGGAGAAATCGCTGGTCGGCTTCTGCGATTCGCGCGCAAAATCGTGCATAGCGTGCGATCTCTGCCAAGGCACGGAACACGTGACTCGGAAACAACATGGCGGTCATAAAGACGCTGCTCGAAAGCGATCATCAACGTGCCATAATTATGGCGACACCGAGGAAAGGGGTTCTCTTATGATGGATGCTCAAGTTCCCGTCAAGCCCGAGGGCGTGGCTGACGACGTCTGGGCGCAGATGCTTTCCGCTTCTCCGGTCGAGGCGCGGCATCTCATTCGCTCGGGGGAGTTCACGGCGCCGACGAGCGGGCTGTGTCCCGGGTATGCGCAGGCGAACCTCATCGTGCTGCCGAAGGAGCAGGCCTACGACTTCCTGCTGTTCGCGCAGCGCAACCCCAAGCCGTGCCCGCTGCTGGAAGTGACCGAGGTGGGCGCACGCGAGGCTGCCATCTGCGCAACCGACTGCGACATCGCCACCGACTTCCCGCGCTACCGCATCTACGAGCACGGCAAGCTGGTGGCCGAAGTGGAGAATGTCGAGGACTACTGGCGCGACGACCTCGTATCGTTCGTCATCGGCTGCTCGTTCTCGTTCGAGTCCGAGCTCATCGAGGCCGGCATCGAGATCCGCCACAACACCATGGGCTGCAACGTGCCCATGTACCTGACGGGCGTGCCGTGCACCCCGGCGGGCTCCATGAGCGGCAACATGGTGATGTCGATGCGCCCCATCCCCTACGACCAGGTGGTGAAGGCGGTGCAGATCTCCGGTGCCATCCCGAAGGTGCACGGCGCCCCTATCCACATCGGCGATCCGGATGCCATCGGCGTGCGTGACATCATGCATCCCGAGTTCGGCGACCCTGTGGAAATCCGCGACGGCGAAGTTCCCGTGTTCTGGGCCTGCGGTGTCACGCCCCAGTCCATCGTCATGAACAGCAAGCCGCCCTTCGCCATCACCCACGCTCCCGGCTGCATGCTCATCACCGACACCAAGAACATCAACCTGAAGGAATAGGCTCGTTCACCCCACGAACGAGTGTTTCACGTGAAACACTCGCACCCAACGCCCCGCGCTCTTCACCTGGCGCGGGGCGTTGCTTTACAATAGGTTGAAACCACGCAGGAAAGAAGGCTGCCTATGTACCGCATCGACTTGAACAGCGACCTGGGCGAGAGCTTCGGGCGCTACACGCTGGGGCTCGACGACCAGATCATCCCGCTTGTGTCCAGCGCGAACATCGCGTGCGGGCAGCATGCGGGCGATCCGGTGGTCATGCGCAAGACGGTGGGCATGGCGAAGGACGCCGGCATCGCCATCGGCGCGCATCCGGGCTATCCCGATCTGCAGGGCTTCGGGCGCCGCGACATGCACCTGTCGCCCGACGAGGCGTACTCCTACATGCTGTACCAGATCGGCGCGCTGCAGGCGTTCTGCTCGGCGCAGGGCGTGCAGCTCGCGCACGTGAAGCCGCACGGCCAGCTGTACAACCACGCCGCCATCGATTCCGAGTTGGCAGCTGCGCTGGCGCAGGCCGTCCGCGACGTGGACCCCAAGCTAGTGCTGGTGGGCCTGGCCAACAGCGCGCTTGTGGACGAAGGCCGCAAGCTGGGGCTGGTCACGGCCGAGGAGTTCTTCGCCGACCGCAACTACACCGACGAGGGCCGCCTGGTCAGCCGCAACGACCCCGCCGCGCTCATCCGCGACGAAGAACACGCCATCGAGCGCGTCAAGAACGCCATCCGCGAAGGCGCCGTGCTGTCCGTCACGGGCAAGCTGGTGGATCTCCATCCCGACACGCTGTGCGTGCACGGCGACTCCCCCACCGCGCTGGCCTTCGTCAGCCGCATCCGCCAGGAGCTGGAACAAGACGACATCGCCATCAAAGCAGTGGGGGCTGAATAAAGGGGCACGCCCTTCGAAGCGGGAACCCCGTTTCCGATATCCGCATGCGTCCATATGGGTCCCTATATGCCCCTATGTGTCCGTATGTGTCCGTATGTGTCCGTATGTGTCCGTATGTGTCCGTAAGTCTCTGCATTAAATCGATGGTTCCGCGCACGGGAGGGAGGGATGCGCGGGACCGAGCGAATGAGGGGGCCTGCCGGCAAACGGCGGCCTCGGGATAGTCGATTGCGGCGGCATCGCGCCGCAAGGCGCTACTTGGCAGCCAACGCCTTGCCGATCATGCGGGCGAAGGTCACCGAACGGCCGCAGCAGTTGCCCGTGGACATGTTCGGGTACGTGTGCGCATGGTACGAGCCCGAGTCGTCTCGCAGTCCGAATCCCAGATGACCACCGTGTGGTGCGGCTGCGTGAGCGCCGCGTTCAGGATGTAGTCGTACGGGCCGGACTCGTTGGCGAAGCGCTCGCCGTTGAGGTTCACCTTGAGCCACGGGTTCGAGCCCATCCAGAACAGCGAGCCGGTGGTCTGCGCGCCACAGAACTCGTCGGGTTTCACGGCAACGCGATCGAACACCATGGCCGTGTGCACCTCGTCCATGCGCGCGCCCGCCCACAAACACGACTTGATGCCGTCGTGAAAACCCACGTCAGCCACATCTACGCGAAGCTGGACGTCCATTCGCACCAAGAGCTGATCGACCTGGTGGAACGCCAAGGATAGCGCCAAGCGCGCGGAGGCCGCCGCATGCGCGACGGCCTCCCTTCATGCCGGAACGGTTGCGAAGCCTACTGCGCCTACTCCGCGTCGGACGCCTCTGCCGCCTCCATCGCTTCGTCGATGCAGCGCAGCGCGTTGAGGCAGCGCGGGTAGCCGATGTAGGGCACGCACTGCGACACCACCTTGATGAGGAACGTGCGGTCGTTGCCCACGCGCAGGTTCGCCCGCACATGGCTGACCGCCTGCGGCTCGCACCCGCCCTGCGCGATGAGCAGGCAGAACGTGATCATCTCGCGTTGCGCGTCATCGAGCCCCGTGCGCGTGTAGTAATCGCCGAAGCAGTTCTCGGCCAGCCAGCGGTTGATATGGCGCGTTTCCTCGGAACCCGACTGGTAGAAGTCGGCCATATCCTCGCCGAACAGGTCCACCTGCTTCCGTACGCCCGCCTCCAAACGCGTGCCCTCCGTCGTGGTGGCCTGGCCCTCAAGCGGCAGCGACACCAGGCGGTGCTCCAGCAGCTCGTTCACCGCGTACAGAAACGGCAACATGCGGCCCATGCCCACGTACGGCGTGGACTGGTACACCAACTCCTTCATTTCCACCGGCGTGACGCCCACGTTGAAGGCGCCCTTCGCCATGGCCTTGAACAGGTCGATGGCCTGCGCGCCGATGAGCGCGGCCAGGATGGCCATCATCCGCGTGCGGTCGTCCAGATCGTCGCTGGCCGGCACTTCGCCGAAGGCGAAGTTGTCCATGCGTTCGACGAACTCGGGATCGGTGCACGCAAGCGGCGAATCGAACCCGGGGAACAAACGGTTGCGGTAAGCCTGCGCGCGCTCTCTGTTTTCAGTAGTCATATCCGTCTCCTTCTCACGTGCTTGTTGTCTCGAGGCCATAGTACCTTCTGAAACCGCTTCCGTGAAAAATGTCACAGAAAATGATACATTTGAAACTTCGGAAGACGACGGCGAAGCTCCGCGACGCTTTGCCGCGTCGGCCGGCCGGCGAAGCTCCGCAGCGCCTTGTCACGCCGGTCCGTCAGCGAAAACAACCCGTGTAGCAAAATCCGACCTCCTGCGGCAATAATCGATCGGTTTGGTAATCCTGGAAGGACCCGAACCGCCGTTTCGACGGCCGGCCGATATCGTCTTCGCACGTTTGCCCAGTTCGGAAAGTTAGCGCACGAAGAAAGCGGTAAAAGAGGATTACCAAACCGCTTTATTTTTACCCCGCGGAACCGATTTTAGGCTCATCGACCTTGTGGGAACGAAACGGCCCAGCGCCCAGCAGCATGAGCTGCTCCGCACCTCGCCCGCGCGCTCCGACAGCGCTCTTCGCGCTCGCCCCCACCCCACATCCCTCGAAAACACGCGTGCCCGCCGAAACCGGCGGGCACGCGAACGCACTCGATAGAAGCAGGACCAACCGCGGTTAGGCGCCGACCAGCGTCTGCAGCGACGCGAGGAAGCTGGACATGTTGCGCCAGCACATGAACAGCGTGATCACGATGATCACCACGCCCGCGCAGTTCGCGAAGATGTGGTTTCGCCACTTGCCCAGGTCCTTGCCGTTCGCGCAGTACAGCACGAAGAACGCCATGATGGGCAGCAGGATGGCGTTCGCCGCCTGAGCCACAAGGATCAGCTCGGTGGGGCTCTTGCCCAGCGCCACAGCCATCACGCAGCCGCACACCAGCACGATGATCCAGATGAGCTTGAAACGCAGATCCTTCGTCGTCTTCTTCCAGCCCAGCACGCCGTTCACGGCATAAGCGGCCGAGAACGAAGCGGTGATGGCGCTGGAGAAGCCGGCGCACAGCAGACCGAGGCCGATCATCCACGTGGCCCACGAGCCAAGAAGCGGCTGCAGCGCCAGCGCCATGTCCTTGCCGTTCGTCACCACGGTGTCGGTGCCGTAAATGTTGGCGGCGGCGCAGATGAGGATGGCCATGGAGATGATGCCGCCCAGACCGATGCTCAGCACCGTGTCGAAGCGGGCGTCGGACACCTGCTCGGGATCCTTGAAACGCTCGGAGGCGCCGGAGGCGTGCAGGAACAGGTTGTACGGCACGATGGTGGTACCGATGAGGCCCACCGCCGTGAGGATGCCCTTCGATCCCTCTTCGGGCAGCGTCGGCACGAACAGCCCCGTGGCAATGGCGCCCCAATCAGGGCTGGAGGCGATGGCCGTGACGAAGAACACCACGCCCATGAACACGACGATGGCCGTGAGGATAACCTCGACCACCTTATACGAGCCAATCCACATGGCGACGAACGCCAGAATACCCAGAACGATGACGATAGGGATCATCGGCACGTCGGGAAGCACAGCCTGGATGCCCAGGATGCCGCCCGTGATGTTGCCCGTCTCGTACGCGATGTTGCCCACGAAGATGGCGATGAGAACAATCACGATCGCAATCCACATAAGCGCCTTGTTGGGAATACGATCGCGGATGTTTTCACCCAGACCCTTGCCCGAAACGATGCCGACGCGCGACGCCATCTCCTGGAAGATGATGGTGGCCACCGTGGCGAACAGCAGCGCCCACAGCATGGTGTAGCCGTAGCTCGCGCC
>PPYF01188541.1_pt1 | contig 11807 bp, 16 predicted proteins | sample 1559871 | NCBI WGS metagenome assembly PPYF01 (sample SAMN08240021, study PRJNA423297) | Human gut metagenome, whole genome shotgun sequencing project. | reverse complement strand
GAGAGGAGACAACCAGGATGAACACACAAAACGTCAACATCAAAACCGCCGCTCAAGAATCTTCCAGGAAGATAGGGGGCGAACTGACCCAGGAACAATTCACCGATCTGTTTTGCTGGGTTTTACGGGTGACAGATGGTGTTTTGCAACCGATGGAATTCACGCCGCCGATTGATAGTCAGGAATTAACGCTGATGAATGACAACTGTGCAGATTATGTTTCTGTCTGGATTGTAGATGGGTATCCGGTGGCCGCCGGTGCCCCGATGGATCATTTCTTTCGCGTCATCAAACCATCCCATTAATTAATCATTAACTGAAGAGGTAAATATCATGGTCACTCTTGCAAATCGCTATCGCGCCCCGAACTCAATGCGCCAGAACCGCCCTCTGACTAATGACGAACTCGCGCGTATTGTGCCAAGTGCATTTTCTGAAGATAAGCATGATTCACGTTCTGAACGTTATACCTACATCCCTACAATTAATATTCTTGACCGTTTGCGGGAAGAAGGATTTCAGCCGTTTTATGCTACTCAGTCGCGTACTCGAGATTTAGAGAAGCGTGACTTCACAAAGCATCTAATTCGCCTGCGCCGTCATGATCAGTTGAATGGCAAAGAAGTGCCGGAAATTATCCTGCTGAATAGCCACGACGGCTCAAGCAGCTATAAAATGATTCCTGGAATGTTCCGTCAGATTTGTACAAATGGCCTGGTAGCCTGGAAAAACTTTGGTGAAATTAGCGTGCCGCATAAAGGCGATATTGTTGGTCAGGTAATCGAAGGTGCGTATGAAGTCCTGAAAACATTTGATAATGTGGAAGGCAGCATTGAAATGATGCGCGGGATTATGTTGTCAGAACGCGAGCAACTCATCCTCGGAGAGGCGGTGCTTGAATATAAGTACAATGGCGAACATTCACCGATTACCGCCCAACAGGTTATTCATCATCGCCGTTGGGAAGATAACCGCCCTGATTTATGGACAACTTTTAACCGCGTGCAGGAAAATGTCATTCGTGGCGGTATTCGCGGAAAGTCAGCAAAAGGAAAGTCTACCAGAACGCGGGAGGTGACCGGGATTGATGGAGACATCAAATTAAATCAGGCTTTATGGAAACTTGCAGAAGAGTTTGCAAAACTAAAATCTTAAAAATAAAAGCCGCTCAATTGAGCGGCTTTTTTGTATCATGATCATTGAGTAATTTTGGGCTCGCTCATACTATCTGTCTGGAGAACGCCAGCGGTCTTGTCAGTGGATTGCTTATCAATAAGAATTTTTCTTGCCTGAAGTATTCTATATATGCTTTTGATTTTATCAGCATACTCCCGACGTTTAACGATTAACTTCTTCGACGGCCCTGTGTTATATATTCCTACACTATCCCAGTTTTTACCGTATGACCTGAAGTTATGCGCCAGAACCCATGCGCCAGTGTAAACGCAGATGCAAGGGTCATTCAACAATCGTTTTCGTGAGATATTAAATTCTGCCAGTTTCTCATAATGCGAGCTGTTGATCTGCATGCCGCAAACATCTTCTGTTCCATCACTATTTGAGGAGTTTGTCGCGGTAGCTTTCAATCGGCTTTCTTGAATTGATATCGACATTAAAAGCAACGGGTCAATATTATAATCCTTTCCCGCCTGGTCGAAGCACATTTGTGGTGCAGCTGAGGCAGGGAGCACTATCGCGAGTAGCAACGGTGCAAGTAATTTTATTTTCATAATATGCACTCACTTAATCCACAGGAAGCACCACAGGCCGAGTGTTTTAAAAAATACCCGCGCCGATCATTTAAATCAAGATAATTCACTACAGACGCGCGTGAGGCGCTCCTTGCCTAGCTTTGCAGACAACCGCAAATAACAGAAACAAAAAGGAAATCCATATAAAAAGGCCGCTCTACTCTTAACAATAAAACATCACACCCCACGCAAGACTCCGTCTTGCAGATTAAATCTTTAAAATCATGGAGATAACGTTGATATTTTATGTTTTTTATTAGATTTACTTAAAAAGGTGTGTTAATTGACACACCTTACAGTGCCTGATAGACACACCTTTCAGTGCCTGACTAGCACACCTGTTGTGGCCTAAATAGGCACTGTTTGGTGTGTTGATTGTGTGTATTTAACAAAAACAATAAATAAGTATATAGTAGTGCCGCGTTGACACACATGCATAGTGCCGCTATAACACACCTGTATAAGAGCATTTTTAAGAACAACACTCGGCTTTGTTGGCACCTTCTCATGATGCTACCCTGGCACCCGACAAAGACGTCGAAATATGAACAGTGCCGCATCCGGCACTGTTGAACCACAGAGAAAATATAATGCCTCGTAAAAACATATACTTCAAAGATAAGATAGACCGGGAGATTGAAGGAATACTAGAAATAGAAAGACAGAAGGGCGCTAATGCATCAGAAGCGAACTACTCTCAAACGGTTAACGAACTCGTCAGGCTAGGCTTGATGATATACAAGAACAAAGAAGATGGCCCTAGCTTTGACCTGGAAGGCTACCGTAGGGATTTAATCAGTAAAGTAGCTGGTTCACGAGAAGGCATGATTATTCTGACGACATTAGTCTCTGAAATGTACCTTCGCATGCAAGGACCAGAAGCCCTAGCTAACCTTGAAGAGATTGTATCTTCGAATATTGATTCAATAAACAGGGCCGAACAAGCAGCCGAATCTCAACACTTCGTTATCGATGAAGAATAAAAAAAAGCCGGCTCAGACAGCCGGCTAACCCCTCAGGATTTCACATCACCTTCCCACGGCAGCGCCTTCTTTTCTGCATCATCTATTCTTTCTTTTAAATATCTTTCAAACTCAACACATAAGACTTTCAACGCCTGTGCATCTTCATTCTGATTCAGAACTCTATCTGTATAGTAACCCATAGATGCCATGATTCTCGTGAGCATCTCTTCATTTAGACTCCGCCCATGAACCCTTGCCATAACTCTAATCTCATCCGCTAAGTTTTCTGGAATACGCATGCTATAGCCGGAAGCCTTTCCTGAAATAAGCTCACGCTCCCCTTTATACCAGACCCATAAATTTTCATCTTGAGGACCATCATCAACAGCAGAACGACCTATACCACCGGTTGAGAGAAGCGAATCAAGCCAATCATCAAACCTGGCAGCGAGAGAAATGAGTTTTTCGGCCTTGGCTGTCCTTATTATTGGTTTATCTGATTGATAATTTAAAGATATTAGCAATCGGGAAATAATCTCATCATTAATACTTCTTTTCGCCATTCTGGCGCATATTCTAAGCTCAAGCAGGAGGTTATCAGGTGCTCGAAGCCTCCATTCCACAATCTCACCCGGCTGGAACTTACGTGGACGACCTCGCCCCTCGTACATTTTCTCTTTAACTTTCATAACTATAGATCCCTGTTACATAGTGCACACACCTGCACGACTAAGGGTATGCCCTGCACTGACTCAGATAATTCCGATAACGATAAAAAAACGTGAAGTTCGTCACAGTTTTTTTTTTTTAGGGTTATGAGACACTTACATGCGCGTAAACAAGTACTTACGTGCACAAATCTTTGTTTACAAATCCGGAGAAAATTCATGAGTACAAATGGCAATGCCTTTAACGCCAAAAAGGGATGGGCGGTAGCGTCTTTAATCAACGGGATGAAAAATAAATTTAAGTTAGGTGCAAAATTTAACTTTAAATCAGTTTGGAAAATGTTTTGTGCTATTGCTCTTGCATTAGCATTTACCAAAATTGCACACGCAACCGGCACTGATTTGCTTGCTTCTCAGAAATCAACAGTAGACGCAACATTCGGCGCCGATTCATCTATGGTGAAGTGGTTTTATATTGCGGAAATCCTCATCGGCGGCTTCCTCTTTATCAAATCTCGTTCACCTCTGGTATTCGGCGGTATCGTTCTTATGATTATCGCCACCAAAATCGGCTTTTCTATTGCGAGCTAGTTATGAACGGGGATTTGGATAAATATTTATTCCCGGAAACTTTCAATGAACAAAACCGCTATCTCGGTCTCCCAATTGACGAACTTATTGTTGTGGCTCCTTTGAACCTGATAGGGATTCTCTACAATATGTCAATTACTCTCGGAATCGTTTCTGCGCTTTTGTGGTTACTGGTCAGGTACCTTAAGAAAGGGCAAGGGTCTTATTGGATGCTTAATTTTTGCTACTGGCATCTGCCTTCTTTTATTTTTAAGGTTTCCTTCCGCCAGATACCTGATTCAGGTTTCCGGCATTGGAGGGCGTAACGCCTGTGAAACTTAAAATCAAAGAAAGTCGCGATAAAAAAATTGCTATTTCATTTATCGCACTTGGTTCTCTCACCGCTCTACTTGCTGTCAGCAATGTTATTACTGGAGCACTGGCCTGGCATTTTAAGAATACACAGGACAAGATTATCACTCCAATGGTCTATAACCGGCCATTTAATGCAAATGTAACGGGTGGCGATACTACCGCTTTAAGTATGTTTGCAATGTCCTTCGCATCGCTCCGCCTGAATGTCAGCCCTGAAAACATCGATTCAAACCATAAGATTCTTCTTCGATATGTCCCATCACTAAATCGCGACGTAATGAAGAAAATCCTCGACGTTGAAGCCGATCGAATTAAAAAAGGAGGTATCAGCACCCGCTACGACATGCTTGACCTGGTACAGGTAGATGATGGCGTTATGGAAATGAAAGTTCGCATTTCACCTTCCACCACCAATGGCGGCATCATCACTCCGCTACCTGAACAGAACAAGACCTTTCGCATTGATATGGCATATGAGAACGGAATCATCCGCCTTAATGAGTTCTCAGAGCTAAAACCCACCACCACAAACAACTGATACAGGAACTGCCAATGAAATTTCGTTTCTCAATGGCAGCTGCTGCAGTGTTAGTTGCAACCGGGTTATTCACTAGCGGCCTTCGGGCCGCTTCCGGCCCAGCCGGTATCCCGTTTGAGAATGACGCATCATTTACCGTCGTTCTCAGCAACACAAACCCCAACAAAGTCATTGTAGATGGGGAACTCATAACACGCATCAGCGGCCCCGCCGGCGCTTACGATAACCAGACCACTGTTACTGAAGACGGCGCACTGATTTTTTCACCGTTAACCGCACAAAACTTCACGGTCTTCCTTGAAACCGCCAAAGGCGCATCGTTAAGCATTAATGTGCAACCTAAACCAGTGACTGGCCGCACAGTCCGGTTTACACCGATTTCGCCTCCAACGCGCAAAAATGATGATGCTAAAGCATGGGAAGAGAACCAGACCTATGAGAAAACCCTCGTAGCGCTTTCCCGCTCAATTATTAAAGGGGAGGTTCCGGAGGATTACACCGAATATCCCGTAAGCCGAATGGCTACTTACAGCCCCGATGTTTCCGCGCAGCTCACCGCTGAACGTCAGTATGTTGGGTCACATCTCCGGGTTGTGAGGTACCGCCTTAAAAACTCAGGCTATATCACAATGAATTTGCGTGAGCGGGACTTCTATAAAAAGAACGTCAGAGCCGTAATGCTCTCAACCCACGAACTCTATGCCGGCGGCGAAGGTTATGCCTGGGTTATTTTCTCTGACGGGGTGAGCCAATGAGTCTCAACATTAATAAAGTCACTCAGCGTAAGCAGCTGGCGATTTTGATTGGCGGAGTGCTGGTAACTGCGGTTGCCACTGGCTCGATTATCTACATAGGAAATCACTCTAAATCCAGCCCCGCTGTACAAACGACACCTGTACCTAATATGACAGGAGTTGTGACACCGGCTTTTGAAACGCAGTTAAACGACTCCGCTTTAGCACAGCAGCAGGCTAAAACGTCTGCACTTGAAAGCCAGTTTTTGATACTCAAACAGCAGTTCGATCAAAACAAACAGTCGTTTGATGACAGACTTCAGAAAAAGGACCAGCAGATTGAAGCGTTGACGCAGGAGCTTCAGTCCAGACAACCACAAACAGCATCCTCAACAACGCCAAGCGCTGGACCAGAAACTCCACTTCCCGGACCAATATCTGCAGGCCAGAGTCGCCCCCCGCAATATTCGGTTTCTCCTGCTGGCGCGCCAGGAGCCGCAGTGAACTACAACCCGCAGCAGGGGGCGGCATTCTATCCAGGCGGCAGTGGTCGCACTGCTCTAGGGGGGCTTGATACAAAATCATTCACTTACGCGAGCATGGGTACAAAGAAGACAAAGCTTCCCTGGATTTCCTCTGGGTCGTTTTCTGATGCGGTGATGATTGAGGGGGCCGATGCAAACGCTAGTGTGACCGGGCAACAGAACACGACTCCGGTAACGTTTAGATTGAAAGGCAAAGTGCAGATGCCAAACAACCATGAATACGACATGGATGGTTGTTTTGTTAGTGGCGAAATCTGGGGGGACATTTCCAGCGAGCGCGGCATTGCGCGTACCAGTGCCATCGCCTGCAAGCTGAAAAATGGCAAAAACATCGACATGCCGTTTAAAGGGCACCTTAGCTACCAGGGTAAAGGTGGTATCCGTGGTAAGCCGGTGATGCGTAACGGCAAAATTATCGGTTACGCCGGGGCCGCGGGTTTCCTTTCTGGCATAGGTTCCGGCATCCAGTCGGCAGCTACACCTGCAGTTGGGCTTGGTGCTACGGCCTCAGTTAGCGGAATGGATATCATGAAGCAGGGGTTCGGTGGCGGCGCAGAGAAAGCCGCAGACAACTTAAGCCAGTACTGGATTAAGTTAGCTGAGCAGTATCACCCCGTGATTGATATTGGTGCCGGCAATGCTGTCACTGTCGTCTTCCAGGAAGGCTTCCGCCTTGAAACACTGGAAGATAGTGAAGAAGAAAAGGCTAAAGAAGCTGCTCAGGAAGCAGGTGCCAAAGTGCAGACCGCCGCAGCAAGTTCGCCGCTCCCGCGTGCTACACCAACAACTGCAGTCGGCAACCTGAACCCAGATGAAGTTCTTCGTCAGGCCAGCCAACTCCGTCTGGGTGACACCATTAATTAAGGATGCTTGAATGCTGGAAAACTATCTGAAGTTATTGGAAATTGCTGATTATCTGAGACAGTGGCGAAAAGGAATCAAACCACCGCGTTCAGGAGTGGAGCGTATCGGGATGGTGGTGATATGCGGATTGGCTTACGCTTTCTTTGGTTATATAACAAAAGAGGGCGCTAATTACTTTTTCTACGCGATAGCAACTCTACTTTTGCTGTATGCAATTTATTGGTTTATAGCCCCCAGAAAACAGTGGGATGTGCAATGTGGTGCGCTTCTGAAAAACTACGAGCCGATTGACCTCCCTGCATTTGTCGAGCTGAAGAAAGCAATTCTGGAACACGACAAGTTACGGCTTGAAGATGCGGAATCCTGGCTTATTAAGGAAATGCTTGCGAGCCAGGGAATCGCCGATGCGGCTAAGGGAAAAGCTGGAGAACGGTACCCATTTCTCTACGATACGCCAGTAACAGGAAAGGGGGGAAAGCAGCTATGAACAACAAAAGCGAAAACTGTGCTTTTGACAATGGCTTTGGACACAACGTGATTGTCATTGGTGAAACCTTGGCAGGGAAAACCTTTCTCCTTTCCGACTTTCTTCAGTTGAATCCGAACATAGATAAAACGACGAAATTCGTAGGGGAGGATAAGGATGGACAAGAACAAGAAAATCCTTAACAGCATCGGTATGGATATACGCATGTGGAAAGAAGGTCGCCCTACGCCTGGGGAAGGACTGACTTATGGGGCAGCTTTGTTAATGAGTATTTGTAATGCTGCAATCTGGATACACCTGAATTTATCCTGGTGGATTACGTGTTTTTGCATAATAGGCGGGTTAATTATCTTAACAATTTTGTCTATGTGTATTTTTGCGAAGCTCCCCAAAAACTGGCCAGGCGTTCTGGACATTAAGTTGACCAAGTATAAACCCAATGATGCTACAGCATGGCGGTTATTGCATGATTCGATATTGGAAAAGAACACTCTGTCGCTTGAAGCTGTGGAGCGTTGGTATTTGGATGAAAAAGCATTCGGCTCAAATTTAGGCGCACCAGACTACAAATTTCTTAAGAATAAATAAGAAACCATCAATACCCATCATTAATTTTTTCAAACTCACCCGGAGTTAACCCATGAAAAAAATGCTCTGTGCTGCCGTCTTCTGCAGCGCGCTGACCGGCTGCGCCGGTATGAACTCAGATTTTGATTGTAACAAAACTACCACCGACCAGTGCCTTACTATGACGGAGGCCAATAAGTTGGCCGCCCAGGGTAAAAGTCTGGATGACCTCGGAAAAGAACCCGTAAAAAAGTCTGTGGGTGAACCCCTTCCGGCACTGGCAAATACCAAACCAGTGGTGAGCGCTTCTCGCCCTGTATCGGTAGCAGGAACCGGCACAATGGCAAAAACTATTGCACCCCGTCCGCTCTACACGCCTCCAGCGTCTTCAACTTCCAGCATATCTACCAGTCCGATATCTCCTTCACCACGAGTCATATCGGCACCGGTAAAAACAAACGATGCAGGACGTATCAACGCCCAGCGTATTGCGGATGTTACACAGCGGCTCTGGATTGCGCCTTGGGTAGATACCGATGACAACCTGCACCAACCAGCCGTAGTCGAATTTGTGAAAAACAAATCTCATTGGGACCAGAGTTTCCGCGTCATTACTGAAGGCGATGATTAACGGTACTGACATCAACGGTTCGTGATAGCCAATAAAAGAGGAAAGCACTATGAGTGAATCGATTCTGGATACCCTGATGCGGACGCTAGGGAAGGCGCGTGAAAAAGATGGAGCTCACGATGCGCGCCGGAATATTCAGCAGTCTTATGACTACCCATCATTAGCAGCTTCACTGCCATATCGTTTTTATGACGACACTAACGATATGTTTATTAATACGGGGACCGCGGGGTTCATCCTTGAGGCTGCACCACTCCCTGGAGCTAATGAGCAGGTCATAGCCGCGCTTGACGATATGGTCCGGAAAAAAATACCGCGGCAGGTACCCCTGACTGTCCTTCTGGTCGCCAGTAAGTGTGTCGGTGAACGAATTGACCAGGGGGTAAGCCGGGATATGTGGAGCGGTAGCATGGCACCGCATCTGAACAAAATAACCCGAGCATTCTGGGAACGGTCGGCTCTAAAAGGGTTAGCTAACAAACGTGATTATCCGCTTTATCTGCGAAATTACCGCGTGTTCATCGTCTACGGCCAGACGCCAAAAAAAATGAACCAGCAATTCATGGATGAGATAAGTCAACTCCGCAACACCATTAAGATATCGCTGGATGCGGCGCGTATAGAGACAAAAAACTGTTCGGTAAACAACTTTTTGTCGGTGATGCGTGAACTGACTAACTACCGACAGGAACAAGTGATGCAGTCCAGTGACAGCTACAACGAACTGGAAGAGTTGAATCGCCAGATTCCTGATCTTGGGATTGATATCGAGGTCAAACCGAACCATGTTGGGGTCAAGTTACCCGAGTACGTCGATGGAAATGGCTCTGAGAATAAACGTATTCCTGCATCAGCCTGCCGCGTCGTCAATATGCAACTCAGCAAGAACCCCACCCGGTTTGCTCTCTGGCAAAATGCTGACAACCTGCAGAACCTCCGCGCCCCAGACCTCGGCATCCCGTGCCCGTTTATGCTCACATGGACCATTGAAGTTGAAGATCAGCAAAAAACACAGGGGGAGGCATTCCGTAAAGATAATGACCTCAGCAAAAAAGCCAATTCGGCCTATGCCCAATTATTTCCGAATACCAGAAAGGCGGCAGCAGAATGGAGAAATCTGCGGCAAGGATTAGGGACAAACGAAAAAGCGTTATGCCGTTATTACTTAAATCTGACATTGTTCACTCCAGACAGCGATCAGGATGCTCTGGCTTGTGAACTGGCCGCGACAAACCTATTTCGTAAAAACGACCTTGAGCTTACTACTATCCAGTATCAGCAGATGCGTAATTGGCTGGCCAGTTTCCCCTTTATTATGCAGGAAGGTATGTGGGAAGACCTGAAAATTACCGGCGCAACGCTGCGATCTACCAGTTGGAATGCTGTTAACCTGATGCCTGTTGTGGCCGAACGGCACTTATCTTTCAGCGGAATGCCGCTACCAACCTATCGGAATCAGGTGGCGTTCTTCAATATGTTTGCTGAAGAGAACGGCGCGTCAAATTTCAACATTGCGGTAACCGGGACGTCTGGGGCTGGTAAATCATTTCTGACGCAGGGCATTTTACGAGATGTATTAAATGCCGGGGGCTTTGGTTGGGTTATTGATATGGGGGATAGCTACAAGAACTTCTGTCTCCAGGCTGGCGGATCGTACCTCGATGGTTCTCAGTTGCGATTTAACCCATTCTACGGTGTTAAGGACATTAAGGAGTCAGCGGAAGGTATTGCGCTCTTGCTCGGTGTGCTGGCCAGTCCGGAAGAGAAACTGGACAGTGTCTGCGAAGCGATTCTTCAACGCTCCGTCGTTCAGGCGTGGGAGTTGAAGAAGGAAAGAGCTCTTATTGATGATGTTCACCACTACCTGAAAAGTGTGGAAGTTAATGAAGAGTATGCAAATAAGCCAACTATTATTGCTCGTCTTGCTGAGTTGGCGATGCTGCTGGAACCTTACTGCACCTGGGGAACTTACGGTGAATACTTCAATGCCAGAGTGCCGACACTGACCAGTGATACCCGTTTTGCCGTGCTCGAACTATTGAGTCTTGAGAATAAACCTAAGTTGCTCAGTGCTGTGCTCTTCTCCCTAATCCTTTCCATTCAGCAAAAGATGTATCACAGCCCACGAAGCCTCAAGAAAGTCTGCATTATCGATGAAGCATGGCGCTTGCTTGGCGGTTCAAACCCGCATGCTGCGAAGTTCATTGAAACCGGTTATCGAACTGTTCGCCGCCATCGTGGCGCGTTCATTACGATCACTCAGGGTATTAAAGATTTTACTGCCAGCAAAGAAGCGGAAGCCGCTTGGAACAACAGTGGGACAAAAATTACGCTGCTGCAGGATGCTAAAGCCTTCAAATCTTATCTGGCCGAGAACCCTGAACAGTTCAACGAAATAGAAAAAGAGGTCATCAAATACTTCCAGAAGGCAATTGACACAGGCTTCAGTTCATTGCTTATCAGTGTTGGGGAAGTCAGTTCTTTCCACCGCCTGTTTGTCGATCCGGTTACTCGCGCCATGTTCAGTTCAAAAGGCGTTGACTTTGAGTTTATGCAGCAGGCTCAGAAACAGGGGGCAACGTCTGAAGAGGCGGCTTATTTGTTAGCCGAGCAAGAGTTTGGGCCAGAGCTGAAGGAACTTGAAGAATGGGTGAAAGCAGCATGAATGACGAGAACGAAAAACCGTATGACGGTGAAGTGGTCGGTGATAGCGCTACAAAGGTGAGCTGGATAACCTCCAGGGCTGTGAAAATATCCGCCATTGTGTTGGCCTCTCAGATGGTCATGACCGGAATAGGGTTGCTCTACATTAAAGCTACGACGCCTGAAGTTGTGACCTTTGATATGAAAGGGACAATGGACCTGTTTATTCAGCAAACACTGGAACAGAAACTGCCTGAAGAACAGACCAAGGTGCTCATGACACGATTTAACAGTGCTATGAAGGATAGCCTGCAGGAATGGCAGGATGCTCACTACTCGGTGATCCTCGTTGCGCCGGCAGTGGTAAGCCAACAGGTCGACATCACACAGGATATTCGCCGAGGGATTGCTAGCCGGATGCAGGGGGAACGCCAATGATGAGAGGGGTGCAATGGGCACTATTGTTAGC
>PPYF01130391.1_pt1 | contig 11810 bp, 9 predicted proteins | sample 1559871 | NCBI WGS metagenome assembly PPYF01 (sample SAMN08240021, study PRJNA423297) | Human gut metagenome, whole genome shotgun sequencing project. | reverse complement strand
ATCCTGAACACCATGAAAAATACCGATGCCGGCAAGCACATGATGCACGAGGGCTTTGACGTCAATGATCCTGCAAACTACACCAGAGAGTGGTTCTCCTGGGCAAACGCCATGTTCTGTGAGCTGGTTCTGGACTACTGCGATATCCGCGTAGCACGGTAAGATATACGGGGCGTGCGAATCGCCGGGGACATGGAGGAGGGTATGGAACAGAAGCAACCCAATATTGTTTTTATTATGACGGATCAGATGCGTGGAGATTGTATGGGAATAGCAGGGCATCCGGATGTGAAAACTCCGTTTCTGGATACGCTGGCAGCACGGGGAACACTGTTTGACAGAGCATATTCGGCCTGCCCCAGCTGTATTGCTGCGAGAGCAGCTCTCCATACCGGGCTTTCGCAGGAAAAACACGGTCGGGTTGGATATCAGGATCGGGTAACGTTTCGATATCCCCATACGATGGCCGGAGAGCTGGCAAAAGCCGGATATTATACGCAGTGTGTAGGAAAAATGCACGTGCACCCGCTGCGCAATCTGATGGGATTTCACAATATAGAGCTGCATGACGGTTATTTGGGGGCATATAGGAGGGAAACGGTTCCCTATTATGAATCTCAGAAGATCGCAGATGATTATTTTTACTGGCTGAAAAAGGAAAAAGGAATTGAGACAGATGTTACGGATACCGGACTGGAATGCAATTCGTGGGTTTCCAGACCGTGGATTTATGAAGAGTCTCTCCATCCGACAAACTGGGTTACGACCCGGGCAATTGATTTTTTGCGCCGTCGGGACAGGGAAAAGCCCTTTTTCCTGATGGTGTCGTATGTGCGTCCCCATCCGCCCTTTGATGCGCCACAGTGTTATTTTGATCTGTATCGGAACAAAAAGCTAAGGACACCCGCACTGGGAGACTGGGAGAACCCCGGGGAACTGAAGCGGTCCGGCAGGATTTTTGATTCTTCCACAGGGCCGGTTGATCCAGAGCTGATGCGGGAGGCGCAGATTGGATATTATGCCTGTATCACTCATGTGGATCATCAGATAGGAAGGCTGCTTCAGAGTCTGACAGAATCCGGGGTTATGGACAATACGGTGATTATTTTTACCTCTGATCACGGAGAAGAATTAGGCGATCACTATATGTTTCGAAAATGCCGTCCCTATGAGGGAAGCTGTCATATTCCGCTGATTATTTCAGGACCGAAGTCATGGATTGGGGGGAAAGAGGGACAGGTTTGCCACAATGTTGTGGAGCTGAGAGATCTTATGCCTACCTTTCTGGATCTGGCTCATGCACCGGTACCGGAGGAAGTAGATGGGAAAAGTCTTCTTCCTATGGTGAAAAAAACGGAGGAACGCATTCGCCCGTGGCTGCATGGGGAACATTTGTATGGAGAGGAATCCAATCATTATATTGTTACGGAGCAGGATAAATTTATCTGGTATTCCCAAAGCGGAGAAGAGCAGTATTTTGATTTGTCAAAGGATCCCAGGGAGCAGCACAATGCAGTTTGTGATGCAGAATATCAGGAAAGAGTTCAGAAAATGAGGGGCTGGATGATCGAGGCCCTGGAAGGGCGAGAAGAAGGATTTGTGGAACAGGGGAGACTCCGGACAGGGGCTCCGATGATAGGATGTCTGAAAAATTCGTTGGTAAATGGATAAAAGGTGCAAAAGATAAATCCTTCATCTGACAGCACTGAGACTCAAAAACCGGGCAGATTTTTTCTGCCCGGTTTTTGAGTCTTATACGTTGTCCTTAGTGGAACGTATCCACGGAATAATCATGATAATGGAAACCAAACCACCGTCCGGGCACATCGCCGGGGAAATGGGGCGCTTCGTAGGTAAGGAACTGACCGTTTTCGTCCAGCGCCTCAGGCGTATACTGTGCGGTGTGCTCCAGCAGAAGCTTCCAGAGCTTTGCCTTGCGCTCCTGCCAGGCAGGATCCTCTGCGAGGTTGTGCTGTTCCATCGGATCGGTATTTAAGTCGAAGAGCAGAACGTGATCGCCGACTGCAGAGTAAACCAGCTTCAACTTTTCCTCCATGACACAGAAGTTCCTGTTTAAACTGTTTCCAAAGAATATACGATCCATGGGAACCGGTTCAAGCAGGTTTCTTCCGCTGACAGAAACAGGGGAAGAAAGGCCTGCCATTGCAAGGATCGTAGGATAGAGGTCTACAAGGTCAGTCGGAGCTTCTACGCTGATGTTCTGGGGAAGGCTGCGTCCCTGGGGAGGCATGATCAGAAGCGGTACATGAGCGCTGCCTTCAAAGAACAGATTCTTCTGGGACATATGGTGGTCTCCCAGCATCTCGCCGTGGTCTGCAGTAAAGATGATCCAGGTGTTTTTGAACAGGTCATTTTCTCTCAGGCAGCCAAAGATACGTCCCAGTGCATAGTCGATCTGTGTGATGCAGGCATAATAGGCGCGTTTGGAAGCAGCCCGCTGCTCTTTACCGAATAGATGCTGGTTTGTGTTTTCATAAGAACCCGCAAGGAAGCCCTGGGGGGTCTCTTCAACGGTTCTGGACCAGTCGCCTGTCACCGCGTCCGGCATCGGGATATTGTCATACAGCTCCCAGAAGTCACGGCAGGGATCAAAGGGCGGATGGGGCTTGGTAAAGCTTGTCCATAAAAAGAACGGACGCGTCGTGTCACGGGTCTCCAGAAAATCAATGGCTTCCTCTGCAATCCAGCTGGTAATGCTGTCCTTGACATCTACAGTGGAGATCACAGGCTCTACCTCACACTCGCCGACACCGTGGGCCTTGGGATGTGCAAGAACCTGCTTCTTGTCATATTCGCGCATGTAGTCAAGGGGCAGCTTCATATGCTCGAAACCATAGTGGGCGCGGGCGGGCTCAAAGTGCATCTTGCCCTTTGCACAGGTCTGATAACCGGCGTCTGTCAAAACAGCGGGAAGGGTGGAGCGTTCCTCAGTGCAGGCACGCATAAAAGTCTCATGGGTTGCATTGGAAACAACACCGCTTTCGTAGCCCTGACGTCCGGTCATGATGGTTGTACGGGACGGAACGCAGATCGGGCAGCTGGCATAGCAGTTTTTGTAGCTGATGCCCATTGCCGCCATATAGTTCAGATGCGGTGTAAAGATACTCTGATTCCCCCATGCGTTCAGAGTGTCGAAACGTTGCTGATCCGTTGTGATCAGCAAAATATTATCCTTTGCCATAATATAAGATAACCTCCTCCGGATGGCAATATTGAGGCAGAGCATGTCAGAATTCTGCCGAAGGACGGACAAGACCGTTGCCTTTATGCACAGTATAAGCCTTATAAAAGTGTGGTGTCTATCCTAAAAAAGTGAGATGGCGTATTTCAAAAAGCACCTTTTTTTATGCGTAACCACAGTGAAGCAGCAGAACAAAAAACAGGGATACATACAAAATGCACAAAAAAGAGCTCCGCTTTTGTATATTGAAGATAATATTTTTATACTGGTATATAACATATTTTAGGTTGTGCGGACAGATTTGCTAATATATAATAAATACATCAGTTCGGAACATAAGAATGTATACCGAATGACGGACGGAACGATTGAATCGGCCCAAAACGATTCAGATTGTTCAAAAATATTCCTGAGAGGGAATCAAAAGTGCAAAAGTGCACAAAAGGAGGAACGTATGAAAAAGAAGAACGTAAACAAGCTTCTTGCGCTGGGGCTCGTTTCTGCTATGACAGCTGGTATGCTGGCAGGCTGCGGAAACACAGCATCCACAACAACAGACAATGGTGCTGCTGACACAACCGTTACAGAAGCTACGGATGACAAAACTTCCACCGATACTGCGAAGGCAGACAATGGTGAAGTGCCTACTCTGATCTGGTGGAGCATCGGCGGAACACCTCCCGATGATTTCGATAAGACCATCGCAGAGATCAGTGACTATACAGAAGAGAAGATCGGCGTAAGAATCGATGTTAAGATCGCAAGCTGGGCTGACTGGGCAACCAAGATGAACAACATCGTTAACACCGGTGAGTATTTCGACCTGATGTTTGTAAACAATACAAACTACACCAAGTTCGTTAACCTGAACGCACTTGCTGATATCACAGAGCTGGTACAGTCTGAGACACCTGAGCTGTATGATTTCATTCCCGAAGACCTGTGGAGAGGCGCTACCATCAAAGAGAAGGTATACGCAGTTCCTACCTACAAGGATTCTTCTCTGACTCAGTTCTGGATGCTGGATGACTCTATTGTACAGAAGTACAACATTGATATGGACAGCATTAAGGACTTTGCAACTCTGGATCCCATCATCCACACCATCAAAGAGGGTGAAGGCAAGTCTGTATATCCGATCCATCTGTCTCAGGGAGCTACCTTTAACGGCTTCTTCAACGGCTATGACGGACTGACAGCAGGCGTTGCTGTCATGGGCGTTAAGTATGACGATGAGAGCCGTAAGGTTGTAAACCTGCTGGAGCAGGATGATGTAAAAGAAAACCTGAACTACCTGCACAAATGGTATGTAGATGGCATCATCAATCCCGATGCTAACGTTGTAACAGATGCCGGCAAGGGCGCTATCTTCAGCACAGGTCAGGGCTGGCCTGCAGCAGCAGAGTCCTGGGCATTTGGTCAGGGTATTGAGAAGTATGATGTAACAAAGGTATTCGGACCTCTGTATACTACCGAGACAATCCAGGGTTCCATGAATGCAGTTTCTGCTAACTCCAATTACAAGGCAGAAGCACTGAAGGTTCTGCAGCTGATGAACACCGATGCGAAGTTCCGTAATATGTGTGCATTCGGTACCGAAGGCAACTTCATGCAGTATGAAGAGGATGGCACTGTTACAAAGCTTCGTGATGACTGGGTATGGCCTACTTATACACAGGGTACCTTCTTCATCCTGGCTACACAGTCTGATGGCGATCCGGATGCTTGGAAGCAGGTAAAAGAGCAGAATGAAGCTGCAACCTCTTCTACATGCCTGGGCTTCGTATTCGATCCCGAACCGGTTCAGAACGAAATTGCAAATGTAAATACTGCTTGGGAGAAATACAATAACGACCTGTTAACAGGTGCGATCGATCCTGAGACAACTGTTCCTACCATCATTGATGAACTGAATGCAGCTGGTCTGCAGACTGTTATCGATGAGGCTCAGAAACAGCTGGATGCTTTCTTTGCAAATTAATTTTAGGAAATCATTCCACTAACCACTAATAAAAGAGACCTTCCGGTAAGAGCCGGAGGGTTTCTTTTTGTTTTAAAGAAACATGGATTCAGATGATAAGAAAGCAGCCTGCGGCAGTTCCGAAAAGTACAAAAAAGAGAGAGCAGACATACTGTTAAGTGATAGAAAAAATCAGAAGACTTCCTTATAATTATAAAAAGAAAGCGGGGAAGCTGCTTTTAAAGAAGGAGGAAAGATATGAAAAGGAAAACGGGAAACAGAATGCTGACGACCGGACTTGTTTTAGCTATGACGGCAGGAATGCTTGCAGGCTGTGGAAACTCTGCACCTGCGGCAGTAACAGACAACGCTTCTGCAGATACGGAGGCCCTTGCAGAAACAAGCGAAACTGCTGCTGTACAGGAGACCGCAAAAACGGATAACGGGGAAGTCCCTACTCTGATCTGGTGGACTGTAGGCGGCACACCTGCAGATGATTTCGATCAGGCAATTTCTGAAATTAGTGATTATGCCGAAGAGAAGATCGGTGTAAGAATTGATGTCAAGATTGCCGGATGGGCGGATTATGATACCAAGATGAACAATATCGTAAATACCGGTGAGTATTTCGATCTGATGTTTGTAAACAACACAAACTACAGCAAATTTGTAAATCTGAATGCGCTGGAAAATATTACAGATTTAGTTCAGTCTGAAACTCCGGATCTGTATGGTTTCATCCCCCAGGAGCTTTGGGACGGTGTTAAAATTCATAATAATGTATATGCAGTTCCTACTTATAAAGATTCTTCCATGACACAGTTCTGGATGCTGGATGATACATATGTACAGAAATATAATATTGATGTGGAGGGCATTAAGGATTTTGCTACTTTAAATGATGCGCTGCAGACGATCAAAGAAGGGGAAGGCAAATCTGTATATCCGATGAAGCTGGCACAGGGCTCTACTTTTAACGGCTTCTTCAATGGTTATGATGATCTGGCAGGCGGTGTTTCTGCAATCGGTGTCTGGTACGAAGATGAAGAACGTAAAGTAGTTAGTCTTCTGGAGCAGGATGATGTGAAGGAAAAACTGAACTGGCTGCATAAATGGTATCAGGATGGCATCATCAATCCGGATGCAAACGTTGTAACAGATGGCGGCAAGCAGTCTATTTTCGGCTCTGCACAGGGCTGGCCTGCAGCAGCTACCACATGGGCATTCAATAACGGAATTGACAAATATGATCTGACGCAGGTATTCGGGCCGATGTATGCGACCGGCACCATCCAGGGCTCCATGAATGCGATTTCTGCAAACTCCAAATATAAAGCAGAAGCGCTGAAAGTTCTGGAGCTGATGAATACAGATTCCAAGTTCCGTGATATGTGTGCATATGGTACAGAAGGCAATTACATGGAATATTCTGAGGATGGTACCGTACAGAAACTGCGTGACGACTGGAACTGGCCTTCTTATACACAGGGTACGTTCTTCATTCTGTCTACGCAAACGGACGGCGATCCGGATGCCTGGGAACAGGTTAAGAAACAGAATGAAACCGCTGTTTCCTCTACCTGCCTTGGATTTGCACTGGATATCACGGATATCCAGAATGAAGTTGCAAACTGCAATATGGTATGGGATAAATACAAAAATGATATGCTGACCGGTGCGTCGGATCCGGAGACTGCAGTTCCTGCCTGCATCGAAGAACTGAAGGCAGCGGGTCTGGATAAAGTCATCGAAGAAGCACAGAGACAGATTGATGAGTTTTTTGCCAAATAAACAGCATCAGATTGTATAAAAGTGATAATGCACAGCATGATAGGCTCTCTCGGCATAAAATCCGGAGAGCCTATTATATATAGGAAAAAAGAGTTGAGAATATGAAAAAAGCAAAAATTATATTCAAAACGTTAGGTGCATGCAACTTGTCCTTATACAGCTTTTACATTCTTAAAAAAGCGATGTGCCGAAATCTGGTGAAAAACTGTGTAAAAAATGCACAAAAACAAAAGATAAAATTGTACACCTGAACTGGCCTTTTTATACTAGTATATAATAAATTTTAGGTTGTGAAGTCAAATTGACTAAGTTATAATAAGCATATAGTTTCCGAGTAAAGGAATTTACGTGAGGAATCTGCGAAGAAGGAGGAAAACGGAAAATGAGTAACGAAAAGACTGGCCGCAGAGGCAAGAAACGCATCTGGGGTAAAGACGACACAGAGCTGTCGTTATTGGCACTGCCGACTACCATCTGGTATTTGCTGTTCTGCTTTTTGCCGATGTTCGGTATTATCATCGCATTTAAGAACTACAAGGTATACGGTGGATTTTTAACAAGCTTTATTAAAAGTGAATGGGTGGGATTTAACAACTTTAAATTCCTGTTTTCCTCAAAGGATATCTGGCTGATCCTGCGTAATACGCTGGGATATAATGTCATTTTCATTATCCTTGGCATTGTGGCACCGGTTGCTGCAGCAATCGCAGTTGGACAGCTCCACAGCAAGAAGCTTGCAAAAGCGTATCAGACTGCGATGTTCATGCCTTACTTCCTGTCCTGGGTCGTTGTAAGCGCACTGGTTTGGGCATTCCTGTCTTATGACAAGGGTCTGATCAACGGTATGCTGGAGTCCTGGGGAATGGACCGCCAGCAGTGGTATATGAAGCCGGCTATGTGGCCTCCGTTCCTGGTATTTATGAACCTGTGGAAGGGTCTTGGCTACGGAATGGTTGTTTATCTGGCAACGATTACCGGTATTGATAAAACCTATTATGAAGCAGCCGGTATCGACGGCGCTACGATCTGGCAGCAGATCCGCTACATCACTCTGCCTCTGATGAAGACCGTTATCATCATGATGTTTATCATGGCAGTAGGACGTATTTTCTACTCCGATTTCGGTCTGTTCTATCAGGTGCCCAGAGATTCCAATACGCTGTACAATTATGTATATACTCTGGATGTATATGTTTTCAAACAGTTGAAAACTTCGACCACCGGTATGGCGTCCGCTGCGGCCTTTGTACAGTCTGTTGCCGGATGTATTACGATTCTGACGGCGAATGCGATCGTTCGTAAGATTGACCGTGAGAGCGCAATGATTTAAGGGAGAAGAACAATGGAAACAACGAAAAAAATTAAAAGAGTAAACAAAGACGAGCCTACCGGGTTCGACCGGTTCAACCGGGTATCCAAAGGCGCTAACGCTGTACTGAATATCATTTTCATTATTATGTCGCTGCTGTGCGTAATACCGATCCTGCTGGTTGTTGCAATTTCTTTTTCTGCTGAGGATTCCATCACAGAATACGGATATCGCTTCATCCCGAAGATCTTCTCTCTTGAGGGCTACACATTCCTAGCTTCTCAGAGCACGATGCTGCTGAGAGCACTGGGTGTCTCTCTGTTTGTAACGATCGTTGGCACGGTTCTGGGTGTTATGCTGACAACTCTGATGGGCTATGTACTTTCCCGTCCGAACTACAAATTAAACGGTTTCCTTACAATGGTGGTATTTATCCCCATGGTATTTAATGGCGGTCTGGTTTCCACCTACTTCGTAGTCAGCCAGCTGCTGGGCTTAAAGAACACGATATGGGCACTGATCCTGCCTCTGGCAGTTTCATCCTTTAACGTTATTATCTGTCGTACCTTCTTTAAGACAACAGTTCCGGAATCCCTGATCGAATCCGCGAAGATGGACGGTGCATCTCAGCTGACGATTTTCAGCAGAATCGTTCTTCCGATTTCGCTGCCGGTACTGGCAACTATCGGTCTGTTCCTTTGCTTCGCATACTGGAACGACTGGTATCAGTCCATGCTGTACATTGATAACACCAAGCTCCTTTCCCTGCAGGCTCTGTTAAACCAGATCCTGACCAATATCCAGATGCTGGTACAGAATGCAGCAACACTGGGTGCATCTGCAGCAGAAATGCTTGCAAAGATGCCGAAGGAAGCGGCTCGTATGTCTATCGTAGTTATTATCGTATTGCCTATCGCCTGCGCATATCCGTTCTTCCAGCAGTACTTCATTTCCGGTCTGACGGTTGGTGCGGTTAAGGGCTGATATTCCCTATATTATCTGTGTGTTTTAATTTGATATCCTGCCGGAAGAACCGGCTGTGGTATAGAAACGGGCTCTCTGCATACAGGGAGCCCGATTTTAAGGAGGAGACATTATGAAAAACAAGAGCATGAACAAGATTCTTGCCCTGGGCGTTGTTGCCGCTATGACAGCTGGAATGCTGGCAGGCTGTGGCAGCTCTGCGTCCACAACTGACGGCGCTGCAGCCGGAACAGAAGCCGCTTCTAATTCTGCAGCAAGCAATGGTGAAGTACCTACCCTGGTATGGTGGACTATAGGCGGAACACCTGCAGACGATTTCGATCAGGCTGTATCTCAGATCAGCGATTACGCAGAAGAAAAGATCGGCGTAAGAATCGATGTTAAGATCGCAGGCTGGGCAGATTACGAAACCAAGATGAACAACATCATCAACACCGGCGAATACTTCGACCTGATGTTCGTAAACAACACAAACTACACCAAATTTGTAAATCTGAATGCTCTGGAGAACATCACAGACCTTGTTCAGACGGAAACCCCCGATCTGTACAACTTCATCCCCACAGACCTTTGGGAAGGTGCCAAGATCCACGGTAATGTATATGCAGTACCGACCTACAAGGATTCTTCCCTGACCCAGTTCTGGATGCTGGATGATGCTTATGTACAGAAGTATAACATTGATGTAGACAGCATCAAAGATTATGCAACCTTAAATGACGCTCTGCAGACCATCAAAGAGGGGGAAGGCAAATCTAAATACCCGATGCAGCTGGCTCAGGGCTCTACCTTCAACGGCTTCTTCAACAACTATGACGGTCTTGCTTCCGGTCTGCAGCCCATCGGCGTGAAATATGACGATGCAAGCCGCAAGGTTGTATGCACACTGGAGCAGGATGATATCATGGACGGCTTAAACTGGCTGCACAAATGGTATCAGGACGGCATCATCAATCCCGATGCTAACGTTGTAACAGACGGCGGTAAAGGTTCCATCTTCGGTTCTGCACAGGGCTGGCCTGCAGCAGCAACCACATGGGCATTCAACGCGGGTATTGAGAAGTATGACCTGACTCAGGTATTCGGACCTCTGTACACAACCGAGACCATTCAGGGTTCTATGAACGCGATCTCTGCAAACTCCAAGTATAAGACAGAAGCGCTGAAGGTTCTGCAGCTGATGAACACAGATTCCAAATTCCGTGATATGTGTGCATATGGTACAGAAGGCAACTACATGGAGTACGCAGAAGACGGCACAGTACAGAAGCTGCGTGATGACTGGAACTGGCCTTCCTATACACAGGGTACCTTCTTCATCCTGTCTACTCAGGCGGATGGCGATCCGGATGCATGGAATCAGGTAAAAGAGCAGAACGAATCTGCTGTATCTTCTACCTGCCTGGGCTTTGCTCTGGATGTAACAAATATCCAGAACGAGATCGCAAACTGCAACACTGTTTGGGATAAGTACAAGAATGACCTGCTGACCGGTGCATCTGATCCGGCAACTGCAGTTCCCGCTTGTATCGAAGAGCTGAAGGCTGCAGGTCTGGATACCGTTATCGAAGAGGCACAGAAGCAGGTTGACGAGTTCTTTGCGAACTAATCTGCAGGGGAAGAATGCCGGATGCAGAAGAAACTGTAAAAGGTGAAGTAACATTTCCCTGTCATATTGATTGGATAAGGAACTAAAGACAGGCCGTCCGAACTTTGGTTCGGGCGGCCTTTTGCCATAACAGCTCCTTTGTGTTTTCCCATGTACAGATAACCGGTCCCCATGCAAATCTGTGCATGGGAAAGCACGAAGAACACAGCGTCCGCAGAGTGGACACGCTTGCAAAGTCTATATAGACAGGATATAATCGAGCTAGGAATAGGGATCGGAAAGCTGCGGCTTCGCAGAAGATGTATGACACAGGAGAAGACAGCAAATGAGCAAAGGCCACAGTACATTTTTGGAATATCGGATCTATCGGAAAAAATTTCTGGGGACAATCATCGTAGTCATTGTCCTTTGCCTGAGCGCGTTTTCGGGCGTTCTGTTTTTCTTTATCCGCAACTGGATCAATGATGTGCAGATCCAGTCTCAGTACCGCTTCCAGCAAAAGGAGCGCCAGCTGGAAAATGTTCAGACCTGGACACGGTCCTATGTGGAAGGCTTGTACACCGACGCGGCGCTGATGAAAGATTTAAAGGCATTGTTTGCCTCTGTGAACAATCAGGATTACATCGCGAAGCGCCGGGAAAACAGCTTGAATAGTGATTCGGAAATCCGGTATGTGCCGGCAGATATCAAGAAGCTGTTTTTAGATGGCAGGACGAAGATCTGCGGTGTAACGCTGCGGTCGGATAACGGTATAAAAGCTCTGCGAATGACGAACTATGATTTGTGGGTGGATTTTGAATGCCGCACAATCGAGGATGTGAAGACAATTTCAGGATTTGGGGATATTATGGCGTCCTCTTATTCGGTTCGTGATCCGGATAACATGAGTATTTCAATGGGAACGATGGATTTCTGGATCAGCACGGCGGATTTTTATGAGGACAATGATGAGATC
>PPYF01660817.1_pt1 | contig 11814 bp, 10 predicted proteins | sample 1559871 | NCBI WGS metagenome assembly PPYF01 (sample SAMN08240021, study PRJNA423297) | Human gut metagenome, whole genome shotgun sequencing project. | reverse complement strand
CCCGCAGCCGATCATTGCTACTTTCCGTAAATTCACCTGTCCCATGCACTGTGCCTCCTGTCTCTTTCACTCCGCCGTAGTGCGATCCCGCGGAGCGTTTTTGTGTCATAGGACGAAGTTTCCTATGACATAAATAAAAACCCTTTGAACCTGTACAGAATTAGTCTGCACGGATTCAAAGGGTTTTATACGTTTTACTCCATTCCGCTGATAGGCGATAAGAATTCATTTGCTTACGTTTTTGCTCTGTCTCTGCCCTTCTTTATCTGTTTTCATTTATGTGATCTTCATTTTGAAATCATCTAACTATCTGTTCGACACATTCCAGCTTGCTGACGGATACTTCATAAGCCACCCGCTTCTCACATTCCGACTCACTGATCTTCTTTGTATACTCCCGGCTCTGGACTCTTCCCCAGATGCAGACTCTGGTACCAACCTGGAAATTAGACGCATATCTGGCATTTCTGCCCCAGGCGATACATGGTATGTAATCGGATTTGCCATATGGACGGTTTACCGCCAGCAGGATATCCGCAATTTCCCTTCCAAGAGGAGTTTTCCGGTAGATTGGCGTCTTGCAGATATAGCCATCCAGAAAGATCTGATTCGTCTTGGTATAATCTGTAAATTCCTCCATAAAATGGATCTCCCGGACAAATACAGAAAGCACCAGCCGGTTTCTGGAGCCTTCATGCCGGTTGTAAGAACGAAACTGCCCAATAGCCTCTACGGTACAGCCCTGATAATTTTCTGTAACATCAACCAGACGTTCTGAAACCATAAGCGGTATCACATCTGCCTGATCACTTAAACGGTTGACTTCCAGATCCACCAGATAAAACCCCTCGCCAAACACTTCGTGGCTGAATGTGAAATCTGAAACGATCTTTCCAATGACACTTACCTTGTTGTTTTCAATAGTTTTTTCTGACATAGTATTTCTCCTCTTCCATTCTTTTTTAAGTTAGCTTATCCGCAACTATTCCGATTGTCTGAACAGTTACTCCGATTGCTAGTATAAAATGTATGAAAAGCAAGCTTTGGACATGTCAAAAAACGTTCGCAAAATTATGACAGGATTCTTATTCAATTGTTAAGGGGATGAATTGTAATATGTCTAATCTGGGAATTCTTTGACGAATGTCTGAAGCTAGAAATTCCTGAATTCAGAAAGTCATTACGAGTATCAGTATAGCATATGTTTTTCGTTCTGGAAAGCCCTGTTGGAAACTTTTTACGCCACCTTTTTTATGCCTGTTATGTACAGTAACGTACTGTACACCATTTTCCTGCTCTTTCATATGTTATAGTAACTTCTGTCGTGGAGGTATGCTTGTGATCCCAAAGCTTCAGGTCAGGAATTTAAGCTATTCCTACCATTCACATAGTGGTGAGACCAAAGCCCTCTCCCATATTTCCTTTGATGTGGCGGATGGAGAATTTCTTGCAGTTGTCGGCCCATCCGGCTGCGGAAAATCCACCTTGCTGTCACTTTTATGCGGGCTTCTGACACCGGAAGAAGGCTCCATCGTTATTGATGGCATTGACCGGAGAGATTCTCCCGCCGTCATCGGCTACATGCTGCAGAAAGACCATCTTTTCGAATGGCGTTCCATTCTCTCCAACACAGCCCTGGGTCTTGAGATCCATGGAAATGTTTCGCCCAATGATAAAAAGGACTTACTTTCCATGCTGAAAACCTATGGTTTAGAGCAGTTTTCCGCCTCAAGACCTTCTGAGCTTTCCGGTGGTATGCGGCAGCGGGCCGCCCTGATCCGTACCATGGCCTTAAAACCGGATATTCTGCTGCTTGACGAACCCTTCTCCGCCCTGGATTATCAGACCCGGCTGGAGGTCTGTGATGACATCAGTTCCATCATACGGACCCGTGGCAAAACAGCAATTTTAGTGACCCATGACCTATCCGAAGCCATCTCTGTGGCAGACCGTATCCTGATTCTTGGAAGCCGGCCCGGTCATGTAACCGGAATCATGAAAATCCAGTTTAACCAACCGTATGACCGTCCATTAGCCCGGCGCAATGCACCGGATTTTTCTGTTTATTTCAATCAGTTATGGAAGGAGATCAAAGAACATGACTGAATCCCGTCCCTCCAAAGCCCAGGAACAATTCTTAAAAAATGAAAAACGCCACCATCTTCTGGTTGGAAGCGCCCGTTTTCTGGTGTTTTTCCTATTTGCCGGGCTCTGGGAACTCTCCGCAGATCTGGGGGTGATCGACTCGTTTATTTTCAGCAGCCCATCCAGGATCGCTCTCTGTTTTTATACTATGGCGATGGACAAAAGTATTTTTCTCCATATCGGAATCACTTTATATGAAACTCTGATCAGCTTCTTTCTGACTGTCCTGATTTCCGTCACCCTGGCAGTCCTTCTGTGGGCAAACCGCACTGCATCCCAGATCGCAGAACCTTACCTGGTCATGTTAAACAGCCTTCCAAAATCTGCTCTGGCGCCCCTGCTTATCGTCTGGCTCGGCAGCCATATGCATACGATCATTCTGGCTGCGGTTTCAGTGGCGGTATTTGGCTCTATTTTGACCTTGTATACAGGATTCACCCAGACAGATCCGGATCTGATCCGCCTGATCCGCTCCCTGGGCGGCTCCAAAAAGGATGTTCTCACAAAAGTTCTGCTTCCATCCTCCATCCCCCTTCTCATCAGCACCATGAAGGTGAACATCGGGCTATGTCTGGTCGGAGTGATCATCGGTGAATTCCTGTGTGCCAATGCCGGGCTTGGATACCTGATCATTTACGCTTCCCAGGTTTTTAAGATGGATTTACTGGTTATGTCCATTGTGATTCTGTGCCTGCTCTCCACCTGTCTTTACCAGGGGATCGCATGGATCGAAAAAAGGCTGCCCTTTTAGCCAGGGCAGCCCTTTTCTGGTGTCATAGGAAACTTCGTCCTATGACACAAAAACGCTCCGCAGGATGCGCACTCGCGCGAAGAAGAAATATGTCGCAAGCGACCGCGCTCGGCGCGAGAATGTGCCAAGGCACATTCTTTTTTATCATCAGCCAATCCATCGCTATGCCAGAAGCTTTTTGCTTTCAAACCTATTGGATTTCCTTCAGATATCTTCCTAATGCATCCTGCCAGGAAGGAAGACGCTTAAATCCCATCTCGTCTAACTTGGACTTATCCATCCGGCTGTTCATCGGACGTTTCGCTTTCGCCGGATACTGATCACTGGTAACCGGGCTGACGGTTACGTTCATGCCCGCCTGCTTAAAGATCTCACAGGCAAACTCATACCAGCTGCACAGTCCCTCGTTCGTCGCATGATAACGGCCATATTTGTCTGTCTCGATCATGTCCACCAGCAGTCGTGCCAGATCATAAGTATAGGTCGGAGAACCGATCTGGTCCGCCACAACCGTCAGATGATCTCTGGTCTTACCAAGATTCAACATGGTTTTGATGAAATTCTTGCCATTCACGCCAAATACCCACGCAATACGGACAAGGAAGAACTTCTCCAGCGTTTCCACTGCCAGTTCACCCTCATACTTAGTCTGACCATAGACATTCAAAGGCTCTCTTTTATCATCCGGTTCCCATGGTCTGGTTCCCTGGCCGTTGAACACATAATCCGTGCTGATGTACATCATTTTACAGTTTAACGCTTTGCAGACTCTGGCGATATTCTCTGTACCGCCTGCGTTGACCCGGCGGCACAGATCCACGTTGTCCTCTGCCGCATCTACTGCTGTATAAGCTGCACAATGGATCACTGCATCCGGCGCTGCCTCTGTGATGACCTTCTCCACAGAAGCTGCATCGGTAATATCCATTTCCTGGATATCCACGCCAATGCCTTCATGGCCTCTTCCCGCCAGTTCGTTCATTACATCATATCCAAGCTGTCCTTTTACACCTGTTACCAGAACTCTCATTACAGTCTCTCTCCATACATCTTGTCAAAATAATTCGCATACTCACCGGAAATGATGTGCTCCCACCACTCGCGGTTGTTTAAATACCAGTCGATGGTCTGCTCAATTCCTGTATCAAAGGTATATTTTGGTTTCCAGCCAAGCTCGGTCTCTAACTTGGTCGGATCGATCGCATAACGTCTGTCATGTCCTGGACGATCGGTAACAAAACGGATCAGGCTCTCAGGCTTATTTAATGCCCTTAAGATGGTCTTGACTACCTCTAAGTTGGTGCGCTCGTTGTGTCCGCCCACATTGTAAACTTCTCCAACCCTGCCCTTGTGGATGATCAAGTCAATGGCCTCACAGTGATCGGATACGTGCAGCCAGTCTCTGACATTCTCACCGGTTCCATATACTGGAAGTTCCTCGTCTGCCAGGGCGCGGCTGATGATCAATGGAATCAGCTTCTCCGGGAAATGATATGGGCCATAGTTGTTGGAGCATCTGGAAATGGTCACTGGCAGTCCATAGGTTCTGTAATAAGCCAGTACAAACAGATCTGCGCTTGCCTTGGATGAGCTGTATGGGCTGGAGGTATGGATCGGTGTCTCCTCAGTGAAGAACAGATCCGGACGGTCTAATGGCAGATCTCCATACACTTCGTCCGTGGACACCTGATGATAACGTTTTACGCCATATTTTCTTGCAGCGTCCAGAAGCACTCTGGTTCCCATGACGTTGGTCTGCACGAAAATGCCCGGGTCGGTGATGGAACGGTCTACGTGGCTCTCCGCTGCGAAGTTCACCACGATATCAAATTTCTCTTTTTCAAATAAATCCATGATAAATGGCTCATCTGCGATGTCGCCTTTCACGAACTTGTAGTTTGGCTTATCCTCAACCGGTTTTAAGGTTTCCAAGTTACCTGCGTAAGTCAACAGATCCAGGTTTACGATCTGATAATCCGGGTATTTATTTACCATGTGGTGTACAAAGTTTCCGCCGATGAATCCGGCTCCGCCTGTGACTAAAATCTTCATAATTTACTCTCCTTTGTGTATGTCTGTCATGCACTGCATGTGCGCAGACCTACTGAATAGTTACTATTTATCAATGAATTTGCCTGCTAATACGTCCATCAGATACTGGCCATACTGGTTCTTCTTCAGCGGCTGGATGTTCTCCAGAAGCTGATCTTTGGTGATCCAGTGATTTAAGTAAGCGATCTCTTCCAGACATCCGATCTTTCTATGCTGATGTCCCTCTACGGTGCGGACAAAATTGGTCGCGTCAACCAGAGACTCATGTGTGCCGGTATCTAACCAGGTAAAGCCCTGTCCTAACAGTTCCACATCCAGTCTGCCCTGTTCCAGATAGATCCGGTTTAAATCCGTGATCTCTAACTCGCCGCGGGCAGATGGTTTTAAGCTCTTCGCATACTCCACAACCTTATTGTCATAGAAATACAGTCCGGTCACGCAATAATTGGACTTTGGTTTCTCCGGCTTTTCTTCGATGGAAATGGCACGTCCGTCTGCGTCAAACTCCACAATACCAAAACGTTCTGGATCATCTACATAATAACCAAATACCGTAGCGCCCTCCTGCTTGTTCGCAGCCCGCAGCAGTCTCTTCTTCAGACCGTGTCCTGCGAAAATGTTATCGCCCAGGATCATAGCAACATGGTCATCCCCGATAAACTCCTCACCAATGATGAACGCCTGAGCCAGTCCGTCTGGAGACGGCTGAACTGCATAAGATAAACTGATACCAAACTGATGTCCGTCACCTAACAGTGCCTCAAATCTTGGGGTGTCATCCGGTGTGGAAATGATCAGGATCTCACGGATACCTGCGCTCATCAGCACCGATAATGGATAATAGATCATCGGTTTATCGTAAATTGGCAGCAGCTGCTTGGATGTTACCATAGTCAGCGGATACAGTCTTGTACCGGAACCGCCCGCCAGAATAATACCTTTCATAAAGAATACCTCCGTTTATCATATGTTTTCCAGGATTGCGCAACTGATCATTGCGCAACCGGCATTGCATGCTTTACGCTGATGCAAATTGATTTCATTTTTCACTTCTAACTGATAGTATAAAGGATGACGTTACGTCACTGTCAAGAACTTTTTCATGATAGATGCAAAATTATCAATCACATATCGATTACTTATACGAAGATTCTCGATTTTAATCCAGAAGCACCATCACTCACTTTTCTTCCTGCACACAAAAATTCCTGCCATTTTCGTGATCTTGATCGCCCCATGCTCCTCAATCTTCTTCTGCAAAAAAGCCTTAAATTCCAGCTGTCTCTGATTCAGGATCTCGCTCTGGTTGCCGTGGCAGGACAAGATATAATCCAGCAGCGGCTCCGCCTCATCCACCAGCAGATAATCCTCATACATCCGAAGTTCCACCTCTTCAAACTGTTCCCGCAGCATGCCCTCTCCATTTTCCAGGCCAAACAGCTCGTAAAGAGCTACCTCAGACAACGTGATTCTTGAATCGAATTCCTGCACCATGGAGGTGATCTCTTTCATGTGGTTTTTCCCATAAGTACTGCAATAGAAGGTTCCTCCCGTTTTCAGGACTCTCCGCACCTCTTTTAATGCCTGAGGCAGATTTTTCACATAAAACAGGACATGGTTGGCGATCACCGTATCGAACGCCTGATCCGGAAAGCTGAATTTCTGGCAGTCCTCGGTGCCAAACTGTATCTTCTTAGAAAATGCCGCCGGCATCCTTTCTTCTCTCAGGCGCTTCATGGCATCCTCTACCATTCCGGAGGAAATGTCTGTCAGATACAGACAGATATCGGGAATCTGACTCCTGTGACACCACAGCTCGCCATTTCCACATCCTGTCTCCAGCACCCGGTACCCATCTTTTAATGCAATCTGATCTGCCAGCCAGGTAAACCACGGTACCGGATTGTGGGAAAATCGCTGGTGCAGAGCAATCCGGACATTCAGGTTCACTGCATTTTTGTACTGTTCCACAATGGCGTGTTCCATGTTGGTGATATGGATCAGATTCAGAATATCGTTCCAGTCTACCTTACCCGACTGCTCCAGCATCTGCGCCGTATCCTCCAATGTTTTTTCCATCATCTGCAAATGCAGGATCCGCTTACGGATCAGGTCTTTCTGCAGCTCCAAAGAGTGGGCAATATCCTCAGAATCATCATTGATCGTCATAGCCATGATCTCTTCCAGGGAAAAACCCAGGTATTTTAAAGAGAGTATCTTCTGAAGGCGTCCAAAATCCTCATCCGTATATAACCGGTAGCCAGACTCACTGACCTTGCTTGGTTTTAAAATTCCCTGTTTATCATAGAAACGGACGGTCCGGATCGTCACATTGGCCTTTTTTGCAAACTGCCCTGACGTATAATATTGTCCTCTCATGCCCACACCGCCTTTCTTTTTTACACTATCGTAACGATTCAGTACCTTCATAGTTACGAGCAAAAATCCATTCCAGATCAGCTTCGCTGATAGGATTTTTGCTTTCTGGCCTATGTGTTCTTACGGTCAGCGCAGCATGTGCGCAGACCTACTGAATCGTTACATACTATCTTACCATACATTGTCTGCCCTTGCAAATCCGGTACGCTGGCTTCTGACCGTCTTCCATCGTATTACTTCGATCGTATTCTCCATCAACCAGTATATTTTTTTCATTTTTTATGCTATACTTTTTCCTATCTTAATGTATTGAAATAAGGAGATACCATCCATGAATCTTCAGAAAATCGTGAACGGCCAGTACGTGGAACTGCCGAAAATGTTAGATGCCAGAGAACGCCGTCAGTTTGTCCAGCAGAAATTATTAAGCGAACACCAGCTTCCGCTGATTTCATTTACTTTAAATATTGTCGGACCTATCAAGGTCTTTCCACTTGCCATCCGTACCTTCGAGGAGGGACTATCCATGATCCGAACCCAGTGTATGGCATGGAAGCTTCCGATCATAGAAGAAAAACGAATCGAGGATATCACCGGATATGAGGCTTTCCTCGTCATCGATTCTGATGCCAGAACTGTAAAGGAAATCCTATGCCGCTTAGAGGAACGGACACCTTTAGGCCGGCTTTTTGATTTAGATGTGCTATCACCCGATGGAACCAAGATCTCCCGGACAGATTTCCATATGCCGCCCCGCAAATGTCTCCTGTGCAACCAGGATGCTTTCGTGTGCAGCCGTTCCAGGACTCACAGCGTGGATGAGATCCTGACGCGGGAATGTGAGATCATGGAGGACTATTTCCATCACCAGTACGCCCACCAGATCTCCTCTCTCGCTATGGCATCCCTTCTCTATGAAGTAGCTGCCACCCCAAAGCCAGGACTGGTAGACCGTGACAACTCCGGCTCCCACAAGGACATGGATTTTTACACGTTCCAGAGCAGCGCTGTTTCTTTAAACCAGTTTTTTGAGGAATTTACCCTTTGCGGCATCAAAAATCATGAACGTTCCTGCGAAGACATCTTCGCCCTGATCCGTCCGATCGGCATCCAGGCAGAGGCTGTCATGAAACAGGCTACCAATGGTGTCAACACCCATAAAGGCATGATCTTCTCTCTGGGCATTTTCTGCTGTGCCCTTGGTTATCTTTATGGAAATGATATTCCCTACACAGAAGCCTCTTTCCGTGACACCTGCCGTCAGATGACTGCCCACATTTTAGACGATTTCCAGGGCATTACCCTGGAAACTGCCAAAACCCACGGGGAACGCCTTTACGCCCGCTATGGCATCACCGGAATCCGTGGAGAAGCTGCTGATGGCTATCCAACCGTATTCGAAACCGCTCTTCCGGTATTCCGGAAATATCGGGATGAGGGATTGTCAGCCAACGATGCTGGGGTATTGACTTTGCTGCATATTATTGCGGGATCGGTGGATACGAATATTATTGCAAGATCTGATTATGAGACTTTCAGAAAAGTACAGGCTCAGATTCAGAGTATGTTAGATTCAGGGATTGATAGACGGGATTTTATTGCCGAAATAAGGACATTGGATCAAGAATTTATTGATATGAATATTTCGCCGGGTGGTAGTGCGGATATGCTGGCGTTGACGTACTTTGTGACATCGTTGTAAAGATTGTTGACTAAGGTCCGGAGCCAGCGGCATACCAGGTCAATGCGGACTCGCTCTCGCTCGGAGATGCAGCGTAGCCGTACTAAGGGCGCAAAAGACGCGCCCTAAGGACGGACGTGCACCTACGGTCCGCCTTGGCCTGGTATGCCGCTGGCTCCTATATTGTGGTGGAAGTTACCATGTTTATGCGTCAAAACATAAACTGGTAAAAACTTACATATGCAAAATGAAAAGCATGGACTGAGTTTTTCAATCCATGCTTTCTTACTATCCCTAAAATATATGCATCTGCCAATCAGACAGCTATATGTCCTTTATTGTCGCACGGCCAATACCGTAGGAGTCAAGTGGACATGATGGCAAGGAGGACCGTGGAAAACCGCCCACACTTGGCGTGCGTATTTTGCACGCCTACGTGCGGCAGCGAGTTTTCCCCGAGCGAGAGCGAGTCCGACGGTCATCATGCCCGCCTGACTCCGGCCCCTCGCCACCAACATTATTTCTTCCCGCTCCTCTCCCGATATTCCTGCGGCGTCATCTGATAAATCTCCTGAAACCTCTTATAAAAGAACCCCAGATTATTATACCCAATCTCCTGGGCAATCTCATAAATAGGCATTTCACTATTTGCCAGATAAAAACACGCATGGAACATCCGCTGTGCGATCACCAGTTCCTTAAAGGTCTTCCCTGTATTTTTCCGCAGATACGTGGACAAATATGTGGGGTGGAAGGAAAACCTCTGGGCCATGGCTTCTAAGGTGATGGTGCGGTCGTGATTTTCGATATATTGAAGCATGGAGATCAGTTCCGTCCCGCCTTCATTGCCAACGGCATTATCCCGGTACATCCGCATCAGTTCCGAGAAAATGATGACCATGTAGGCATCTATGATCTCCGCCGATCCCAGCTGTTTGTCAAAATATTCACAGGACAGCTGCTGCATCAGCATATGAAGCTGCTTTCCGCCCCGGAAGATCATGCACTGCTTCTTTTCTGTATTTTCCGAAATGGCATTGGCCAAAAAAGAAGCCACAACTCCCTGGGAAGACAGTCTGGAGAGAAATCCCACAGAGAAATAAGCCTTCCGCATCTCAATGGTCAAAACAATATCCCGCTCCCCAAGGGGCATACTCTCGTGAGCCACATTGGTATTCAGCAGACATACGTCCCCCTGGTGAAGCACATATTTTTTGCCATCAATGATCTGGGTACTTTCCCCTTCATACACATAGTTCATCTCAATGACCAAATGAATATGAAGAGGAATCCTGGTAAACCTGGACTGTTTGGCCACACTGATGTTATTATTTTTCAATACATTTTCAAAAGCGAACCGATACAGCTTCTGACCATTTTTCTCTACCTGCTGAATCGTCTGGTAGCGGGCGCTTAATTTGCCCGGATGTTTCAGATGCCACTCTTCGCTTTCCGTATGGGTAAACAGTTTTCTCTCCAGCTCCGCAACATTCATCCTTTAATCTCCAATAACGCCCTTGGCATGCATCAGAACTTTCTTGCCGTCCATTCTTCCGTAATCTGCCGGCGGAATGCTCTCAACCGGACAAGTAACCACTTCTTTTACTTTCGCAGCCTGGTAGCGGACCTGCGGTCCAAGTAAAATGATGTCTGCATCTTTTCCCTTTTCATGAACCTCCGCAACTGGATATGCATTGATGGTACACTCATACCCAATTGCCTCTGCTTCTTTGCGCATCTTGTCTACCAGCATACTGGTGGATAAACCTGCATTGCACAATAAAACAATTTTTCTCATAGAAAATCCCTCCTAAGACCGTTTATCATAAGTATGAGGAACCACATCGCTGGTCTCCATATAAAACTCCAGCAGACGGTTTCGCATACTCTGCAGCAGATCCTTATCACATGTTCTGATGATATTATGGCACTCATAAGGATCCTTTGTCAAATCATAAAATTCGTCTTCTTCATATAATCGTTTCACATATTTATAGCGATCATTACGAATCATCACCGCTTTGGTGTGCTGAGGCATAGACTCCTGCTCACTGGTCCGCGGCCAATACTCATTGCTTTCCTTGTGGCCTGCGTCCATGGCGTACCAACCTTCCTCTTTCAGCCGTCCGCCCTCGCAGAACACTTCATTTCTGTGGACATCACTGCCTTCCAGGACCGGTTTTAAACCCTTTCCAAATTGGGTGTAAGAATAAGTTCCATCCGTCAGATCCATAATGGTAGCCTGCACATCGATCAATTCCACCATGGCGTCGGTTCTTCGCTTTTTCACGTTCATTTCTGCCGGAGGCTTGATGATCAGCGGCACACGCACCAGACAATCCTCAAACGTATTCTGATTTTTCTCCACCAGCTCGTAATCCCCAGTGTAATCTCCATGGTCGCTCATGAAAATGATCAGCGTATCGTCATAAAGTCCCATTTTCTTCAAGGACTGGATCAGATTTCCAATGTAATCATCCAGTTTTGTTCCCATGGCCAGATAAACTCTACGGATTTCCTTTAATTCTTCATCCGTCAACCGATCGATATGCTGGTTTTTATGGATTCCCTGAATAATACTCGGTTTTTTCTCCAGATCCTCTTTCGTCAACCGGATCGGAGGACGCATATGTTCCCCATCGATCTGATCATAATATTTCGGTTCCACAATGTACGGCGGATGTGGAAGGAAAAGTGACAGGTAGGTAAAAAATGGCTTTTCCTCTTTTCTATTTTTCAGGAACTCCGCACATCCCTCCAGAGTCACCTGATCCATACTTCCAGGCTGTTCCTTTTTCCCTTTATA
>PPYF01220916.1_pt1 | contig 11815 bp, 10 predicted proteins | sample 1559871 | NCBI WGS metagenome assembly PPYF01 (sample SAMN08240021, study PRJNA423297) | Human gut metagenome, whole genome shotgun sequencing project. | reverse complement strand
TTCGACATTTAATGTCTGTTCTGAATAATTCTCTTTAGAATTTTCAGGGTTGTTGTCTATTGTTTAATTATCAAGGTTCGTTGTTGTTTTGTTCAACAGCTTGTTTAGTATATCATATACTCAACTGCTTGTCAAGAACTTTTTTAACTTATTTTTCACTTTCTTTTTACAAATCTTTCAAATAATTTGTTTGCGAAAGCTTATATATAATACCATGTATTTTTCGAAGTGTCAAGATGTTTTTTCATCTTTTTTCAACTTTTCTTTTATACATTTTTCAGTATCATATATGGCCGTAAAAAAACTATCTGAAAGCTCGTTTCAGACAGTTCTCACTGGCCTAACGGAGAAAGAGGGATTTGAACCCTCGCGCCGGTTACCCGACCTACACCCTTAGCAGGGGCGCCTCTTCAGCCTCTTGAGTATTTCTCCAGCGAAAGTAATTATAACAAGCCTTAATGTGAATGTCAATTACTTTTTTCATATTTTTTACATTTTCTTCCCGCGGGTATTTTCACTGCTTTTTCGCTATTCTCTCTGCAATGATTCTAAGTATGATGGTAGATGATATCGATCAGCTGACTTCTCTTCAGTCTTCGAAATTCTTTGTCCGCCATACGGCTCTCTCCTAGTTCTCTTCTTCTGCGTCTTCTTTTATGTCCCTGCCATCCAGTGCGCCATCGATCATCTTGAGCAGTTCCAGTGCCGAGCGGAAGTTCTCTGTCTTTCCTTCTTCCACCCATGTAACTCTTCCCTGCCAGCTACTGTGTTGTCTTTGTTCTACTCTAATTATGAATGTTCCTTGTTCACCATTATTCTTTAACATCTCTTCATCACTCAACTTTCTTGTCATTTTTATCCGCTGTGTCTTTTCATGCTTTATAAAATAGTGGCTCTCTGTTCCGGGAAACGGATATCCCAACCGGTCAAAAAAAGCATCGATTTCGAAAACTGCTTCCAGCATTCCTCCAATGCGGATCGGTTCGGTCTGATATCTGTGATAAATACGTCCATTTATTTTTTCATCCCGATAATAGTCCACACATAGAATAATTCCCCATGGTGTTCCAATATAATTTTCTGTATTACTCACTTCTCCCGGTCTCCTTTCCCATCTTATTTTCAGGCAGACATTCCTACTCTGAGAATATTTTACCCAACGACATGACAAAGAAACCGTCTAAACTTTTAAAAAAGCAGGTATTTTTCTTAGACTTTTTCAGACTGTCGCATATATCGGAATATGTTGTTATATTATAGCAAAAGAACCATCCTGCCTGCGTCCCGCATGCTGAATAGTTTTTTACCCAAAAAAGAAAGATCTTCAAGTGTTATCTTAAAGGTCCTTTTCATATACTACACTGTTCACATAATATCTCACGCCGGTCCTCTGCCGGTCTGTGAGGAATTTGTAATTGATTCTCTTCTGAATTACCGCACAGTCTTCTCTTGTTGTATTGATCAGCAGTACCAGGTATTGTCCCTTGCTGTAATGGTTCACGACGTCACTGTTGCGGATCGATGTGCAGATGGATTCTTCCAGTCTCTTTGCCAGTCCTTCCAGCATGGCTCCTTCTTTCATCGGTCTTCCTTTGCTGTCCACAATGGTACACAGCATAAGATAGATCGACTGTCCGCTCCGTTCCAGCATCCTCGCCAGATGATGATAGATTCCGCGGAATGTCGGATAACTGCACAGATATGCCCCTTTCTGGATTCCTTTTTCTTCCAGATTATGCTGGATGTTGTCCAGTACGTCGTAGGAATGCATCACCTGGTTACCAAGCTGGTTCAGGGAATCCAGAAGACGTTTGGACGGTTTTAATCCTCGTTCTTCAAAATATCGTTCTGCCGTTTCGGCGTACAGATCGGTGGCTTCTTCGTATCTTCCCAGTGCAACCATTGCTTCCATAGTCAATGCTTCCCAATCGGAGAATGGTTCGATATTCGATGCATATACTCCGAGATGTTCAAGCTGTGTATAGTTCTGCTTTTCCCGGTACAGTCCGGCTGCTTCTTCTACACATTCCCGGAACATGTCCTCATACCGTCTTGCTTCAATGGCAACCCAGATCACACTCTGCCGTTTCACAAGGAATTCTCCGGTATAGATCTCGAATATTTTTTCGAGGTCTTTTATCTTTTTATCCGGATTTTTCTCATGTTTTATTCTGTTGTATATCTGGTCAAATTCGGTTGCATCTTCCTGTACTTTGATCTCGTCATTCCAGTAGACGACACCGTTTCTGATCTCTATATAGTTTACATCCGGAAGTCCTGCTTTTTCCAGTCTCTTCTTTGCGTTGTAAATGACGCTCTGAAGGGCATGATGTACATTTTCCACTTCTCGTTCCCCGAACAGTTCCTGTTCCAGGCGGTCCCTGCTGACACCTTTTTCCCTTTCATGTATCAGCATCTGCATCATGGAAGCGAACTGTGTCTCTCCTACTTTTCTTCCGAACAGGGATTTTCCGTCATATATCATGGAAAAACTGCCGAATGTCTTAACCTGTAATATTTTTTCTCTCATTTCCCTGTAATCCTTTTATACATTTTCATTGATCGCATGCTGGATTCTTTCTCTTACGATTGCTGCAATCTCTGTTGTCTTCATGTCTTTGTATTCTTCGTAAAGCAGCGGCTCTAAGAAATGTACCTGTACATTGACATGTTCTGTTGTCTTAGAGTCGAACGGCACGAAACAGTTGATCAGTGCTACTGGAATGATCGGACATCTTGCCCTGGTCGCTGCTTTGAAGCTGCCGCCTTTGAAGTCCTGTACCTGATTGCCCTGTCTGGATCTTGTTCCTTCCGGGAAGATCAGAAAGTTTCTTCCGTTCTTCACGTCATTGCTGACATTTACAATCACCTGCAGTGACTGACGCACGTCTTCACGGTCGATCATGTATGCCTTCATGCAGGTGAATACCTGCTTGAGAAATGGTACGTCGGCCACTTCTTTTTTTGCTACTACCGCGAACGGGCGCGGGCATGCTTCCATAATGGCGAGCACATCGTAGAGTCCCTGGTGATTCGGGTAGAACATGAATCCGTCCTGTTCAGGGATGTTCTCCTGCCCGTGTACCTCGATATGGATATTCCCGGATGTATTTGCCCGGTGATCGATGTATTTTAATAATTTATAGTGTTCTTCTTCCGTATATTTGTCTACGTGTCTGGCATGGTAGCATAACTTGTACCAGTAGACCGGCACGAAGAAAATATTCCGGAGTACCATCAGAAGGATTCTTCTCATATCTTTGCATACTCCTTGATCGCAGTTTCGTACAGGTTATTGCCTTCGCTGTCGATGACTACGATAAGCGGAAGGTTCTCGACCTGTAATTTACGGATGGCTTCGGTTCCGAGGTCTTCGTACGCAATGACTTCTGAGGATTTGATGCATTTGGATAACAGTGCACCGGCTCCTCCGATGGCTGCAAGGTATACGCATCCGTTACGTACCACCGCATCGATCACTGCCTGGCTTCTCTTGCCTTTTCCGATCATGGCCGTCTGACCAAGATCCAGCAGACGTGGTGCATACTTGTCCATACGGCTGGCGGTTGTCGGACCGGCTGATCCGATCGGGCGTCCTTCTCTTGCCGGAGATGGTCCCATGTAGTAGATTGCCTGGTCTTTGATATCGATCGGAAGTGATTCCCCGCGGTCCAGTGCTTCATCCATGCGCTTGTGCGCCGCATCTCTTGCTGTGTAGATGGTTCCTGTGACATATACATAATCTCCTGCGTGAAGAGATCTGGCTGTTTCTTTTGTAATTGGTGCTGTGATATGCTTGTCCATACTTACACCTCCCTGATGATATGACGGTTCACATGGCAGCAGATGTTGACTGCAACCGGCAGTCCTGCGATATGTGTCGGGTATGTATTGACATTCACTGCAAGAGCTGTGGTCGTTCCTCCGAGTCCGCCCGGTCCGATTCCAAGCTTGTTGATCGTCTCAAGCATCTCTTCTTCCATGTCTTTTACCCAGGCAGTTCCGGAATGGGATCCTGCTTCTCTTGTAAGGGCTTCTTTTGCCATCAGCGCACATTTTTCAAATGTTCCGCCGATTCCTACTCCGACTACCATCGGCGGACAGGCATTCGGTCCTGCGTCTCTGACTGCTGTAAGGATTGCTTCCTTTACTCCTTCGATCCCGTCGGCTGGTTTTAACATGAATACGCGGCTCATATTCTCGCTGCCGAATCCTTTTGGCGCAACCTTTATCTCTACTTTATCTCCCGGCACGATACTGTAGTGGATCACTGCCGGTGTGTTGTCTTTGGTATTCTCGCGGATGATCGGATCTCCTACAACGGATTTTCTTAAATATCCTTCTACGTATCCCTGACGGACACCTTCGTTGATGGCATCCTCCAGACTGCCTCCTTCGAAGTGTACGTCCTGACCGATCTTCATGAAGATGACGGCCATACCTGTATCCTGGCAGATTGGGATCATGTCTTCTGCAGCGATTTTCAGATTATCCTGCAGCTGATCCAGAATCTGACGGCCCAGTGGTGCTTCTTCTGTCTCCAGTGCGTGTTTCATTGCTTTGTCCATGTCATCGGCAAGGAAATGATTCGCCTGGATGCACATGTCTTTTATATTTTCTGTGATTGTATTTACATTGATTGTTCTCATCTATATCCTCCTGGGGACATGGGATTTTTTGGAACCTTCTGTTCCTGCTCAAAAAAACCTGTCCTTTTTTATTTTACCCTGTTCCAAGATGATATACAAGTTTTTTTCGCCGTGGTATAATGGATTTAACACATTTTTCAGGAGGGATTATAATGACAACAAATGTAGATTTAGAGAAACTTCAAAAGGATGCCGTGGACATCTTTAATCAGGGTTTTGCCTGTTCAGAATCTGTCATTTATGCAATCAAGGAGAATTTTGAACTGGACATGTCGGATGATGCAATTGCTATGAGTTCCGGATTCCCATGGGGGCTTGGCGGAGGCGGATGTATCTGTGGTGCACTCGCCGGAGCAACGATGTGTATCGGATATTTCTTCGGACGTAAGACACCTGGTGATCCTAAGATTAACCGCTGTTTCAAGCTTTCGAACGAAATCCACGATTTCTTCAAGGAATACTGTGGTGCAACATGCTGCCGTGTTCTGACAAAAGGCAAAGAGAAGAATTCTCCGGAACGTAAAGCACAGTGTACAGACTTTGTAGCTGCTACTGTGAAGAAGACTGCGGAGATCATTCTTCGTGAACTTGCTGCAGATGAGGCGGAAAAATAAAAATATTTTTTCAAAAAACGAGGCGGAAATTTTTTAATCTTCCGCCTCGTTTTATATCTTTATTCTTCTGTCTCTACGTTCTCTGCATCTTCTGTACTTTCTTCCGGCTCTACCAGATCATCTTCTGATTCATCGCCTCTACGTACTTTTGCGATACAAGCTACTTTATCGCCTTCCGGCAGGTTGATAAGCTTCACTCCGGATGTCACTCTTCCGAGTTCTGAGATTCCGTCACACTTCATACGGATGATGATTCCCTCCGTGTTGATGATCATGATCTCATTGTCCTCATCTACTGCTTTCACACCTACAACGTTACCGGTCTTCTCTGTGATCTTGTAGCACTTCACACCTTTACCGCCGCGGTTCTGGGCTGTGAATTCATCGATAGAAGTACGTTTGCCCATTCCGTATTCTGACACGATCAGCAGGTCTGTTCCCTGTGAATCGATCTGCATTCCGATCACTTCATCACTGTCTACCAGGTTCATACCACGGACACCCATGGATGTTCTTCCTGTCGGACGTACATCACTTTCATTGAAGCGAATACACTGTCCATACTTTGTAATCATGAATACATCATGATCGCTGTCTGTATATTTTACCTCGATCAGCTCATCTTCCTCACGGAGTGTGATTGCTGCAAGCCCTGTCTTTCTGACATTTGCATATTCTTTGATCGGGGTCTTCTTGATGAGACCTTTCTTGGTAGCCATCAGCAGATATTCGTCATCGTTATATTTCTCGATTGGAATGACCGCACTGATCTTCTCGCCCGGCATTAACTGTAACAGATTCACGATCGCAGTTCCTCTGGATGTTCTGCTTGCTTCCGGGATCTCGTATGCTTTCATGCGGTATACACGTCCGGTGTTCGTAAAGAACATCAGGTAGTGATGTGTATTGGTCATGAAGAGTTCTTCTACATAATCCTCGTCCAGCTTCTGCATACCTTTGATTCCCTTGCCTCCACGGTTCTGGGCTTTGAATGTATCGTGAGACATTCTCTTGATATATCCAAGTTTTGTCATCGTGATGACAACATCTTCCCTTGGGATCAGGTCTTCCATGGAGATATCGAACTCATCGAATCCGATGGATGTTCTTCTCTCATCTCCGTATTTATCACGGATCACAAGGATCTCTTCTTTGATCACGCCAAGTAATAACTTTCTATCTGCGAGGATCGCACGTAAATGTTCGATCTGCTCCATCAGTGCTTTATATTCTGCTTCGAGTTTCTCTCTTTCCAGACCTGTCAGGGCACGCAGTCTCATGTCTACGATTGCCTGCGCTTGTACATCTGTCAATCCGAAACGCTCCATCAATTCTGATTTTGCGATCTGGACAGTCTGTGAACCTCTGATGATCTTGATAACTTCATCGATGTTATCTAATGCGATCAGTAATCCCTGTAAGATATGCGCACGTTCTTCGGCTTTATTTAACTCATACTGTGTACGGCGTGTCACAACTTCTTCCTGATGTCTCAGATAGTAGTTGAGCATCTCCATCAGGTTCATGACCTTCGGCTCGTTGCCGACCAGTGCCAGCATGATCACACCGAATGTGTCCTGAAGCTGTGTATGTTTGTATAACTGGTTCAGGATAACATTTGCATTGGCATCTCTCCTGAGTTCAATGACTACGCGCATTCCTTCACGGCTTGACTGGTCACTTAAGTCTGTGATGCCGTCGATCTTCTTATCACGTACCAGTTCTGCGATCTTCTCGATCAGTCTTGCTTTATTCACCATGTAAGGAAGCTCACTTACGATGATGCGGCTCTTGCCGTTCGGCATCGCCTCGATATCTGTCACCGCACGCACACGGATCTTGCCGCGTCCGGTTCTGTATGCCTCTTCAATTCCTCTGGTTCCAAGGATCATACCTCCGGTCGGGAAGTCCGGTCCTTTGATGATCTTTAAGATCTCTTCGATCGTTGTCTCTTCTTTATCCTCGATCTGGTCATCGATGATCTGTACAACCGCATTGATCACTTCACGCAGGTTGTGCGGCGGGATATTGGTCGCCATACCTACAGCGATACCGGAAGTACCGTTGACCAGAAGGTTCGGGAATCTTGCCGGCAGAACGGTAGGTTCTTTCTCCGTCTCGTCAAAGTTAGGAATAAAATCAACGGTATTTTTATTAATATCCGCCGTTAATTCCATGGAAATCTTACTCAGTCTTGCCTCTGTGTATCGCATGGCGGCAGCTCCGTCACCGTCCACAGAACCAAAGTTACCATGTCCGTCTACCAGCGGATATCTGGTAGACCATTCCTGTGCCATATTAACCAATGCGCCATAGATCGAACTGTCACCGTGCGGGTGATATTTACCCATCGTATCACCGACGATACGTGCACACTTTCTGTGCGGCTTGTCGGGACCGTTATTCAGTTCGATCATAGAGTACAGAATTCTTCTCTGTACCGGTTTCAAACCATCTCTTACATCCGGCAGTGCACGGGACGCAATAACACTCATCGCGTAGTCGATATAAGAGGTTTCCATTGTCTGTTTCAGATCCACTTCGTGGACTTTGTCAAATATATTGTCTTCCATCAATCTCTCAGAGATGTAAGTATCTCTGTTCCTCCTTTCTTCTACACGCTGTTATTATACATCCAGGTTCTTGACATATTTTGCATTTTCAACGATGAACTCACGTCTCGGTTCAACTTTGTCACCCATCAGGGTGGTGAATGTAAGGTCCAGTTCACTCGTTGTCTCATCGTCCATCGTTACACGTAAGAGGATACGGTGCTGTGGATCCATGGTGGTATCCCAGAGCTGCTCGGCATCCATCTCTCCCAGACCTTTGTAACGCTGGATCTTATTATTCCCGTCACGTCCGACTTCTTCGATGATCTTGCTTAATTCTTCGTCACTGTATGCATACCACACCTTCTTGTTCTTCTCAAGCTTGTAGAGCGGCGGTTGTGCCAGATATACATATCCCTGCTTGATCAGTTCCGGCATGAAACGGTAAATGAATGTCAGAAGCAGTGTACTGATATGTGCACCGTCCACGTCGGCATCGGTCATGATGATGATCTTGTGATAACGCAGCTTGGAAATATCAAAATCCTCATGGATTCCGGTGCCAAATGCTGTGATCATCGCCTTGATCTCGGCATTGCCGTAGATCTTATCCAGTCTTGCCTTCTCTACATTCAGGATCTTACCACGAAGCGGAAGGATTGCCTGTGTCGCACGGTCACGTGCAGTCTTCGCAGAACCACCGGCGGAATCTCCCTCTACGATGTAGATCTCACAATTCTCCGGATTCTTGTCAGAACAGTCTGCAAGCTTTCCCGGAAGTGCCATGTTATCAAGTGCTGATTTTCTACGTGTCAGGTCTCTTGCCTTTCTTGCGGCTTCTCTCGCACGCTGGGACATCACAGATTTCTCCACAATGATCTTACCAACGACCGGATTCTGCTCAAGGAAGATCTCGAGCTGCCTGCTGACCACATTATCAACCGCACCTCTCGCCTCACTGTTACCAAGTTTCTGCTTGGTCTGTCCCTCGAACTGCGGATCTTCGATCTTGACACTGATGATTGCTGTCAGACCTTCACGGATATCTTCACCGCTTAAGTTCGGCTCATTTTCACGCAGAAGCTTATTCTTTCTTGCATAGTCATTAAATGTCTTTGTGATCGCATTACGGAATCCGACAACGTGTGTTCCGCCTTCCGGAGTCGTAATGTTATTGACAAATCCATACGTATTATCGCTGTAAGAATCGTTGTGCTGCATAGCCACTTCCACAGACACATTATTGACCATGCCTTCACAGTAAATGATCTGCTCATAAAGTGGTGTCGCACTCCGGTTAAGGTAAGAAACGAATTCTTTGATCCCGCCCTCGTAGTGGAATGTTCTTTCTTTTGGTTCTTCCTCACGGTCATCCCTGAGCACGATCTTCAGACCTTTTGTCAGGAAGGCCATCTCACGGAATCTCTGTTTCAGGACATTAAAATCAAAGATCGTTGTCTCGAAAATGGTATCATCCGGCAGGAATGTGACTTTTGTACCTGATTTTCCTTCTTCACATTCTCCGATCACTGCCAGTTTTTCCATAACTTTTCCGCGTTCATAACGCTGCTGGTAGATCTTTCCATCATGGAAGATCTCTACTTCCAGCCAGTTGGAGAGCGCATTTACAACAGATGCTCCAACACCGTGAAGTCCTCCGGATACCTTGTATCCTCCACCGCCGAACTTTCCTCCCGCATGCAGTACGGTAAATACGACTTCTACCGCAGGAAGCCCTGCTTTGTGGTTGATACCAACCGGAATTCCACGTCCATTATCGATAACGGTCACCGAATTGTCTTTATTGATTGTTACATAAATCGTATCACAGAAGCCTGCCAGAGCTTCATCTACGGCATTATCGACAATCTCGTATACAAGGTGATGCAAACCTCTGGAAGATGTACTTCCAATGTACATACCAGGACGTTTGCGGACTGCCTCAAGACCTTCCAATATCTGAATTTCATCTGCGCCGTATTCATGCTGTACTTTTTCTGTACCCATTCTCAGTCCTCCTAGTTTTCTTTCGTTACCTGTCCGTTTTGGACATGGAACACTTTGTTTATTGAAAAGCGGTGATTTACAAAATCCTCAACTCCTGTACAGGTGATCAAGGTCTGTATATCATGTATGCTGTCTAACAGATAGTTTTGCCTGTGTTTATCAAGTTCAGACAATACATCATCAAGTAAAAGTATCGGTGTGTCATGCGTTGCCAGCCTGACCAGCTCAATCTCCGATAACTTCAAAGACAGGGCAGCCGTTCTCTGCTGTCCCTGGGAGCCATATCTGCGGATATCCATATCGCCGGTCAGAAATCCGATGTCATCTCTGTGTGGTCCCACCGTTGTGCTCTTCATTCTGAGATCTCTATCACGATACCGTTTCAGTGCCTGTTCAAACGGCAGATTTCCCGTACTTGGCTCATATATGATCTGCAGGCTTTCTTTGCCGCCGGTCAGCTTCTGATGGATCTTCGCAATGATCTCATTGATCTGTGCGACAAATTCTTTTCTTCTGGCGATCAGCCTCTCCCCATATTGTACCATCTGCATCTCCCATATTTCCAGTGTATCTGAAAGTTCTTTCTTACCGCCGAAACTTAACTCTTTCAGCAGACGGTTTCGCTGGTTCACGATACGGTTATAGTTCGACAGGTTATTCAGATACACCTTATCGAGCTGCGAAAGTTCCAGATCGATAAATCTACGTCTCTCTGCAGGTCCGTTCTTGATGATATTGAGGTCTTCCGGCGAAAAGAATACAAGATTCACGATCCCGAAAAGTTCACTTGCTTTCCGGATCGGCATCTTGTTTATCGCAATCCCTTTCGGGCTGTTCTTCTTCAGGTGCATGTCGATCTGATAACTGATACCATTCTTCTCCACCACAGTCTCAATGTGGGATTCATCCTCACCGAACCGTATCATGTCCCTGTCTTTCGACCCGCGGTGGGATTTGGTCGTTCCGGACAGATACACCGCCTCCAGAATATTCGTCTTCCCCTGCGCATTGTTCCCGTAAAAAATATTCGTAGAACCGTCAAACTCCACATTTAGAAGATCATAATTTCTAAAATTCTTTAATTTCAGGGAATTAACCTTCAATTCTGATCTCTTCTCCGTCAAATAATACGATATCACCGCCATATAACTTACGTCCGCGGCGTGTATCTGTCTCGCCATTTACCATGACCAGACCTTCCTGTATCACTTCTTTTGCTTCTACTCCGGATTCCACCATTCCCGCAGCTTTTAAAGCCTGTCCAAGCTTGATATATTCACCTCGTAATATAATTGTCTCCATACGTCTTGTATCCTCTCTCAGATATGCATTTCTTTGTATTTTTATGCATATTTTTCTTCTTTTAGCCGTTGTTTTATTATACTCATTGCTATATACTTTTGCAAGCATTCCTGCATTTTATCTTGTTTTTTATTTCGTACCCGAAAAGGCTCTCATCAGGTCTTCCTGGACAGTCCTATGCTGCGGAGTTAAAGTTGACCGGAAGGATCAGGTAGACATAACTTTCCGCATCATCCTTGATAAAGCAAGGTGCTTTTGCATTCATCAGATAGATCGTCACTTCCTCATCATCGATAACACGGAGTGCATCGATCAGGAATTTCGGATTGAATCCGATCAGCAGATCTTTTCCTTCTTTCGTGATCATGATCTCTTCATTCATGGATCCGATCTGGGATTTGATTTTTAATTCCATCAGTTCATCGCCGATGTTGATGATGATCGGTTTTTTATCACCTTCTTTTACCAGAAGTGTTGCACGGTCGATACAGCTGAGCAGTTCTTTTTTGTTAATTCTTACTTTTGTCTCGTAATCACTGGATAACATCTGATCGATTCTGAAGTATTCACCTTCGATCAGGCGGGATACCACGATGGTATTATCAAATTCGAACACGATATGGTTCTTTGTATATGAAATCGATACCACATTCTCAGCTTCTCCCGAAAGGATCTTACTGATCTCGATCAG
>PPYF01028551.1_pt1 | contig 11816 bp, 8 predicted proteins | sample 1559871 | NCBI WGS metagenome assembly PPYF01 (sample SAMN08240021, study PRJNA423297) | Human gut metagenome, whole genome shotgun sequencing project. | reverse complement strand
CATCAAGTCCGTTGATATTGTTAGGAATCAACGGATTGGGGGAAACACCCACGCTCACAACAACAACGTCGACAGGAATTTCGTCGATGGCGCCCTCAATTGGCACGGGGCTGCGGCGTCCACTGGCATCGGGTTCGCCGAGTTGCATGCGTTGTACGCGCATTGCACGGACGTGGCCTTTTTCATCGGCGAGGTATTCAACGGGGTTGGAGAGTGTCATGAATTCGACGCCTTCTTCCTTGGCATGCTGCACTTCTTCGAGACGAGCGGGCATCTCTTCCTCGCTGCGGCGATAGACAAGCATTGCGCGTTCGGCGCCCATGCGGAGAGCTGTGCGCACGGAGTCCATAGCGGTGTTGCCGCCACCGATTACAGCCACGGTCTTGCCGCGCGGCACGGGGGTGGCGAAGCCTTCCTTACCGGCGTGCATGAGGTTGATGCGGGTAAGGTACTCGTTGGATGACAATATGTTGATATAATTTTCGCCGGGAATGCCCATGAAGCGTGGCAGGCCGGCACCGCTGGCCACGAAGATGCCCTTGTAGCCTTCGTTGAGAAGGTCGTCGTAGCTGAGTGTCTTGCCCACGATGGTGTCGGGAACGAACTTCACGCCGAGGTCGCGGAGAGCGTCGAGTTCGGCATCTACGACAGAATTGGGCAGACGGAACTCGGGAATGCCGTACTTGAGTACGCCCCCGATTTCATGAAGTGCCTCATATACTGTGATGTCGTAGCCTCGCTTAGCCATATCGCCGGCGAATGACAGGGCGCAGGGGCCTGAACCGGCCACGGCCACCTTGATGCCTTTGGGGGCGAGTCGCTCGGGGGCGGGACGTTTGGCAAGTTCGTGTTCAGCGTCGGCTGCGAAGCGTTCGAGCCACCCGATGGCCACGGCAGGCTTCTTCATCTTATTGTAGATACACTTTGATTCGCACTGGCGTTCCTGGGGGCATACACGGCCGCAGACGGCAGGGAGCGCACTGGTATTGCGCAGCACGGCGGCGGCCATGGCAAGGTCGCCGCGCTGTATATTTTTGATAAATCCTGGAATATCAATGTTGACGGGGCAGCCGGTGACACACTGAGGGTCGGGGCAGTCAAGGCAGCGTGTGGCCTCTACGTGTGCCTGGTCGGCAGAAAGGCCCTGGTTTACTTCCTCATTGCAGTGAATGCGGTATCCAGGGTCGAGCATCGACATTTTGGCGCGCGGTATGGCCGTGCGTTCTTTGGCAGGAAGGGCGTCGCGAAGTTCCTGACGCCATTTAGAATCGCGTGGAGATATAGAAGACATGTCAGTTTTGTAATTTTCGTGAGATGATTGGAAGAAATACACATTAATTATATGCACGCAGACGCATGAGCATCTCGTCGAAGTCAACCTGATGAGCGTCGAATTCAGGACCGTCCACGCAGACGAAGCGCACCTTGCCTCCGACAGTTATGCGGCAGGCGCCGCACATGCCGGTACCGTCGACCATGATGGTGTTGAGCGAGCATTGGGTTGGAACATTGTATTTCTTGGTGAGCAGGGCCACGAACTTCATCATGATGGCTGGGCCGATGGTTACGACCTCGCCGACGGGTTCGCGGAGCAATACCTGTTCAACGCCTTGGGTGACAAGTCCTTTCTGTCCGTAAGAGCCGTCGTCGGTCATGATGATTACCTCGTCGGAGTATTCGGCAACTTGCTTTTCGAGGATTATGAGGTCCTTGGTACGGGCGGCGAGTACGGAAATCACCTTGTTGCCGGCTTCCTTCATGGCACGGATTATGGGAAGCAGCGGAGCTACGCCCACGCCGCCACCGCAGCATACCACGGTGCCTACATTGGCAATCTTGGTGGCCTGACCGAGGGGACCTACCACGTCATGGAGGTACTGGCCGGGTTCAAGGCTGCAAATCTTGCGCGTTGAGTCGCCAATGGCCTGTACTACAAGGGTTATGGAACCGCGCTCCTTGTCGGAGTCGGCTATCGTGAGGGGAATACGTTCGCCTTTTTCGTCAGGAATCACGATGACGAAGTGACCGGGGCGTCGCGAGCGGGCAATGAGCGGAGCCTCTACTTCGAGGCGCACTACATTTGCAGAAAAGTGCTCTTTTTCAAGGATTTTATTCATGATATGGTGCGATTGGTTATATGATTCTTAGGTAAGGTAGGATGTGATGTGATTCAGCTTAGAAGTTGGTGAAGGGTGCAGATGGCTTGGAGCGTGGCCTGATTGATAACGGCGGTGCGGTCGCCGGCGAAGTGGCATAGCCTTGATGTTACGGTGCCGTTGACACACCAGGCCATCCACACGGTACCGACTGGCTTCTCGGGCGAGCCCCCTCCGGGGCCGGCTATTCCGCTCGTGGCCATGGAACAGGATGCGCCGGTGGCACGGCAGGCTCCGAGAGCCATTTGCTCTACTACCGGGCGGCTTACGGCTCCGTGGGCGGCAATGTCGGCCGGGTCAACGCCCAGCAGGGCTGTCTTTACCTCGTTTGCATAGCTTACCACTCCGCCCAGCATTACGTCGGAGGCTCCCGCAATGGCCGTGATGGCATGGGCTATGTTGCCGCCGGTGCAACTTTCGGCGGTGGCGACTGTGAGCCGGCGCGAGCGGAGTTCGTCGATAAGCTCGGCGGCTGCGGCGAAGAGATGTATTTCAGAGAAGTCGGGCATGGCTGGTCAGATGTTAACTCTCGCGTAGGGCACCTCTTCATAGCGGCAGAAGTCGCGGTCAAGGTATTTGAAGTAACCGGCCATGGCAACCATTGCCGCGTTGTCGGTAGTGAAGGCGCGTTCGGGGATGAAAGCCTTGATACTGCGCAGTGCGCAGAAGTCGGCCACGGCCTTTCGCACGCCCGAATTGGCTGATACGCCGCCTCCGATGGCTACGGTCTTCACTCCGGTTTGGTCCACGGCCTTGGCGAGCTTGTCGAGAAGGATGTCGATGATGGTCTTTTGGAGCGATGCTGCCAGGTCGGCCATGTTTTCGGCGATAAAGTCGGGATTGAGTTTTTTTGCGTCGCGGAGGGTGTAGAGAAAGGATGTCTTTAGACCGCTGAAACTATAGTTGAGTCCCGGAATGTGGGGCTTGGCGAACTTGAATGCGTCGGGATTGCCTTGGGCGGCGAGACGGTCGATGTGTGGGCCGCCGGGGTAGGGGAGGCCGAGGGTCTTGGCACACTTGTCGAAAGCTTCGCCGGCGGCGTCGTCTATGGTGCGGCCGAGGATTTCCATGTCGTTGTAGTTACGTACAAGGATTATCTGGCTGTTGCCGCCCGAGATGAGAAGGCAGAGGTAGGGGTACTCCGGCACTTCGTCGTCGGGGTGTTGCCTTACGAAATGGCTGAGGACATGGCCGTGGAGATGGTTGACATCTACCATCGGTATGCGTAGCCCCAGCGAAAGGCCCTTGGCGAAGCTTGTGCCCACCAGGAGTGAACCGAGGAGGCCGGGACCGCGCGTGAAGGCCACTGCCGAAAGCTCGCTTTTGTCGATGCCGGCACGGCGCAGGGCTGCGTCGACCACCGGGACAATGTTCTGCTGATGGGCGCGCGATGCCAGTTCGGGCACCACGCCGCCGTATTCTTCGTGTACTTTCTGCGAGGCGATGACGTTGCTGAGCAGTATGCCGTCGCGCACGACGGCGGCCGATGTGTCGTCGCAGCTCGACTCAATGCCGAGAATGGTGATGCTGTCGCTCATTTTTTCAGAACATATAGCTGATTCCGGCTGTGATGTAGGCCGACGAATATGATTTTACGAGAGTGTATTTGGCCTCGAGGTTAAGTTTGAGTGTCTCCGAGCAGCGAAGGTCGAAGCCGGCGCCGAGGTTCACGCCGAAACGGTTGACATGGGTGGTGACATCAGCATCCTGGTCAATTATCGAGTCGCGGTGCTTGTTCCAGGAATTGAACGCAAGACCGGCGAGTGGATAGAGCAGCACGTTGCCGCCTTCGGTGAGGCCAAAAGGCACATGGAGGTTGAGGTCAACCAGGAGGGCGTCCTTGTCGTGATGGCGGAAGGTGCATCCGAGTTCGGGCGCTATGCGGAGATGTGAGCTGAATGCGTATTGGAATGTAAGGCCGGCCACGGGGGCGGAGTTCTCGGAAGCATAGCCGAGTTTGACACCGAGGCTCTTCTCTCCCCGGACGAGCTGGGCCGATGCACCCAGGGTAGCGGCCAGCATGAAGAAGGCGATAAATAGTTTTTTAATCATTGTAGTTACTTTTCGGCAAATTTACAACTTTTTGTTGAGATACACAATAATAATATAGCATGGGATGGCGCAGGAATTGGAGTAATTGGTCTAATTAGTCTTATTACTCCAATAAGTCTAATTGGTCTGATTGGTGGGAGGGGACTTTCCTCTTTTTTGATAATTTTAGCCCTTTTGGTTGATGAAAACTAAAAAATGCCAAAATGTGTCATTTTGCTACATTTTTGAAAAAAATTGCAGACATTTGTATAAGCACGGTTTTCGAAAAAGACTTGTATTAGACAATATGTTTGCAAAACAATGCTGTAAAACATAAAAAAGTGGTGTTTTAAATGTTAAAATCGGAAAATAATTACTCAAAAGTGCTTTTTTTTAAAGAAAAGTGTTTATCTTTGCAAAAATTATCCTTATTAAAGCCGAGGTAATTTTGGAATTTTAACTTAGAAATCTATTTAACTTAATCTTTATGTCTAACTAATTCTTAGTATGAAAAAGCTGTTTCTTTTACTTGTGGCAGTGCTTACTATCGGCTTGTGTGCGTCGGCTCAGACGCGTACAGTCAAAGGTACTGTCCTCGACGCCACCAACGACGAGCCGTTGATTGGCGCATCTGTGACAGCACACGGTGCTACCACCGGCGTCGCAACAGACGAAAATGGTGCGTTCTCAATCACCGTGCCGACTTCTGTCACCAAGCTGACTGTTTCATATGTAGGTTTCCAGACCCAACATGTGGATATCCGTTCAGGAGAGTTAGTCGTTAAACTCAATCCATCATCAAACGTGCTCAATGACGTTATTGCAGTGGCATACGGTACAGCAAAGCGTTCTGAGTACACCGGTTCAGCCGGCGTTGTAAAGGCCGACCAGCTTGAGGATGCTGTTGTAACCACAGTTACAAACGCTCTTTCAGGACGTGTCGCAGGTGTACAGACCCAAAGCAACAATGGTCAGCCTGGTTCAGCTCCCAGTGTGCTTGTGCGTGGTGTCGGTTCAATCAATGCAGGAACGCAGCCTCTTTATGTTCTTGACGGCGTTCCTTATGATGGCGACATTGCCACTATTCCTGCTTCCGACATCGAGTCGATGGTAGTACTTAAGGATGCAGCATCAGCAGCCCTTTACGGTGCCCGCGGTGCCAACGGTGTTATCCTTATCACAACCAAACGAGGTTCGGAAGGAAAAGCTCGTGTGACCCTTGATGCCCGTTGGGGTGGCAACTCACGCGCTATACCTAACTATAATGTTATTGATAACTCACGCGCTTATATCGAACAGGTTTACAAGTCTCTCTATATGACAAACCTGATGACTCAGAAAGTTCAGGATTTTGCAGACCGCAACACTGCTGCGGCACATGATTATGCACTTTCAAACCTGTGGTCATCAATCGGTTATCAGACATGGACTGCTCCTGCCGGTCAGGAAATTATTGGTACTGACGGTAAGTTCAACCCCAATGCTACCCCCGGTTACCTCAACGCAGCAAAGGGTTACTATTATTTAGGTGATGACTGGACAAAGCAGATTAACGGCGGTCTCCGTCAGGATTATAACCTTTCTATAGACGGCGGTACAGATAAATTCAGCTATTATCTCGGCGTCAACTATCTGAGTGATGAAGGTCTGATTCCCGGCTCAAGCTATGAGCGTCTTGCAAGCCGTCTCTCTGTTGACTACCAAATCAGACCTTGGGCTAAGGTAGGTGCCAACATCGCTTACACTTATGTCAACTCACAGTACCCCGGCGACCAGGTGTCAAGCTCCGATGGTTACTCATCGGGTAATGCCTTCCTGATTGCTAACTGGATGGCTCCGGTGTACCCCATGTATGTACGCGATGCCGAGGGCAAAATCATGTATAACTCCACCTTTAACCGTCCGATTTTTGACTATGGCGACGGTCAGTTCGGCGCTACCCGTAACTATATGTCAATATCCAACCCCCGTGGTGACCTTGAGTACAATCTTGATGAATCTTTGATGGACGTTCTTGATACCAAATGGTATCTCGTCCTTACTCCTGTAAAGGGTCTTACCGTAACAGGTAATCTTGGCTATTTTGTTGACAATACACGCAACCACTCGATTGCAAACGGCCTTTATGGCCAGCATGCTGCTTCAGGCGGTCAGGCTTTACAGTATCAGAGCCGTCTGCGCACCCTCAATGCACAGGGTCTTGCTGAATACGAACATACCTTTGCCGACGTACACAATGCTTCGCTCATGGTAGGTTACGAAAGCTATACAATGAACTCTGAAAATGTACAGGCTATCGGTTCAAACCTTTACAATCCTCTTCTGTGGGCAGTAAACAATACCATCGACCAGCGTCGCGGTTACGGTAGTTCCGACGGTTATGCAACACGAGGCATCTTCGGCCGTCTGAAATATAATTACGATTCTAAGTACTTCTTCATGGGTTCTTTCCGTCGCGATGCTTCCAGCCGCTTTGCTCCTGACAAACGTTGGGGTAACTTCTGGTCGGCTTCAGCTGCTTGGGAACTCAAGAAAGAGAAGTTCATGGAGCAGTTCACCAACGTAGATATGCTTAAGGTTAAGTTCTCGTTCGGTCAGAACGGTAACGATAACATCGGTAACTACCATGCCTACCTTGACCAGTACACTCTCAGTGGATCAGACGGTGTGTTCAATGATGCAGTGCTTGCTTATAAGGGCAATCCCAATATTACATGGGAAACATCAAACAATCTTAATGCCGGTGTAGACTTCTCTTTCTTCAAGGGTAAGTTCTACGGAACAGTTGAATATTTCCAGCGTCAGGTATCTGATATGTTGTTCAGAATCCCCGTATCTCCTTCGCTCGGTTATAGCACTATACCTATGAACGTAGGTTCAATGCGTAACAACGGTGTTGAAATTGATCTTAATTATCGAGTGTTTGATACAGACCAGATTACATGGGATATCTATGGTAATATCACCTTACCTTCTAACAAGGTTCTTAAGCTTTCACCTGATATTCTTAATGATAAGGGCGAATGGCTGAGCGGAACTCGTATTTTCAAAGAAGGCGAATCAATGTATCAGCTGAATCTCGTGCAGTATGCCGGTGTTAATCCTGACAACGGTCTTGCACAGTACGTAGCAAAAGGGGACTACTATATGGTAGACGGCAAGCCTTATCTTAATGCAGAAGGACGCGTACCGACCGATGCAGCCGGCGAGCTTGTTGTACCTGAAGGTGGTGTCTTTGTTAAAGACGGTGAATATGTTACACCTTATTGGTCTGACGCTTATAACAAAAACCGCAAATCAACAGGTAACATCATGCCTAAGGCATACGGCGGCTTCGGAACATCTGTAAAAGCATTTGGTTTCGACTTATCTGTAACATTCGCTTATCAAATGGGCGGCAAAGTATTCGACAGCACTTATCAGAGCTTCATGAGCGGCTTCCAGACAGATGATATAGGTCAGAATTTCCACATCGACATGTACAAAGCTTGGGATCATCCCGGTCAGATTACCGACGTGCCCCGTCTGTCAAACACCGACCAGTTCCCCAATGCTACCAGCGACCGCTTCTTGATTTCGAGCAACTATCTGTCTCTTAACTCTCTCAGTGTAGGCTATACCATTCCTGAACGATTGACCTCGAAGGCTTATCTTCACAATGTACGTATCTTCTTCACAGGTGAAAACCTCGCTTTGTGGAGCAAGCGCAAGGGTCTCGACCCACGTCAGGGCTTCGTATCATCTAAGAACGACACTTATTCGCCTATCCGTTGTCTCTCCGGCGGTATCCGTCTGTCTTTCTAAAGCATAGTACAGTCTGAAATATAAAACAAGAAATATTAAAATGAAATCTATATATAAATTAAGCGCAGTTCTTGTGGCAGGAGCCATGTTCGGGGCATGTAACGACCTCGACGTGCAGCCGCAGGGCAGCACTGTAACCTCTGACCAGAAAGAGGAAGTGGTTAAGATAGACCCCGAAAAGGCAAGCGCAGCAGTTACAGGTCTTGCAGGCCAGATGACTACTTTCGGCGCTCTGACCGGAGGGTCCGGTTCAAGCGACCATTCAGATATCGGTATCCCTGCTCTGTTTATCATGATGGACCAGCGTGGACAGGATATGTATTCAGCTAATACCGGTTATAACTGGTATCTGAGTGCTATGCGTATGAGCGACGGTCTTAATACATCAGATGATCCCGTGTTTGTATGGCGTTACAATTATAATCTGATATATTCATCTAACGCCATTATAAAAACAATCAAGCCTTCTGTAGATGTAGAATCGACGGACGCTGCTCAGAACGAATCGAAGTTCTATCTCGCTCAGGCTTATTGCTTCCGTGCCTATGCATATCTATATCTTGCACAGAGCTTCCAGTTCACCTATGCAGGACATGAAAACGATCTGTGTGTGCCTATCATAACAGAAGACAATCAGGATCAGGCTGCTGTAGACGGTTGTCCCCGTTCAACAGTTCAGGAAGTATATAACCAAATCCTTTCTGACCTTGGTCTTGCAATTCGTATGCTTGAAGGTAATCCTGTGACCCCGCAGACCATTCTTTCAAGCAAAGCAAAACGTTTCGCTTCAGTTGCAGCTGCATACGGTCTTCGTGCACGTGCACATCTTCTTATGACCAAATGGGCAGAAGCTGCCAACGATGCTCAGTCTGCAATCTCAAACTTCAGCGGACGTCCTCTTTCTCTTGAAGAAGCTTCAGTACCCGGTTTCAATGATATCGAAGCTGTCAACTGGCTTTGGGGTATTGCTGTTAGCGAAAGCGACCGTGTAGTAACTACAGGTATCTGTAACTTCCCCTCTCACATGGGTTCTTTCTGTAACGGTTATGCATCTATTGTCGGAGCATGGAAGTGGATTAACAAAAATCTCTACAACGCAATTCCCTCAACCGACGTACGCAAGGGCTGGTGGCTCGATGCCAACGGTTTGTCAAAAAATCTGAATGCTCAGCAGCAGGCTTATGTTTCAGGAAAGGGTGCCGGTGCAGGAGTACAGGTTAAGTATGCTCCTTACCAAGGTACATTAGACCAGACAGTGAACGCTTCTGATATTCCTTTGATGCGTGTCGAAGAAATGTATTACATCTATGCAGAAGCAACCGGTATGCAATCGCCCTCTAACGGCGCGCAGGCACTTCAGCAGTTTGTACAGCAGTATCGTGACCCCTCATTCACCTGCACTGCATCAAGCGCACAGGAACTTCAGGATGCAGTATGGCTGCAGCGTCGTATCGAGCTTTGGGGCGAAGGTCTGAGCTACTACGATATGCTTCGTCTTAAGAAACCTCTCGACCGAGTAGACGGCGGTTGGCCCGCAATTTTGACTTACCGTCTCGACCCGACTGACCCCGTGCTGATTTATCCTATTCCTTTCAGCGAAGTTAACACCAACAAGCAGATTAATCAGGACGAAAACACTCTCGGCGGCGGTATTCCTACACCTGTAAGCTAAACTTACCTCAGATATAAAGAATAAATATATACAGTCGGGATGCGAATGTGGCATCCGGCCGAATCGTTTCCCGACTGTAATAGCTATCGTTCATGTAACGTAAGTTCAATTAAAATAATTATGAAACTATTCAAATATTCCATATTGGCTATTTCGGCAGCAGTCGCAAGCATGGCTTTTACCTCATGCGACGGTGACAAAGCTCCCGACTATGAGCCCGGCAATCCTGCGAATGGTGTCTTCTTCCCGACTACCAATGCCGCCAAAGTAGAAGTGACGAATAGCACGACCTCTGTACCCGTAGTAGTTGAACGAAGGGGAGAAACAGGGGCTGCAAGCTATAACGTCATTGTAACAACCGATGCCCCCGAAGGCGTCTTTACCCTTCCTACTTCAGTAAGCTTCGGCGACGGTGAAACAACAACTAACCTGCAAGTGCCTTGTAATCTTGCCGACCAGGTTGCCGGTACATCCTATGTGCTGAATTTTGCTCTTGGCGCCGATGTTCCCTCGTTCAGCTACGGTTCAGGTTCATACAGTCTTACGGTGTCTATTCCCGAAGCATGGAGTGAATGGAAAACATATAAGGAAGGTATCTGCACATGGAGCTACGACCTTAACTTTATGTTCTCCGGCCTCGACCCCGACCTCCCTATTAAGAACCGCTATAACACTGTTGATGCTAACAGAGAGCAGTTTATGATTGAGCACTGGGGTCAGAATACTCCTCTAACAATTAATTACGATAAAGCAACCGGATATTGCTACATTCCGTTTGGCTCTCCGACTGGTGCAACCGTAAATGTAAGCGGTATGGGCGTTCTTGATATGTATATCTCCGATGTTTATACATTCGGAGAAGCCACAGGTCAAGCAGACCCCAAGGATATAGGAGCTTCAACCTTTAACCCTGAAACCGGGCTTTTTGAACTTGCAGTGGTTTATTATGTTATCAGAACTGATAACGGACAACCCGGTGTGTTTGACGGAAGCTATGGTTATGAAACTTGTCAGGTAGGTGAGTTTAAGGACTTCAGCGTTAACTTTATTTACCAGGGTGTTCTTACCACAACATCTGAAGATACTTTTGCTCAGTTCAAGGCTAATGTAGGTGCCGATTGTTCGGAGGCTAAGATTATGATTTCCGATGTAATGAGCGCCCAGCAGATTGTGCAGGCAATCGTTGCCGGAAACGAAAATGCTGTCAGCGTAGCTCCCGGCGAAAATCAGATTGTTCAGGTTCCTGTAGGTGCAGCCGGCAAATATACCGCCGCTATCGTAAGCTTTGACGGTGAGACAGCCAAGAATGCTATGGCACTTGAATTCAATGTGGTAATGGGCTCTACCGGCAGTCAGGACTGGACTACAGTTTCGACCGGTATGATTGTTGACGGTTGGATTACTGCTCCATTCGCATTTACATTGAATGGCCAGGAGGTTGGCTACGAAGATTTACCTTGGACATTCGAAATGCAGAAGCATAAGACTCAGGATGGCGTTTATCGCATGAGAGCTCCTTGGATTCAGCCTGAAGCAGCGGTAATACAAGCTAAAATCAACGAAAACACTACTGACGGTTACAATATAGTAATTGACGCAAGCAATCCCAACCTTGTGAAGATAGAACCCCAGATAAGTGGTTTTAAGAGTAATGAAAGTCCTTTCAATTTCACCACTGCAGCTGACGGTTACTACGTTCTGATTGGTAACGCTGCCGGTATGGGAGTTGCACAATATGGAATGAGCGATGCAGAGATAATCGAACAGGGGTGGAACGACACTCAGCTTGCCGACGGCATCATAACATGCGAAATACCTTTATTCGGTTCTTCTGAGAAATTCGGTTATAACTGGAACATGGACCCGGTTCCGTACGCAATGATTGCTCTTAACGCTAATCCTGAACAGGCTCCTGCCAAGAAGCTTGGCAAGATGCTCGACCTGCGTGCCAAGGCCAAGGTGGCAAGTATGCTCTCTATCAAGCGCAACATTGATTTCAACGCCAAGTTTATTTCTAAGGACATAAACAAGGATTTGATTGTCCGTGTGAAATAATTAAGTTATTCTTAAATAGAAAAACGGCGTCCCGAAAGTCGGGATGCCGTTTTTTTGTTAAAAAAGCGGAATAATATGATTTTTAACTGTGTTAATTG
>PPYF01130389.1_pt1 | contig 11817 bp, 9 predicted proteins | sample 1559871 | NCBI WGS metagenome assembly PPYF01 (sample SAMN08240021, study PRJNA423297) | Human gut metagenome, whole genome shotgun sequencing project. | reverse complement strand
GCTAAATGATTCAAGTGAATCGAATTTATTTAATTTTTAACCGACTAGTGACCAAAAAATTTTTAGTGGACACTAGTGACTTCTATTATAAAAGTAGTGGCACTTATTTCTTCCTGCTTGGACTGGTGACGGTCTGTGACTTTTTCATTGCACGCTTGATGGCACGCGAGGCTATTCCCTGGCTACGTAAGGCATGGGTTGTGTTGAGTCTGTTCATCAATTTGGGATTGTTGTGTTACTTCAAGTACACCAATTTTCTGGGCGAAACTTTTGCCTCGCTGACGGGAGGCACGTTCACGACAATGGATATTTTCCTTCCGGTGGGCATCTCTTTTTTCACTTTTCAGTCGTTGAGCTATACGATAGATGTGTACCGTCGCCAGATAACGCCTCTGACCAGTTTGTTGGATTATGCTTTTTATGTTTCTTTCTTTCCCCAGTTGGTGGCGGGTCCTATTGTACGTGCCCGTGATTTCATTCCGCAAATCCGCCGCCCGCTGTTTGTCTCCAATGAGATGTTCGGACGTGGAATCTTCCTCATCGTGAGTGGGCTCTTCAAGAAAGCGGTTATATCGGACTATATCAGCGTTAACTTTGTAGAGCGTATTTTTGATAATCCTACTCTTTATTCGGGGGTGGAGAATCTGATAGGTGTTTATGGCTATGCCTTGCAGATTTATTGCGACTTCTCCGGTTACAGTGATATGGCTATCGGCATTGCCTTGTTGCTGGGCTTCCATTTCAATATCAATTTCGATTCCCCTTATAAGTCCGCTTCCATTACGGAATTTTGGAGGCGGTGGCATATTTCGCTTTCCAGCTGGTTGCGCGATTACCTTTATATTTCTTTGGGAGGCAACCGGAAGGGGAAAATCCGCCAATATGCCAATCTCATCATTACCATGTTCCTGGGCGGCTTGTGGCATGGCGCTTCGTGGAATTTTGTACTTTGGGGAATGATGCATGGCGTTGCGCTTGCAGCCCATAAGTTCTGGATGACGCTTACCGGGCGTAAGAAGGGGACGGAGAGCCATGGCATCCACCGCTTCTTCGGAGTGCTTGTCACTTTCCATTTTGTTTGTTTCTGCTGGATATTCTTCCGTAATGCGGAGTTCTCCACATCAATGGATATGCTGAAGCAGATATTCACTACTTTCCGTCCGCAACTCTTCCCGCAGCTGGTAGAGGGTTATTGGGAAGTGTTTGCACTGATGGCATTGGGCTATCTGCTGCATTTTGTGCCCGACAGTTGGGAACGTGCTTGCACAAAAACAGTAATCCGCCTCCCCTTGTTGGGAAAGGCGGTACTGATGCTTGCTGTAATCTATCTGGTCATTCAGATGAAAAGTTCGGAGATACAGCCGTTTATCTATTTCCAGTTCTGATTACTTCTTCTCGGTCGCTGTGGAGTCTGCCTGCTGTCGGAAGGGTTCCCGGTAGTTGAGCCCGTCTCTCCGGTAGAGGCCGATGAGTCCGGCCAGTCGGGTAGTGAAGTTTGTATAATCTTTCTTTTCCAGTTGTGTCCATTGTACTTCGGCAAGGGCGGCCATACGGGGGAGAACCATATACTCTACCTGTTCGCTGGTCGGGATGTATTCTGTCCAAAGGTTGGCTTGTGTGCCGAGTATGTGCTTGGCTTGTTCTTCGGTCAGTGAGGCGGTAGGATTCAGACTGTATACTTTCTCCAATGGGACAAAGCCTCCGATGGCAAATGGTTCGTGCCGGGTATCCTCACTTTGGTAATAATCAAAGTAGCAATAGTCATTGGGTGTCATTATCACGTCGTGTCCCAGTTGGGCCGCCTTGATTCCTCCTGCCGAGCCACGCCATGACATAACAGTTGCGTTGGGGGCGACGTCGCCTTCCAGAATCTCATCCCAGCCGATAATCTGGCGTCCTTTACTATTGAGGAGCTTTTCGATACGTGTCATACAATAGCTCTGCAGACGGTCTTCGGCAGTATGGTTCTTGTCGGCTTTCAATTTTTCGGTTCTGATACGTGCCTGGCATTTGGGACACTTTTCCCAACGGGTGCGGGGAGCTTCGTCACCGCCGATGTGGATGTATTTGGAAGGGAATATGTCAATGATTTCGGCCATGACATCTTCGAGGAACTGCATGGACTTTTCGTTGCCGATGCACAGCACATCTTCGAATACGCCCCAACGTGGGCACACTTCATACGGTCCACCGGTACATCCCATTTCGGGATAGGCGGCCAGTGCAGCAAGCATGTGTCCGGGCAGGTCTACTTCGGGGATGACCGTGATATAGCGCTCCCCGGCATATTTTACGATTTCTTTGGCTTGCTCCTGCGTATAGAAACCGCCATACCGGGTGTTGTCATACTCTTCGGTGTTCCGGCCGATAACGGTACGGTCGCGCCAGGCGCCAATTTCCGTCAGCTTGGGATACTTCTTTATTTCTATTCTCCAGCCTTGGTCTTCGGTGAGGTGCCAGTGGAAGGTATTCATATTGTGAAGTGCCAGCAAGTCTATGTATTTTTTTACGAACTCAATGGGAAAGAAGTGGCGGCCCACATCGAGGTGCATGCCCCGGTAGCTGAAGCGGGGTTCATCCTGGATGCTGCCGGCAGGCAATAGGATAGAGGTGGCTTTGGTTTCGGCGGGGATTGATTTACGCAGGGTTTGTATACCGTAGAACACCCCGTTCTCGGTCTGTCCGTTTAGGGTCACCCGGTCGGCTTTGACGGTCAGCACATAGCCTTCCCGGTTGCCGATGGCCGGATCCAGTCCCAATGTGATGGCGCCTTTGGGCGCTTCGCTCCCCGGGGCAAGGGCTTCTGTCTGGAGGGTGTGGCCGGTGGACTGGCTGATGTATTCGGCCAAAAACTCGGCATTGCGTTTCAAAAGTTCATTGTGTTCGGGGTAGGCGATGATGGTACCGTCATTCAGGTTGAAGGGGGATTCCTGACTCAAGGCAACCTCCTGGGGCAGGGGAATGACTTGATAGTTGGCTGTTGTTTCTACTCCGCATGAAGAGCAGGCTAGGATGAGAGTGCCTGCAAGGAGCATGTGTGTAAGTTTTCTCATGGTATTGAACTGATTAAATTAGTGTCTGACAAATATACTAAAAAAATACTAAAGAGGCAGAGGAGAAGGGGATAAATGCATGCTCATACCTCAGTTCTTCTTTGCTCTGTACTCCTTGGGTGACATTCCCGTGTGTTTCTTGAAATATCGTCCGAAGAAAGACTGGTCGGGAAAACGATATTTGTCGGCAATCTCTTTCAGTGACATGCCGGTGGATTGCAGTGCCATTTTCAGTTCCAATATCAGGTTTTCGTCAATGATTTCTTTGGCAGAATTTTCCGCCACTTGTTTGGTGATGGCAGATAGGTAGCGGGTCGAAATGCAGAGTTGGTCAGCATAAAAAGCGACATCCCGCTGGGTAGTACAGTACGTATGTACCAGATTTATGAACTTTTTGAACAATTCTTCTTTCCGGTTACTGCCATTGATTTGTTCCTCCGTAAAGTAACGTTGAACCTTGTCGTAGGTGTCGAGAAAGAAAATTTGCAGCAGGTTTTGTGCAATGGCTTCGCGATACAGATTTTCAGAATCGCGGTAGATGGCATTGCTTGCCGTGATGAGTCCCGTGATAGCACGAACCGGTTCGTCTTCGGTATGCGTATAGCATGCATTCTCCTTTATAAAATGTATGAAGGGCGGCTCTAAACGGAAGCATGCCGTCTTGAACATTGTCTCGGAATAGGCAAAGAAGTCCACCAGGAAATCTTTACTCGCACTTGTCAGTGAAATAATGGAACTTGGAAGCAGCGTAATGTGCGTATTGGGTACAATATGATATTTTCTTAAATCTATTGTGATATTTGCTTCTCCACGGGTGCAGAACATCAGTGCTCCATTGTTCATTTTCAGAAGACGTTCCCGGAAGAATTCCAGCTTGTCTGTTCCGGCTCTGAACGTTTCTTGTTTGGTAGTCAGTAATGGGTTCATATGTTAGATTGCTTATGATTTGCGGTTACAAAGGTACGAGTTCTTTTTGGATTGTTAAATGGCATGTTCCGAAAATGAACAGTCGTGTACCTTCAATGAAACAAATGGTTGTTCAAAAACGGCATACCTTTGCTGCCGGCTTAAAAAATGAAAGAGAAAGCCGACGTATTATTTTTTTAAGATAAAAAGTATGATAACAAAAAAGAGTATGATGAAACAGATGATGACCGTCATCTGTAGTGCAACACTGGCAGCCTGCGGCAGCGCGCCTGTCGTGCAACCCCAGTCGGAATATCAGGTGATGACTATTTCGACTACCGACAAAGAACTGCAGACAATTTATTCCGCAGCCATCCGCGGACGGCAGGACATTGACATCTATCCGCAGGTGTCCGGTACACTCACCAAACTTTGTGTGGAGGAAGGACAGACCGTGCGTCGGGGGCAAGTCTTGTTTATTATCGACGAGGTGCCCTATCTGGCAGCCTTGCGCACAGCAGAAGCCAATGTGGAAGCTGCCCGTGCCGGCGTGGCCACTTCGCAACTGACATATGACAGCAAGAAGGAGCTTTATGCCCAGAAGGTGATTTCCGAGTTTGACTTAAAGACTTCCTACAACAGCCTGCTGACAGCGAAAGCCCAGTTGGCCCAAGCCGAGGCGCAGCAGGTGAATGCCGCCAATAACCTCTCTTATACAGAAGTGAAGAGTCCGGCAGATGGAATGGTAGGTACGCTCCCTTATAGGGTGGGGACGTTGGTCAGCGCCAGTTTGCCCAAACAACTGACGACCGTATCCGATAATTCTAATATGTATGTCTATTTCTCCATGACAGAGAATCAGTTGCTTGACCTCACCCGCCGCTACGGCTCCAAGGATAAGGCGCTGGCAGAGATGGACTCTATCGAATTACAGCTCAATGACCGTTCTGTCTATCCGCAAGAAGGTAAGATAGAAACTATCAGTGGTGTAATTGATACCTCTACGGGTACAGTCAGTCTGCGTGCCGTGTTCCCCAATAAAGAGGGATTGCTGACCAGTGGCGGTTCGGGCAACGTCATCATCCCGGTACGGAAAGAGAACTGCATCGTTGTTCCCCAGAGTGCCACTTACGAAGTGCAGGACAAGGTCTATGTATATAAGGTAGTTGACGGCAAGGCGCAATCAGTTCCCGTGCAAGTGACCCGTGTGAACGGAGGTCAGGAATATATCGTAGAGAGCGGCTTGAAAGTGGGGGACACAATTGTGGCCGAAGGCGTGGGTTTGCTGCGTGAAGGTACCTCCGTCCAACCCAAAACGAATGAATGATAATTTTTAACCGATAGAATATGAACCTCAGAACTTTTATAGAACGCCCCGTTTTTTCGGCAGTCATCTCCATTACGATTGTCATTCTGGGCATCATCGGATTGTTCACCTTGCCCGTTGAGCAATATCCCGACATTGCGCCGCCCACCATCATGGTGAGCACCACTTACTATGGTGCCAGTGCGGAAACCCTTCAGAAAAGTGTTATCGCTCCGTTGGAAGAGGCCATCAACGGTGTGGAGGACATGACTTACATGACTTCTACCGCCAGCAATGCAGGGTCGGTTTCCATTACTGTTTACTTCAAGCAGGGTACAGACCCGGACATGGCGGCGGTCAATGTGCAGAACCGTGTGTCCAAAGCCACGGGGCAGCTTCCTGCCGAAGTAACCCAGGTGGGTGTCACCACCAGCAAGCGGCAGACCAGTATCTTGCAGATGTTCTCTTTATATAGCCCTGATGACAGCTATGACGAAAACTTTCTTGCCAACTATATCAGTATCAACCTGAAGCCGCAGATTCTCCGTATCTCCGGTGTGGGCGATATGATGATTATGGGTGGTGACTACAGTATGCGTATCTGGATGAAACCGGATGTCATGGCGCAGTACAAGCTGATACCTTCGGATGTGACGGCTGTGCTGGCCGAGCAGAATATCGAATCGGCTACCGGGTCGTTCGGTGAGAACTCGGATGAGACGTATCAATATACCATGAAATATACGGGACGCCTCATTACTCCTGAAGAGTTCGGCGACATCGTCATCCGTTCTACCGAAGACGGCGAGGTGCTGAAACTGAAGGATATCGCCGATATAGAGCTGGGTAAGGACAGTTATGCCTACAAAGGTACCATGGATGGACATCCCGGTATCTCCTGCATGGTGTTCCAGACCGCGGGCTCCAATGCCACGGAAGTGAACCGGCAGATTGACCGGCTCCTTGAAGAAGCACGCAAGGACTTGCCGAAAGGCGTGGAGCTTACCCAGATGATGTCCAGCAACGATTTCCTCTTCGCCTCTATCCACGAAGTGGTGAAAACGCTGATTGAGGCTATTATCCTGGTTATCCTGGTGGTTTATGTCTTTTTGCAAGACATCCGCTCTACGCTGATTCCGCTGGTAGGTATCGTTGTTTCACTGATTGGTACGTTTGCTTTCATGTCCGTTGCCGGATTCAGTATCAATCTGATTACGCTGTTTGCGCTGGTATTGGTGATTGGTACGGTGGTGGATGACGCCATTGTCGTGGTGGAGGCGGTGCAGGCACGGTTTGATGTGGGCTATAAGTCCTCCTACATGGCAAGTATCGATGCGATGAAGGGCATCAGCAACGCGGTTATCACTTCTTCACTGGTGTTTATGGCGGTGTTTATTCCGGTATCGTTCATGGGAGGGACTTCCGGTACGTTCTATACCCAGTTTGGGCTGACGATGGCGGTGGCCGTTGGCATTTCGGCGATTAATGCGTTGACACTCAGTCCCGCACTTTGTGCCTTGCTGCTGAAGCCTTATATCAATGAGGACGGAACGGAGAAGAATAATTTTGCTTCGCGCTTCCGCAAGGCATTCAACACGGCTTTCGAGGCGGTGGTCGAGAAGTATAAGAAGATAGTGCTGCTGTTCATCAAGCGCCGCTGGCTGGGTTGGTCGTTGCTGGCACTTTCGGTAGTGCTGCTGGTATTCCTGATGAATACCACCAAGACCGGACTGGTGCCCGACGAGGACCAAGGAACGTTGTTTGTCAACGTTAGCACCGCTCCGGGTAGCTCGCTCAAGACGACAAATGACATTATAGACCGCGTGGAGAAGCGTCTGGAAGACCTTCCTCAGAAATTGCACTTGCAGAAAGTTGCCGGTTATGGTCTGCTGTCCGGGCAGGGAAATTCTTTCGGTATGATTATCGTGAAGCTGAAACCTTGGGACGAGCGTACGGCAAAGGAAGACCAGGTGCAGGCAGTCGTCAACCAGATATACGCTCGCACGGCGGATATTAAGGATGCTACAGTCTTTGCCATTGCTCCGGGTATGATTCCGGGCTATGGTATGGGTAATGCGCTGGACTTGAATGTGCAGGACAAGCAGGGAGGGGATATGAACACCTTCTTCCAGACCACCCAGCAGTATCTGGCGGCACTGAACCAGCGTCCGGAAATTTCGATGGCATACTCCACGTTCGATGTACGCTATCCGCAGTGGACCGTCGAGGTGGATGCTTCCAAGTGCAAACGTGCCGGGATTACTCCCGACCAGGTGTTGTCCACACTGTCGGGCTATTATGGCGGGCAATATGTCTCCAACTTCAACCGTTTCTCCAAAGTTTACAAGGTAATGATTCAGGCCGACCCGAAGTTCCGTTTGGATGAGGCTTCACTGAACAATGCCTTTGTGCGCATGTCCAACGGTGAGATGGCTCCGTTGAGCCAGTTCGTTACGCTGACCCGTTCCTACGGTGCCGAGTCCTTGAGCCGCTTCAACATGTTCAACTCCATTGCCGTGAATGCCATGCCTGCTGAGGGATACAGTACCGGTGACGCCATCCGTGCCGTACAAGAAACGGCGGAGATAGCCTTGCCGAAGGGATATGGCTATGACTTTGGTGGCATCACCCGCGAGGAAAGCCAGCAGAGTGGTACTACAGTCATCATCTTCGGTATCTGTATCTTGATGATTTACTTGATTCTGAGTGCGCTTTACGAGAGCTTTCTGATTCCGTTTGCCGTTATCCTGGCCGTTCCTGCGGGCCTGATGGGGTCGTTCCTTTTTGCCAGGATAGCCGGGTTGGAGAATAATATCTATTTACAGACGGGACTTATCATGCTGATAGGTCTGTTGGCAAAGACCGCTATTCTGTTGACGGAGTATGCCGCCGAGCGCCGTAAAGCGGGAATGGGGCTGATTGCTTCTGCCGTCAGTGCGGCAAAGGCGCGTTTCCGTCCCATCCTGATGACGGTACTGACGATGATTTTCGGCCTTTTCCCCTTGGTGGTTGCCACGGGTGTCGGAGCCAACGGTAACCGTTCATTGGGTACGGGTGTTGTCGGTGGTATGTTCATCGGCACATTGGCGCTGCTGTTCATTGTTCCTGTCTTGTTCATCAGTTTCCAGTGGTTGCAGGAGCGGCTTCGTCCTGCCCAATCCGTCCCGACGAGCGACTGGCAGATTGAGGAAGAGATGAAAGTAAGCCGGAAGGAGATAGAAGAATCACATTAGTACATTATCGCGTAACTAACATAAAAAAATAATGAAGAAACAATTCATATTATTAGCTGTCGCCGGCTTGGTACTGACCGGTTGCGGCATCTATACCAAATACCAGCGCCCGGAGGACATCACGACCGATGGACTTTATGGACACGATTTGGACGGGCAAAGTCTGGATAGCCTGAGTCTGTTTGTGGCATCAGACACTGCCTCCATCGCTTCCCTTTCCTGGCGCGAGCTTTTTACGGACCCACAATTACAGTCGCTCATCGAGCAAGCCTTGCAAGGCAACACCGACCTGCTTTCCGCCCGGCAACGTATCAAGGAGGCGGAAGCCACGCTGATGTCGGCCAAACTTTCGTACCTGCCTTCGTTTATGCTCACTCCGCAGGGTGGCGTCAGCAGTTTCGACAATTCCAAAGGCTCGTGGACCTATTCCGGCATTGCCTCGGCAAGTTGGGAAGTCGATATTTTTGGTAAGTTGACCAATGCCAAACGCCGTTCCAAAGCGCTCTACCTTCAAAGCTTGGAGTACGAACAAGCCGTCAGCACTTCGCTGATAGCTAATGTGGCCAATCTGTACTACACCTTGCTGATGCTCGACGAGCAATACCGCATTTCCGAAGAAACAGCCGCCAGTTGGCGCGAAAGTGTACGCACCATGCGAGCCATGATGGCTGCAGGTATGACGAACGAGGCGAGTGTCTCGCAATCCGAAGCCAACTGTCGTCAGGTGGAAGCTTCGCTGCTCGACCTCCGGCAGCAGGTAAAGGAAGTGGAGAACAGTCTCTCCATTCTGTTGGGCGATGTTCCGGGCACCATTGAGCGTGGCCGGTTGGCGGGGCAGGAGTTCCCGCAGGAACTTGCGGTGGGCGTACCTCTGCAATTGCTTTCCCGCCGTCCCGATGTGAAAAGTGCCGAACTCTCGCTGGCATCCGCTTTCTACAGCATCAATGCCGCCCGTTCTGCTTTCTACCCCTCCATCACCCTGAGCGGTACAGCTGGCTGGACCAACTCGGCAGGAAGCATGATTGTCAATCCAGGAAAACTACTCTTCTCCGCCATCGGTTCGCTGACACAACCCTTGTTCAACAAAGGGCTGAACGTGGCACAGCTCAAGATAGCCAAAGCACAGCAGGAAGAAGCCAGGCTCGCTTTGCTCAATGCCGGTAGCGAAGTGAACAATGCTCTGACCCAAGTGCAGGTAGCCCGTGGAAAGACGGAGCTCCGCGCAAGGCAGATAACTTCACTGGAAACTACCGTCCGCAGCACCCGGTTACTGATGCAACACGGCACCTCCACCTATTTGGAAGTGCTCACTGCCCAGCAGGGGCTACTCTCTGCCCAACTGACACAGGTAGCCGACCGCTTTGATGAAATACAAGGTATCATCAACCTCTATCAAGCCCTCGGTGGAGGGCGGGAGTAAAATATACTCTTTCTCATCTTCATTCTCTCGCCCCTCTATCAATCCGGCATTTCCTTTTTTTGTGGGAATCCGATGGTAGAGGGGCTTTCATATAAGCGGGCTATGGCAAAAAAACTACGGTTTCTTGCCGTCAAACCGGGACAAACTTTATAACTTTGCGGCATACGACATAAAAATCTATCTATTATGAACTGCAAATCCTTGTTTTTTCTGGTTGTTTTTTCCCTGACCCTTATATCAGGGGTGTTTGCTCAAAAGAAAGTTTCTATTCTTGGCGATTCCTATTCCACTTTTTACGGTCATGTCTCTCCTGCCGCCAATCTCTGCTGGTATGGAGTTCCCGGCGAAAAGAAAGAGAATGATGTGACAAAGGTGGAGGAAACCTGGTGGTACCGTTTCATCCATGAGCACGGCTTTCAGTTGGAACGCAACAATTCCTATTCCGGCTCCACCGTCTGTCATACCGGTTACGAGAAAGCCGATTACTCCGACCGTTCTTTTATCACCCGTATTCACAACCTCGGCACCCCCGACATAATCCTTGTTTTTGGCGGTACCAATGACAGTTGGGCAGGTGCTCCCATTGGCGCATACCAATATGATGGCTGGACGAAAGCCGATTTGTATAGCTTCCGTCCTGCCTTTTGCTATCTGCTTGCATCTCTCAAGCAGCTCTATCCTGCGGCCAGGATTTATAATATTACCAATTCTGAATTATCCGAAGAGGTAACTGATTCCATGGATGAAATTTGCCGGCACTATGGCATCGAGAATATTCGTTTGCACGACATTGATAAACAATGGGGGCATCCTTCTGTGCAAGGAATGCAGAGTATCGATGCTCAGGTTTGGGAGTCTGTCTCCCCGATATTGGAGGCTTCTGTTTCTTTGCCTGCCAAGAACTAAGGACAGACTCATTGGGAGTTATCCTTTTCTATCCTAAATGCTAATCTTTCCACTGCCGTATTCTTTTCTTTCCACAGCTGTGGAAAGAAAAGAATACGGCAGTGGAAAGAAAGTAAAATCCTTGTGGCAAGAAAAATAATTAGTACCTTTACTGCCAGCTTCTGCCGATTTCGAGAACATTTCTTCCCCAAGTTTGCTGCAAGTTTCCCTCAATTCTCTATAAACCATTAATTTAAATTATTTTATGAGTGCTTATTATGACCTTTATGAAACGCCCGTCCCCGAAGGCGAGGAACCGAAGTCGCTGCATGCCCGTGTCTGTTCCAAGGGAACCATTTCTGGTAAAGAGTTTATGGAACGGGTTTTTCGTGAAGAACATATGCCCCACGCCATGGTTGTGGGTATTGTGCAAGCCATCACCACTACGCTTGGAGACTGGCTGGCAAAGGGCTATACGGTAGAGATAGAGGGACTTGGCTTCTTCAGCACCACGCTGAAGTGTACCCATCCGGTGATGAATAAGAAAGAAGTACGTGCGGAGTCGGTCAAGATGTCCACGGTGAAATTCCGTCCCGGCATCGAATTCAAACGTTATGTGGCAGGTAAGATGGAGTTGGAACGTGCGGATAAACGCTTTTTCCCGGATAAACCGAAAGCAATGGGCGACATGGTTGCCCGTGAAAAAAGCATGATGGACTTTCTGGAGGCTAATGTCTGTATTACTCGTGCAGAATATTCCCGCCTTGTCCATGTCACCGCCCGCCGTGCTTCGAGGGATTTGCAGACATTTATCGATTCCGGCGTGATTCGCAAGCGTGGTGCCGGCCGTTCTGTGATCTATGTCAAGGGGTGAACTTAGTATATTCCGATGCGCGCGCGTATATATATAATGTGTCCCTTTCCTTCCTGCCTTTCTTTCCCTTTAAAAAATATGCTTTAAAACATATCTATCAATCAGCTAGTTATGAAAAAGTTCACGTAAACCCTCAAAAA
>PPYF01103434.1_pt1 | contig 11817 bp, 2 predicted proteins | sample 1559871 | NCBI WGS metagenome assembly PPYF01 (sample SAMN08240021, study PRJNA423297) | Human gut metagenome, whole genome shotgun sequencing project. | reverse complement strand
GTTAAGCACGCCGCCAGCGTTCGTCCTGAGCCAGGATCAAACTCTCCAAGATATCTTGAAGCTATTTGAATAGCTCATTTGTTTTGTTGTCGCTACTATTAAGTAGCTTTGAATTATGGTTGGTTTTGACTGTGTCAAAACCCGCACTCTGGCATATGTTCAATCATTATGATTGATTACCTATCATTGTTCAGTTTTCAAAGATCTGCGCCCCTTCATATGGGGTACTTGAATATAATAACATTTCCATATACTGATGTCAACAAAATTTGGACAAATTTTACGACAAATTTCAGGAAAATTTTATCATTATTTTTGCACAATTTCACGGCCTAATTTTACAGATTTAAAACTTGAGTTATATTACTTTTTAGGCATGTCATATAGAAAGAATTTAAAATAAAAAGAAGCCGCAACAAGAATACATCTATTGCATTCTGTTGCGACTTCTTGTCTATATGACAGTGTGTTAATAGAATCCCTTATTTGTGTCTCAACACTGTATATAAAAACTTTTATATATAAGGTTATTGCAACTGTACATTCCTTATAACAAAAGCTATACATATAATGTGATTATATGTATTAGATGATTAGTTATCTGTCTGAATCGCTTCACGAAGGTTAATTTCGTGCATGTCTCTAACAGAAGGTTCTTCTGCAGACATATTTTTTACAGTTTGTTTTGTAGCAAACCAAACTGCTTCATTCATGTAATAACGCAATTCTTCATTAGATACATGTTCTTGATCTTGTGCCATGATATCAAGCATAGCATCTTCCAATGCTTGTGCTTCTTCATCAGTCAAAGGACCGCCAACGGCCTTTTGTTTTTGAAGCAATTCATTCATGCGATCAACCATGCTGCGCAATACATTGTAACCATAGCTATTTGTGTAACCTTGGTCCTTATCATATTTAGGGAATGTGTAATAGCTATACTCGTTTTTATTACGGTTTTCACCATTCCAGTTCAATGCAGTTTCTTGGCCATGTACATAACCTAAAGAATGTTTACGGAAATAATCAGCATAGTTATGCTTATCTTTAGAATGTAACCATTTAGCTTCTTCTTTAGTTAACGCTTGATGATTATTCTTTTTGCTTTCAGCTAAAGCAATGTGTTTTTCCGCATTTTCCCATGCTTTCACAAATTCATGGATACTTTGTACCGCCTGAGGGCTAGCCACAGGAACCAATACAACAGAACCTGTTGTAGGCACTTTAGCTGGATTTGGTAAAAGCAATGGATCATCAAATGTAGCAGATGCCGCATTAACATGGAATACGCCACTGCCAAATAATACTGCCGCTGTGAAAGCAAGCAAAGTGGATTTTTTCATTATATATTCCTCTTTTCTATCAACGAATTAAATCGGGTGGGAGGATCCCCTAAAGGGGAATCCTCAACCCGTAATGTTCAGTATGAACGTATTACAAACCTAGTCTTGCCATCATTGCAGCAATATTAGCTTTCATTTGTTCATTTTCAGCTTTCAAATCAGCTACTTCACCTTTTAATCCTTGATTTTCAGCTTTCATTGCAGCAAGTTCACGTTGCATTGCATATGTAGAACTGATAGGTCCTTTACGATAACGATCTGCAGTTTCTGCTTCGCCGTCTCTGTTACCTACTTTCCAAGTTACACCAGCATTTGCCATCATATGGCTATTGCTGCCTGCCCAAGCTACACCAGCATGTAACATCATGGATTCATTTTTATAATGAGCCACACCTAATGCCAATGCGGAGTCGCCACGGTAGTTACCGTAACCTGCCATGATTTGAGTAGGTTCGTAAGGGTCATAAGCCATAGGTTTCAATGCGGACAACGCGGAGGACATCGCACCAACTTGACGAACTTCGTTTACAACATTATTCATGCTGTTTGCAACACGATTAAGTTGGGAACCATTAACAGCATCAGTAGAAGTGGAGCTAATTTCGCCTGGAGCCACGTTAGTAATCTTATTACCGCCGTTGTTCAAACCAGAGCTTGTTAAGGATACGCTGCCACCACCATTATTCTTAATTGTGATACCGTTACCATTTGTCACAGTTGTATGACCGGAGTTATCCATAGTTGTAATGGAGTTGATACCAGTAATATCTTTTGCCAAACGAACATTCAAGCTGCCGTTGTTATCGGAAATAACACCGATATTGTTTGCAGTGGAAAGTTTGCTTTCATCAGTAACGCCACCTTTAACAGTCACTTTTTGACCTAGGTCACGATGGAATTCGCCTCTATCACCTGCAAAGTCTAAGCCAGCTTTCTTAAGGCCGTCAATACCTTTCTTCAAGTCACCGATGTTAGCACCATTTGTTAAGCTGCTGCTATTATCAGCAATATTGTTGATATCTTCGCCTTCGCCATAACCGCTTGCCATGTTAACAACTTTATTGCCACCATTGTTCAAGCCGTCCTTAGTCAATGTTACTGCACCAGTACCATCTTTAGGGGAACCTTGACCTGCTGGAGGAGTAGTAATTGCAACACCGTTGCTGCTAACAGTAGTAGTTACTTTAGTACTACCCATGCCAGATGTAACAACCACACCATCTGCAGTTGTGCTTGTTCTCTTAGTCTTTTTGTCAGTAGTTACAACACCGTTAACAGTCAACTCAGTGGACTGAGTTGGATTGTCTACAAGTACACCTTTAGCTGTTGTTTGAGTTGTATTATTTTGACTATCAGATACTTTCACATTATCTGCAGTAAGAGTAGTCTTATTACCAAATGTATCAGTGCTTGTAACACCTCTACCGTTTGTTAAAGTAGAGTGTTGTTGATCGTCTGTAGTTGTGGTTACACTGCGTAAGTTCAAGTCTTTTTTGATATCTACAGTGTATGTTTTAGACTTATCTGCATTAACTGTAGTTTCTACAGTTGTATTGCCACTATCGCCAGCTTTCACTGTTGTAGTTGCTGCCGCCATGCTGCTCTTCAACTGTTGAACATTAACTGCATCTGTATCATTTACACCAGCTGCCACGTTAGTAATCTTTTGATTATTTGCATTTAAGCCTTCGTTAGAAATGTATGTTTTACCGCCTACAGATACGCCTTTATCGTCAAGTACAACTTGTTTGTTTGGATCGGAACCAACTGTTACAGAGTCAAGACCTTTAAGGTTCTTAGCAAGTTTAACGTTCAAGTTACCGTTTTCATTAACTACGCCAATGTTACCATTTGAAAGTTTAGAAGCATCAGCTTCGCCACCTTTAAGTTCCAATGTTTGACCGAGGTCTTTATGGATAGCTTCACCGGAGTCGCCTTTGAAGTTCAAGCCTTTCTTAGTCAAGTCTTGAGTGTTCTTATCAATTTTGTTATCTACAACTTTCAATTGATCTTCTGTTGCAGCTTGACCATTAGTGATCTTATTAGGATCCCAAGTTCTGTTAGTCAAATCGTTAACAGTACCAGAACCACCATTGATAGTTACCTTACCGGAGTTGATTGTACCGTTTGTACCATTGATAGTTACAGCATTAGCACCTTCGCCAGCTCTAATGATACCTGTTGTACCATCGAAATGAACTGATGTATTGCCGGAGCCCAATGTCACTGTGTCTTTCAAGTTTACAGTGTATGTTTTAGCTTTTGTAAGATCGTTGATTTCTTCTTCAACATGAATGTTCTTGCTACCTTTTACCTTAGTATCGGACGCAGCTTTTACTTCGTTCAATTGTTTAAGGTTAACAGCATCGCTATCTTCTGTACCAGCTTTAACATTTTTGATTTGTGTATTGTTTGCATTGAAGCCGTTGTTTGTAACAAATGTATTACCGCCAATTGTCAAACCATTATTATTAATAGTTGTTTGACCAGTTGTTACGCTGTTCAAGCCTGTTAAATCTTTTGCAAGTTTAACATTCAACTTACCGTTTTCGGATACAACACCGATATTGTTGTCAGACAATTTAGCTTTATCAGTAATGCCACCTACAACATCCAATGTTTGACCAAGGTCTTTATGAATTAAATCACCAGAGTCAGCTTGGAAGTTTAAGCCTTTCTTACCGTTGTCTGTAACTTTTTGATCCACAGATTTCAATTGATCTTCTGTTGCAGCTTGACCGTTAGTGATGTTATTAGGATCCCACGTTCTGTTAGTCAAGTTGTTTACAGTACCATTTGCACCGTTAACTAGAACTTTACCAGCATTGATGTTTCCTGTTACACCATCGATCGCTACTTTACCAGCATTAATTGTGCTGTTCATACCATTGATAGTCACTGCATTAGCACCGTTACCAGCTTTTACGATACCAGTTGTACCGTCGATATTAACAGCTGTGTCGCCGGAACCTAATGTTACAGTGTCTTTCAATGCCACTGTATAAGTCTTAGCTTTTGTAGTAGGATCTTGAGTTTCATCAACATTGATGTTTTTGCTACCTTCTACTTTTGTATTAGATGCAGCTTTTACATCGTTCAATTGTTTAACATTTACAGCATCGTTGTCTTCTACGCCAGCTGTTACGTTTTTGATTTGCGTATTGTTAGCGTTGAAGCCATTATCTGTAACGAATTGTTTGTTGTTGATTGTCAAGCCATCGTTGTTGATAGTTGTTTGACCAGTTGTTACGCTGTTCAAGTTTGTTAAGTCTTTTGCAAGTTTAACATTCAACTTACCGTTTTCGGATACCACACCGATATTGCCGTCAGACAATTTAGCTTTATCAGAAATACCACCTACAACATCCAATGTTTGACCAAGGTTTTTATGAATGCTTGTTGCGTCATCACCTTTGAAGTTCAAGCCATTATTAGTGTTGTCTGTAACTTTTTGATCTACAGATTTCAATTGGTCTTCTGTTGCAGCTTGACCATTTGTGATGTTTGCAGGATCCCAAGTTCTGTTTGTCAAGTTGTTTACAGTACCGTTTGCACCGTTAACTAGAACTTTACCTGCATTGATGTTACCTGTTACGCCATTGATAGTTACTGCGTTAGCGCCGTCACCAGCTTTTACGATACCTTTTGTACCGTCGATGTTAACTGCTGTGTTACCGGAGCCCAATGTTACAGTGTCTTTCAATGCAACTGTATAAGTCTTAGCTTTTGTTACATTATCTACAGTTTCATCAACATTGATGTTTTTGCTACCTTCTACTTTTGTATTAGATGCAGCTTTTACATCGTTCAATTGTTTAACGTTAACAGCATCGTTATCTTCTACGCCAGCAGTTACGTTTTTGATTTGCGTATTGTTAGCATTAAAGCCATTAGCTGTAACGAATTGTTTGTTGTTGATTGTCAAGCCATCGTTGTTGATAGTTGTTTGACCAGTTGTTACGCTGTTCAAGCCTGTTAAGTCTTTTGCAAGTTTAACATTCAACTTACCGTTTTCGGATACAACACCGATGTTGTTGTCAGACAATTTAGATTTCTCAGTAATGCCACCTACAACATCCAATGTTTGACCAAGATCTTTATGGATTAATTCGCCAGAATCAGCTTGGAAGTTCAAGCCTTTCTTAGTCAAGTCATTGCCGTTGTCAGTGATTTTCTTATCAACAATTTTCAATTGGTCTTCTGTTGCAGCTTGACCACTTGTGAAGTTTTTGCCATCCCAAGTGATGTTTGTCAAGTTATTTACAGTACCAGCAGTACCGTTGACAGTCACTTTACCGGAGTTGATAGTGCCGTTTGTACCATTGATAGTTACAGCATTAGCACCGTCACCAGCTTTTATGATACCTGTAGTACCGTTGATGTTGATTGCATTATTGCCAGAACCTAAAGTTACATTATCTTTCAATGCTACTTTGTAAGTTTTAGCTTGTGTATTAGGATCTACTGTGGAGTTAACATTGATGTTTTCGCTACCTTCAACTGTAGTGTTAGATGCATTTTTAACTTCATTCAATTGATTCAAGTTAACTGCATCATTGCCATCAGTACCAGCTTTTACGTTTTTGATTTGTGTGTTATTAGCATCAAAACCGTTAGCTGTAACGAATTTATTACCACCAATTGTTAAACCTTCGTTATTAATTGTTGTAACACCAGTTGTTACACTTGTTAAGCCAGTCAACTCTTTAGCGAGTTTAACATTCAACTTACCGTTTTCAGATACCACACCGATGTTATTGTCGGACAATTTAGCTTTATCGGAAGTACCACCTACAACGTCTAATGTTTCGCCAAGGTCTTTATGAATGCTTGTAGCATCATCACCTTTGAAGTTCAAGCCCTTCTTAGTCAAGTTGCTACCGTTGTCAGTGATTTTCTTATCAACAACTTTCAATTGGTCTTCTGTTGCAGCTTGGCCGCTTGTGATGTTATTAGCATCCCAAGTGATATTTGTTAAGTTGTTTACAGTACCTTTAGCACCGTTAACAAGAACTTTACCGGAATTGATATTGCCTGTTACACCGTCAATCGCTACGTTACCAGCAGTAATTGTGCTGTTTGTACCATTGATAGTTACAGCATTGTTGCCTTCGCCGGCTTTTACAATACCTTTTGTACCGTCGATGTTAACAGCTGTATTGCCGGAACCCAATGTTACTGTGTCTTGTAAACCAACTGTATAAGTCTTAGCTTTAGTAAGTGGATCTTCAGAATCAGTTACATTGATGTTTTTGCCTGCTTTTACAACAGTTTTAGCTGCCGCTGCGTTGTTAGATACTTCTTTCAACTGTTTAAGGTTAACTGCATGATTATCCTCAGTACCAGCTTTCACGTTTGTGATTTGAGTATCGTTAGCATTGAAGCCATTACTTGTAACAAATGTGTTGCCACCGATTGTCAAACCATTGTTGTTAATAGTTGTAGCACCAGTTGTTACGCTGTTCAAGCCTGTCAAATCTTTAGCAAGTTTAACATTCAATACGCCGTTGTTATTAACTACGCCGATATTATTTTCTGAAAGTTTAGATGCGTCAGCTTGACCGCCAGAGATTTTCAAAGTTTGACCAAGGTCTTTATGAATTGCAGTACCTGCATCACCTTGGAAGTTCAAGCCTTTTTCTACGATTTCAGTTTTTGTAGTATCAATTTTATTGTCTACAACTTTCAATTGATCTTCTGTAGCAGCTTGACCATTAGTAATAGCCTTAGGATTCCAAGTTCTGTTAGTCAATTCGTTAACAGTACCTGTAGTACCATTGATTGTTACTTTACCAGAGTTGATAGTACCATTTGTGCCATTGATAGTCACAGCATTAGCGCCGTCGCCAGCTTTCACGATACCTGTTGTACCGTTAATATTGATAGCTGTGTTACCAGAACCTAATGTTACTTCATCTTTCAAGCCTACAGTATACGTTTTAGCTTTAGTTACATTGTCGATGCTTTCATCAACTTTAATGTTTTTACCTTCAGCTACCTTTGTATTTGCTGCAGATGCACTGTTGGATACTTCTTTTAATTGTGCCAAGTTTACTGCATCGCTGTCGATTGTACCACGAGCAACGTTAGTAATCTTGTTACCACCATTATCCAAGCCAGTTTTAGTAAGAGATACAGATGCATTGTTTGTAGCACCGTTGCTAATAGTTACACCGTTGGAAGTAACTTTTGTATCGCCTACAGTTACGCTGTTCAAACCTTTAAGGTCTTTAGCCAAACGAACTTTCAAGTCATTAGAGCCATCAGATACAACACCGATGTTATCTTCAGCAGTTAATTTGGATGCTTCTGTGATACCACCTTTAACGTTTACTTGTTCACCAAGTTTTTTATTGATTACGTTACCGGAGTCACCACCGAATTTCATGCCTTTATTGATCAATTCTTCTTTAGTCTTGAACAATTGGCTACCGTTGATAGCATCTGTGGATGTAGCTGTTACAGCACCATCTTTTACATTTGTAATAGTAGTACCGTTCGCACCTTCTAATGTTACCTTAGTTTTATCAACAACACCGTTATTGATGTCATATTTAACAGCACGATCTGTCAATTTATCTACGGAAGATTTGGATGCAATGTTATTGATTGTAACTTGCTCTTTAACGCCTGCATGGTTTTTATCCTCTACGGTCAAGGATACTTCACCATTGTCGTTTACCTTGTAGGAACCGTCAGCGCTGGAGTTTCTTACAAGACGATAGTCAGTTGCACTGCTACCTTGTTGAGTAATTTGTTCACTAACTTTTTTCAACTGATCTTCAGTCGCTGCACGACCGGATACGATAGATGTGGAATCCCAGTTTTTATTGCTCAAATTAGTTACATAATTACCAGTTTCGCTTGCATGTTTCGTATTTTGAACAGTTTGAGCACCCATTACAACAGCACCAGCAGTCACTCTGCCTGCAGTACCATCAAGAACTACTTGATTGTTACCGCTACCCAATGTCACTTTGTTGTTCAAACGAAGATCATATTTAGCACCTTCAGTGCTTGTAGCAGGAGTAGTTGTCAATTTGAGGTTATCATCAGAAACAGTTACTTTTGAATGTTTACCTGCTTCGATTTTTACATCATGCAATTGACTACCATTTACAGCATCTGTAGAAGTAGAGGATACTTCGCCGGCTTTCAAGTTAGTAATTGTTGTGCCACCTTGGCCTTCCAAAGTAACCTTGTTTTTATTAATAGTAGTACCGTTAAGATCATATTTAACAGCACGTTCTGTCAATTTATCCAATTCAGTTTTGGATGCGATATTGTTGATTGTTACCGTATTAGCAGGGTTGTTAGGATGAGCTTCATCTTTAACTTTCAAATCAACTTTATTGTTTTCTACAGAGTAAGAACCATCTGCAGAATTTGTATTGTTGATCAAGCGGTAATCTGTTTTAGCTGCATTAGTAGTCTTGATTTCATCAGACACTTTTTTCAACTGATCTTCAGTTGCTGCACGACCAGATGTGATTGTAGGGTTTTGAACATTCCATTCTTTATTGTCCAAACCAGTTACATAGTTTTTATTGTCGCTATGTTTACCTACGCGAACAGAACCTGCAGTTACGCTGTTCAAACCTGTTAGGTCTTTTGCCAACTTAACATTAAGGTTACCATCTTTAGCTACAACACCGATGTTGTTGTCAGATAAAGCACCTGTAGCGCCACCAGTAATACCTAAAGTATCGCCAAGTTGTTTATTAATTTTAACATTGTTATCGCCTTGGAAGCTCAAACCTTTAGCGATTTTGTTAGTGTTATTTGTAATATTAGTAGTATTGATATCTTGTTGCTCTTTAGAAGCAAGGTTCGTCAACTTAACTTGTCTAGGGTTAGAACCATCAGCATCAGCAACAGTTAATGTCATGCTACCATCAGCAGCTACTTTATATTCGCCGTTGCTACCTGCTGCAGGGTTTGCAATCAAACGGTAATCAGTTTTGGAAAGACCATTAGAAATTTTAGAGATATCAACATCGAATGTTTGATTGTCATTACGTGTCAATGTCAATCTCTTACCGTCATTGGATACTGTACCAGATGTAACATACGTATTTTTCAAACCTGTTACTTCAGCAGTCAAACCATTTGTACCGGTCATGTTAATTTTGCCGTTACCATTTGCTTCATACGTAGCAGCACCACGTTGTAAGTATTTATCGTATTTTGCAGCAATACGAGAAATATCACCTATATTAGCCGCATTTGTTAATGTATCGCCGCCAGATTGTACATTCGTGATTTGATAACCACCAGCATTGATACCAGTTCTGCTCATAGAAACTTTACCAGTTGTAACGGAGTTGAAGTTTGCATCATCAACTGTTGCAACCGTAACATTGTCTCCGGCGCCTTCTAATTTAATATTATTACCAGCGTTAAAGTTCACTGTACGATTAGGAGCTTTTACGTCTTTAACTTTTTTGCCATTAACTTGAAGTTCCCAACCGGAGTTTGCGGATTTAATTGCTTCATGAACAGTGTTTTTACCTGTATCACCAATGTTAGTCATGGTGATAGTACCGTTTTGGTCAACCTGAGCATTGCCGCCTAAGATATTCTTAGTGCTTTTAGCTACATTACCTACTGCATTAGCAACGCCATATAATTGGCTACCATTAATAGCATCTGTAGATTGTGCATTTACACGACCAGCAGCTACGTTAGTAATTGTACGTTTTGTAGAAGTATTACCTACGCTAACTGTGGAATCAGCAGTATCACCAGCATAGTTGTATTTCAAACCATTAATTGTTTCACTAGCTGTGCTTACAGGGGCAGCAGTTACAGAATTAGCACCTAATGCAACGCCACGAACGTTATTTACTGTTGCTTTGCTACCGAGAGCTAAGCCTTCGTTTTCTTGTACGCTTGCTTCGCTACCGATTGCTACAGCATCAGTTACTTCTTTTTGAGCTTTAAGTTTAGTGATTAATTCAGGATTATCTTTATAAACACTACGATCACGTACACGTTCTAATGTACCAGCTTGAGCACTTACACCCAATGCGATGGAACGGGAACCAGTTGCTTGTGCATCATCACCGATAGCCACAACATTTTTCTTGTCCCCATCTTGAGTACTTAACGCACTCGCTTCACGACCCATAGCAATAGAGCCGTAGCCTTCGGAATGAGCATTGTTACCGATAGCTGTGGAACGTTCACCTAAAGCCCATGCCGCATTACCTGCAGCCACAGAAGACCCGCCCAATGCATATGTATCGTTACCAAGAGCAACACCGGAACCACCATGAGCACGCGCGGAGTTACCTACGGCAACGGAGTTATTTACTTTGTATTGAGGATCATCTTTAATACCGGATTCAGCATTATTACCAATCGAAACACCGTCTACCGCATATGTTTTAGCATTGTTACCAATTGCTACCGCGTTATCACGATAATGAGCAGCACGATTACCAATGGCTACACCTTGAGTTCCCTCGGAAACAGCTTGAGTACCAATGGCTACACCATCAGCAAAAGCTTTTTGATCTCGAGTTGTACCTGCTACAACTTTTGCACCTTGACCGATAGCAATAGCACGAGCAGTATTAGCTTGGGTATTACTACTTCCATCATATTTTGTATATTGAGTTTTTTTATCATCCATGAAAGGCGTAGGGTTAGCAGAACCAATCGCAATAGATTGATCCCCTGTAGCCAATGCAGAATGACCCATAGCCAAGCTTGCTTCTCCCTGTGCGGATGCTGCTGTACCGATAGCCGCAGCATATTTTGCACCTGCATAGGCTTGACGCATCATTGCTAGTGAATTAAATCCGTTGGCTTTTGTTGCTGCACCCACCGCAATAGAACCAATATCATTAGATTGTGCATATTGACCTAAGCCAATACCTAATCCACGAGCATTGGAGTAGTCACCAATAGCAATACCGGATACCGAACCATCTTGAGATCGTGCACTAGCACTATTCCCAAGTTCTATACCAAATACCTTACTATTAGTATATAGTCTAGTTTTATTTTTAGAATTAACTTCTTTACCACTACCAGGGTTACCAGGCGTTTCATAATCATACATTAAAATTTCAGGTGCACCAGGTTGAGGTCTTAACCAATTAAAAACAGCGTTTTCACCAAGCTCTGGATTAACAGAGAAACCTTTATCCCCAGCCTGAACATTCGAAACCAACCCACTACCGCAGGTCAAAACCATAGCCGCCAAGCCAACTTTTACCGAAGCTTTTGCGGAATTACTAACAAAGCTTTTGGAGCCACGAGTATGGCTTTTTGCAATTTCAGATACAACGACATATGCGCCTCGTACCTGACTCCAAATTACCCTATAAATACGATTCATTTAGTAGTACCTACCTTTCACACAGTTTTATAAGGGATTCTAAAACCAACACTAAAACACTAAAAATAATAAAATTTTCATCAAAAATTTAATTACTATACATATAAAATATCAGATTAGTTTATG
>PPYF01623154.1_pt1 | contig 11824 bp, 6 predicted proteins | sample 1559871 | NCBI WGS metagenome assembly PPYF01 (sample SAMN08240021, study PRJNA423297) | Human gut metagenome, whole genome shotgun sequencing project. | reverse complement strand
ACCGGACCCGAAATCATGGTGAGTGGGGTGCGGAACTCGTGCGAGATGTTGGCAAAGAAACTCATGTTCATACGGTTCACCCGTTGTTCCTGGTCCTTCTCCAGTTTGGCGCGTCGGGCGGTTTCTTTTTCCTGCTTAATGCGTAGCCAGGCACGGATGAAGATACCGATGATGGCGGCGGCAATGAGCAGATAGGTGCACCATGCCCACCACGTTTGCCAAGGGGCGGGCTTTACGATGACGCGTATGGAATTCTCCCTTTCTACAATGCTCTTGTCGTTATTGGTTATTTTAACTTTGAAGGTGTAGGTACCGGCAGGCAGATTGGCATAGTAGGCCTCGCGGTTGTTGCGGGCATCAATCCAATATTTGTCGAAACCGTCCATCTTGTAATAATAATGTACGCGTTCGTATTCGCAGTAGTCCAGTGCGGCAAAGGAGATGCTGAAACCATTCTGATTGTGGTCCAGGCAGATGTCCGGTCGGTAGGAGAGGTGCTTGTCTATACTTTCGCTGTCTTGTGGGCGTGCCAACCGGTTGTGTATCTTCAAATCTTCGAAGAGCAGTGGAATTTCCCGTTTGGTACTTACGTCCATAGGGTTGAAGAAAGTCAGCCCGTGCGTACCGCCAAAAACAAGTGTCCCGTCGGGCAGGCGGCATGAAGAACGGTCGTAAAACTGATTGCCGCCTATGCCGTCGGCGGCATAGTAGTTGGTAAATTTCCCTACGGTGCGGTCATATTTGCCCAGCCCGTATTGTGTGCCTGCCCATATATTGCCTTGTGCATCTTCCTCAATGCAAGAGATGTCCCGGCAGGGTGTACCCTCTATGGTCTCGATTTTTCCGGTGGCGGCAGAATAGTGCAGCAGTCCGTTGCTGACGGTCCCAATCCATACATCTCCACGACTGTCTTCGAAGATGTCGGTAGGGATGAATACTGAACGTTGGATACAAGCTTGCCAGTCGGTGTTCTCGAATGGTACTTCAGCGCTTTCCCAATTGTCGGGATTGATTTGCATGACTGGGTTCATGAAGGCAGTGGTCCACATCTTTCCGTTGTTGCGTGGAAGGAGTCCGGGTATGAAGGTTCCCGTCCAGGAAAATACTTTTGTTTGGACAAATTCTTTTTCTTTACGCTTTTTGGCATAAAGTTTAGGGCTGTATGTACCCACCCAAATTGTTCCACAACGATCTTGTGCAAACGACAGTGGTAGGAAGATGTCATGAATAGACTCTGTCTTCAGTATGCCGTTTTTATAGCTGCATTTCATCACCTTGCTCGCATAGAGGGCCGCCAGCCAGATGTAGCCCTCATCATCTACGAATACGCGTGTGATGTCCGGTTTGTCGGTAGCGCTTTTTCCCGGAAGTCCAGCCGAGTCCACTTCTTTCACTTCGTGGCTGTCCATGTTGTAAACGTACAGCCCGTCTATCATGGTGGCCATCCAGAGATTTCGCTCCTTGTCCACTGCCACGGACAGCACTGACTTTCGGTTCAGGTATGAGCTGAGATGATTATTGGTGTTCTTCCACGTAGTTGTAGAGAAACATTCCTTGTTGGTCGGTATTCAGCAGCAGGCTGTTGCTGCCGTAAGGGTGGATGTAGTTGACGTTGGCATGCAGCAGCAACGGATGGCTCCGAAGGGCTTGGGGTGTTTCCTTGAATTTGTGCGTATGTGTGTCGAACAATGTTATCTGGCGGTTTCCCGCCAGCCATAGGATTCCGTTGGTGTGCATGAAGAAGTGGGTGGGAAAAATGCCTTGCATTGGAATGGAGTCTTCCAGCGCTAGTGTGGAGGAGTTGTAGCGGCGCAGAGACAGTGGGGTCACTGCCCACAGTTTGTTGCTCTGGTCTATGAAGCAGCGGTTGTTGAAGGTATAGTTTGGGTCAAATATCTTGATGGGTACGTCAAATTTGTGTGTTTGTGGATTATATACGGCAAGGTTGTGCATCATGTTCAGAAAAATCTTTCCGTCTTTGTTCTCGAGTATTTGGATGCCGTTTTTATTGGGGAAGTCCAGTGGGATATTTTGGAAATTATCTTTGTCTGTGTATAGGCTGGTTCCATTTACGGTGACTACCCACAACCGGCCTTGTGAATCACGGAAGAGGTCGTTGATTTGATTATCGGGTATATCCAGCGAGTCATCCGTACAGTAATACTGATGATATTCGTGTACATTATATTTGTTTACCCCTCGTGAAGTTCCTATCCAAATGTGTCCTTGTGCATCTTCGGCAAAGGCGGTGACCTTCTGATTGGAGAGGTCATTGGTGATGACGGGGCTTTCGATGCTGCCTTCCGGTGTGGGCTTTGTGTCCGACGGATTGCACGCGGTGATTAAACACAATAGAAGTAAGTATTTAATGTATTTCATAATATATAGTGTAGACTAAAAGCATTGGCATGTCATCCATTTGTTTTGTTCAACGAATCTCTGCATTACGATGCGAAAATACTCATAAAAATTGAGAGAGAGACTGCCGGAGAGCATGTTTTGAACAAATCTGCAAACATTTGAACATTGGAGAAAGCTGTTTTGAACATCGGGGAAAGCCGTTTGGATAACGTAGAAAATCCTTCTGGGGAGAATGTGCTAATATTGCAATCATAAAAACATAAAACTAATACATAATATGAAAAAGCAATTCTTGTCAGTGTTAGCATTCTCCGCCATCCTACTTTCCTCGTGCGGAGGGACAGCTAAAATAGAGAAAGCATCTGCTTGTGGGCAGGAGGGGGAGATTACGGCTTCTTCGGCAACCGCCATTGCCGAGACCGAATCAGGAAAAGTAGCCGGATATGTGGAAAATGGTATCTATATATATAAAGGTATCCCATATGCCAAAGCCGAACGTTTTATGCCGCCCGTGGCCGCTGATAAATGGGAAGGCGTCCGCAGCAGCCGTGCCTATGGCCCTACTTGTCCGCAAGGCAAGCGCATGGGATGGTACAGCGACGAGCAGGCGTTTGCCTGTCTCAACGTCCTGGGTTTTCTCGACCTTTCCGCCTATGGCGATAAATATGCAAAATCGGGCAATGCCGGACTGCTTGATCTGGTGGCGGCACTGCAATGGGTGAATAAGAATATAGAATCCTTCGGTGGAGATGCTCGGAATGTTACCATTTTCGGTCAATCCGGTGGAGGAGGCAAGGTCTCTACGCTACTTGCCACGCCATCGGCGAGAGGCTTGTTCCATAAAGCCATTGTACAAAGCGGATCTATGCTTCGCACGATGGAGCAAAAGTATTCTCGTCGCATTGGCAGTGCCGTGATGGAAGAACTTGGTCTGAAGGCTTCGCAGATAGACGAACTCTGCAAGATGCCGTATGACAAGGTGCTTGCCGCCGGTGACAAGGCGATAGCCAAAGTGCGTGCAGAGGCAGAGAAGGAGGGGGTGTCTTCCTTCATTTTTGGCTGGGCGCCTACGGTGGACGGCGATGTACTGCCCGTACAGCCTTTCGACCCTCAAGCTCCAGCACAAAGCAAGGGCATTCCGGTAATGATTGGCACTACTCTGCACGAATTTACCATGAGTACTTATGTCCCCGCTTTTCGTACCATTACCAAAGAAAAAGCGGTGGAATTCCTGCAAAAGAAATACGGCGAACGTACGGACGAGTTCCTTACCGCTTTCGAGAAAGCCTACCCCGGCTATCAGCCTAAAGATTTGGTGGATGTGGACTTCGTGTTCCGTCCCGGTGCTGTGGAGCAGGCTAAACTGAAAGCTGCGCAGCAGGGTGCTCCGGTCTATATGTACATGTTCGCGTGGGAATCGCCCGTACTTGACGGCATGTTTCGCAGCACGCACTGCATGGACATTCCCTTTGCCTTCAACAATGTAGTGCGCCACGCTTCCATGACCGGGGGTGGCGCTGAAGCACAAGCTTTGGGCGAAAAGATGAGCAGCGCGTGGTTGAACTTTGCCCGTACGGGCAATCCCAATGCCGAAGGGTTACCCGAGTGGGAACCTTATACCGCAGAAAAGGGAGCAACGATGATTTTCAATAACGATTGCCAAGTGAAGTATAACCATGACAAGGAACTGCTGGAGGTAGTGATGGCATTTCCTACACGTGGGTTCTGACACTTTCTTAAGAAACCTTTTATTATTAACATAAATCTAATTTAATCAAATGAAACAAAATCTGAAGCAAACAGCTCGGAAGAGACTTGCAGCTATGGCACTCTTCCTATTGATCTGTCTTCCTTTCAGTCTGGCACAAGCCCAGACTATAAAGGTGAACGGTAGGGTTACTGACGACCTGAATGAACCGATGATTGGCGTGAGTATCTTTGAGAAAGGCACTACCAACGGTGTCATTACGGATATGGACGGCAACTACTCTTTGTCTGTGAAAGAAGGAGCGACGATTGTCTATTCCTACATCGGCTACCTGACACAAGAAAAGAAAGCAGTGGCAGGAGTAATGAATGTGATATTGAAAGAAGACACTAAAACGCTGGATGAAGTGGTGGTGGTAGGTTATGGCGTGCAGAAGAAAAGTTCACTGACCGGTGCCGTATCTTCGGTAAAATCAGAAGATATGGAAGCACGTACCATTACCCGTGCTGAGCAGGCATTGCAGGGTAAAACTGCTGGTGTGCAAGTGCTCAGTGCATCTGCTAAACCGGGTGCTTCTCCACAGGTGCGTATCCGTGGAATAAGTTCTAACGGCTCTTGCGATCCGCTGTATGTAGTGGATGGACGTATTGCCAGCGATATTGGTGGTATTGACCCTAATGACATTGAGTCTATGGAAGTTTTGAAGGATGGTGCTTCTGCAGCTATCTATGGCGCTGCTGCCGGTAACGGTGTAGTATTGATTACTACAAAGAAAGGAAAAGGAAACGGTAAAATCACATACGATTTTCAATATACTTCACAGAGTTTGGGTAAAGTACCCGAAGTAATGAATGCTGCGCAGTATAAGGAATTCTTCTTGGAAAACAAGAAGCTTACCCAGAGTGCTTTTGATACCTATTGGGATGGAAAAACCGATACGGATTGGGTCGATGAGGCTTTTGAAAACAGTTCGATGGTACGTCATAATGTGACTTTCCAAGGTGGTAGCGACAGAGGTTCTTTCTATCTGTCATTGTCCCACCTTGATAACGACGGTATGATTGTCGGCAATGCCGATACTTATGAACGACTCACGGGAATGGTAAATGCCAGCTGGAAAATCAAACCTTGGCTGGAGGTAGGTACCAATAATCAGATTGAGCACTACAAAACTCAGTCCGTAGCCGAGGGCAATGAGTATGGTAGCATGATGCTTTCTGTATTACAATTAGACCCTCTGACCAAGCCTCTTTATCCTATTGATGACTTGCCGTTGAATATGGCTACCATCTATAAGGATCATAAGAATATGTTGGGCGATGGAAACGGCAACCTTTATGGTGTATCAGCTTTCACTGGCAATGCCGAAGCTATCAATCCTTTTGCCATGCGTGACAACTCTTATACCAAGAACAGAGGCTTTAATATCAATGGTTCTACTTATTTGAATTTTATGCCTATCAAGGGGCTTACCGTTACTTCTCGTCTTTCTTATCGTTTGGCTTCAACTTCCTCTTATGGCGTGGGGCAATCTTATTACTATACTGACAAGGCTAAACGTGATTGGGTGGAGGTTTCGGCTTCGGATTATAGCCCAACCTATTATCAGTGGGAGAACTTTTTGAACTACACCCGTTCTTTTGGCAAACACAACGCAACATTGATGTTGGGAACTTCTTATAGTCAGAGCCGTTCTTATGGCGTTAGCGGAAGTAAGAAGGGATATAATGAAGATACTACAGATATGTGGGGAAATGTGATTAACAGAGTTTCGCATTTGGGTTTCTTGCAGAATGATCCTAATTTCTTCTACTTTGCCTATGCTACATCTGATGCTGTAAAGGATGTAAGTGGTGGTGAGCCTACCTATACTCGTAAATTATCTTACTTCGGACGTTTGAATTATGACTATGCCGGAAAGTACATGGCTCAGTTCTCACTGCGTGCCGATGCTGCTGACCTCTCTGTGTTGCCAAAGAACAAACGTTGGGGCTATTTCCCGGCAGTTTCTTTGGGTTGGGTTCTTTCGGAGGAAAATTTTATGAAAGGAACTGAAGACTGGCTGTCACAATTAAAGCTCCGTGCCAGTTGGGGACAGAATGGTTCTACTGCATCATTGGGCGGTTATAAATGGAATGTATCAATTGGTGCTACCGGGCATTTGGCTGTAGGTGATAATAATAATTTCTCTTACATCAATGGTTATGCTCCCTCTGCTACCGGTAATGACGGACTTAAATGGGAAACTTCTGAACAAACCAATATAGGTATTGATGCCCGTTTCTTGAATAGCCGTTTGACTGTTACAGCCGATTATTTCCATAAAAAGACAAAAGACCTGATTGTTTCGGGCATTAAGGCTTCAACTGTAGTAGGTAACAGTTTCTCGCCAGTTAATGCCGGTAATATTACGAACAAGGGGTTTGAATTGGAACTGGGATGGCAAGACCGTATTGGTGACTTTGCTTATGGTGTCCGTGCCAACGTTGCTACATTGAAGAATAAAGTGACCAAGATGCATGAGTCTTTATCAAGTATTGATGGGGCTACTTATGTGACTTATGGAGCCATTACCCGTTTTGAGGTAGGTAAGCCCGCGTGGTATTTTTATGGTTATGATTTCATGGGTGTGGATTCAAAAACCGGTGAGCCAATCTTTAGAGATATTGATGGTGTAGAAGGTATTACGGATAATGATAAGACAGAAATTGGTAAGGGAATTGCCGACTATACTTATGGTATTACCTTGAATGCAGCTTGGAAGGGATTTGATTTTATCTTGTTTGGTACGGGTTCTCAAGGTAACGATGTGTTCTGTGGCTTGAACCGTGTGGATTACAATTTGAATCAGCTGACTTATTTTACAAAAAACCGTTGGACAGAAAGCAATCGCAATGGGAAGACTCCTGCATCAGGCGCTACAGATTATACCAAGTATCTGACTTCTTCCGGTTGTGTATTTGACGGTTCTTATTTTAAAATTAAACAGATTCAGTTAGGTTATTCTTTCCCGAAGCAACTGATTAAGAAGGTAGCAATTGAAAATCTACGTATATATGGCTCACTTGAGGACTTCTTTACTTTTACAGACTATCCTGGTTTTGACCCTGAAGTTACCGGTGTCGGAAATTCATTAGGTGTGGATAAAGGTAGTTATCCTAATTCAAAGAAGGTTGTTCTTGGTTTGAGTGTGACATTCTGATTTTTATGAACTTATTAAAATGAAAAACATATGAAATTAAGATATTCTTTAATGCTCGGAGCGCTCCTTATATTGGCTGGCACTTCGTGTGAAGACAAATTGGATATACCTCAAAAAGGTGTATTGGACTTTTCCACTTATTATAAAACTGACGAACAAGCTCAAGCAGCAGCTGATGCGCTTTATATACAACTCAAGGGTACATACTATAACTATACGATGATGAAGAATGCCCTTTCGGACGATGTTTGGGCAGGTGGTGGTGGTCGTAATGACAATGCAGAGCTGGAAGGCTGTAATGAATATTCATTTGGCTCAGACCAAAGTTTTATCGGAGGCGTATGGGAAAGCTACTATCAGCTTATTTATAAGGCGAATGTGATTCTGGGACGTGTTGAGCCTGATACTGATTTGAAGAAGAAGGCTTGTGCTGAAGCCAAGTTTTTCCGTGCTTTTGCTTATTTTGATTTAGTTTCTATGTGGGGTGATGTACCATTGGTAGACCATGAGCTTGATAAATCCGAATATCAGTTGGCTCGTTCGCCTAAGGCTGATATTTGGGCGTTGATAGAGCAGGACCTGACTGAAGCGTTAGAGCTAGCGGTAAGTATAAACTTTATGATGGAAATTATGAGGATATCTTGACCTACAAGGCTGAGTATAATTGTGAAAGTATGCTCGAAAGTAACCGTATTTTTGATGCAAGTAATTCCATGGATGAGTTCAGTTTCTTTGAGGTGATGAATCATTGGCGCACTGATAAGTTGGATATGTCTGGCTCTAACAATCAGTTTAATGGTACCGGATGGGGATTTATGGTTCCTCAGAAAAAGTTGTATGATGCATTTGTTCAGGAAGAGGGTGTAGATGGTTATCGGTTGAATCAGACAATGAAAACCTATGACCAAATTTCTCAATTGGGTGTCAAGGTTGCCAAAGGGCAGAGTTTGATTAATGAAGGTTATTTCATGTGGAAGCGTCGCTTCTCGAATGTAGAATCTCCTGCTGGGTTCTGGTGTTCATATAATAACTATCGTTGGATGCGTTATGCTGAAGTCTTGTTACTGGCAGCTGAAGCAAACCTGAAGGATGGCAATCAATCCGAAGCTGATGCTTGCTTGAATGAGGTGCGTCAGCGTGCAAGATTGGATGCAAAGACGGCTACCTTGGATGCCATTAAATTGGAAAAGAGACTGGAACTCTGTTCTGAATATACCCGTTATCAGGATATTATCCGTTGGAAAGATGCGGAGGCTTTGCTTAAGGATCAGGGTGAAAGAACACCTATCTTGTCAAATAAGGCAGGAAAAGATGAGCCGGATAATGTAGCGGTAGAATACATTCAGTATAACAAGGATAAAACGCGTTATGGTTTCAAGGAAAGACATTATTTGTTGCCTATTCCGGCAAAGGAAATCCGCTTGAATCCGAATATGGAACAAAATGCAGGTTGGTAAAGCGCATAAAGAATCAAAATCTAACTTCGTCATCTGATGCAGATAGACAAAATTAGATTTTTCTAACTGATTAATTGTTTGTAGAAGAAGTCCCCCGTGGAAATCATCTAATTGTACGGGGGCTTCTTTTGTGGCTTTTTAAATATAATATATATGAGAAGATTGTCAATTACTTTATTTTCACTCTGTCTGGCATCTGCCTTGACTGCACAGACGACCGGTTCGAATCAGTCAGTCAGACTGCGTGCCGATAATATCGACGAAGTAGTCAGTGCCATGACCCTCGAAGAGAAGGTACACCTCGTCATCGGTTGTGGGATGTCGATGGGAAGTGATACCAAGTTTCCCGGAACAGCGGGACGTACTTACGACATTCCCCGACTGGGTATCCCTTCCGCCTATCTTGCCGACGGACCGCACCGGTTGGCGATGGCTGCCAAGCGGGAATTCGACAGCCGTACTTATCATGCTACGGAATTTCCTTCCAGCACCACGGTGGCAGCAACTTTCAATCCGGATGCAGCCCACAAGGTGGGACGTACTTTGGGTACGGAGGTGAAGGATTATGGTTTGGATGTGTTGCTGGCACCGGGTGTCAACCTGATGCGAAATGTGCTCTGCGGACGTAACCATGAATATTATTCGGAAGATCCGGTGCTGACCGGCAAAATGGCTGCTGCTTATATCAACGGAATCCAGAGCCGGGGGACAGGTACCTGCCTGAAACACTTTGCCGTAAACAACCAGGAGACCAACCGCAATAACAACGACTCTCGCCTGACACAACGCCCCTTGCGCGAGCTGTATTTGAAGTGCTTTGAGATTGCTGTCAAAGAGTCTCAGCCCTGGAGCGTGATGACCGCCTACAATAAGGTGAACGGCAAATATACCTGCGAGGACCGTGAACTGACAGAAGACATCCTCCGCGACGAATGGGGATTCAAGGGACTGGTGATGTCCGACTGGAATGCCGGAAAAGATGCCGTGACCTCCATCGTAGCAGGAAACGATATGCTTCAACCGGGGCAGGACCGCCAGTATAAAGCTATTTTGAAAGCCGTAGAGAGTGGTACACTGGATTTGGCACTCCTCGACCGCAGCGTGAAGCGTGTGCTGGAGTTTGTGGTCAAGAGCCATACCTTTGCCGGCTACGAGTATCCCAATAAAACCGACTTGGAGGCTCATGCGCAAGTAGACCGTGAGATAGGTGCGGAAGGTATCGTGCTGCTGGATAACAAGCAGGCGCTACCCATGGCTGCCGGCATCAAAAAAGTGGCCCTTTATGGAACTACTTCCTATGACATGGTTCCTGCCGGCATGGGCTTTGGCAGTACGGGCATCGGTTATTACACGGTTTCTATGGTAGAAGGTTTGCGCAATGCGGGCTACACCGTGGACAAAGAATTGCTGAACCGCTACAAGAAGCATATGGCCGACGAGCAGAAACGGCTTTTTCCTCACGGAAAACCACCTTTCGCCTTTACTCCGCTGCCCCGTGCCGAGGAGTTCCTGCCCACTGCCGAGGAACTGGCTGCACAAGTGAAAGCCAACGACATTGCCGTGCTTACGCTGGGGCGTGTCAGTGGCGAGGGCTGTGACCGCCGTGTGGAAGATTTCCTTCTGAAGGAGAACGAATTGGCTCTGATTAAGCAGGTGTCTGCCGCTTATCATGCTGCAGGCAAGAAACTGGTGGTGGTTCTCAACATCTGCAGCCCGGTGGAAACTGCTTCTTGGAAGGGACTGGCAGATGCAGTGGTTTGTGCCTTCCAGCCGGGACAAGAGGTGGGCAATTGTATCACGGATATCCTGACCGGAGAGGTGAATCCTTCGGGCAAGTTACCCATGACGTTTGCCGTGAAATATGGCGATGCGCCGTCGGATGCTAACTTCCCTTTTGATTACGAGTTCAAGATGCCGTCGTTTGCTATGGGTACCGGCATGAACTTCAAGTCCGAAAAGAAAGAGGAGAAACCGAAGGAACCGGAGAAAAATGTGGATTTCACCAACTATGAAGAGGGAATCTATGTGGGTTATCGCTATTTCGACACTTTCGGTAAAGAGGTTTCCTATCCGTTCGGTCATGGTTTGAGCTATACTGCTTTTGACTATGCGGTAGAGAACGCCAAAATGGATGCCGACCGCTGTGAGTTGAAAGTGAGCGTGAAGAACATCGGCAAGGTGGCAGGGCGTGAAGCTGTACAACTCTATGTGAAAGCTCCGAATGGGGGACTTGACAAGCCTGCCAAGGAGTTGAAGGCCTTCGGCAAAACTGCCTTGCTCCAGCCGGGCGAGAGCCAGACACTGATTCTGACTTGGAACGTGATGGACATGGCTTCCTTTAATGAGAAAAACAGCTCTTGGGAGTTGGCTAAGGGTGAATATCAGTGGATGGTTGCCGCATCTTCGGCCGATGTGCGTTGCACAGCGGTACAGAGGGTGACAAAGGCACGCAAGCAGAAAGTGCATGATGCCATGCGGGCGCAAGTGCCTGTGGCTGTGTATCCGATGGTGAAGAGATGAGGGGGATATGCGTGAAAAAACTGATATATATCAATTAGTTTTAGAATGGAAAACGCTTATTTTGTAGTACATTTTTAAATCGATACCATGAAAAGATTGATACTCTCTCTCTTAGCCGTCTGCTTGCTGTGGATGGCAAATGCACAAAATCCTGCATGGGGACCGCAAAGCAAGGTAGTGACCGACAGCATCTACAGCCAGGTATTGAAAGCACACCGTGCCTACACCATCTATCTGCCGCAAAGCTATAGCAATGAAACGGATAGGAAATATCCTATCCTCTATTTGTTGCACGGCATGTCGGGGGTGAATACCAGTTGGTTTACAGACCAACGTGTGAAGGACGTGATGGACCAGTTGGTGGCATCGGGCGAGGCTTGCGAGATGATTATCGTCAGCCCCAATGCAGGAGGCAATCCGGCTACTTGCTGGAACGGCTACTTCAACATGCCGGGCTGGGCTTACGAAGATTTCTTCTATAAGGAGTTCCTTCCTTATATAGAGAAGACTTACCGGGTGAAAGGTGATAAGCGGCATCGTGCCATTGCCGGACTTTCTATGGGCGGAGGTGGAACG
>PPYF01030605.1_pt1 | contig 11828 bp, 7 predicted proteins | sample 1559871 | NCBI WGS metagenome assembly PPYF01 (sample SAMN08240021, study PRJNA423297) | Human gut metagenome, whole genome shotgun sequencing project. | reverse complement strand
TCGAGGTCGAGGTCAAGATAAGTCTTGTAGTTGCTGACTTTGATTCTCTGTATTAGCATGACGGGGATGTTTATTGTTTGATTTTCTGAATGGCAGCGCGAACGATCTCCTCAGTTGAGGAATCGTCAATCTCAATAACATCTACTTTTCGAGCATGATAGGCTTTGAGTATTTCTTCACTGAGCCATTCAAAATCGATATTCTCGGCATCGCAGATCGCCTCTATCATCGAGAGGTCATCCTTGCGTATTCCGTAATGTACGAATTTTTGGTCTATTCCTTTTGCCATAGCCTATGAGTTTTCCTGTTTGAAATCGAGATATGCCCAGCCGGTGTGATCGACAGTATTTTCAATCGTGTAGCGTGACCATACCCAGTTCATTCCATCCTTCACAATCACGCCGCCTACGAGATTGGCTCCCTTGGCATTTTCTTCGACGATGTAAGCGTTGAGCGCATTATGCTTCAAGTGAGCGGTCAGCGGTTCGCTCCCGGGACTCTTGGTGTCGAATAACATAATCTTGCCGTTTTTCAGACGGATAACGAAATCCACATAGAACGGTGTCTTATTGCCCGATTCGTCGGTATATTCGATAGCGTAGTGTTGCCGTCCTTTGTCACCATTCTTGTACCACCAGTCGATATATTCCGTATTCTCTTCAAGGAAATCGGCAAATTCTTTTTCAGGTGAAGATGCAGTGTTCAGTTCAAAGAACGGTTGGAGCGCATGATTGTCGGCAAGTTTGAGATGATGTGTCTCGTCTTCATACATACGCTCTTCCGGCACACTCCATTGAAATTCTTTTATGGAGCGGGCCGAAGCTTTCTGCCGTTTCGCCTCTCTGAGCTTGATGTAACGTTCAAGCGCAATGCGGAGTAGACGGTCAAACTTCGGGCGGTTGTCATGATAGAGAAACACTTTCTTGGCATCCGTGTCGAATATGCCGAAGAAGTCGGCTATCGTTTCAAGCAGATAGCCGGCAAGTTTGTCGGCAGGGTTATTTTTGTTCTCGAACGAGCTGACATACTTTGAGATTTCGCTGATAAACACACGGTCTATCTCTGCAGCGGTACGGGCAAATTTTACGCTCTGGTTTGCCACATCTATTGTCTGTATCTCGTTTTGGAAATGAATATCTTTGGGAATCGGGATATTCACATTCGGCACATCGAGACGCAGAGTGGTTGACACACGCCGCCGATTCTCGTTTATCCGCTCATCGTCTGTATCCGGCAACGGCTGCGGAGCGTAGTCCTCACCGCGCATTGCGGCGAGTTCGGCGAGACTGAACAGACCGCTTGTCGCCTGTTCTATGTTCCAGAACTTCTCGCTCTCCTCATACAGAATCTTTCTGAAGTCGGGACCGAAGTAGTTTCGGGTATCGTTGGGTCGTTCAGAATATACCGATTTCAGTTCCACATTGTTGAGTTCGGGACGGCGGACGGCCACGACTGCATATTTCTTGATATAATCTGCATCGGTCGTGACGATGTTGATTTTCTCCTTTGCAATGTCGGTATAGACATAGCCTATGTTCAGTCGGTCATCGGTATAATGATGCTGCTCCGGCATACGCAGGATGCGACCCACAGTCTGAATGGTGAACTGGTCGCTCGACAGTTTACGGAATATCAGTAACACTGCCGCACGAGGGCAGTCCCAACCGAGGGCTATCGCTTCCTTGAACAGAAGCACCTGTGCCATGTTGTCAGGCTGTTCAAGTCCGGCGAGATTACTCTTTTCTCCGGCAAGCCACACGGCGAGACGCCCGTTTTCGACTGTTATGTCGCGCATCGTGTCGAGATACTGCCCCACGAAGTCGGCAATGGCATTGTCCTCGGCTGTCATGGTCTCCTTCTGGTCGTTCGGGAGTTGGATGAGCAGCAAGGGATTGATGTTTACCCCAAGTTTCTTATAAGCTTCTGCCAGTTGATCACGCTTGTCAAGCGCGAGTTTCATAAGATGGTTATTGAGCGTTGTCTCGTCGGTGATGCCGTTGTCGAGTTCAGGGTTGAGCACAACCTCCCGCTTTATCATCTCGGCTGCGATAACCTTGTCGCGGCTCACGCGCACTTTTTCATCGAAGCGCACCGTTTTGGGAGTAGCCGATATGCGTAGCTCTACAGTCGGATTGATGCGGTCGAGCACCGCTCCCGATTTGTCGGCGGTCTTCGACCAGAACATATGCTCCTCGTCGATTATGGCGATTATAGGAAGTCCGTTCTGCTCACGTGTGCGGCGGCATATCTCATACAGCGATGCGTTTGCCTCGCTCTCGCGCACCATTATGTTCTTGTCCTTGTTTATACTTTCCCAGTTGACGAAGAGTATCTCGCCGGGCTGGATTCCCTCGCTCTGTTCGAGGTCATCGAACATCACCGGACGCAACTCGCGTCCATGCGAAAACGCCCCTTTCAGTTTCATGTAGCTCTGGAGGTGCAGCTTGCGCGGAGCGAACCAGATGAACGCCACATCTTCGTAGCGGTTGGTGCCGTCGGATTTCAGCGTATCGACTATGCTTGCCAGTGTATGGCAAGCCATGACCGTCTTGCCGGAACCTGTCGGTGCCTCAAATACGACCTTGCGGCGCGAGCCTCCCTCATTGAGCAGACCAACCACCTTTTGGGTCAGGTCCCTTACAGCGTCCTGCTGATATGCGAAATCTTTCATGCCTCACCTCCTTCTTCATCAAAGTCAAACAGATCCTCAGTTTCTTTTTTCTCCTCTTTCGGCACTTCTTCAAGATTGAGCAGTGTTGTCCTCGGTTTTGGAAGCACACGCTTATAGGCGTTGTAGATTGCGGCAGGCAAAGCCGTAAGTCGCACTTTATCGCAAACGCTCTCAAACTCGGAGTTCCACGCATCGTTGCCGGGCGAGAATACATATACGATTATCGGCGATGCAACTTCCATCGCTTCAAGTGCATCCACTATGTCGTAGATTGCTTCCTCGTTGTAGACAATCAACATCTGTTTTTTGCCGTCGGAGAAATAACGAAAGCCATTTTTCATAGTCTCCATGCCGCCAAACTCGTCATGCTCGGTGTAAAGGTTCTCCTTAATACACAGCATATCCGATGACAGCAACATCAGCCTGCGCATATTCTGCGGAGTGCGACGTCGGCCAACGAAGTCCGTGCGATAGTAACGGAGATTGTTGTTATGCAGACCTTCCACCACTTCGCCGCTAGGTTTGGTGTAACCTTGTATTACTCGCTTATTGCGCTCGTATGTCACGTTCTCGCAAATACCGTTCTCATTGTTGGTGCAGAGAATACACTGTCGCTTGCCTCCATCATCAGCGTTCAACTGCATGACTGCGTGGAGAGTAGTACCTGAACCTGCGAAGAAATCTAAGATAGTAGAATTGACAGAACCTGCTATTTGCCACATTCGTTGTAGCAACTCCGTTGGTTTAGGGAAATCAAATAATTTTTCTCCTAAAATTGCTTTAATAATATTAGAAGCCTCTTGAGAGTTACTTAGATCTGCAAAAAATGAGGATTGAATAGACCATACCGGCTCTGACTGAAATTTCTTTAATCGTGGTACACCACGACCATTATCAGAAAAATAGATACGTCCGTCTGCTAATAATGATTCGTATTCGTCTTTTGTTATAGACCAATCTCTATCAAAAGATATACCGGCAGGATTAGTGATGACAAAAGATTTAAAGCCACCAGTGCTTCCTTCCGCACCTCTACTAATATTTGCTGACATCCATGGACCTCTTGGGTCATTATCGGGATTCGTCCACTTTTTATCTGCATATTTTAGAGAAGAATATTTTTGCAACCTTTTTTCAGATTTGTAACATGCAATAATATATTCATGCTCCTTTCTAACAGTGTTTTTTGCTGTTTTAGGCATTGTTCCCTTTACACGAACATCCCAAATATACGTTTCTACGTGTTCTTGACCAAAGATTTCGTCGCATAGAATTTTCAAATTCGCTTGTTCATTGTCATCAATGGAGATAAAGATAACACCACGGTCTGAAAGGAGCCTTTTGGCAATTCGGAGACGGCGCGACATAAACGACAGCCATTTGGAGTGGCGGTAGCTATCCTCGCTATCAACATACGAGTCGTTATAAATGAAGTCCTTGTTGCCGGTATTATAAGGGGGATCTATATAGATTACATCGATTTTGCCCTCGTGGGTGTAAGCGAGAGTGGTTAGAGCTTCGAGGTTGTCTCCCTCTATGAGTATATGGTTGGGAGCATCGGCATAGTCGGATATGATGGCACGGCTCTTTACCTCCTTTAGCACAGGCAACTCGGTGCGCAAACGCTCCTCCACCTCTTCCGGTTTATCCTCCCAAACAAGGCCGTAGGTCTTTGTCTCGTTGAGAAGCCCGAGCAGCGCCGAGCGTTCATCATCGGTCAAGCCCTCCAAGGTCTTGATTCGGTCAATCAGTTTATTTCGGTCAGTCGCTTTCATATGGGATTGCAATATTATTGATTAGAGGACAAACTATTGACCATATATACAATTTTTGTTTCCTCAACTTTTGTAGGCGTAATAAGCTCACGTATATCCATATCCAATAATTCAGCTATTTGTCTGAGCGTTTCTAATCCTGGTTGAGATACGTTTGTACACCATTTCGAAACAGTTGCAGGATCTTTTCCAAGCTGTTCTGCTAACCATTTATTTGTTTTCTTTCGTTCCGCTAGAACTACTTTAAGTCTATTTAAATCCATTGTTGCTTCATTATTTAATTTGAGAACGCATTGGAAGTAAATTAGATTCTATCTTCCATTTTAATAATGATGCAATCTTTTGTTTTTTGTCATACGTTACATCATTATTATATAGATATGATTTGACTCGTGCCTTAAGTATTCGTAATACAACTGGATTATTCTTCATTGAAGAATGAATTGCCTTTAATTCCGAATACGACATCTTGCCATAGCATGTGTTAATGGAGAAAGCTAATATTTTTGCTGCAGGAGTGTCTATTTCAAGGGATACATTATTGAAAATGTCTTTCAAATCACTTAACCCTACAGAATGGATAACTTTAGAAAAAATGCCCAAACAAAAACGCAAGGCTAAAGTCTGAATAAATGACGTTACTCTCAATGATGTCTTATATACAGATTCGTAGTCGTCACTTTCGTTCTTTATAGATTCAATTATCTCATCTTTAGATTGAGAAACTAGTTTTCCAAAGAAGCCTATGGTTCGGAATGCAGTAAAGAATAGCTCTTTTACCATACTCTCTAATTGCTTTTTGGGTAATGAGCCCTTGCTATTCTTGATAATTTGTCCAACAATCTCAATAGAACGCATAGCTTGTCTCATGACAATTAATTCCTGAGGCAGTGTAGACAGATCTGCATTATCTTTATTGTCCGGCAGAAGTTGTTCTATCTTATCCTTTTCTTCCCATCTCTTTTTCCGTTCTTGTAAAGGATTTATGTCTTTTGCAATTATACTATCGCTTAAATCGTCAGCAAGAGATTCAAGCAAATTATAATATTCCTTATTCTTGTCTAATGTTATAGGTGAGATTGTGTCAAATGGCAACATTGTCGCGAATGTTGCTTCATCGATAAGTCTGCGATCTTTTGTATTGTATGTTACAAAGATTAATATATTTGCACACTTGTCTTCATGAAGATTGTCACATAAGAATTTAAGATCTTTACCTCCTTGACTATTGGCAAGATTGGATGCTATCTTTTGAGCGACTAGAAAATAGTAAATATATGGGTATCCAAATCGATATTCATCATCACTATTAACTACGATGATGTTCGATTCCAATAATGAAGATAATGCTTGAGAGAAATCCTTGAAAACATATTCTCCGACATAAGCATTATGGAATTTTTCCAAATCACGTTTGGATAGCCAGCTATTATCTTCTTGGTAATTCTTATAAATATAATATGCAAGTTCGGAGAGATAGTTAAAGTATGAACCAATATCTTCGTTCGATATCTTTGCTTTAACCGCAAGCGCGTAATGAATCAATGTTTGATAGCAATAACCATACGAAGTTTGCTCAATATTCGCTGGTTGCATCATTTTCATTGATTGCAGAATCGATATAATAAAAATTGGGTATGAAGGAATAATCTTATTACCAAGAACATTTTGGACTTCTTCAATAAGTTTCTTCGTATCCTCTATATATTGTTGTCTCGAAATATTAGACCAATTAGGATTTGATAATCTATAATATGTTTCAATTAATTCACCTCTTTTCTTAAATCCAAGAGGTAAAATTCTTCCATAAAACACTCCTTTTTTTAATGTTTCAATCGAAGTTAAAAAATCGTATCTACTATAAATACAATTTTCTTATCAGTGGAGAACTGATTATACACCTCATAATCCCTATTTACATACTGAGAATTATAAGCTCTCCGCAAAACAGTATCGATTTTCCCGGATCTAAATTCCTCCCCAGACAAGAACAAAGGGTATAGACCTTTTTTAAGAGAATCTAAATATAATTTTTTAAGAAGGGATGTCTTTCCAGACTGATTATCTCCTTCCAATATTATTGTAGACTTGCTCCCGTCCTCCAATAAAGAACTACTATCCTTGTATTTGGCATCTATATCTTTATTCAAATCTTCTGCCGTTTCAATATTTGGATAAATGAAAAGATTATCTATGCTTACGGTTTTTGACTCCTTAACTAAAGGAATTTCAATAGTACTGAATGATGACAAGAATTCTTCATTAGAAACGAAGTCTCTGTAGATAGAGTACCTAGGCCGTAATTCAAAAGAAAATTCGTCGGTAGGATAATAGATTGAATCGACTTCCTTTAGATGATAATTATGCTGAAATACAGTTCTGGAGTTAGTATCAATAATGAGAGCTTGAAATCCCGATGAAATACCATTCCAAATAGCATATAGGGCATCCCCACTTACTAATCGAGTTATAGGCTTACCTTGGGAGTCGCTGCCAACTTCTATGTTGTTAGAATGCTCATGACCCAGCAATACCAAATCACATTCTGCATTGATGAAGTCAATAAATTCAATTCTATTATTAACAGAAGTATGTGGGGTAAGCCATGCTGGATGATGATGAGCGACAGCAATTTTAATTGCTGCTTCAGCATTTACATTTTCTTTTATAAGTCCAACAGGATAGAATAATCCTCCAACTATCTCATCCTTTCTAGAACACCAAGCCGTATTTAAGCAGAGAAAACTTATTGAGAACCCATCAATATCCACCGGATATTCATAAACCAACCGTGAATCTAAAATCTTACCATTTATACCCTCCACAAATTTAAAGAATTCATCTTGTACTCCGGTAATTGAGTTTACCACAGAATAGTCTTTGCCTAAATTTTCATATGAAAGATTATCAATCAAAACTTTTCTCACTTGAGGTTCTGTGGAAAAATTACAATCATGATTACCTGGAACCATTATCAATACTTCATGACATTTGCCATCATGAAATTGGTTTAATAGACTCTTTAGTGCGCTAAAACATTTAGCGGCCACTCTATACTCTTCTTCTTTTCCCGAGAAAGCTATATCTCCAGAACATATTATGAGAATTTTGTCACAGGAATGGAAATCATTTCTTGTTGCTGAAACAATTTTCGATGCAACAGAAGTCCAAAATTCAGAATCCTGTTTAATGTGCAAATCGGATAAATGAAGAATGCCAATATTCATTTCTGCTGATTTTTTCACAAAGGTAATGAAAATTTCGCAAATAATCACACTCAACAATTATTTTATTGAGAAGAAAACAATTCATCGAGCAGGGAAAGATAAAATTTTGGATTTGCAGACAATTTGCAGACAATTCTTAGGAAAGAAATAAGCCAAACTGCTGAAAGTTAGCAATTTGGCTTATTTTATTGGTGATCCGCGAGTGCTTTGTTTTACTCGCGTATATCTTTGGTTATCAAGCGGTTACAACTCCTGTTTATGTGTCAATGTACCACAGTGTATACCACATTTGGTACGTTGACGAGGACAAAATTACGCCCGATTTTGGACCTGTCAAAGCCATATCTCTAATTTTAACAATTATTTCGAGAACATCGCCTAATTAAACAATATTTAACAATAAATCTTTCTGTCTCTTCCATTATAACGCCGCTCTCCACACCAGTGTTCGCCATCTTGGGCATGGTATATCATAGCGTTGAAATGTGGCTGTAAAGGTGGCGGCAAAGGTGACGGCAAAGGTGACGGCAAAGGTGTCCGAAATTTCGGACACTTCCGGGAAAGGGCTGGAGATAAGGAGCTGCATAGCTGACTTATGGGTGTCTGTAAAGGTGTCCCCAAAAGTGTCCCCAAAGGTGTCGGAAAAAGTGTCCGTAATAGTGTCCCCATGTGTGACGGCAAAAGCGTCCGAACAGGTGTCGGGAATATTGTCGGCAATCGCGACGGCAGATGTGGCGGCATCAGCAACGGTGAATAGGAGCCTCGGCGGACAGTTCGGCCTCACTCCCGGATAAATCCCACAGCAGGGAACACACATTAATTTCCCTGTTGTCCCCAAAATCCATTTGAACCAGTCAGGGAGCGGAGCGCATACGGTACTCACGATACCGGTTAATCGCATTATGCCATAGCCAGCATATCAGACACCAGGACAACCTCAGTATCCGACGGATAAGTTTAAGGGATATACGGAGTATCATTACGACAGACCATCTCACTATCCGAACAAGCAGGCATAGCAGTACCAATACAGGCAATAGATATATCATCAGGAGAAGAGCAAACATATTCACCGGGTTTAACAGATTAAGATACTCCCGACACCTCGCGACCGAAGTACCGGATTATCATTACAAATGATGCTTAGAGTATGTAAATATACTAATTTTCAACGATATAACCAAATAATACAGCAACTATTTTTATATCATATTTTCCCATAATTACGTTATTCAAACCAATCGGTACCTGATATAACAGGCTATGAATTATCCCTTAAATCCGTTTATCGGACAAAGAAGTAATGCGTATATGAGGACACCGTGTTACCATATCTTCGCAATATCGTTGTAAAAGGAACTGAAATCATCGGATACGGGTATGATTGGAAGAAACGGCTGCAAGATTGTGTTCGGAATTTGTGCATGAACCATGAAAGGCAGGTAATTTAGCGGTCCACAATCAGGCGGGAAACGGGCTTATGGATTTTGTTAAGCAAGTTGTACTTTTCCCCGGATAAAACGGAGTTTTACCGCTGAAAAGTAACTTGCCGCCCGTGCCGGACGGAGAAAAACAGGCTCGCGACTTGCCGTTTTTAATCACAGACAACATGAAGAGACGAACCAACCGAATCGAGATATTGCTGACCGATGAAGAGCTGGCAGGGCTGAAAGCCAAAGCCGCCACCTTCGGCAGCCTCAGCTTCTATATACGCTCCGCCCTCAAAGAATTTTCCGATACCGATGCCCGGGCAAGAATGGAAGCCCTCGACCGGATGGCATCGGCGAGCCGGAAATTCAGCGATGACCTTTCGTGGGCCGGAAGCAATCTCAACCAGGCAATGAAAAGGGCAAACGAGCTTGCCGTAACCGGACTGCTGACCGCCACCTTTTATAAAGAGGTCGTGTTACCATCCATTAATGAGACCAGGAGAATCCTCGATAATATGATATTGACACAACAGGATACACTGAACAGGATAATAAAGGAATGTCTGCGCAACGGATTATCCGAATGAACGATTCCCACATGGTAGATAAAACGGATAGTCCTGTAAAGGAATACTGACATTATCCCATAATCACATAATGACACTGTAACATGATAGCGACAATTCTTCCATCGAGCACATCTTTCCATGCCGTGGGATATAACGAGCGCAAGGTAGCCAAGGGTGTCGCCCATCTGCTGGAGATGAAAAACTTTGGAGCCGTCGAAATGCTCACCAGGCATACCGCAAACGACCTCGTTTCATATTTACAGAACTATTCTTCAAGGAACCCACGGATAAGGAAGGCACAGTTTCATGTGGCCGTATCATGCCGGGGGCATGAGAAAACGGAAGAGGAACTGCTTGCCTTCGCCCATGAGTACATGAAAGAAATGGGATATGGCGAGCCGGGCCAGCCAATGCTTGTATATGCCCATACCGATACCGCCAACACACATCTGCATATAATAACATCGAGAATAGCGCCGGACGGCAGAAAGATAGACCACAACCATGAAAGGGTGCGTTCACAGAAAGTCATAGACAAGCTGCTCGGCAACGATAACAAGGAAAAGGTCAAGGAGGATTTCGCCGAAGCCATGTCTTATCGTTTCAGCTCCATAACACAGTTCAAGGCCCTGATAAACTCCCTGGGATATGAATGTTACGAGAAAAACGGCACCGTCTCGATAAAACGGAGCGGTACCGTGCTTATGAGAATATCCCTTGCAGAAATATCCGGCCGATATGAAAGCCGCACATTCGACAAGAACCGGCGTCGCCAGCTTAGGGCCATATTCAGGAAATACCGGGATTCAAGCGCGGACAGGGCCGAGCTGACGGCAGAACTGAAGAGAAAATTCGGCATAGACCTCGTATTCTTCGGCAAAAGCGACTCTCCCTATGGCTATATGATAATCGACCACAACACCAGATCCGTAATGAACGGAGGAAAGATACTGCCGATAGGAGAACTGCTCGACTTCGCGACAGTCGATGAACGCTTCGCCCGGATGGACTCTTTCATCGACACGCTTCTGGCCGACAATCCCAAAATGAGTATTGTCGAGCTTAACGACAGACTGTCCCGTAAATATCATGCCTATGTAAAGGGAGGCCGCATCTGGCGAAACAACGAGTCGAGGCCTGTCAAGACCTTCATGTGGGAGACACTGAAAATGAACAACCGCATCGCGTGGGTGGAGTCCTTCAATCCCTCGACAGAAGCCGAGCGTGATTTTCTTTGCCGGATCGGGAAAGTCTCTGCGGTGGATAAGGTCCGTCTCTCTGACAAGAGATATAATACATATTACAACAGACTGTCGGACCTCCGGCAGATATTCAGCACCGATGACACTTTCATTCCGGGCAGCCGGTTCAGCGAGGAGGGGTTCAGGATACGGGACATCGGCGGCGAACACTATGCCGTGGATTTCCATAGCAAGATACTGATAAACCTTGATGCCGAAGGATTCGATACAAGGAAACTAAGGTATAGGAAACCTGAGACAGTCAAAAATAATACCAAGGTTAAAACGAAAACCGGAACAGTGTCACGAATAAGACCCATTAGGGATGCCGGTGTCGGTCATGGCGAGAAACGTGAATGGGAGGTCGGCTACCGGGGAGATTACGACAGGATAGACGATGAGAACAACCTGAGACGATGACATCACTGCAACGCATATCCGGTGACAGCGTGTGCGTTTAACCTCGGTTTTTCACTATTTCATATCCGGAATATCTAAAAGCGGGAGTATGTGGTAATGAAAAGTATTCGGAATTTCCAGTTTAGCAATCGGCCGGTGATAATTTTGCCGTGAAACCAATTAAAGGTGCTGAAAATGGACCCGACCTGCATCATCACATACGCAAACCAGAAAGGGGGTGTCGGCAAGACAACACTCTGCGCCCTCTTTGCGAGCTACCTTGTAAGCAAGGGGCACCGGGTGGCGGTGTTCGACACAGACCCCCAGCAGTCCATCGCCAAGAAGAGAGCTTCCGACATGGAGGTGTATTCCGGATGTCAGGTACCCTACGCCGTCTATTCCTTTTCGCTCAACAACGAAAAGGCGCTTATCTCCCTTATAGGTAACATACGTGGCAGCGGACATTTCGATTTCGTATTGTTCGATTCAGCCGGGAGCCTGACAGACCAGGCACTG
>PPYF01220913.1_pt1 | contig 11830 bp, 5 predicted proteins | sample 1559871 | NCBI WGS metagenome assembly PPYF01 (sample SAMN08240021, study PRJNA423297) | Human gut metagenome, whole genome shotgun sequencing project. | reverse complement strand
ATTTTTAAGCAGGAGTGCGTTACATCGCATAATTATTTTCCCTTAAAATATCCTCGGCAAATTCACCCAGATACCAGCGCGCCACTGAAAAAAACGGCTGATAATTGCCATCTTCATCCGGCAGCAGGATACTTTCCGCCAGCAGCGGCAAAAACTCCTCCAGCACCGCTCCGCCAGCCAAAGCACTGTTTATCTCGTCCTCCAGTATCCTGATCAGCGCCAGTCTCATCCGCTGCAGCCGCGGCGCGTTCAGGTTCAGCTCGCGGATCGTATTGCGCGCCTTGGCCTGCAGTTTTTTCGGACAGGAACTTTCGTCAACGATCATCTTACCGGTATGCTCCTGATAACGAAACAGCCTGACTGACGCCGGTATCTTCAGCGGGTTCAGTATCCGCTCGGAAATCGGTTTCCCGCCCTTTGGTACATCACAGCTCCGGTCATTCTTCCTGCTGGAATAACGCCATTCAGGGTCCGACACATAGGGCTGGCTGCCGCCATGGCAAACACCAAGCAGATTATGCCAGTCCAGGTGATAATTGTGTTTTTCAAGCTGTGTAGCTACTTTGGGGAAGAAATGCTCCACCCTGAAATCATCAACATTGTCCTCAAACTCAGCCAGCTTGATACTGATCTCACAATACGCGCATAAACCGTGCTGATCCTGCAGCAGCTGCTGCTTTACTTCGCGGTAGCCCCTACGGTTGCGCCGGCGGAAATGCTCCCAGGTCTCGTCCGGGAACGCCTTCACATAACTGCACAGGCGCTCGGGTGTAGCCGGAGATTTGTACACCCGTTTCATTTTTTCTTCCTCCTGAAAGACTTCATCCTGATTTCCGTATCAGCACGGACCAAAGCCGGTTCACACCCTTTAGACCATTCGTCCAGACGTTTGCGCAGCTCCCTGGCCTCGTCCGTATCCCATTTATCCTCGCTCACAAGCATCAGATACCTGTACAGATCCTTCACGATCGGCAATGCCTGCGGGCGCGTGTCTACATTCTGAATATCCTTGAGCAGCTGAAAGCTTTCAGCGCCTAAAGAAAAGGCAGGTTTATCGATATTGATCAGATTATTGTCCCAGCGCAGGATACGGATAGCCTCAGCCGGAACCGTGCTCAGAACCTGCGGACTGTGAGTCGTCACAATAAACTGTACGTTGGGAAACGCCTTCCGCACATCATACACTACCGCCTGCTGCCAGGAAGGATGCAAATGCATATCGACTTCGTCGATCAGTACGATGCCCGGCGTTTCAAGAGCCGCCATGGCTCCAAGGTCAGGGTTCAGCCGCACCATCCGGTACGCAAGATCTGCCGCCATACTGATCACGCTGCGGGTACCGTCACTCAAAGCCTCCAGCGGCAATACACCCATCGTTTCATGCATAATGATCAGATTTTGAAAAGCAAAGCTGTAATCTATATCCGTCCAGCCCATACTGCCGATACAGGTAATGATTGCCTGACGCACAGCCTTCAGCACTTCCGTATACGGATTCTTTTCATCCTTTTTACCGCTCTCGGCCAGATAACGGTCAAATTCCATCGCGCTCATCGCCGCATATTTGAACCACTGCCCAAAAGTATTATATGATGACGAAGGCTCCATACAATCGACGTAGCCGCTGCCGCGCTCCAAACTGATATCCTTGCGCAGCTCGAACAGCTTATTATCCTTCCACATCCTGCTGGTACCATAATAAGCCATGACCGGCAAAATTATTTTACTGTCGTTGACCTCCCGCAGCGCCTTGACCATATGCCGCCCATACTCGCTCAAAGTCTTCGCATTCAGGATCGTCGTCCGCCCCCCGGCCGCCTTCAATTCTCTTTTCCATGTGATCTTTTCGCCGTCAACAACGCCTTCTGCCCCGATCACAACGGGATACTGGCTTTTCATCCGCAGCACATGCTCCAAAGTCCTGCCTACAGTATCTTTGGTCTGGCGTACGTCCGTATCACTGATCTGGTTGGCCTTAACACCGTCAAAGCACGCCAGATAAGGCCCTAAAGCTACAGCGACCGCATCTAGAATAGCTGTTTTGCCCTTACCGTTTTCAGCTACGATAACAGTCAGTTCTTTGTTGAAATCTATCTCAAAATTATCATAACAGCGGTAATTCTGCAAACATAAGCGACTGATATACATAGTACACCTCCAGAAGTATATTTTCTTTTATTATACCTTTTTTCAGCCGAATATGGAAATTTCTCTGCATTCTTTGTATAATAGATATATTATTTGAGAGTGAGAAGGTTTTAAAATGAATATTTTTCTCGTGATCGCTTTAGCAATGCTGCTGATCATCATCCTGCTGCGCCGCCACATCCCCATCGGTCCGGCGATCCTGGCAGGCGGCCTGCTGATCTGGGCTTTAGTAGCCCCTCAGTTCCATTATCTGGTCAGCGCCTTCACCACCACGCTTACCATGCAGCGCACCTACGACCTGATCCTGGCGCTCTATTTTGTCATGTGCCTGGAAATCGAGCTGCGTACCAGCGGCGCTTTAGACGGAATGATCCGCGCCCTGCAGCGCTTATTTGCCAGCGAAAAATTTACACTGGCCATTATGCCAGCTTTTCTCGGCCTGCTGCCTTCGCTGGGCGGCGCACGTTTTTCTGCGCCCATCGTCGAAGCGGCCAGCCGCAATACAGACCTTACCAAAGAACATAAAGCCGCCATCAATTTCTGGTTCCGGCATATCTTTGAATTTTCCAGTCCCATCATACCCGGCATGATCATGGCCTGCAGCATCGCCGGCGTTGCCTTCAGCGACTTTATCGCCCACCTGTGCTGGCTGACCCTGCTGGCATTTGCCCTGGGCTGGCTGGTGCTCATCCGGCCGCTGGATATGCCCGCTAACAGCAATGTAGATGTCGATCCGGCCGAACGCCGTCAGGACATTATGAACCTGGTACTGTCGCTTTCCCCGGTCGTAATCAACTTCCTGCTGGTAGTTTTCTGCGACCTTAACGCCTCCACCGCTATGGCTCTGGTCACCTTCGCCATGATCCCGGTCCTGCGTATGACAAGCCGCGTCCTGAACATCAAAGAAGTTTTTACCGGCGCCTGCGACTGGAAAATGCTGATGAACGTTTTGTGCATCCTCTATTTTATCCAGATCCTGACCGATACCAACGTTCTGCATACCATCGTGGAAGATTTTAAATCCTCACCGCTGCCCGTACCTGTCATTATCGCAGCTATCTCCTTTATTATCGGCATCCTGACAGGTCTGTCACAGGGTCATGTAGCGATCGTTATGCCCATCGTAGCAGCCCTGTCGCCCGGCGACCTGAACCTGGCAGGCGTGGCCATGGCCTTCGGCGTAGCCGGACAAATGCTGACGCCGACACATATGTGTTTTATCGTCACCCTGGATTATTTTAAAGCCGAATTCTTCAAGACCCTCAAACCGATGTTTATTTTAGAAGTCATGCTGCTGACAGTCTTCAGCATCTATACCTGGTTCACCTGGTAACAGACCTTATCTATATAAAAAGGCCGGACTTAACAGTCCGGCCTTTTTTATTGGGTTTTATTGATTTTTATTTCTGTACCGCCTTTACTTCCAGCGGTACAAAAACGAATTCGCTCAGCTTACCGTTTTTATCGAAACCATATACCGCGCGCACAGCCTGCTGCCTGCTGAAGCCTACAAGATACGTCAGGCGGTCGCCCTGGTCGAACCGCTCATAAACCGCAAAACGCACCGATTTCTGAATACCAAACTGTTCCTTCAGCTGCTTTTGCAAAGCGGCAAAATTAGCCGCCGTCATCTTCTCTGCCAGCTCCGGCACCATATCTACCTGCAGCTGCGTCACAGCCGTAGCATCGCCGCTGAGTACTGCCATAAACTTATCGGCCACCTTCTGCTGCCTGTTCAAGTCACTGCCATCTCCTGCCGCATAACACATACCACTCACCACCATCATCAGAGTTAATATCAATAAGATTACTGTCTTTTTCATTACCATCCAACCCCCAACATTTATTCTTCAGCCTCAGCTTGTTCAGGCTGCTGCCTGTCAGCAGTTTCTTCTATATATTTTTCTTTCAGCTGCGTATAATCAGCAGCCAGTTTCTCATAAGCAACATCACGCTTTTCATTATCAGCCTGCAAACGCCTGTTATCCTGCTCCAAAGCCGCCAGACGCTCCAGCACCCTGTTCAGTGTTTCCTGCTCAACGCCAGCAGCTTTGGCCGCTTCCTTCGCCTTGCGCTCTGCTTCCGGCAGCCTGTCCAGCGCTATGCTGATACCCATATTCATCATATGCTTGCTGCTGGTCGTCGATGCCCCGATACTCAGCATCGTCCGTTTGTCAGGGCGATAGAACCCGCCTACTGCCAGTGCCTGCTTGCCCTCATAACTGCCCATCGCCATTGCGAAATCCGCACGGCTGTTGGCGTTTTCAGGCTGCGGATGCAGACCTGCCAAAGCGGCGCTCAGTGCGCCCACTTCCTTGATCTCGACTCCCATACGGTTGACCCTGCCGTCCAGCTCTCGCATACCACTCTGCATACCTTCAATGGCGCTGCCTACTTCTATCGTGCTGCCGTCCTCGCGTTTCAATGTCACTTCGCCGCTGCCGATCGTGGTGCCGCTGGTCTTGGTGACTTCTTTCTCGTTGCCGTCAGCGTCTTTTTCCGTAGTCGTCGTTGTTTTGCTGACGCTGATACTGTCGCCGGTCATCGTGGTCGTGCCGCTGGTGTCTTTAGTAACCTTGCCGTCTTTGTCAGTTACCTTATTGCTTGTACTCAGCGTCATGCCTTTTTCATTCGTGCCGAAGCTGCTTTCCTTCACCGTCACATTGTCTTTGCTGTCGGTCGTGGTTTTGCTGGTCGTCACGCCGGTACCACCTGCCGAGGTATTATTGACGGTCTTGGTGCTTTCCTTACCGTCAGCCGAGGTTTTCTCAGCCGCCTGTGTCGTTCCGTTCACAGCGCTGGTCTTAAAATCATTGGTCACTGTATTCCCGTCGGCATCAGTACCGCTCAAATGGTTGTCTACGGCGTCAGTCTGGCCGATAGTACCTCCGGCTACAGTTACCTTATTGCCGTCTACGTATAACTCGTCCGTATCTACCCTGCCGGTAGTCACCTTGTTGCCCTGGATCGTAGTATCCAGCTGGCTGCCTGTGCCGTAAGCCGTATCACCGCTGTGGGTAAATTTGGCGCCGTCTGCCGAGGTATTGCTGAAACCGTAGTCGCCAGCTTTGCTGCTCAGGTTGCCGTTAGGGGCAACGCTGAATTTGGCTGTGCTGGTATCGCTGCTGCTGCTGACGCCGATATACAGTCCTTTATCCGTAATAAAGCCGTCGGTGTCGTTGACGACCGAGCTGTTTTTACCAACGTGGATACCATCTTCATTGATCTTGACCTGATTCTTTTCGCCTTCGGCCACCAGAATACCGTCTTTACTGATAACTGTTTTATTCTTTTCACCATCAGCGACAACGATCGAATCGCTGGCATTGACTTTATTAGTGTCAATACCGTCAGTAGTGATACTGGTATTGCCTTCGATGTTAGTAGTATCCCTGTCAGGCTTGTGGATGCCGCTGGTATTGGCACTGCTGCCACCGCCGCCCGTACCGCCGCCTCCTGTGCCGTTGTCTTCCAGCGATTTTACCCGCTGATCCAGCCAGCCAACGTCCACGCCGTCCACTTTACCGCCGCTCAGGCTCACGCCGCCGATTTTACCATCACTGCCAAAAACAACGCCGTTGATACTGCTGACGCCTGTCACTGCGCCTGCGGCAAAATTTACGCCGCCGAGAGCAGCCGTCGCCGCTTCCAGGTTCGCTGTTTTCAAGCCGTCTTTAGTAAAGCTGGTTGTGTCTTCGATTATTGTTTTGCCACTGTTTTCTACAACGTCAGTGCGTTTGATGCCGCCCATGTCGGCGGTAGCCACGCCATCCTGTTCCAGGCTGTCCAGACGTTCCGACAATGCTTTGATACTGACGCCGCCTACACTCAAACCGTCAGTTGCGTTGCCGCTGATAGCGACTCCGTTCAGATTGTCCGCCGTTACCGAGCCTGTTACCAGACTGGTGTGATCGATATGCGTACCGTCAGCATCGGCATATAAAGCAATGCCGCCGGCCGCTTTTTTACCTACGTGGATACCGCTGGCATCTACTGTGACCTGCTTATCAGTGCCCTCACCGAAAATAATCGCATCATCTGTTATTTGAGTATGGGTTTTAGCACCCTCATTGCCAATAACCACGCTGCCGCTGAACTTACTGCTTCCGGAAGCAGTATCATAACTCAGCCCTGCCGTTTTGCCAGTCACTTCATCCAGACCGCTTTGAATATCTGTTACGGTCGCGCTGGTCGCCAGATCCTTCGTTGCTTCAACGATCTTCTCATTGATTTCGGTTTGCGTATACGCGTCAGCAATGCCGTAACCGGCCAGCGTAGTCGCTTTATCTGCCTTGCCGCCTTGCAGGTCCTTAACATCTTTTACCAGACCGCCATCAGCGTCACCAACTGTTGTTTTTAAAGTATCGACGTCACCTGCTTTAGCAAAGGCCGTATCCGCCGCTGCTTTGCTGTAAACGCTGTCGCTCTTAGCGTAATCAGCAAGTTTGGTGTCTACTGCTGTAGTAGTTGCGTAATCAGCGAACTTCGTATTCATATCTGTAGTAGTCGTATAATCAGCCAGCGCTGTTTTAGCAGCATATTTATCAGAAAGTTTTTGGCTTCCTTCTACAAATTCACTTGCTTTTACCGTACCGCTGGCAGTTACGGCATTAGTAGTGATGCCGCTGCTGCTGATCGCCGTATTGGTTTCGATAGTAGTCGTTGCCGTATCCTGATTCCGTCCGATGCCTTTGGTATTATCGGTAACTACATCACCATTGCTCAGCGCCGTCAGGTCGATGCCGCCTACCATTACTTTCGATTCGTCTTTTTTGATCTCTATACCGTTGACAGTTTTAGCCGTTAAAGCGCCGTCATTGCCAAAGCCGAAGCCTGTTGCACCGACTTTAAACTCACCTGCCGTCAGTACAGTCGCCGTCACGCCGCCAGTAAAGGTGGTAGTATTCTTGCCAGCGTCATAACTCATACCTGTAGCGGCTGTTTCCAAGGCTGCCGCTCTGTCGCTCAAAGCAGTATCTGCTGCCTGATAAGCGCTTTCAAGCGCTGTTTTAGCTATTCCGATATCTGCCGTTACCTGCGTTTTAGTTGCCATATCGGCAGTTGCCGCAGTTATTTTTTCATCAGCAGCAGTTTTTGTATAAGCGTCGGTAATACCATAACCTGCTAAATCGGTCGCTTTCTTAGCTTTTTCATCAATGGCAGTATTCAGCTCTGTTTTTAAAGCCGTATCTGCTGCCACAAAATCAGTCCGTATCTGCGTATCCGCTGCCTGATAAGCAGTGTCCAAAGCGCCTACTTTGGCATTGACTGCCGCCAACCCTGTAGTGCTGTCATTGACCGCCGTTTCCAAAGCTGCTGCCCTGCTGCCTAAAGCAGTATCGGCGCTGTCCAAATCGCTCATTTTCGTATCATAGGCAGCCTGTGCCACTTTTGCATCGATATTATTTTGCAAAGTCGTATCCGCTGCCGCAAAATCAGTCCGTATCTGCGTATCCGCTGCTTTGTAAGCATTATCCAAAGCACTGACCGTCGTATTGGTCGCGTTCAGCTGCTTGCCTGTTACAGCTTCCGTACTGACAGCACTCAAAGCCGCGTCCGTCAGTCCGCTCACTTTGCCGCCGCTCACTATTACAGCGCCTACAGTTACTTTGCTGGCCGTCAGTCCTGCCGTCGTCAGTTTATTATTACCGTCTACCGTCAGACTGCCATTATTCAAACTGCTGCTGCCCACTGCAAAACCTGTATTCTGTACTGTGGCTGCGCCCACCGTCAGCTTGCCGTTTTCCAGCGTTGTAGCTGTCGCACCGCTGACCGTTACTTTATTCGTTGTTATACCGCTGCTGCTGATCTTGGTGTTGGTTTCGATACTGGTAGTCGCCGTACCTGTCGTATCACGTTTGATACCTGCCGTATCGGCAGTGCCAACGCCGTCAGCACTGATGCTGTCAACAGTAGTTTTCAGCGCGCTCACATCCACGCCGCCCACTTTATAGTGATTGTCGGCGCCTTTTTCCAATGTCACGCCGTTGAAGCTGTTATTGGTTATCGCAGCACCGTTAAATACGCTGGTGCCGCTGATACCTGCCGCCGCAACTGTCACGCCGTTATAAGTACCGGCCTTGGACAGGTTACGGCTGGCGTCGATAGCAATACCGTCAATGCTGGCAACTCCTGTCATAACCCCCGCAGAAGCAAAGCCAACGCCGCCCAAAGTCGCCGCCGTACTGGTAATATTCGCCATCCCCGTCAGGTTATCGCCGGCAGTATTGAATTTTGCAGTCTTTGTTTCCAAAGCTGTAGCTCTGCTGCCTAAAGCAGTATCTGCTGCCTGATAAGCGCTTTCAAGCGCTGTTTTAGCTGTGCCGATATCTGCCGTTACCTGCGTTTTAGTTGCCATATCGGCAGTTGCCGCAGTTATTTTTGCATCAGCAGCAGTCTTTGTATAAGCGTCGGTAATGCCGTAACCTGTAAGCGTGGTCGCTTTATCTGCCTTTTTTCCTATCGCTGTATCAGTTTCAGTCTTTGTATAGGCATCGGCAATACCGTAACCTGTAAGCGTGGTCGCTTTATCTGCCTTTTTACCTATCGCCGTATCAGTTTCGGTCTTTGTATAGGCATCGGTAATGCCATAGCCTGTAAGTGTAGTCGCCGCATCCGCTTTGCCTGCAACGTCAGTCTGCATTTTCGTTACGTCGACGCCGCCAACTTTATAGTGACTGTCGGCGCCTTTTTCCAGCGTCACACCATTAAAGCTGTTACTGGTGATAGCCGCGCCGTTTACTTTGCCGTCCGTACTAAGCGTTACACCATTAAAACCAGTACCTGTTATCGTCGCTCCGTTGACAGTTTTGGCAGTCACAGCGCCGTCTTTAGCAACTGCAAAGCCCGTACTGCTGAACGGCGTATCAGTTTTGCCGATCACGGCATTGCCGCCCACGGTCAGCCCCGTGCTGGCATCCGTGCCGCTGACGGTTACACCGTCGATACCTGTAACGCCTGTCAAAGCACCGTGCATTTCAATATCGGCAACATTTACCAGACTGCGGAACAGATCGCTACCGTAGATATCTCTTCCGCCATCGCCATATTTATCGCCAGCCTTATGTCCGAAGGATACCTGATTCTCTGCCGAGGTACTGCTGTCATCACCTAGCGCTACGCTGAACTCATGTACAGCGTAACTGCTACCACCTATCGCCACAACCTCATCGCCGATAGCACGTGCGAAGAAACCAATAGCCGTAGGATACATAGCCATATTACTCATTGCCTCAGCTCCATATCCAATAGCTACAGACCCGTCACCTCTTACTTTTGCATAATTGCCTATACCTACAGCATCTATGGCGCTATTATCAATGTTCAAACCGATCATAACACTGGCATCTCCATAGAAACTAGTACCAGAAGCAAGTGTGCCAATAAGCAAACCTTCTTGATTATTCATGCTGTCTTTGGCAAAAATCACTCCGTTGATGCTGGTGACGCCGTTCAGCTCGCCTTTGCCATTGCTTTCGTAAAGGCCAGAAGTTGTATTTTCCTTCCACTCGCCGCCTAAGTTGATGTTGCCAGCCATATCGATGTCGGCAACATTTATCAGACTGCGGAACAGATCGTCACTGTAGTCACTGCCATCTGCATAGTTGCGATCGCCAGCCTTATGACCAAAGGATACCTGATTTTCCTCTGTCGTCCCGCTATATGCACCAATAGCAACAGCGTTGTTGTCATTTCCCTGCGCAGCATACCCCAAAGCAGTACCATCATAACTAGCATAAGCATTGCTACCAATTGCTACACCATTGTTGCTATCCGACGATGCTCTATAACCGATAGCGACAACATTGTCGGCTTCTGCCACAAAACCGTTGATTGCTACACTGTAGTTTCCATCCGAAACCCAACCGTTAATAGCAATACTTCCTATACCACCAGCAAAAGACCCTTCACGCTGATTAGCATAATAACCGATAGCAAGTGCGCCATCACCCGCCACACTTGTGCCATTACCTATGACAATGGCATTTTTACAAATTGTTTCTGATGAGTAACGAGACGTAAAAGCAGCCCCGGTGCCAATAGCAAGGCTTTTGTTAGTCACATCTTCATTCATAGGTACAAGAACATTGCCGTTGATGCTGGTGACGCCTGTCAGCGCACCTTCCATATCGATGTCGCTGATACCTGCCAGGCTGCGGCGGTTCGTCCAGGTAACTACTTCCGGTCCATCGTCTGTTGTAACTGTGCCTGTACCGAAGGCCACCTGATTGGCAGCTGTCGTAGCACTATCGTAACCGATAGCGACGCTGCCAGTATGTCCATTCTGAACATATGCACTAGCTCCAATAGCAGTACCACTTTTTTCGTAAACGGTACTGCTATTGCCAATTGCGGTAGAATTTTCTCCATACGCACTAGTGCTAAAACCTACAGCTGTAGCATTATTAGCAGCAGCATCAGCACCGCCCCCAATCGCCAGAGAATAACTATAATCTCCACTCAGATAAGTACCAATGGCCAGGCTGGGACTATCCTCAATATACTGAAAATCAATTCCGTTGATCTTAGTAATGCCAGTCAGCTCACCTTTGCCATTGCTTTCGTAAATGCCAGAGGCATTCTTCGTCCACGTGCCGCCCAGGTTGATAGTACCTTCCATATCGATATTAGCAATACCCTCTAAACTGCGGCGGGTAGTCCAAGTGCTACCCCCATTTTCAGTGACGCCAAAACTTACCATATTGTCAGCCGTCGCATTAGAACTAAATCCAATCGCAACACTATCTTTAAATCCAGCTCTGGCATACATCCCCAGCGCACTACTATTCTCAGCCGTCGCACTTGCACTAGCACCTATTGCCGTGCTATATTGACCGCCAGCGTTAGCATCAGACCCAAGAGCAACAGTACCTGTACCTTGAGATTTAGCATCATATCCCAAAAGCAAATCATGACTATCTGCGTAAAATTTTGCATCGTTGATGCTGGTTACCCCTGTCAGCGCGCCGTCAACAGCCGTATCAGCCAGCGGCATGACGCCGTAGCCGCTGCCTGCGGCCGAGCGCGTACTGTAGCCGATGACCGGCACAACGACAGTTTCTTCTTCCCCGGCGTCCGCTTCACCGCCGGTTTCGCTGTCCGCTGCTTTTGCGTCCTTTGCGTCCTTTGTTTCTTTTGCTTCCCCGGCCGCCGACGTTTCCGTCTGCACTGACGCTTCCGCCGCCCACAGCGGCGGCGCAGACCACATCTGCACACTGATCGCCAGCAGTACTGCCGCCACCAGTCTTTTGGCACGTATCTCCCTTTTACTCACTTCGTCCATCTCCCTTATTCATCGCTTTTACCTTTTTAAACCGGACGCGCTTTTGCGGGGCTGCAGTATTTGCAGCAGCAGGCGCACTTCTTCCAGCGAATAGCTTGCTTCTTCTTCTTCCTCAACCGCTTCCATTTCCGGCTCGTCCCTGTTTTCACCCCAGGCCACCGCCGCTTTTGTGTCCAGCAGTACTTCCAGAGCGCACCCCAGCGTATTGGCGATACGCAGCAGCAGCTTCATGCTGATCCGGGCATGGTCATGCTCAAGATTGCACAGGTGCGTCTGGCTGATGCCGATGCGAGCCGCCAGGTCCTGCTGGGTTATATGGCAGACGCTGCGCAGGTATTTGACGTTGCCGCCGATCTGACGCAGGCATTTTTCATCGTACATGTTCCACCCCCTGTATTT
>PPYF01671635.1_pt1 | contig 11831 bp, 12 predicted proteins | sample 1559871 | NCBI WGS metagenome assembly PPYF01 (sample SAMN08240021, study PRJNA423297) | Human gut metagenome, whole genome shotgun sequencing project. | reverse complement strand
CGCCTGGTTCACCGACTGCGTCATGCCGGAGCCGAAAGCGATGTGCAGCACGTCGCCGCCCTGCTCGAGCAGTTCCTTAAAGTAGTCGTAGTACGCAAACTGGTTGATCTGAGATGTGCTCGGCAGCTTTCCCGCGTCCAGAAACGCATAGAACCGGGGCAGTGCCTCCGGGTCACGGCCCATGTCGTCCGGGTACGGCTGCTCGTCGATAATGTACGAATAGAAAATGACGGGAATCCCGCGGCTATGCATATACGCAAAGGGGACATCCACCGTGGACTCGCACGAGAGCAAAAATTGTGCCATCAACGATCTCCTTCTTTCTATGAATTTCTGGCTCGATTGTAGCACGTGCCGCCGCCGTTCACAACCGGCATTGCAGCGAAAATTTGAAGTTTTTCCGCGACAGGCGCAAAATTTTCGCAAATTGCTCGCCCATCTGCGCCAAAACGGCCCGCCGGGGATTCCCGGCGGGCCGTTTTGGCGTCACATTCGGCGTTTACCAGCGCACCGTGCGCGGTGCGGCAGTGAAGGAGCTGAACGTCGCGGTCGCGTCCGTCAGCGCGAGCACCTGCGTGTTGCCGTCGTCGGCGGCGTACATACTCTGCAGCTCGGGATAGTGCTCGAGCATATCCTGCCGTGCCGCCACGCGGTCGTCCTCAACGGCCGTCGCGCTCACGCGCAGCCAGGTCTCGCCGTCAAACGCGCACAGCTCCACCTTGGGATTCGCCGCCATCTCCTTCGAGACGGCCTTGACCTTGCCGGTCTGGATATAGAGCTTGCCCTCGAACAGATTCACCGTGCCGAACGGGCGCACGCGCGGCTGGTCGCCCTCGACGGTGGCAAGATAGTACGTGCCGCACTTTTTCAGAAATTCATAGACTTCCTGCATGGTTTTTTCTCCTTTCTCCGGCTGCGCCGGAATCCGTACCAGATATTTTTCCAGCAGACGCACGGGGTGATACGATTCCTTGGATCGCCGCATCCCCTCGTCGCCCACATCCTCTTCGCGGTTAATGTACCGTACATCGGGCGTGACGAAGCACTTGGCATACTCGTTGACTAGCACCTGATAGATGCCCTCATAGGCGATGTCCGCCTTCTCAATGTGGATAATGAGCGTATCGCCCACGATTTCCCCGGCGGAAAAACCGGCCACGCGCCCGTTCACGCGCAGCAGACCCGCAAGCGGGGCATAGGCGTCAAAGTCGCGCAGAAACTCCCGCACGCAGCCCTCTTCCGCCTGCGCGCTGTCACTGTCCTTGTGGTAGCGGCGGGTGAAGTCCTCAAAAAACGCGCTCACCTCCGGCAGGTTCTCCGCCGTGACGCGCTCAAACGTCCAGTCGGGGTACAGGCGCTGAAAATGGTGGATGTGGTTGCGCTGGCCGTTAAAGCGCCGGCCGCGGAACGTCACCATGTCCTGCGCATCGTAGAGATAATCAAACCAGTCGCGCACCGGTGTGATTTCCACGGTGCCGAAGCGCGCGCGCAGATTTTCCACATCTGCCGGTGTGGCGGGGAAAAACTGCAGTGGTTTCCCCACTTCGCTGCAATATTTCACGAGAAAATCGTATGCGTTTCCCACATTCTTGCCGATCGGTGTGGAAAACACCGTGCCGAGGCCGGGGAACTGCTCGCGCAGCAGCAGCGTGCCGTCAAGTTCGAGGGCCGCATCCTGAAAATACGGCTGCCAGAGCACGGCCGCGCCGGCCGAGGCATTGCACAGGCGGGTATCCTGCCGGGAAAAATAGCTTGTGAGCAGCGGAATGTCCCGCACACTCAGCGGGTGAAACGGATCTGTCATGCTTCGGGCTCGCCCTCCTGTGCGGCGGCCTGCGCCGCCTGCTCTGCCGCAGTCTGCTCGGCGAGTTTCGCCTTGAGCTCCTCAAAACAGTGCTTGATGATGGCGTATTCCTGCTCGTTTTCGAGTGCGAGCAGCGCCAGCTGGCCGTCTTCGCGCGTGTCGTACCGGTTGGCGAACAGCCGCTGCTGCGCGCCCTCGCCGGTCGTGAACACGACATATGAGCGGCCGTTGTCCTCACAGTCATAGGTAAACAGTACGTCGCACTGCACCTGTTTTCCGTCCGGGCCAAGGACCGCGAACGTTCCGTTTTCAAACATGATCTTGTGCTCCTTTTCGGGATTTGCCCCCATCATAGCATATCGCGCGCCATTTTGCCACTGCGTTTTCCGATGCCCGTCTGGTCGCCAAACTGCGGACCAGATGGTCGACCGGGATGTGATTATTCACCACTCTGTCCGCTTTTTTCTGAAATTTTCTCGAAAATTTCGAAAAAAATCACAATTTTTATGCAACGAAATGTTGATTATTGTTCGTTTTGGTGGTATCATGTATGCCAAGATCACAAAAAACAGGTAGGAGGAATCGGCGAATGGAAGAAAAAGTTGTAGACCGCAGAGTGCGAAAGACGAAACGGCAGCTTCGGCTTGCGCTGATGAAGCTCATGTCGGAAAAGAGCGTCAAGGACATCTCCGTGCGCGAGCTGGCAGCGATCGCAGACATCAACCGCGGCACCTTCTATATCCACTATAAGGACGTGTACGACCTGCTGTCCAGCCTCGAGGACGAGCTGGCGGACGGGCTGGCCGTCGTGTGCCGCCGGCACAATGCGAAAGACTCCGAGGGCAAGACCTACCCGTACCTGATGGAGCTGTACCAGTACATCGAGCAGAATTCCGATCTGTGCCACGTGCTGCTGGGCAAAAACGGCGACATTGCCTTCACTGACCGCATCTGCCACATCCTGCGCGACGAATTTTTGTATGACTTCCTCGCGTATTACTATCCGAACGATCCCGAGATGCTCGACTACTTCTGCTCGTTCATCGTGTCGGGCAATATGTCCCTCGCGCTCACGTGGATCGACAACGGCATGAAGCAGACGCCCGAAGAGATGGCCGTGCTCGCCGGCGAGATCATCATGCACGGCGTGAAAGTGCTCGAAACGAAAGCGTAAACGCACCGGCGCAAAAAAGTCCCGAAAACGTAAGGGTTTCAGGTCATAGGGCAGTATTGCCTTGTGGGAACACGGTGTAATCTTCGTTATGAGGATTACACCGTTTTCTTTTTATGCGGGAACGCCGCAATCCGTTGAATTTGCTTGGATTTCTGCAATTAGGTCAAGGAGCTCCTGTTCGCCCGGCAGCTTGAACAGCCCCACGGCGGTAAAGTAAATATCCACTTGAACTTTGAGCTTTCCGGAAGAACGATCGCTGTTATGCACCTCGATCCGTTCAATCAGTGTGTTCACGATCTCCGGTGTCAGCTCACGCACCTGCGTGAATTTATCATGGACATAATATGCCGGTTGAAATTGAGGATTTTATCAGAGCAATCAAGAAGAAGTTCCCCGAAGTAGGAATGGAAGGGAATTTGTTTGTGGCAGATCCATATGAGGATGTTGAGTACGAGATTAAGAAAAAGATCGGAAAAGGCAGATTGTACATCACCAGATTAAATGATGAAGATGATGAAGAGGAAGATTGAGCTGCCGCAAATCAGCGACACCTCCCGCGCAACTTCCTGTTGCAATATAACAACACCACTGATATAATCAAAACAGAATATTGAGAAAGGGACGCCGCAAGTGCATAGACCTGCGGACGTCCCTTTTGCGCATTTTACGGTGCATGACCAGAGAACCCGTAGGGGAGGGGCTTGCCCCTCCCGCTTCCTCCGGCATATGTCCGACAAGCGGACAGGGCAAGCCCTGTCCCTACGAACAAAAACGAACAGCGCAGAATGATTGATTAAGGAGGCCTTGCCCATGGAAAACGACAGCCGTGTCCGCCTGCTGCGCATTCTGCAGCTTCTGCAGGACACCGACGAGCAGCACCCGATCTCCACCGCGCAGATCGAGGCCGCGCTGCGCGAGCGCTTCGGCATCGAGACCTACCGCATCACGATCCAGAAGGACGTCGCCGCGCTCGAGGCGGCGGGGTACGACGTCGTCACGATCCGCACCACGCAGAACAAATACTATCTCGCGTCCCGCGCCTTCGAGCTGCCGGAGCTGAAGCTGCTGATCGACGCGGTGGAGTCGAGCAAGTTCATCACCGAGCGCAAAAGCCGCGTGCTGGTCGAAAAGCTCACCGCCCTCGCGGGAAGCCATCAGGCCGGGGAGCTCAAGCGCAACATCAGCATCTCCGACCGCATCAAGCCGAAAAACGAGCAGATCTATTACATCATGGACGCCATCAACGAGGCGATCAACAAAAAGCGGAAGATATCGTTCTTCTACTTCGCTTTCGACGGCGATAAGCGCCGGAAGCTGAAAAACGACGGCGCAGCCTATGTTTTCAGCCCCTACACGCTCACATGGAACGGCGATTTTTATTACGTCGTCGGCTTTTCGGAAAAGCACGGCAAGGTCGCGACCTTCCGGGTCGATCGGATCTACAGCGTGCCCAAGCTGCTGGAAGAGCCCGCCGTGCCGCGCCCGAAGGACTACACCATCGCGGACTTCTCGGAGAAGGCGTTCCATCTCTTCGACAAGGAGCACGAGCGCGTCACGCTCCTGTGCGACGACGGTATGATGAATGGATGTTTTTGCTAAATTCTCGATCCGGTACTCCGGGGATAGAAACGACGCGCAGGTGATCGAATCAGCGCTGGAGAAGCGGTATATCACGGATTATGTCTGTGAGACGAAGCAGTTTACAGTCGAGGAAACAAGTGAGATCGTTTATGCGAACGACTTCGCAGAGCTTGCAGAGGAACTCGCAAAGGCTGTTCCGGGGATCGTCTTCGTGATCGAAGGTACAACTGATTCTAATGGGAATGAATTTCAGAACTTTCTCTATCAGAAAACGAAAGACCGGCTGACAGAGCAGCTCTCCGACTGGTATCACGAGGAGGACGGCAAATGCGTATCTTACGGCGCAGAACGAGTTCTGATCGGCGCGGTGACGGCGGCTCCGTCTGAACCGAAAAGTCCTTGCAGCAAAACGCAGGAACAGATCAAGAAAGAATGGCAATACACCGTCCTGCCTGACGGGACTCTGTGTCTGGATGATTATTTAGGTAAAGATTCCTTTATTTCTGTTCCAAAAGAAATCGGAGGTTCCATAGTAACGGAACTGGGAGAAGGCGCCCTTTCAACATGTGTAGATATGTTTGGGCAAGCAATAAGAAAGCTTCCCCGGGGGCAGAAGAAGGCCCGGGACTCAATAAAAGGGGTCACGCTTCCCGATACCTTGAAAACGATAAAGAAAGCAGCGTTTCAAGATTCTCCTATCGAGAACATTGCGATACCGGATTCGGTAGAAACCATAGAAGAAATGGCATTTCAAAACTGCAAAGCGCTTAGTGAGATTTCATTTGGAACCGGTCTCAAGGAGATTGGCAGGAAAGCTTTTTCCGGGATCCATAAGATTCCAAAATGGTATTTGCCCGATGGCGTAGAAACGATTCAAACCGAAGCGTTTATGTACAGCAGCATAGATGAGATCCATATCCCTGCTTCCGTAAAGGAGATTGGGAAATATGCCATCGCTCCGCTATGGGAAGCAAAGGCCGTGATTTTCGGAAAACCGAACAGCGCAGCTGAGACATACGCAAAGGAAAACGACATTCCCTTCATCGCAGATACAGAGGAGTAACCTATGGACGAACTGACGATCCTCACCCGGCAGGAGCCGGGCATCGCGGAACTATACAATTTCGACGAGATCAAGGCATATCTGGATCAGCGCCTGGAAGTCTATCGGAATCTGGTATATTCCGAGGACGGATTGAAATCCGCCAAAGCGGACAAAGCCGCGCTGAATAAGCTGAAGCGTGCTTTGGACACCCGTCGAAAAGAGATCAAGGCGATTTACATGGAACCCTATCTGCGCATTGAGGCGCAGATCAAGGAGCTGACCGCCATGATCGACGAGCCCCTGCAGGCCATTGACGGCTTTGTCAAGGGTATGGAGGCGGAGGAAAAACGACAAAAGCGGGAGCAGATCCGCTTGTGGTACCTTGGCGAGGCCAGAGGGCTGGGCGATCTGGCGGAGCGCGTGTTCGATGCGCCGGGATTCGTAGAGTCAAAGTGGCTGAACAAGACCTGCAAGCCTGCTGAGTGGCAGCGCGCCGTGCGTGAGAAGCTCGCGCAGGCGGCAGCGGACATTTCCTCCATCCAGAGCACAGCGGGCGCGCACACCACCGCCGTGCTGACGAAGTATCTGGACGGCATGGATCTCGAGGCGGCGACGGCGTATAAGCGCGAGCTGGAGTCCACTGCCGAGATCGTGGATACGGAGGTCGAGCCCGAGCCGGACGAGGACCGCGTCACCGGCTATAAGGTGCTGAAGATCACCGGCACGCGGCGGCAGATGGCGCAGCTGATGGATCAGCTGGAGCTTATGGGTCTTGACTATAACGAGCTGGAGGACGGCATGCCGGGTGAGCTCGCGGAGCTGACAGAGCCGAGCTTCGACAGCTTTGTGGCTTTCGATATCGAAACCACCGGTACCTTCGGCGCGGCGAGCGGAGACGCCCCCGCCGAGATCACGGAGATCGGAGCGGTCAAGGTCGTAAACGGCGAGGTCGTTGCCCGGGAGGACTGGCTCTGCGACCCGGAGCGCAGGATCGTCCCGCGCATCGCACGTCTGACGCATATCACCGACGACATGGTGCGCGGTCAGCCGCCTGTGAGTGAGATTATCCGCCGCTTTGCGGATTTCGCGGGTGATCTGCCATTGGTGGGACACAACATCCGCAGCTCCGATTTGCACTACATCGTCCGCGCGGCGAACCGCGCCGGCATTGCCTTGGAAAATGCGTTCTTTGATACATACCTGTATGCAAAGCGATTCAAGGACGCAAAGGGCTGGGAGAATGTCAAGCTGGAGTATCTTTCCGGCGTCTTCGGCATTGAGCAGAATGATGCCCACCGTGCCTGGTGCGATGCGGAGGCAAACGTCGGCGTCTATTTCAAGCTGAAAGAGATTGGCGAATAGAAAAAGCTTAAATAATCACCGATTGAATGAAGGTGACATCTTCATATGTTGGACGGCATAGAGCCACACGCTCTATGCCGTCCCTTATCCCCTAATTATAGATGAGTTCTTGAAAAACGATCTCTTCCGCTCGATTTTTGATGCTGTTCATTGCTTGTATCCACATCAGCTGGTTCTCAGTCTTCATTGTTTCTGTCAAACCTTCTCGTTCGGCCATCTGCGCTATCAGTTGATCTAGCATTTTCTCCGCAGCTAGATCGATTTCCTCCAGATGAGTATTAAGAGTATCGCGCATCATCATGGCATCGTATATGGGCCGCTGATGTGTGCGGAGAAAGCGCCGTCTGCGCTCGCCCCAGATGCCGATGTGAGGAGATTCCTGTGCAGACAAATCCGGAATCAGATAATCGCCTTCCCAATGATATGTCAGCTTCATTTGAACAGCCTCCTCCAAAACGGTTTGACCTCCGGTGCGTCGATCACGCGGAGAATCAACAGCTCCAATTCTCGTTTCCGCGGATTATCTTTCTCCATTGCATTCCGCATGTCGTATAGCCCGCGCACGATGATTCGTTGTTCATCTTGAGAGAAACGAACGACTTTTTCCATAGGAACACCTCCTTCACGATTCTGCCTCCATTGTACAAATCGGAAAGGAGATTGTCGAATGTGCGAAAACGAAAAAGCTCAGAACTGAAGGAAATACACAGTTCTGAGCTTTTCTTGTCCCGATTACATTGCCTTTACAATGCTCTTGTTTGATGACTGCCCTATGCGTTGAAAAGGAACGTTTTCGGGACTTTTTATGGTTTCGGGCATATCACCTCGGGCGGCGCGCGCCGCCCCGCAGCCCGCAGGAATAGCGATCAGAGCGCCGCGCGCATGGCGGCGAAGGCTGCGTCCACCGCGCGGTAAATGTCCTGCACCGGCTCGCCGACGAAAAACGCGCCGTTTTCATACAGCACCCGCCCGGCGACCATCGTCAGGCGCACATTCTCCTTCGAGCCGCTGTAGACGAGGTTGCGCGCAACGTTGTGCACCGGCTGCATGTTCGGCCGCTGCAGGTCGATGACGATCAGGTCCGCCTGCTTGCCGGGGGCAAGCACATCGCAGTCGGTCAGGCCCATGGCCTGCGCGCCGCCGACCGTCGCCATGCGCAGCACGTCGTCCGCCGGGAGGGCGGCCGCGTCGCCGCAGCGCAGCTTTTGCAGCACGGCGGCCAGATACATCTCGCGGAAGAAATCGAGCGCGTTGTTGCTCGACGGGCCGTCGGTGCCGATGGCCATATGGATGCCCAGAGCCCGCATCTGCTCGAGCGGGGCGATGCCGCTGGCGAGCTTGGCGTTCGAGCCGGGGTTCGTGACAGCCCAGAGTCCGCGGTCCCGGAAGATCTCCAGATCGTGCTCCGTCATGTGCACGCAGTGAAAGCCCCCGCCGCCGTAGTCAAAGTGGCCGAGAGAATCAAACAGCTCCGTCGGCGTCTTGCCCCAGCGGGCCTGGCACTCGGCCACCTCGCGCGCAGTCTCGGCATTGTGCGCAAATACCGGCGCGTGCAGCGCGCGGGCCAGCTCGCCGGCCTCGGTCATCTCGGTGAGGTTCGAGGTATACTCCGAGTGCAGGCCGAGCCGGTAGGAGATCAGCGGGTGCAGGGCGTTGAATTTGCGATATTCCGCTTCCAGCTGCTGCGCGCTGCCGCCGCCCCCGCACAGCACCGTGCGGAAGCCGCAGTCAATGCTCGCCTGGGCGATGGCCTCGCGGAAATAGTACATGTCAAAGCCGGCCGTGATACCGCTCGTGAGATACTCAAGGATCGACAGCTTGGTGAACGCGTACACCGCCTCGGGCGTGAGCTTGGCCTCCAGCGGGAAGATCTGCTCGAACAGCCACGGCTGCAGCGGCACATCGTCGGCATATGAGCGCACAAAGCTCATGCCGGCGTGCGCGTGCGCGTTCTTGAAGCCCGGCATGACGAGATCGCCGCCGAGATCGATCTGCCGCTCAAATGCGGGCAGCGTCTCCGGTGCGGGGCCGATGTAGGTGATCTTGTCCCCATCGGTCCAGACCTCGTCCGTCGTGACGGACACGCCGTCCGCCATCGTGAGCGTGCGGCCGTTGAAAAAGCGGATCATATGCCCAGCCTCCGTTTCCTGAAATGCTCCTGCATTATACGCCGGATCGGCCCGCTTGGCAATCGATTCCGAAAAATTTCACAAACCGGTTGAAGCCCGGCCGGTTTTTCGCTATAATGGGAAGAAATCATCTCCCATCAGGAGGCAGGATCATGACCAAAGAAAACATCTATTACATGGACGACAACGCATTCGACCGCTTCTATAAGCGCGCCCGCTATCAGGCCAACAGCTTTGTGGCCGGAAAACTCGGCAGCAAGGCGGCCGATTATCTCACGACGCTGCCGGACTTTGCCTACCTTATCTGCAAGCTCATGCTCGACCCCGATGTGCCCTCGAGCCGCAAGCTCGACCTCGGCTTCGCGCTGCTGTATGTGCTCTCGCCGCTGGACCTCGTGCCGGACGCCTTCCCGCTGCTCGGCAAGATCGACGATGCGTACGCCATTCTCGTGTCGGTGGCCAAGCTCCTGCGCAGCACGGACCGCAATATCATCCTGCGCCACTGGCTCGGCGACCCCGAGACGATCGACACCGTGCGCGCGTGGCTCAACTACTTCGATGAGAAGTTTGGCTCCGGCCTGATGAAAAAGCTCGCCGGCATGGTCAAGCACGCCTGAACAGAAACAGAAAAATCCCGTCATCCGGTCGGATGACGGGATTTTTTCATGTTGTCCTTACTTCTCGAACCAGTCAAACACGTCCAGCCGCTTCCAGAAGCTCTGCTTCGGCGTGAACACGGCCGCGTAGTCGATGCTGCGGAACTTCGGCTCCCAGCTGATGTCCGCCTCGTCCACCCAGCCCGTCAGCAGGCTGCCGAGCTGCTCCTGCGCCACGAGCATCCGCAGCGTCTGCTGGCTGCCGTCGCTGCTCATGACCAGATCGTCGCCCTGCGTCGGCATGCGCAGGATAACATGATAGCCGTGCTGGCTCTCCACCACGCCGGACACCTCGTAGATCCCGAGCGCCTTGCAGGCGTCCTCAAACTCCGTGACCATGGTGCCGGAGGTGAAGCAGTAGCCGTGCGGATAGCTGCTCTCGCCGGTGTCCTCGTTGTACTGCTCCATGAGCTGGTCGAACAGCTCCACGCGCTTGTCGGGATCGGTCACAGCTTTCAGCTGCGCCGCGACCTGCTCGGCCTGCTGCTTCTTGGCGGCCTTGTCCGCGTCCGAGAGGGCGGTGCCGCTGCTGTCCGTTGTCTTGAAGAGGATGTGCTTTGCCGTCATGTAGCTGTTTGCATCGGCATATTCCTGCACGTCCTCGTCGGAGATGTTCGCGCCGTTCTCGCCGAAGAGCTTACTGGCCAGACCGTTATAGAGATACTGCGTCCTGGTGAAGTACTTGAACAGATCCAGATCCATGTAGTACGACTGGAGCTTTTCGTTCAGCTCGGCCTCGGTGCCGCCGTCGCCCACAACGTTCTGAATGGTCTGGTCGATCGTGTCCTGCACGTACTGCTCGCCTGCCGCGTCAAACGTCACGTCGTTTTCCGCCGCCTTGGTCTCGATGAGGTGGTTCCAGGCGATGTTGTTGGTGACGCTCTTGGTCATGATATCGGTGTACGTCTCGCCCGTGCTCTCGTCATAGACCGCGCTCCAGTCCGTGATCTGCATGCCGTACTGCTCCATGTTCGCCATGATGGCGCACAGGAAATAGGCATACTCGTTCCAGTACACGGGGCTGCCGTTGATGGTCATGACTTTTTTGCCGCTGCTGTAAGCATGGAGCGCGGCGGCATACTTATCGGCCGAGGCATCGCTGCTCTCTTCCGAGTAGCTGCGCACGCGGGTCGAGGTGCAGCCGGTCAGGCAGCAGACGGCCATTACAAGTGCCAGCAGCAGGGCGGTGATTCTGGTTTTCATCAGCAAACGCTTCCTTTCGTTTCGTTGCACATGGGTGTCATGCGCGGTCTCCCTGGGCGTCTGCCCATGCGGAAACAAACGCTCTTGCCTGTTCGATCACGTGGGTGCGGGTCTTGAGGCGCAGAATGACGCCCGGCTTTGCCCCCGCATCCACCTTCAAGCGGCCCTTGAATTCCGGCCGGGCGTACAGTGCCGATACCTTCTGCATATCGAACTGTGCCAGCTGGAACTTCAAACAGCCGTTTTTCTGCGAAATGTCCGTCACGCCGACCTTGCCCGCATCGCTGCGCAGCAGCGCCACCTGCACGAGCGTATACACGCTCGGCGGCGGGTCGCCGAAACGGTCGATGACCTCGTCCATGAGGTCGTCGGCCTCCGCCTCCGTGCGCACGAGCGCGATGCGGCGGTAGAGATCCATGCGCTGCTCCTGACTGGGCACATAGCTCTCCGGAATGTTGGCCGACACGGCGAGGTCGGCCGCGCACTCGGCGCGCTGCTCGGGCTTTTCGCCGCGCTCTTCGAGCACGGCCTCCTCGAGCAGCTTGAGGTACATGTCATAGCCGACGTCGATCATATGGCCCGACTGCTCGGCCCCGAGCAGACTGCCCGCGCCGCGGATCTCCAGATCGCGCATGGCGATGCGGAAGCCGGAGTTGAACTCCGCAAACTCGCGGATGGCGCCCAGGCGCTTTTCGGCGATCTCGCTCAGTTCGCGCCCGCGCCGGAACGTCAGGTACGCGCTCGCGCGCCGGTTCGAGCGGCCCACGCGCCCGCGCAGCTGGTGCAGCTGGGCAAGGCCCATGCGGTCGGCGTCCTCGATGATGAGGGTGTTCACGTTCGGAATGTCGATGCCGGTCTCGATGATGGTCGTGCAGAC
>PPYF01470545.1_pt1 | contig 11831 bp, 8 predicted proteins | sample 1559871 | NCBI WGS metagenome assembly PPYF01 (sample SAMN08240021, study PRJNA423297) | Human gut metagenome, whole genome shotgun sequencing project. | reverse complement strand
GGCACGCCTTTCATCTCCCACTGGGCAAATTTCCAGCCTGGGCTGTTTTCGCTGTCGTCCAGCTTCACACGCACGAATTTAGAGAGCCGCGCGCGCAGCTCCTCGGCCTTTTCCAGCACGCCGGGCTTGTGGGCGGCCACCGGTACGATGACCACCTGGTACGGCGCAATGGCCGGAGGCAGGATGAGCCCCTCGTCGTCGCCATGAGTCATGATGATGGCGCCGATGAGGCGCGTGCTCATACCCCAGCTTGTCTGGAAGGGATACTGCAGCGTATTGTCGCGTCCCGTAAACTGCACGCCGAACGCGCGGGAGAACCCGTCGCCAAAGTAATGGCTGGTGCCGCTCTGCAGCGCCTTGCCGTCGTGCATCATGGCCTCGATGGTATAGGTGGCTTCCGCGCCCGCAAATTTTTCCTTGTCCGTCTTTTTGCCCTTGAGCACGGGAATGTTCAGCTCGTTTTCACAAAAATCAGCGTAGGTCTCCAGCTGCTGCTCGGTCTCCTCGATGGCCTCCTGCGCGGTTTCGTGGATGGTATGGCCCTCCTGCCACCAGAATTCCCGCGTGCGCAGGAAGGGGCGCGTGGTTTTTTCCCAGCGCACCACGCTGCACCACTGGTTGTATTTCATGGGCAGGTCCCGATAGGAGTGTAGCACGTGGGCGAAATGGTCGCAGAACAGCGTCTCGCTGGTGGGGCGCACGCAGAGGCGGTCCTCCAGCGGCTCGGAGCCGCCCATCGTCACCCAGGCCACCTCGGGGGCAAAGCCCTCCACATGGTCTTTTTCCTTTTGCAGCAGGCTTTCGGGGATGAACAGCGGCATGGCTACGTTCTCGTGCCCTGTGGCCTTAAAGCGCGCGTCCAGCAGATGCATGATGTTTTCCCAGATGGCATAGCCGTAAGGCCGCAGAATGACGCAGCCCTTGACGGTGGAATAATCCACCAGCTCTGCTTTCAGGCAGATGTCGGTATACCATTGGGTGAAATCTTCGTTGATGGGGGTGATGGCCTCCACCATTTTTTTGTTCTGGCTCATTGTTTTGACTCCTCTTCTTTTCCGTTCGCGCCACAGGCACACAAAAAATCCCCCTGCTGTGCGCATGGGGGATCGTCGTCAGGCAGATGCTCAGGAATTTTCTTCGATATAGCGGACAACGTCACCGACCGTGCGGAAGTTCTCGATCTGGTCGTCCGGCACTTCCAGGCCGAATTCGTCCTCAATGGACATCACGAGATCGACAACGTCCAGGCTGTCCGCCTCGAAATCTTCCATGATATCGGAGTCCATGGTGACTTTGTCTTCCTCCAAATCAAGCTGGTCGCAGATGATCTCGCGGATGCGCTCAAAAACCATAACTAAATTCCCTCCAAAATATCTCTGCGCGCGGCGCGCAAGAGGCCGCGCAAAGGTCTTATAAACTTTATATCGTGTTTTACAGAGGATGTCAAGCGTATTCGCAAAATATTTTTGCGCGGCATTTCATATGCGCGAAAACAGCAAAAACCGCCGCCCGAAACAGTGCTTTTGTTTTGTTGAACATCTGCAAAAAGGACGGAACATGCCGCGCTTTATGCCGCCCCGCTGAACAGCGGCTGCAGAAAACTCCACAGCACAGGCGCGGCAAAGATGACGCCCGGGCCCAGCGTTGCGCCCAGCACCACAGAGGAGATGCCGTCCAGCAGGCTTTTGATGTACAGCACCGAGGCGTCGCCCCGCAGCCCGTCGTTCAGCGCGCCGATGATGGCCATCGCGCCCACGCAGTAGATGAGGGCGCCGTTCACAAAGCTTTGGGCAAAGCCCGAAAGGTGCAGCCTGCGCTCCACAAGGCCGGACAAGCCGTTCAGCCTGTCGTCGATGCGCAGCGCCTCGCCCGCCAGCGTGCCCAGCACCAGGCTGATGATGAGCAGCAGCTCGCCCGAGGAGGCCAGCGTACCGTCCGCGTTCACCGTGAACATGGAGGAGATTACGCCGTTGAGCCCCAGCACCAGCACCGCAACGCCAAGCGCCTTGTTGATGGAGTCCTGATGGCTGCCCTTTACCCCTTTTTTCAGCAGCAGCCCAACGCAGCCTCCCGCCGCGATGGCCGCGGCGTTTACCAGCGTGCCTGTCATTTTTTCCGTCCCCCCGCATTTCTTTTATCCGGACGGCACTGTGCCCGCTTACAGCGAATGCATGCGCGCCGCCACTGGAATGCCTTCGGATGGTTCCGCATTTGGCCCCATACAGTGCCGCTTTTCCGTTTCAGTTCAGTGCCGTGTCGCCGGAGAACAGCTCCTCGGCCAGACGTCGCAGCCCCGCGTTTCCGGGGCTGCGCAGCGCCGGGTCCGCTCCGACGAGCGCCAGCGCCTCCTTCTGGGCTGCATACAATGCACGGCTGTCGGCCATCAGGTCCGCGATGCGCAGCGTGGGCAGGCCGTGCTGCCGGCTGCCGAAAAAGTCGCCCGGCCCGCGTGTTTCCAGATCGAATTTTGCGATTTCGAAGCCATCGTTCGTATGGCATAAAAACGAGAGCCGCTTTTTTACCGCATCGGTCGCATGGTCGCTGATGAGCACACAGTACGCTTCGCCTTTGCCGCGTCCCACGCGCCCGCGCAGCTGGTGCAGTGCCGAAAGGCCGTACCGCTCGGCGTTTTCGATCACGATGATATTGGCGTTGGGCACGTCCACGCCCACCTCGATGACCGTGGTGGACACCAGCACGTCCAGCGCACCGGCCTTAAAGGCGTCCATCACGGCGGCCTTTTCCGCGGCCTTCAGCCGCCCATGCATCAGTCCCACGCGGTAATGCTCCAAAAGGGGCTGGGCTACATCCGTGTAATAGGTGGTGACGGCCTGCATGTCGTTTTCTCCCTCGTCGATGACGGGGCACACGATGTATGCCTGCCGCCCGGCGGCCAGCTGCCTGCGCACAAAGCCGTACATGTCCGCGCGCTTTTTGCCCGTGATGGCATAGGTCTTGACGGGTGTGCGCCCGGGCGGCAGTTCATCCAGCACCGAGATGTCCAGGTCTCCGAACATCAGAAGCCCCAGCGTACGGGGAATGGGCGTGGCGCTCATCACCAGCAGGTGGGGATGGTCGGCCTTGGCGGCCAGCAGGCTGCGCTGCCGCACGCCGAAGCGGTGCTGCTCGTCCGTCACCGCAAAGCCCAGCCGCGCGAATTCCACGCCCGCGCTCAGCACAGCGTGAGTACCTACCACCAGTTCCACTTCACCCGCGGCAATGGCCCGCAGCGCGGCCTTTTTCGCCGCGCCCTTCACGCTGCCCGTCAGCAGCGCCACACGGATGCCCAGCGGCGCCAGCAGGCGGTCCAGCGTGTCCGCGTGCTGTGCCGCTAAAATCTCGGTGGGGGCCATGAGCACGCTCTGGTAGCCGCTCTGCGCGGCCGCGTAAACGCCCGCCGCCGCCACCAGCGTTTTTCCGCTGCCCACGTCGCCCTGTAAAAGCCGGTTCATGGGCGTCTTTTTCCCCAAATCGGCTAAAATCTCCTGTGCTGCGCGCCGCTGTGCGCCGGTGGGCGCGAAGGGCAGTGCGTTCCAAAAAGGGGACAGGTCCGCCGGGCGCATGGGCGCGCCCGTGTGTGCGGCCTCCCGTCCGCGCAGCAGCAGCAGGCCCAGCTGCAGCGCCAGAAGCTCCTCGAAGATCAGCCGCCGCCGCGCAGCCTGCACGTCCTGCCGGCTCTGGGGGAAGTGAATCTTCTGCAAGGCCTCGGCCTTGCCGCACAGGCGGTATTTTTCGATCAGCGCGGCGGGCAGCGGTTCTTCGATATCCGGTGCGGCGGCAAATGCAGCACGCACACACTTGGCCAGGTACGCGCTGCTCACGCCCTCTGTCTGCGGATACACAGGCACCAGTGGCGAGGCCGCGGCGCTCTCTACCGTCAGCATTACGGGATTCACCATCTCCCGTGCCGTGAATGTGCCGCCCACTTTGCCGAAGAACAGATATTCGCGCCCGACTTCCAGCTTTTGAAGCGCATACGGATTGTTGAAATAGGTCAAAATTAAACCGGCTGTATCATCTCCGGCCGTTGCCTTTGCCATCTGGCGGCCGCCGCGGATGCGCGCGCCGCCGTTTTTGCCGTATACGGTGGCGCGCACCACACACTTCACGTCATAGGGGGCGCCGGCAACAGGGTAGGGGTGGGAGTAGTCCACATAATCCCGGGGGTAAAAGCCCAGAAGGTCGTCCACAGTGCGGATGCCCAGCCTGGTGAGCTGAGCGGCACGTTTTTCCCCAACGCCTTTTAAATAGCGGATATCCAAGCCTGCGCCCTCCTTTTCTGCGGTATGCACGTGGATACCGGGTACGCGGCATTCACGGCAGTGAGCAGTGAATAAAAAAAGCGCCGCCGATTCCGGCGGCGCTTATATTTCTGGTCATATCCTGTTGCTAAGCGCACAGTCCCACGTACTGTCCCGCAACCATTCGGCGGGCACAGCAATCCCATGTACGCGGATGCATCAGCGCGCGGCCGCGCCGGCGGCCGGAAGGTTATTATTCCACGCTTATGATATAGTAATACACCGGCTGGCCGCCGTTCAGGTGTGTGACTTCGATGCCTGCCGGGCATTTCGCCTGTACCAGCTCAGTGGTGCGGGCGGCGTCCTCCTCGCTGACATCGCAGCCGGAGATGACGGTGATGAAATTCGTATCCTTTTTGCACATGCTGCGCGCCAGGCGGTACGTCACCTTGGTGACGTCGGTGCCCGTGGCCACCAGCTTACCGTTCTCCAGCGCCAGGATCTCGCCTTTTTTGATCTTGCGGCCGTCGAAATCGCTGTCGCGGGCAGCAAAGGTGACAAGGCCTGTTGCAACTTTGTCCGCCGCCTGCATCATGTTGGTGGCGTTTTCGTACTCGGAGGCGTCCGGGTCAAAGTTGAGCATAGCTGTGATGCCCTGGGGAATGGTGCGGGTGGAAAGCACGACGATAGTGCGGTCCGCAATGCCCTGGGCCTGCTCGGCGGCCATAATGATGTTTTTGTTGTTGGGCAGCACAAACACCGTCTTGGCGGGCACGCTCTGCACAGCGGCCACGATATCGGCCGTGGAGGGATTCATCGTTTGCCCGCCGGACACCACGGCGTCAGCGCCAAGGTCGGTGAAGATAGCCTTGAGGCCCTCGCCTGCGGCGACGGCCACGAAGCCAAACGCCCGGTCGTTGTCCACAGCGGCGTAGGTGAACTCGTTGCCCGTATCCGCGGCCTCGGCGGCGGCCTGCTTTTTCAGCCCCTCGCCCTGCGCCTGGCGGGACAGAAACTGCTCGTGCATGTTTTCAATTTTGAAATTCGTCAGGTAGCCGTACTGCAGCGCATGGCTGACGATCTTGCCCGGGTCCGCAGTGTGGACGTGGCAGTTGATGACCTCATCGTCCTCGATGACCACGACGCTGTCGCCGTTGCTCTCCAGGAAGGCGCGCAGCTTATTGCTGCTGGCACCGTCGTTTTTGTTCACCAGAAACTGGGTGCAGTAACCGTTTTTGATGTCTTCGACCTTCATCAGGTCGTCGGTGTAAACGCCCTTGCCTGCGCCGCTGGTGGAGAGCTTGGCGCTCTTCTCCGGCGCTTCGTCAGCGGCGATGATATGGTTGTCTTTAAAAACGGAGAGCATGCCCTCGAAGATATACACAAGGCCCTGGCCGCCCGCGTCCACAACGCCGGCCTTTTTCAGCACCGGCAGTTGCTCGGGCGTGTTGTCCAGCGCGCGCTGGGCGGCGGTGCACACCAGCTGCCACAGCTCCACCGCGTCCGCGATGCCGCTGGCCGCGGCTTCCTCGCTGGCCACACGGGCCACCGTCAGCATCGTGCCCTCGGTGGGTTTCATCACGGCCTTGTATGCACCCTCAACGCCTTTTTCCAGCGCCTGCACAAGGTCCTTTGCATCGGCTGTTTTTTTGCCCTGCAGCGCCTTGGAAAAGCCGCGGAACAGCAGGCTGGAAATAACGCCGGAGTTGCCGCGCGCGCCGCGCAGCATGGCGCTGGCCGTTACCTGCGCGGCCTTTTCCACGGTGCAGTCGTCGGGCAGGTTCAGAAGCTCTGTCCGCGCGGCGCCGATGGTCATGCCCATGTTGGTGCCGGTATCGCCGTCCGGCACGGGGAAAACGTTCAGCTCGTCGACCTTGGCGCGGCGGTTGGAAAGGTTGTTCGCGCCGGAGATGATGCTGTTTTTCAAAGTCAAACCAGTAATCATTTCGTTTCTTCACCTCAAACAATGTTTCGGCCGGCGGCCGGGTGCCCGGACGGGCACGCTTCAGACGATGTCGTCCACGTAAACGTCGATGCGCTCCACCTTCAAAGTAGTGGCGTCCTCCACGGCGTACTTCACTTTATGAGTGATGCTGCGCACGATGGCCGCAATGTTCAGCCCGTAGGTCACCTTGATATGCAGCTCGATCACCAGCTTGCCGTCCTCTTCCGTGACGCGTACACCCTTGTCGGGATAATTGGTGCCGAGCACGATGGTTTTGAGACTGTCGGACGTGCCGCCCGTGGCCATGCCGCACACACCGTAGCAGCTCTGGGCGGCGGCGCCCACCAGGCCCGCGAAATAGTCGCTGGTCATGCAGACCTTGCCAAGGGGGTTGTAGAACTTGATCAAAACCGATCACTCCTTTACTGCACGCGCGGGGCCTCCGCGCGATGGAATCCACTATATTATACACCGCAAAGGCCCGATTGTACAGGTTTTGCACGGGTTTATTTCTTTTTCGCATGCGCGTACGGAAATAGATGTAGTTTATTTGTGTCGCATATGGTAGAATAATTGAATATACGAAGGCAGCGGCGGGACGGGCCCGTGCTGCGCGCAGCCGGCGGCGGACGCGGCGTGCGGGAAAGGAAGTTTTTATGAAGCATGCAAAACGCATCGCGGCGCTGTGCCTTGCGGCGGCGCTGTTTTTAACAGGGTGTGCCTCCGGTGCGTCCGGCTCCGCTGCGTTCAGCCCGGAAAACCCCGTCACCGTGACGGTCTGGCACTATTACAACGGCCCGCAGCAGCAGGCGTTTGCGGATCTTGTCAATGAATTCAACGAGACTGTGGGCCGGGAAAAGGGCATCGCGGTACAGCAGTCCAGCCAGGCCACCGTGACGGATCTGGAGACCAGCGTGCTGGCTGCGGCCAACCGGGAGGTGGGCGCGCCGGAGGTGCCCAATATTTTTGCCGCCTACGCCGACACTGCCTATGCGGTGGACCGGCTTGGCCTTGTGGCGGACCTGCGTCCCTACCTGACGGACGAGGAGCTGGCTGAATATGTGCCGGGCTATCTGGAGGAAGGCGCGTTTTCGGGCGAGGGAACGCTGAAGATATTCCCCATCGCAAAATCCGTGGAGCTGCTGATGCTGAATGCGACGGATTGGGAAAAATTCGCCGCTGCCACGGGCGCGGATGACAGCGCCTTTGCCACTGTGGAGGGCATTACCGAGACGGCGCGCCAATATTATGAGTGGACGGACGCTCAAACGCCGGATATTCCGGACGACGGAAAGGCGTTTTTTGGCCGCGACGCGTTTGCCAATTACATGATCATCGGTGCGCGCCAACTGGGCGTGGAGCTTCTGCGTGTGGAGGACGGCGCACCGGTGCTGGATTTCGATAAAGATGTGGTCCGCCGCCTGTGGGACAATTACTATGTGCCGTTCATCAACGGCTGGTTCGGCGCGTCCGGGCGCTTTCGCAGCGACGACATCAAAATGGGCAATATCATCGCCTGCGTCGGATCCTCCTCGGGCGCGGCCTATTTCCCGGATGAATGCATCCTCAGCGATACCGAGAGTTATCCCATCGAGATGCGCGCCTACCCATGCCCTAAATTCGAGGGCGGGGAAGATTTTGCCGTGCAACAGGGCGCGGGCCTTGTTGTGACGAATGCCGCTCCGCAGGAAGTTGAGGCTTCGGTGGAATTTCTCAAGTGGTTCACAGAAGCCGGGCGAAATCTGGAATTTTCGCTGGGTTCCGGCTATGTGCCGGTGAAAAAAGAAGCCAATGAAATGACGTTTGTGGAACAGGCGATGGACGCGGCAGGCGCCAGTTCCAAAATGCGCGCCATCATCACGAACGCTATCGGCATGACGGGCGAGAACCAGATGTACACTACAAAAGCATTCAGGAACGGCACTGCGGCACGTGCCATCCTCAACGATTCCATGGTGGAAAAGGCACGGGCGGACCGCGAGGCGTTCCTTGCGCTGACGGCGGAGGGCATGCCGCACGAAGAGGCGGCCGCGCAGTTTGTAACGGATGAAAATTTCGAGGCGTGGTATGAGGAGACGCGCACGGCGCTGGAGATGTGCATCGCGGGCTGACAGACAGATAATGGCTGGAAAGGCGGGACAGCGGATGAATGGGGAAAAAAGGCGCAGGCATGGGCGGTCGATCCGCCGCCGCCTGCTCGTGCCCATATGCTTGCTGCTGACGGTCCAGGTGGCCGTGCTCATCGGTGGAGTTTATTTTTCAGGCCTGCTGGAACGCATGGACGAAAATGCATACGCGGTGCTGGACCAGCGCGTACAGAGCCGGGCGGGCTATTTGGAAGACGATATGGTGCGCCGCTGGTCCAACCTCAGCCTGACGCAGGAGGTATTGGGCGAGCTGTACGAGGGCCTTGTGCAGGACGGCTCCGTCACGCCTGGAGAGCTGGCGTCGGACCCCGCCCAGTACAACGCGTTTCTGGAACAGGCAGCGCCGGAACTCGTCTCTCTGATGCGTACAAACAGCGTGACGGGGGCTTTTGTCGTACTGAACACGCAGACGTTCCCGCAGGAACTGAGCGAGAGCCTGCAATTGCCCGGGCTTTACCTGCGCGACAGAGACCCCTCCGCCCACACCAGCGCCGGCAACGGCGATCTGCTGCTGGAGCGCGCGCCGCTGGAACTGGTGCGCGGTCTCGGCATCGCCATGGACAGCAACTGGAAGCCGATGTTCGTGCTGGAGGGGGACACCGCGCGGGCCGATGCCTGCCTGATAAGACCCTACAACGCGGCGGTGGAGGACCCGTCCCTTGGCTGGGAAAATGCGGGCTATTGGGCTGCGCCGCACACGCTGAGCGGCGATAACATCCGTCTGATCTCTTATTCGGTTCCGCTCATCGCGCCCGACGGAACGGTGTACGGTGTTTTGGGTGTGGATATCCTCGAGGACTACCTGCTGCGGTTGCTGCCTTACGACGAGCTTTCAGAGGATCACGGCAGCGCTTACATCTTGGGCGTGCGCGGCGCGGCCGCCCCGGAAGCATCCGTCCGGCCGCAGGTGGTGAGCGGTCCTGTCTATCTGGCGGCTTCCGGGTTCAGCACCGTATATCTGGAAAAGGAGAGCGCAGGCCTTTACACGCTGGAGCGGGGCGGCGGCGAGGAGATGTACGTCTGCTCCGCCGTGCTGAACCTGTACAATACGAACACGCCTTTTGCAGATGATCAGTGGGTTCTGCTGGGGGCGGTGCCGGGCCGCACGCTGTTTGCGCTCAAGCACGATACGCTGCTGATTATGCTGGCGCTGCTGGCATCCATCGTTCTCACCAGTCTGGTGACGATCCTGATCACCGTACGTTCGGTTTCGCAGCCCATCGTCAAGCTGGCGGCCGAAGTGCGCGCGACGGACCCGGCGGCTCCCGCCCGCCTGCAAAAAACGGATATCACAGAGCTGGACGCACTGGCGGGCTCCATCGAGACGCTCAGCGACGAAGTGCTGCGCGCGGGCGGCAAGTTCACCCAGATCCTGGAGATGGCCAGCGTGCGCATGGGCGGTTTTGAGGTGGACGGCCGGGACGGCACGCTGTTCCTCACCGACCAGTTTTTCGACGTATTCGGCCGTCCGGAGCTAGCGAGCACCGTGCGCGGCCCACAGTCCTTCGAGAGAGCGATGGATGCCCTGCACGTCTATGTGACGGAACGGGAAAAAACCGACGACGAGCATACGGAATACATTTTCCGCATGCCGGAGCCGGACGGCGTGCGCTGGGTGCGTATGCGCCTGCTGCGCAGCAGTTCCCGCTGGACGGGCCTGGCCGAGGACATCACCAGTGACAGGATGTCGTTGGAACGCATGGAATACGAGCGTGACCACGACGTGCTCACCGAGCTTTATAACCGCCGCGCATTCAAACGTATGGCGCTGGCGTTGCTGGCCCGAGGGCCGCAGGCGGCGTGCGTGGGTGCGCTGGTGATGCTGGATCTGGACAACCTGAAGTATATCAACGATACCTACGGCCACGATATGGGCGACGCCTATATCCGCTGTATGGCCGCGAGCCTTCCCAGCCCCGACGGGGAACGCTGCCTTGTGGCACGCATGTCCGGCGATGAGTTCTTCGTGCTGTTCCACGGTTATGACACACAGGAAGAAGTGCGCGGGCAGATCGCCCTGCTGCGCCAGCGTATGACGCGGGCTTCGCTTACGCTGCCCGACGGCGTGCGCCAGCCGGTGCGGGCTTCCGGCGGCGTGGCTTGGTATCCGGCGGACAGCGACCGGTTCGACGAGCTGGTGCGCTATGCGGATTTCGCCATGTACCAGGTGAAGAACAGCGGCAAGGGCGAATTTGCGGAATTCGACGGCGAGGCATACCGGCGTGACGCCTATCTGGTGCAGAGCCGCGGCGTGCTGCACCGTTTGCTGGAGCAGCGGCTGGTGGATTACCACTTCCAGCCCATCGTAGAGGTGAGCACGGGCCGCATTTTTGCTTACGAAGCGCTGATGCGCCCCCGCACGCCGGAGCTGTCCTCGCCGCTGGCCGTGCTGGAACTGGCGCGGCAGGAGGGCAAACTGCGCGCGGTGGAGACTCTTACCTGGCATACGGCCATGGGCGCATTCGCGGCGCACTGCCGTGCAGGGCACGTCCCGGAGGGCTGCCGCGTATTCATCAACTCCCTTTCCAACCAGGCCATGCTGCCCGAGGATACGGCGCGGTTTCATCGCGAATACCGGGGCTACCTGTCCCGCGTCGTGCTGGAACTGACGGAGGTCACGCGCATAGACGCCGATCTTCAGGCGGTAAAAATGCAGGCATTGATGCGCAGCGGCGGAAAGCTGGCGCTGGACGATTACGGCAGCGGCTATAACGGCGAGGCCATGCTGCTGGCTGTGCAGCCGGATTATGTGAAAATCGATGTTGCCATCGTGCGCGGCGTGGACCAGGACGACGACAAGCGCCAGCTGGTAGAAAATCTGGTGTCCTACGCCCATGTGCGAGGCATAGCGCTGGTAGGAGAGGGTGTGGAAACGCGTGCCGAGCTGGAGGCTCTGGCTGCGTTGGGCGTGGATTATGTGCAGGGCTATTTTCTGGCCCGCCCGGCTCTGCTGCCGCCTCCCGTCACGCCGGAGGGGGCTGAATGCCTGCGTGCGCTGCGCGGGGAAATGGATTGACCGCCGCCGGGCAGAAAAGCGGAAAACAGAACAGAGCGCCCCGGCGCGGCCTGAAAAGGCCGCCGGGGCGCTCTGCTTTCGTTTGGGTCGCGCCGCTCAGAAGTTGGCAGTGAAAAATTCCCTCAGCTCCTGCAGGGTGGCTTCTTCGTCTTCACCGCTTACTTCTATGGTCACGGTCTCGCCGCATTTGGCCGCCAGAGCCATCACGTTCAGAATGCTCTTCGCGTCCGCACTGCGTGTGCCGCATCGGATGACGACGGAACAGGGCGTTTCGGCCAGCCGCTTTGCCATCACACCGGCGGGACGCATGTGCAGGCCCATCGGGTCGGTCAGGGTATATGCAAAACTCACCAATGCAAACCGCTCCTTTCCAGCCGCGCAGAACTGCGCGGAGCCCAAGCAAACGTCTTGATTACTCTTCTACTATACAATAAAAGGAAGCGTATGACAAAGGGGTTTTTGTGTTTTTTTGCGGTGGCGCG
>PPYF01661738.1_pt1 | contig 11832 bp, 10 predicted proteins | sample 1559871 | NCBI WGS metagenome assembly PPYF01 (sample SAMN08240021, study PRJNA423297) | Human gut metagenome, whole genome shotgun sequencing project. | reverse complement strand
CACCTTTTACCAACTCACCACTCACAGGTTTTAATAAACCTAGAATAGTTTTTAACAACGTTGTTTTACCTAAACCATTAACGCCGCGAATAGCGATTTTCTTATTTCTTTCAATTTGAAAGTCTACTGGTCTAGTTAATGGTTCATCATAACCTAATTGTAAGCCAAAAGCTTCTACAATGAAGCGGCTTGGTGTACGACCTTCTTTAAAGCCAAAAGTGGGCTTGATATACTCTTTTGGCTTTTCTAGAATTTCCATCTTTTCTAAGCGCTTTGCTCGAGAATTTGCCATACCACGTGTTGCAACGCGCGCTTTATTGCGCTGAATAAAGTCTTCCATACGCTCAATCTCTTGCTGTTGACGTTCATACGCCTTAGCTGCTTGCGCTTTTTTCACCTCGTAAGCAGCTTGGAACTGATGATAATCACCAGTATAACGCGTAAGCACCGCTTGTTCGATATGGTAAATAACATTGACTACGGAGTTTAAAAACTCCATATCATGAGAAATCAAGATAAAGGCATTTTCATAATTTTGCAAATAGTTTTGCAACCACTGAATATGCTCCACATCAAGATAGTTTGTCGGTTCGTCTAAGAGCAAAATAGTCGGTTTCTCTAGTAATAGTTTTGTGAGCAAAACCTTGGTACGTTGACCACCGCTGAGCTCTGTTACATCTCGATCTAAGCCGATATCCATAAGTCCCAATCCGGCAGCGGTTTTTCAAGAACAGCATGTTGATCCAAATACCCAACAGTTACCTGATTGGACCATTCAATTTTCCCCTCATCAGGTGGCAATTTACCTGTAATGATATTAAGAAACGTAGATTTACCTTCACCATTTGCACCAATGAGGCCTACATGTTCACCTTTTAGCAAACGGAATGATGCATCATCTAAAATTTGTCGCGCTCCAAAACCATGAGTTACATTTGAAACGGTTAAAACACTCATATCTATCTCCACCGGAATAAAAGCCGTCTTGTTGAAGACGGCTTATTTCATACTTACTTAAATATTATATCTATTGTACCTTTTTGACCTCTATATGTCAAAAATTGAACTTACTTACACATCGCATAACGCAAGGCTACAACAGCCATAATCTTAGCACCCTTAATCGCTTGGTCTAACCCATAGTCAGATCCAGCAGCACAAGTAAATTCTGGCGTATGCGCTTCTAAACCTAATCCAATCTGCAAGGTAGGCTGTGCTGTTGGTACTTCGTAAGACACATTACCTACATCAGTGCTACCATCCGCCTCATCATCAGGCAATATACGTGGGCTTTCACCAAATTCAGTCATCACATCTTTAAAGAGATTTAATAACTGTTTATCTTGACGCATATCCTTAAAGAGTGGCTCATAGTGATGCATCTCAACTTGAGCTCCATAGGATGAACCGATTTCTTGGGCTGCCTCTTTAATAGCCGGCAAAATAATACCTTCTAAATCATCCACTGTACTACCACGAACAGTCATACGAATCGTAGCCTTTGGTGTAACCACATTTGGTGCCGTACCTGCCTCTGTAAAGATGGCACCTACAATAGCACCTTTAGGAAAGGTCTTTTTTAAATCTTTTACCCTTTGATATAAGTCTACCGCACAATCTAAGGCATTGATTCCTGAATCTGTTAAGGATGCAATATGACAAGAACGTCCATGGAACGTAACCTCTAGAGGATGTGTCGCCAATGATGTACCTCCCACCTCATTTTCTCCACCTGGATGAATGATAAGTGCTGCCTCATAGCCTTTAAAAAGACCGGCTTCTGCCATATATACCTTACCACCGATAGTTTCCTCTGCAGGGCACCCAAAGAATGTTGTACCCCAATCCTGTGGTGCACTTTGACTAAAAGCAACAGCAGCACCTAAGCTCATCATAGCAATAAGGTTATGACCACAGCCGTGGCCTAGTTCCGGTAACGCATCATATTCACCTAAGAAGGCTATTTTATGCCGTGCAGTACCGTTATAGTCGCCCCGTAACGCTGTTTGTAACTCTGGCCGATTAGTTAGACTTACATGAGATATAAAATTATGTGTTTCTAAGAATTGGTGAATTACCTTTACTGCTTTATGCTCATTCAAGCCCAATTCAGGATTATCGTGTAAATATATGGAAACTGCACGCAATTCCCGTGCCATACTATCTATGATGGCACAGGCGCGAGCCTCTCGTTCTTGTAGTGTCATAACTCCCCTTGTTATTATCTAATATCTTATTACCTATTATTTTATTACCTAATATCACGGTAACTACTATTTTTATCTAATATCTATTTGCCTATTAAGTAAAATCGTTCATCCAAAAGCTCTTAACTATTTCGTATAAGGATGAACGATGATGGTATTAGAAATATATCTAAAGCTAATCGTCGCTCCTAGCGGTAATGTTTGATGTGGCGCCCCATGTCCCGTTGGCACATAGCATACAAAAGGATCTGGTAATTTTGGATTTCTATTTTCCTCCATATAGCGCAATGCTTCATAACCTAAATCGTAATCACGCTCATCTTCATCTCCTTCACAATCTGTAAAGATACCAATGACTAAGCCTTTAATACGGCTCAACAAACCGCTGAGTCGAAATTGTTGTAACATGCGATCCAGCTTATAAGGAGCCTCCCCTACATCTTCAATAAATAGTAAGGTATCTTCCCATGATTCATTCTCTAAAAAATAAGGCGTTCCCGATAACATGGATACCATCGTCATATTACCACCTCGTAAAATACCCTCACCGAGTTCTGTGCCAATCGCACCTCGGGGAGGCTCTGGCAAGGGTTCTATAACTTTTAATTTGCCTTCTAAAGCATTAAATAGCGTATCAATATCTGACTTACGGTCTAATTTAAAATCTACCCCCATAGGTCCATGATAAGTAATGAGGCGGCTATATCGATTAATAGCCATATGAAGTGCTGTACAATCACTATATCCAACAAAAGCCTTCCGATACTTACGAATCGCTTTATAATCTAATAAATCTAAATAGCGCATCGTGCCATAACTTCTATTCTATGTAAATCTTCATCGCTAGCACTAGCAGGTGCCATAATACCTATGGTCATCCCCGGTGCCAAACGTTTTGGTTCAATCCAGTCCATATATCCTCAGAAAATACCTGTTAACTTATAATATATTAATATTCCCATACAACAAAAGACGTACACAAGGTGTACGTCTTAAGTGTATCTTATTTGTATGCTTTTTTAAAGTCAACAAGTCCCAATGTGGTCCAGAAATAATTTTGAATTGTTCCGTTTGTCACATATGGTTGTGTTGTAAAGTACAACGGCATAACAAGAGATTCATCAAAAATCATCTTTTCTGCTTCATGCATCAACGCATCACGAGCCGCCCCATTTGGAGTTGTACGAATACGTGCAATCAACTCATTATACTCATCACTATGATACTGACCATCGTTATCTTCAGCAGAGAATACCTCTAAAAAGTTTTGTGGATCGCTATAATCGGCAACCCAAGAAGCGCGAGCTACTTGGTACTTGCCAGCTTCACGGTCTGCCAAGAATACCTTTGTCTCTTGATTTTGTAAGCGTACATCTGCGCCAAATGCATTTATCCATGCATCTTGAATCGCTTCTGCAATAGCTTTATGTAATTCACTTGTATTATACAAAATCGTAATTTGCGGCAATGGACGATTCTTGCCATAGCCAGCCTTTTTCAGGATTTCCTTGGCTTGCTCTACATCTTCGTATACGAGATAGCTACCAGCTTCACGGAAGTCTTCACGACCATTGCTTTCAAGCATACCATATGGTACGAATGCATAAGCTGGCTCTTTACCGCCTCTAACAATATTATTAACAATATTAGCACGGTTGATAACCATAGAAAAGGCTTTACGCACATCTGGATCTGTGAAAGGTTCTGCTTTCACATTGAATACGTAATAGTAGTTACCAAGCATAGGGCCAATATGTAATAGGCCGGCTTCTTCTAGACGTTTTTGATCCGCTACAGGAGGCTCAACCGTCATATCAGCTTCGCCACCTTCAACTAAGGTAAGGCGTGTACTTTGAGACTCACTAATAGGCCAATTCATTTTCTCTGTCTTCACAGATTCTGCATCCCAATAGTTTGGATTCTTAATGAAATCCATTTCCCCATTATGCTTCCAAGAAAGTAAACGATATGGACCATTAGATACTATTGTTTCCGCATTAGCCGCCCAGTTTTCGTGAGCTTCTACTGCTTTTTTACTCACTGGGTAATAGCTATGAGACGCTAATAATTTCAAGAAATAAGCCGTTGGATTTTCTAAGGTAACTACCAATGTATCCTCATCAATAGCTTTAACCCCAACATCTTCAGCTGCAGCTTTACCCGTATTAAAAGCTTCACCATTTTCCAATACATATAACATATATGCATTATCCGCATGGACTTCAGGGTCTAATACGCGCTTCCAAGCGTATTCAAAGTCATAAGCCGTCAAAGGCTCTCCATTGGACCATTTTAAATTAGGTCGTAAATGGAAGGTATACTCACGACCATCATCGGAGATGTCCCAATTTTTAGCAAGTGCTGCTTCAGGTTCACTTTCATCATTCAAACGAACTAGACCATCGAATAATTGAAGTTGAACCGTAGCCTCCGGAGAGGTAGTAGACTTTGCGGGATCCAATGTGGATGGTTCCTGCTCAATAACATAGCGGATTGTGTGTTCATCGATTGGTTGAACACCACGAGGGTACCCAAATACGAATAAGAGTACGCTCACCCCTAGAGCGAGGACCATGAGTTTTAACAAGTTTCGTTTATCCATCATGGCAATGCTTCCTCTACAAATTCTTTCATGATGCGCCCAACTTGAGCGCCTAACTCTTTACCTCGGTCATTATCGATATCGCTCATTAAAAGGATAAAACAAAAATGACCCCTAAATGTTTCTATTACACCCCCATCATGTTCTACACGATCAAGGGATCCTGTTTTATGGTGAAAGCGTATGCCTTCTCCCCAGTAAAATGGTAAGATATCACGGAATTGTTGGCGACCTAAGATATTCCACATTTCTCGGCCATAAGCATCTCTATCACGACATTCAAAAATGTGTTTATACAAACGAGCTAACGACATAGCTGTAATGTGATTATCACGACCTTCAGCTAGGGCGTTAAAGTCCATCATCATGCGATTAAGCTCCATCTCATCCATACCAAGCTTTTCTGCACGAGCATTGATATTTTCCATGCCGAGCACTGTGATGAGTAGATTTGTTGCGATATTATCACTAAGAACCATCATGAGACGGCATAACTCAAGATATGTAAAACTATGTTTACCAACTAACTCTTGTAGTGCGCCGCCACCTTCAACGCGTGGAGTTCTAGATAAAGGAACTGTATCATTAATGTCCAATTGCTCCGTACGAGCTAAATGAAAGACATATTCCATGATAAGTACCTTAATTAAACTCGCACTAGAATGTACAGTATTTTCACCTCTAGCTGCGATGAGTGTTGGTTCCTCTTCATCATCGAATTGTAGCACCGCATAAGATATATTCCCTGCTGGTGCCAATTCTTTAATGACTGTATCTAGTTGATGTTCCAAGGACTTGCCAACAATTAGTTTTTCCATACTATTCTCCCATTATATGTGCCAGCATGCGATGTGGCGATCTGCCCAATCTCGAAGTGGCGGACGTTCTGTAAAACAACGACCTTCCGCTTCTGGACATCGACCACTAAACAGACACCCTTTTGGTGGGTCTAATGGATTTGGTGGATCCCCTTTAAGCGGTGCCCCAATTGGTGCATGTGGCATAACTGGACCATTTAAGGCCGTCAATGCACGGGTATACGGATGCTGAGGGAATTCATATAAGTCCAATGCAGGACCTTCTTCCATGACGGCACCTAAATACATAACAACCATGCGATGACTAATGTAGCGCACCATATTTAAATCATGAGAAATAAAGAGGTACGAAATACCATGTTGTTCTTGTAACCGTTCTAGTAATGTCATAATTTGCACTTGGATAGATACATCTAACGCAGAAATCGGCTCATCACAGATGATACATTGAGGCTCCATAATAAGAGCCCGTGCAATGCCGATACGTTGACGTTGCCCACCAGATAGTTCATGAGCATAACGCTCACCAAATGACATATTTAAGCCAACTTGGTCAAGCACCTCTTTTACACGAATCACGCGATCTCGAGGTGTATACTTTGGATCCAGTTCTAAAGGCTCCTCTAAAATCGCATTAACCGTAAGCCGCGGATTAAGGGATGCATAAGGATTTTGAAATACCATTTGCATCACCGGGTCTGACAGGGTGAACTCTTTAACGAGATTGTCAGTCTCCCATACGTAACTCATTAAAGTCCCTCCAACTTAGCTAACCAACATGTAAACTGGTGACTTTCACCAACATTTGTAACCATCGGAACCCGACTACCACAGATTCGCATAGCCCATTTACAACGAGGATTAAATGCGCATCCACGAGGTAAATCAAATAGATCAGGTGGTTGACCTTCAACAGCCTTCAATTCGCCGTGCCATTTACCTTGAGGCAATGCAAGCAACAGCCCCAAAGTATATGGATGACGAGGCTCGCTAAAAATACCATCTACTGTAGCAGACTCAACACATTTACCTGCGTACATAACCATAACCCGATCACAAATTTGAGCAATAACACGTAGGTTATGAGAGATAAAGATAATCCCTATGCCAGCCTCTACGGCTAATGTTTGCATAAGGCGCAAAATTTGTGCCTCTGTAGTAATATCAAGAGCTGTTGTGGGCTCATCACAAATTAAAATCTTGGGACGACCGGCCACTGCCATAGCAATACATACGCGTTGGCGCATTCCACCGCTCAACTCATGAGGATATTGAGATAACCGGCGTTCCGGTGTAGACAGCCCCATCTTCTTCAATAAATCGATGGCAATGGCCCTTTCATCGTAATCTTCACCATACGCATTTGTACGACGGATAACCTCATACATTTGCTCTCCAATGGTCATGATAGGATTCAAGGAGGTCATAGGATCTTGGAACACCATGGCAACCGTCGTACCACGAAGTTCATTCCAATCATCTTCAGTAAATCCTAAACAATCATGACCATCAATCATGAATGTATCCGCTTTAATTTTAGTTTTACCATATGGCAATAAGCCCATTAAAGAGTTAACTAAAACGGATTTACCACACCCAGATTCCCCGACTATACCTAAAATCTCACCAGGGTATAAAGAAATATCTTGATTGCGAATAACTCGCAACGGACCTTGGAAGGTATTGATGGTAATAGATACATTACGTACATCAACAATAGCATTATTCATTATCTATCTCCTTCCTTAGGGTCTAATACATTACGTAAACCGTCGCCAAAAAATGCGAAACCAAGCATGGTAATACTAATAGCAACAGCTGGGAAAATCAATTGGAACGGATAAGAGCGCATGCTACTAATACCTTCAGAAGCTAGTACGCCCCAGCTCGCCATAGGTGCATTTACACCTAAGCCGATAAAACTAAGAAATGCTTCTGTAAAAATAGCCTCAGGAATGGCCAATGTTAAAGTAATAATGATCGGTCCTACACAGTTTGGTAAAATATGACGTAATAAAATTCGACGCTTAGGAATACCCATAGCTTCTGCTGCAATGATGTATTCTTCGTTTTTAACTTTCAAAATTTGGCTGCGTACGATACGGGCCATATTAAGCCAATACGCAATCCCCAACGCTACAAAAATAGAGATTAGCCCAGGTCCAAGTACAACCATCAATAAGATTACGTATAGTAAAAGTGGAATACCATACAAAACATCTACGATCCCCATCATGATACGGTCTACCTTGCCACCTATATAACCCGCAATGCCGCCATAGGCAACGCCAATCACAAGATTAATAAAAGCTGCTACAAAACCAATGGTTAAGGAAATACGAGCGCCGTACATAACACGTGTATAGATATCACGGCCCAATGTATCCGTACCAAACCAATGGCTAAAGCTTGGACTTTGGTTCGCATCAATTAAGGATTGGTCCGCATAGGTATAAGGTGAAATAAGTGGGCCTAGAATAGCAAGCACCATCATCACAATAATGATGGTTGCACCAACTACAGCTAAACGATTTACCTTAAATCGTTCCCATTTACTAGGACGTTTTATAAAGCTAGTAATCTCTTCTTGAGGGGCTCGTTCAATAGGTAAAAAGTCTTCCTTATTCATCTGTCCCCTCCTCCGTTGTAACTCGTGGATCGATTAATGGATAAATCATGTCCACCAAAATATTAAGAAATACTACAAGCGCACTATAGAAAATCGTAATACCAAGAATAACCGTATAGTCTCGGTTATAAATAGATGTTACAAAATACTGACCTAGACCAGGAATCGCAAAAATTGTTTCTACGATAAAGCTGCCTGTTAACAAACTAGCTGCCAATGGACCTAAGTACGTAATAACTGGCAAAATTGCATTGCCAAGGGCATGACGTGTCAAAATGGTCCAAGAACCTAGACCTTTTGCGCGAGCTGTACGAATGTATTCTTGTTGATACACGTCAAGTAAACCACTGCGCGTTAAACGAGCAATAAATGCCATCGGTTGCGCTGCTAATGTCAACACAGGTAACACCATGTAAGAGGGGCCACGCCATAAGGCTACCGGGAACCATCCCAATTCAAAGCCTACTATGTACACAAGAACAGCACCGATAATAAATGTTGGTACCGAAATCCCTATTGTAGATAATACAGTTACCGCATAATCTACAATGCTATTAGGTCTCATGGCACTAATCGCACCAGCTGTAATACCACCAACTATAGCTACCATTAAAGATAATAAACCAAGCTGTGCGGAAATTGGGAATGCATCACCAATTATATCGTTTACACTACGGCCTTCATATTTAAATGATGGGCCCAAGTCACCTGTAATGACGCCACCTAAATAATCTCCATACTGTTTCCATACAGGATCATCGAGATGATATTTAGCCTCGATACTTGCTTTCACCTGAGGCGGTAATTTCTTTTCTGTTGTAAAAGGCCCACCAGGTATCGCATACATTAATGCAAATGTTACGGTAATGATGACCCATAAGATTATGATTGCGCCACCTAGGCGTCGAAATACATACCTCGTCATTGTCACTTTCCTCCATAAAAAGTCTATTCGTTTTATTATACTACATTATGAAGTTAATTTCATGATTAACATCATTACATTTACAGAAAGGCTCACATAACGTACAATAAAATATATGATTATTTGGAGGTGTCTATGATAGCAGTACCTAGAGTTTTAACAATTCAAGACATGAGCTCTATCGGACGCTGTGCCCTTACCGTTATGATTCCTATCATCAGTGCCATGCGCTGTCAGGCGGTTCCTTTGGCGACAGCGGTACTAAGCAATCACTTAGAGTATCCACACTATGAATTCGTTGATTTATCTGCTCATATGAGAGATTTTATGGACTGCTGGGATAAAAACGAAATTGACTTTCACGCTATCGTAAGTGGATTCTTGGCATCACCAGAACAAATTCACCTCGTTGAAGAAGCAATCGATCGATTTGCCTCTAATGGTCAGATGGTTATCGTCGATCCCGCAATGGCCGATGATGGTCGCCTCTATTCCATTTATACTCCTGATATGGTTGTAGCTATGCGCCAACTTGTATCTAAGGCCCACATCGTAAAGCCAAACTATACTGAGGCATGCTTCTTATTAGATATTCCATTCTCAACAAATCCTATTAGCGAAGATGAATTACGTGAGCGATGTAAACAATTACATCACATGGGCCCTGAAATGGTTATCATGACCAGCGTCCCATCGAAAACACATGCTGTTATTGCGGTCTATGATGGACCTACAGACTTTTTAAAAACATACTCTATACCTCTGGTTCCTGTAAAAGCTACAGGGACAGGAGATATTTTTACTGCTGTATTATCTGGTGCTGTAATGAGGGGATATTCTCCTTATGATGCGGCAGAACTGGCAATGAATTTTACTACCAAAGCGATTCAAGCAACGTTAGATACAGTACAATCACTAAAACAGGGAGTCGCATTTGAGTTAGTTTTGCCAGAATTAACTCAACTATAAGCTATAAATAAAGGGGAACTTATGGATTTACTTTATGTTGTATTACGAACACTGCTCATATGTACCATCGGTTTACTCATTGCATTCCAAGGACGTCGCATGGGTTTATCGATTTTTAACTTAACGGGACGGTTAAATCGACTACAATTTATCATATGCTTCATCGCTTTAATGATTTTATTTCATATTGTCCACTACATCGATAACATATTCTTGGACTTTGTTGTATCACTACCAGCATATTGGTTGACTAGGGTCATTATTTGGCTCTTATTGGCAACCCTCTTTCCTTTATCTTGTGTCTTATTTGGCCGTCGTATTCACGACATCGGCTTCAATGCATGGGCAGGAATCCTCTGGTCGGTAATCATGATTTTCATCAATACCTACTCTGCCGTATCTCCATTCAATTACATGCTAGAGCTTTTTATATGGCTCATCGGCTTCCTATTCTGGGTATTGCCAGGACAACCTGAGCCTAATCAATATGGCAACCCTCCATTTATGACTGTAAATCGGACAGTTTATGAACCAATACAGACTCCTATATCTAACAAAAAACAAGAAGGTCGAAAAACAGTTCGTAAGCGACGCAAAAAGCGATAATTAAAAATTAACACCCTACAATAAAAAACGTATCTCTATAAGTAATATATACCTTCTTTACTGGACAACCAGTAAAGAGAGTACATATCAAAGAGATACGTTTTTATTATGTCTTCTGTTTTTACAATATTAGTTCATTAACAACATCAACTCAATCAAAGTACAACCTATATATGCAATAATAAACTTAACCTTTTGTTTACGCGCTCTATCATCATCTGCAATTTTAAGTCGATTTGCAAGGAATCGTTTATCTCGAATTTGCAACAAAAGGTGTTTAATTCGCTCTTGGCTTTCATTAGCAGTATACTCATCACAATCAGCTGTCAATGTAGCTTGTTGCATGAAGATGCGTCGGTGTAGTTTACGCATTTGAATTTTAATATTGTTATGTACAAATGCACTTTGCCACTGTTTGCGAGAATCAAAATACATGTACAAATACCGAGGAATATTCATAACCAAGAAGGAAATGATAAAAATCCCTAAGGAAATTAAAAAGTATGTAGAGAATGAAAATTCCAATGTTTCTGTTGGTAAGTAGTGATGCAAGATAATAAAAGTAATCCATACACCTATTGGCAATAAAAGAACCGCTGCAATATCGATAGAACGAAGCCAGCTAGTACGAGTTGGCACATCAGGTACTGTAAAAGTATCTACAGGATCATGGAATGCATAGTAATCCAACTGTAACACAGATTGACTGGTACGCGGGTTACCCAAGAGAACGGGTCCATTACTACCAATATGGCGCTCAGGCATGGGTATAAATTTCTTCACTTGTGTATTAGGTAATAAGTCAAACTGAATTATACCCTTCTTCTCAAAGCGTACAGTAGATCCTTTTTCACCTAATGCAATAGGGTTAAAGAAAATACCGAAGAGACTTAGACACCAGTTACCCAACAAGTGTAAAATAGAGTTCAAAATAAACCCACCTGTATCTATATTATTTGTATCTAAACGAATGGCAAAGGATGATGAATAATCATCGAACCATAAATCCTCTAAGGTGAATTCCACATTAATCACATTCCCCCATTTTGTAATAATGGATAGGAATATTTGATTGT
>PPYF01470331.1_pt1 | contig 11836 bp, 9 predicted proteins | sample 1559871 | NCBI WGS metagenome assembly PPYF01 (sample SAMN08240021, study PRJNA423297) | Human gut metagenome, whole genome shotgun sequencing project. | reverse complement strand
TTTCTCCTACTCTCCGGCCCGGCGGTGGCTGCGCTGCGGGACGCTGGCGCTGTTCGTCGCGGCGCTGGTCGCCGGCGTGGGTTCGCTGGTCGCTCTGCTTGCGCCGTACAGCGCCTACGGACGTATCGCCTCCAACTTCTTCCGTCTGGTTTATCTCTGGGGCAACAATGCGCTGGCCGCGGTCGCCGAGCGTGTGGGAAGCTATGCGTTCTATGAAACGGAGGTCCGGGTGGCGGGCCTGCCGACGCTGCTGATCGCCGCTGCGACGTGCGCCGTGCTCGTCGTGCTGGCGTGGCGCAACGGCCGGACCTACTGCAATACGGTCTGCCCGGTGGGGACGGTGTTGGGGTTCCTTTCGAAATATGCGCTGTTCCGGCCCGTGATCGACCCGGAGAAATGCCGGGACTGCGGCTTGTGCGCCCGGGGGTGCAAGGCCGCCTGTATCGACTACCGGAACCGCCGGATCGACTATTCGCGCTGCGTGGCCTGCATGGACTGCCTCGACGTTTGCAGGCACGGGGCGGTCGGCTACCGGTTTCGCACGAAGACCGCCGCATCCGTTCCGGGAGCGGCGGCCGGAAAACGGACGGAATCGGCGGCTCCTGCCGATACGGGCCGCCGGAATTTCCTGACCGGAACGGGGCTGTTGCTCGGCGCGGCGGTCGCCCGGGCGCAGGAAAAGAAAGTGGACGGCGGTCTGGCCGTCATTCTGGACAAGCGGGCGCCGCACCGCATCACGCCCCTCGTGCCGCCGGGCGCCCGGTCCCTGCGCCATTTGGCGACGCACTGCACGGGCTGCCAGCTCTGCGTCTCGGTCTGTCCTAATCACGTTCTGCGGCCCTCCGCCCGGCCCGAGACGCTCATGCAGCCCGAATCCTCCTACGAACGCGGCTATTGCCGCCCCGAGTGCACGAAGTGTTCGGAGGTCTGCCCTGCCGGTGCCATCCTGAGGCTCACGGCGGACGAGAAGTCCGCGGTTCAGATCGGCCATGCCGTCTGGGTGCGGGAGAACTGCGTGCCGCTCACCGACGGCGTGGAGTGCGGCAACTGCGCCCGCCATTGTCCCGCGGGGGCCATCACGATGGTCGCCTCCGATCCGGCGTCGCCCGGTTCGCCGAAGATTCCCGTCGTGAACGAAGAGCGCTGCATCGGCTGCGGCGCCTGCGAGAACCTCTGTCCGGCGCGGCCGTTCAGCGCCATCTATGTCGAAGGACACGAACAGCACAGAATCATTTGATCCGAAAACGTATGGATACGAAGAACAGACACGCGATCGGCCGCCGGGAGTTTCTCAAACGGCTCGGTGCCGGGGCCGCCGTATCGACGGCGGCATTGGCCGGGTGCGCCCCGGAGCGCGGTCCCGCAGCGGACGGTACCTCCGCTTCCGGAGAGATTCCGACCGATGCGATGACTTTCCGCATCAATCCCCGGACGGGCGAGAAGGTTTCGCTGCTCGGATACGGCTGCATGCGCTGGCCGACCGTGGGCGGTGACGGACCCGATGCCGACGAGATCGACCAGGAGACGGTGAACCGGCTGGTGGATTTCGCCATTGCGCACGGGGTGAACTATTTCGACACCTCCCCGGCCTACTGCAAGGGGCAGTCCGAGCGCGTCACGGGCATCGCTCTCAAGCGCCACCCCCGCGAGAAGTATTTCATCGCCACGAAACTCTCGAACTTCGCCCCTTCGACCTGGAGCCGCGAGGCGTCGCTGGCCATGTATCGCAATTCGTTCCGCGAATTGCAGGTGGATTACATCGACTACATGCTGCTGCACGGCGTGGGCATGGGCGGCGGCATGGAGGAGTTCGAGGCCCGCTACATCCGGAACGGGATGCTCGATTTTCTCCTCGCCGAACGCGAGGCGGGCCGCATACGCAACCTCGGCTTCTCGTACCACGGCGATATACGCGTCTTCGACCGTCTGCTTGCCGGACACGACCGCTATCGGTGGGATTTCGTGCAGATCCAGATGAACTACCTCGACTGGCGGCATGCCCGGGAGATCAACCCGCGGAACACCGACGCCGAGTACCTCTACGGCGAGTTGGCCGGGCGCGGCATTCCGGCCGTCATCATGGAACCGCTGCTGGGCGGCCGTCTGTCGAAGGTCCACGATCACATCGTCGCCCGCCTCAAGCAGCGCGAACCCGGCCGGAGCGTGGCGTCGTGGGCCTTCCGCTTCGCGGGGTCGTATCCCGGGGTGCTGACCGTGCTGAGCGGCATGACCTACATGGAGCATCTGCAGGACAACCTGCGTTCGTACTGTCCGCTGCAACCGCTGACCGACGAGGAGCGGGAGTTCCTCTTCGCCACGGCCGACCTGATGATGCAGTACCCCACCATTCCGTGCAACGACTGCAAATACTGCATGCCGTGCCCTTACGGACTGGACATTCCGGGTATCCTGCTCCATTACAACAAATGCGTCAATGAGGGGAACGTGCCGGAGGACTGCCAGGCGGAGAACTATCGCAAGGCCCGGCGGGCGTTCCTCGTGGGTTACGACCGTTCGGTTCCGCGGCTGCGGCAGGCCGACCGCTGCATCGGCTGCAATCAGTGCGTTCCGCACTGTCCGCAGAACATCCGGATTCCGCAGGAGATGCAGCGTATCGACCGCTTCGTGGAACACCTCAAACAGGGAACGCTATGACGATGCGCCGTCTGACCGAAATTCTGCACGGGGGCGGCTGGTCGCTGGTCGTGGATAACGGAGCGATCCGCACCTTCTCCGGCCGGGGCGTCTCCGACCTGTACGGGCTGCTGACGCGCGAACCCGAAACGCTCCGGGGGGCCTCCGTGGCGGACAAGGTGGTGGGCAAGGGCGCCGCGGCCCTGATGGTTCTGGGCGGCGTGAAGGAGGTGTATGCCGACGTGGCGAGCGCTCCGGCCCTCGGACTTTTCGCCGCGGCGGGCATCCGGGTCGTTTGCCGGGAGGAGGTTCCTCACATCGTCAATCGCACGCGGACGGGCATCTGTCCCGTGGAGCGTCTCTGCGCCGACTGCCGCACGGCCGGGGAGTGCCTGCCCCGTATCGGGGCATTTCTGGAGAATCTGCCGTAAGGAAGGAAAAACGTGAAATAACATGCTATGGAAACTACCGTGAAACTTTATTCGCTGGAGTACAGGGAGGTGAAAACCTATTCGTTGGCGGCGCTGTTCGTCGCGGGCAACATCGTTCTGCCGCAGTTGTGCCACACCGTGCACATGGGCGGACCGACGTGGCTGCCGATCTACCTCTTCACGCTCGTCGGGGCCTACAAGTACGGCCGCTGCGTCGGATTGCTGACGGCTGTCGCCTCGCCGCTGCTCAACTCGGCGCTCTTCGGTATGCCGGCCGCCGCCGCGCTGCCCGCCATCCTGCTCAAATCGACGCTGCTGGCCCTGATCGCCGGATTCGCCGCCGCCCGCTTCCGCAGGGCTTCGTTGCCGCTGTTCGCCGCCGTGGTGCTGGCTTATCAGACGGTCGGCACGCTGGGCGAATGGGCCCTGTCGGGCTGCCTCTACGCCGCGGCGCAGGATTTCCGCATCGGAATTCCCGGGATGCTGCTTCAGGTATTCGGCGGCTGGGCGGCAGTCAATTACCTGATCCGAAGATAGACACCTGATTTTGCATAAAACGACCGAATCATGCGAGCATACGCTTATGTCGGACCCGGGAGGTTCGAACTGCTGGACAAGCCCCGTCCCGAGCTGCGGGATTCGCGCGACGCCATCGTGCGCGTCACGCTCGGAAGTATCTGCACGAGCGATCTGCACATCAAACACGGCAGCGTGCCGCGTGCCGTGCCGGGTGTGACCGTAGGTCACGAAATGGTCGGCGTCGTGGAGCGGGTGGGCGACCGTGTCGCATCCGTCCGGCCCGGCGACCGGGTGGCGGTCAATGTCGAGACGTTCTGCGGCGAGTGCTTTTTCTGCCGGCACGGCTACGTGAACAACTGCACCGATCCCGACGGCGGTTGGGCGCTGGGCTGCCGGATCGACGGCGGGCAGGCGGAATATGTCCGCGTACCCCATGCAGATCAGGGACTGACCCCCATTCCCGATACGGTGAGCGACGAGCAGGCGTTGTTCGTCGGCGACATTCTGGCCACGGGGTTCTGGGCCGCCCGGATTTCGGAGATCGGGCCGGAGGATACGGTGCTCGTCATCGGCGCCGGACCGACGGGCGTCTGCACGTTGCTCTGCGCTATGTTGAAACGGCCCCGGCGCATCATCGTCTGCGAGAAGTCGTCCGAACGGATGCGGTTCGTGCGGGAGCACTATCCCGACGTGCTCGTGACCGGACCCGAGACATGCCGGGATTTCGTGCTCCGGCACAGCGATCACGGCGGGGCCGATGTCGTGCTGGAGGTGGCCGGTACGTCGGACACGTTCCGTCTGGCCTGGGAGTGCGCCCGTCCCAATGCCGTCGTGACGGTCGTCGCGCTTTACGACGAACCGCAGGTGCTGCCCCTGCCGGATATGTACGGCAAGAACCTGACGTTCAAAACCGGCGGCGTGGACGGCTGCGACTGCGCCGAGATTCTGCGCCTGATCGCGGCGGGAAAGATCGACACGACGCCGCTCATCACGCACCGCTTTCCGCTGAGCCGGATCGGAGAGGCGTACCGCCTGTTCGAGACCCGGTCGGACGGTGTGGTGAAAGTGGCGGTCGAGTGCGGGAAATAGCCGGATCCGCCGGAGCGGACCGGAAAACGGAGAAACATACTGGAATTATGATGACACTGGATGATTTTTTGAAACTCGCCCGGGCGGGCCGGCCGCTCGCTTCGGCGGAAACGCTTGAGTTCATGGATCGCATGAGCGACGAGGCTCGTCGCATCACCTGCCGGCTGAACGCCTCCTACCATACGCCCGCCGAGGTGCGCGAACTGCTGGAACAGCTTTTCGGAAAGCCCGTGGATGCGTCGGTCCGGCTCTTTCCTCCGTTCTATACCGATTTCGGCAAGAACATTTCGGTCGGCCGGAACGTCTTCATAAATGCCTGCTGCCACTTCCAGGATCACGGCGGTGTGACGCTGGGCGACGGCTGCATGATCGGCCACAACGTGGTTTTCGCCACGCTCAACCACGAACTCGATCCCGCGAGGCGCGCCGAAATGACGCCCGCCCCTATCGTGCTGGGGCACAACGTGTGGGTGGGATCCAATGCGACGATTCTTCAGGGCGTCACGATCGGCGACGGCGCCGTCGTGGCGGCCGGGGCGGTCGTAACGCGGGACGTGCCGGCCGCTACGGTCGTGGGCGGAGTTCCCGCCCGGCCGATCCGCCGCATCGGATGATCCGGTTTTAGAAGCGTGCGGACGGTTCAGTGCGACACCGATTTCGAGAAGAGATTGATGATGACCACGCCTGCAATGATGCATGCGATGCTGATTACGGCGGGCAGGTCGAGGTGTTGCCGGAAGGCGAAGTGACCGATGAGCGATATCAGCACGATGCCGATGCCCGACCAGAGGGCGTAGGCGATGCCTACGGGCATGGTTTTCAGCACGAGGCTCAGGAAATAAAAGGCCACGGCATAGCCGAGGACGGTGACCGCCGAGGGCCAGAATCTCGTGAACTGGCGGCTCTCCTTCAGATACGACGTGGCAAAAGTTTCCGCGCAGATCGCCAGCAGCAGGAACAGGTATTGTTTCATCGTGTATCGTTGTTTTGTCCGCTCCGCTTGGCTCGGCCGATGGCTCCGCCGGGGGCGTATGCGCTTATTCCGTGATCTCGATCAGGTTCTCCTCGGGGCCCTCCACGCAACTCTCGTAGCAGCCGTCGCCCGTGATGCGCGGGCCGCTGACGATGCGGTACCCGTTCTCCCGCAGCTCCCCGGTGAGCCGATCTACGGCCTCGCGGCTCCCGATGCCAAATGCGAGGTGGATGTAGCCGCTGCGCAGCGGCTCCTTGCGGGGATCCGTCATGTCGGGCCGGTGCATGATTTCGAGCCGTGCGCCGTCGCCGAAACGCAGGAAACAGCTTCTCAGTCCCGTCCGCGGGTTGTGGTACGGCTCGCCGCATACGGCGCCGAAGAAGCGGACGAAGAATTGCCGGGTCGCCTCCAGGTCCCGGACGTACATGGCCGTGTGGTCGATTCGTATCATTCTTCCGTGTCGTCTTCCGGCCGGATTCGCTTTTCTCGGGTCGCTCCGCGTCGGCCGGATGCGGGGAACGACCTTTCTCGGTTTCTTTCGGAACTGTCGTATAAAGATAACGTTTGTTTCCGTTCGGTGCAACAGCCCGAGGATATCTTCCTGCTCCGGAAGTGTTTGACGGGTTTCCTGTCCGCATGGTCGTGCCGCTCCGCCATGCGCCGCGAAAGAAGGTCCGCCGTGCGGTCCGTTCCTGTGCGGCTATTCGGTCAGGTAAAGTCCGACATGCGAAATCCGGGCCGGGGCGCGGGTTCCGTCGATCGTGACGCGCAGTTTCCGCGCCGTGCGGGCCTCGGGCAGGCGGACGATCCGTTTGTAGCCGATCGTCGTACCCTCGGCTGCCGTCTCCCACGTCCGGCCGTCGTCCGAGATCTCGATGCGGAACCGCTCCACGCGCTGCCCTTTGGCGATCTCCTCCTGCAACATCACGGCGTCGAACGGCCCGTCCTTCACGTCGAATTCCCGCGCTTCGTCCGCCCGGGCGGTCCAGAGTGTGTCCCCGCCCGCCGCAAGGTTCCGTGCGAAGCTCCGGCGCAGCCATTCGCCGAACTCGTGCAGCCGTCGCGCGTCGTTCTCGTGAATCCGTCCGCGGCGGTCGGGCGGCACATTGAGCAGCAGCACGGAGTTCGATCCCACCGAGGCGAAATAGATCTCCTTCAGCGCCTCGAGCGACCGCACCTTCTCATCCTCCGAGGCGTGGTAGAACCAGCCTGGGCGGATCGACACGTCCACCTCCGAGGGATACCAAAACAGCTCCTTCGCTTCGTCGAGGATCGCACGGCTGCCCAGATCGGGCGAGGTCTCGGTGAGGGCTTCGACGGCGGGCGTCGGGTCCTTCAGCCCGACACTCGCAGGGGCCAGGGCCGTGGCGCTCCACTCCTCGGCGCGTCCCCTGCCCGCTTCGTTGCCCACCCAGCGGATGTCGTCGCCCATGATGGCCGTGACGGCTCCGGGTTGCAGCTCCTTCACGGTGCGTATGTAACGGGCCCAGTCGTAAACCTGATGCTTGCCGTCGGCCTCCGAGCCGTTGGCGCCGTCGAACCATACCTCGGCGATCTCGCCGTAGCCGGTCAGCAGTTCGGTGATCTGCCGCACGAAAAAATCGTCGTAGGCCTTCCCCGTGCCGTAGCAGGCGGCGTTGCGGTCCCACGGCGAGACGTAGAGACCCATTTTCACACCGTACTTGTCGCATGAGCGGCGGAGCATCGCCACCACGTCGCCGCGGCCCTCCATCCAGCGGGAGTTCTTCACCGAGTGCTCCGTGGTTTGGGTGGGCCAGAGGCAGAATCCGTCGTGGTGCTTGGCCGTGAGCATCACCATTCCGAAGCCGGCGTCCCGGAGCGTTTCGACCCATTGGTCAGTGTCGATTTCCGTCGGGGCGAACACGTCGGGCGACTCCTTGCCGTCACCCCACTCCTTGTCGGTGAACGTATTGACCGTGAAGTGGATGAATGCCGTCAGCTCCCATTGTTGCCAGGCCAGTTGTTCGGGGGTCGGCACGAGCCGCGCGGCCATGGAGAGCTTCTCTTCCTGCGTGGCGTCGCCGAATGCGACGTGTTTTTCGTAGTAGGTCTCCTCCCGCTGTGCGGCTCCGGAGCCGCAGCACGCTCCGCCTGCGGCAGCTACGCCTGTCAGCAGCAACGGCAATAATAATCGTTTCATTGTCAGGTATTCGATTCGGTTATTTCATACTTTGCATCAGAACGGAATGATGACGAATCCCCAGTTGTACGTGCTGTCCGCGGGGATTCTGTGCTGCGGTTCGGGCATGGCTCCCCAACTGTCGTATCCGCCCACTCCCTGCTGCTTCATGTCGATGCAGACCTCCACGAAGTCGCGGGGCGTGATGTCGTCGATATGCGTCTGCCGGGGTTTGACGTTGCGGGCGGCCGCTTCGTCGTGCTCCTTGTCCGCAGGGGTCAGGTTGCGCCATTGGTACGGTCTTCGGACAGCCTCCTCTCCGTCGAAATCCTCCACGGCGTTTCTCAGGGCGTTGAATCCGAAGAGACTGTCGGCCACGATCTCCAGGCCGTGCCGTTTGCCGAACCGCACGCGGCGCGTGTCGGTTCGGTGTCCGTTCTCCTGCGGCCGGACGTAGGGGAAGTACATTTCGTCGGCCGATGTGCTGTACAGTCCCACGAACGCCCCGGCGTTTCTGTCCGCGTAGTTTTCGCCGGGGCCGCGGCCGTAGTACTCGACCTGCCTCATCGCTAGGGGCATCCGGAAGCGGACTCCGATGCGCGGCACGTCGAGCTTCGCCGCCTCGCTGCGGGCCTTCTCGCTGCCCGGGGAGAACGTCGCGGTCCGGGCGGCTTCGGAGAGCTCCGTGGCCACGGCCTCCGCGTCGGTGGACGTGAAGGTCATGCGGGTTTCGACGACACCCGACGGATGGACCGTATAGCGCATGATGCAGAGGTTTCCCGCGGCGAGCAGGTAGGCGGCCTCGATGCGTACGGCGTCTCCGGTTTTCACGGCCGCGGCCTCCACGACGTCGAACTCGCGGCTCGACGTCTTCCACACCTGCAGCCGCTCGGGCATGGCGTTTCCGTAGTCGTTGTCCGTCGGGGCGCGCCAGAAGTTGGGCCTCGGACCGAATCCGTCGGCGAAGTACTCGACGCCGTTCACGGCATAGGACGTCACCGAACCGCTCCGGCGGTCGAATACGAAGCGCACGCGCGGCGACGAGACGGCGATCCGCTCCCCGTCGTCGTTCACTCCGAGTGCGGGGCCTTTCCGCGGCACGTCGGCCTTCTTCGGGGTCCCTCCCAGCGGGATCTGTCCCGCGGCGATCTCATAACCTGCTGGAACGGCCTTCGAGGCTTCGCGCGTGGTGACGGAGAAATCGGCGAAATACTCCCCTTCGTCGCGCATCTCTTCGGGACCGAATGTGGTGAAGGCGGCCGATTCCTGCGGTGCGAGGCGCACGTCGAGCTCCTTTTCGCGCACGGTCTTTCCGTCGCGCACGAGGCGGCAGATGAAACGATACTTCTCCGACGGTGTGAAGTAGAATCGGTTGGTGATGCGCACGCGGCCCGCTCCTTCGGGTTCGAACCCGAAGTCCTGCTGCACGTACTTCACCTCCGCGAGCGCCGGATGCGGCGTGCGGTCGGGCAGTACGAGGCCGTTGCAGCAGAAGTTCCCGTCGCTGGGGGTGTATTCCCCGCCGAAATCCCCTCCGTAGGCCCAGAAAGGGCGTCCCTGGGCGTCGTGCTCCAGCAGGCCCTGGTCCACCCAGTCCCAGAGGAATCCGCCCTGCAGGTTGGGATAGCGGTAGATCGCGTCCCACTGTCCGACGAAGTTTCCGGTCGAGTTGCCCATCGCATGAGCGTACTCCGACGGCATCACGGGCCGGTCGCTGCCCTTGCGTCCGATCTCTTCCAGCCATCCCGCGCCGGGATACTGCGGAACGTACATGTCCGTATTCCACTCCCACTGCGCCCGTTCGTAATTGACAGGCCGGTTCATCCAGGCGCTGTCGGCGGCCTTCGTCCAAAGGTAGGTTTGGTAGAAGTTGTATCCGTTTCCGGCCTCGTTTCCCAGCGACCAGAATGTGACCGATGCGTGGTTCTTGTTCCGTTCGAACATGTTGCGCGTGCGCTCCATGTGGGGTTTCAGCCAGGCGGGGTCGTTGCCCAGCGTGCCGCCCTTGCGCAGGTCGTAGTACATGCCGTGCGACTCGATGTTGGCTTCGTCGTAGATGTAGAGCCCGTATTCGTCGCACAGCTCGTAGAATTTCCGGTCCTGGGGGTAGTGGCAGAGCCTCACGGCGTTGAAGTTGTGTCGTTTCATCAGCTCGAAGTCGCGGCGCATCACCTCCTCCGTGACGTAGTGTCCCGTCACGGGATGGTGTTCGTGGATGTTCACGCCCTTGAACTTCACGGGCTGCCCGTTCACCAGCAGTACGCGGTAGGGCTCGCCGTTTTCGGCCCGTTCGTCCAGCCGGGCGAACTCGAAACGGCGGAACCCTACGCGGTAGGGCACCGTTTCGGTCTCCCCGCCGGGGTCGCGGAGGGTCATCAGCAGGGTGTAGAGATCGGGGCGCTCCGCGCTCCAGGCCTTGACGCCGGGGATGCCGGCCTCGAACCGGAGGGTGCGGCATCCGCCGGCTGCGATCATTGCGTCGCGCTGCCCTGCCGCGACCTGCCGGCCCGCGTCGTCGAGCAGCTCGTAGCTCAGCGTCGCTTCGGCATCGCCTTCGGTTCGGTTGGTCAGATCGGCCTCCAGGGCGAATATTCCGTCCCGGCATGCCTCGTCGAGCGTCGATTTGATGCGGAAGTCCCGCACGGCGACGCGCGGCTGCGACCAGAGGAACACGTCGCGCTCGATGCCGCTCATGCGCCAGAAGTCCTGACATTCGAGCCAGGAGCCGGTGCTCCAGCGGTAGATCTTTATGGTCAGCGTGTTCCGTCCGGGCCGGAGGTATTCGTCGATGAGGAACTCCGCGGGGTTCTTCGAATCCTCGTTGTAGCCCGCCTCGTGTCCGTTCACATAGACATATACGCCTGACTTGGCTCCTGCGAGGTGCAGGAAAACGTTGCGGCCGTTCCATTCGTCCGGAATTTCGAATTCCCGGCGGTATATCCCTGCGGGATTCACCTCGGGGAGCCGGGGCGGCTGGGGACGGTAGGTCGCGAACTCGTACTGATGGTTGGTGTATATGGCCGTCCCGAACCCCTGGCGCTCCCAGTTCCCGGGCACTTCGATGTCATCCCACCCCGAAGTGTCGGTCGCGGGGTCCGTGGCGTCGGCGGGCAGGTCGCGGGCATCCTCGGCGAAGAGGAACTTCCACGTGCCGTTGAGCGGCAGATAGAAGGGGCTCTTCTCGTAGCGCATGGTCAGCGCCCCGTCCCTCGAGGGATAGGACATGAAGTCGGTGCGGGGCGGGACCTTGTTCACCGACACGGTCTGTACGTCGTACCGATAGGGGTTGTCGGCAGCGGCGGTCTGCGCCGACAGCAGCGTGAGCGCTGCCAGGATATTGATTCTCGGGTTCATGTAATCTGGTTTTGTAGGTTTTGATTCAATGCTGTATGGGGATCGCGCGGTTTATATTTCCGGCAGTGTGACCCGGAACAGTTCGCTGGGCGTGTGTTCGCGCAGGACGATGCCGACCATCCGTTCCACCACCTCGGGATACCGGCCGGCCAGATCGCAATCCTCGTGGAGGTCCCGCGACAGGTCGTAGAGGCGGGGTTTTCCGTTCTTGACCACCAGCTTCCAATCCCCCATTCGGACACCGATCTGGTCGGTTTCGTGGAATTCCCAGTAGAGGAATTCGTGCCGCTGCTGACGGGCGTCGTCGCCCAGCAGCGCGGGCAGGAAGGAGATGCCGTCGAAGCAGTCGCCCTCGATGTCCGGGTTCAGGTATTTCCGCGGGAAGCGTCTGTCGCCGATCAGGTCGCAGAACGTGGGCAAGACGTCGTAGAAGGCCAGCATGTGGTCGTTCTCGGTGCCGGCCGGGACGTGTCCGGGCCAGTAGGCGATGAACGGAACGCGGATACCGCCCTCGTAGCACTGCCGTTTCAGTCCCCGCAATTTGCCGTCGCGGCCGAAAAACTCCGGATCGGCCCCGCCCTCCTCGTGAGGGCCGTTGTCGCTGGTGAAGATGACCAGCGTGTTCTCCTCCAGCCCTTTCTCCTTCAGTTTGGCGAGAATCTCCCCCACGTAGATGTCGAGGCGCGTGATCATGGC
>PPYF01130386.1_pt1 | contig 11837 bp, 7 predicted proteins | sample 1559871 | NCBI WGS metagenome assembly PPYF01 (sample SAMN08240021, study PRJNA423297) | Human gut metagenome, whole genome shotgun sequencing project. | reverse complement strand
ATGGGACACTCCAATGCCAGTGTGACGTTGGATGTCTACACGCACAGCAGCTTTGAATCGGTTGAAAGAGCCTTTGAACGGATCGCCGGCAACCTGTGATTTTCGACGTATGAAGCGGAATTGCTTACTCAATATGTACCTTATGGAGACGGGATCTCTTCGGAGACCCCGTCTCTTTTTGTATAGAAACCACAGATGCAGCCCACTCTATCAAAAAGGGGTGAGCAGATGTCCGGCAAACGGGTATTGGCGTTGTATGCAGCTGTTCTGCTGGGGTTTGCGGTAGTTTTGTGCCGCCTGTATTTTCTGGCAGAGAACCATACCTATGCTGCCCGGGCCGAAGCACAGAGCACGGTCCGGCTCTCGCTGCCTGCCCGGCGGGGCAGCTTTTACGATCACAGCGGCCTGCTTCTCACCGGGCTGGAAACGCGGTATCTTGCCCTCTGCTTCCCGGGCGAAAACAACTACACACGCCTGTATGCATTTACGGACAGTGCCGGGCAGGCACTTTTGTACCGGAACCGCAACCGCTCCGCACCGTTTCTGCTGGAAGTGGACCGCGACCTTTCCGGGCGCGGCATACGCTGCTTTGCAACGGCACGGCGCTGCGCAGAAGTTCCGCTGTGCCAGCATCTGATCGGCTATCTGGATGCAGAAGGCCGCGGCATTGCCGGGCTGGAAAAGGCGCTGGACAGCCAGCTGGCCGGGACAAAGAAGCATGACACGCTGGTGTGCGCGGTCACAGCACAAGGACGGCTGCGGGCCGGGGAAACACCGCAGCTCACCCGGCAGGACAGCAGTGCGGTGGGCGTGCAGCTGACGATCTCCCGTCCGGTGCAGCGTGCCGCCGAAGCGGTGGCCGCAGACACCATGACCAGCGGCTGCATTCTGGTTCTGGACACGGCCACTGCTGCGGTTCGCGCCAGCGTCAGCGTACCGGGCTATGACCCGGATGACCTTGCCGCAAGTCTGGATGCACCGGACAGTCCGTTCCTGAACCGCGCACTGGAAAGCTATGCTGTGGGTTCAGTGTTCAAGCCGGTGCTGGCTGCGGCAGCGCTGGAGCAGGGCATCCTGCCGGAGTACGAATGCACCGGTGCTGTGGTGGTGGATGGACAGATCTTCCGCTGCGCAGGCGGTGTTCCGCACGGAACGGTGGACATGACTGCGGCTCTGGAAAAAAGCTGCAACGGCTATTTTATCCGGCTGGGGCAGCAGCTGGGGGCAGAGACGCTTTTGCAGATGTCCCGGCAGCTTGGCTTCGGGCAGGAGGTGCCGGTGGCAGGTGCGCTGCACGCCGATGCCGGAAAGCTGCCGTCTGCCGGGGAGCTTGCCCAAAGCGGCCAGCTGGCAAATTTCAGCTTTGGGCAGGGCGGTCTGCTGGCATCACCGGTACAGATCGCCGCCATGATGAACACCATTGCTTCCGGCGGGGTGTACCGCACGCCTTTCTTTGTGTGTGGCTCGGTGGATGAAACTGACGGTACACCGCTGGAAACGCTTGCACATCCGCAGTCAAGGCGGGTGATGAGTGCGGAAAATGCAGCGCTCCTGCGTAAAATGCTGCAGCAGGTGGTGGAAGAGGGCACCGCGCAGGATGCTGCCTGGCTGGAAGAAGGGGCTGGCGGCAAGACCGGTACCGCGCAGACCGGGCAGTTCACACCGGATGGCACGGAACGCAAAAACTTGTGGTTCGCAGGGTTTTACCCGGCGCAGCAGCCGCGCTACACCATTGTGGTGCTGCAGGACGGGCAGGTGAGCACGGAACATTCCAGCGCCGCCATCTTTGCCCGGCTGTGCGCAATGCTGGACCTTCTGGCATAAAAATGCACGGTTTCTGCTTGCTTTTTTGCGCTTGTTATGCTACTATATATTTGTATTTCTGCGTAGTTTTTGTTGAATTAAAATAAAGGAGCGTTTCAATCCATGTCTGTTATCGAAATTGTTGGCGGTGTGATCCTGCTGATCGCTTCGCTCGTCATCGTTTTCCTCACTCTCATGCAGCACACCCACGGTCAGGGCCTTTCCGGTGCCATCAACGGCAGTATGGGCGGCGCAAACAATGCCCGTTTGACCCCGGCTGATCAGATGCTGGCCAAGACCACCCGCATTGCAGGCATTGTTTTCTTTGTGGTTGCCATTCTGGCATGTCTGTTTGCAGGCCGTCTGGCAGGTTGACAAGGTTCGTGCAGCCCCGTGTAAAGGACGGGGCTGTTTTTCTGTGTTATGATAGGATGTCGGCGGCAGTCTGGCCGCTGGGCAGGGTGGGGCAGCTGGCCCACGATTGGCAGCGCTGCGGCACGTTGGAGGCTGCGGCCATGGAAGAGCAAGGAGAAAAAATATTATGGCAATGCGCGATAAAATTGAGCACGCGATCCAGAATCAGCCGTGCACCGTCAAAGACCTCAAATCCAAATTCGGCGGGGACCGCGGCTCGGACCGCAAGGTGATGGAGGCTGTGGATCAGCTGGTGCACGAGGCGGTCATCTGCCAGCGTCAGGGCGTGTTCTTTACGGTGCGCTCCGGCCGTGCAGACAAGGCTCTGTTGTGCAAGGTGGTAAAACTGGGCAAGAATTTTGCCTTTGTCATGCTGGAGGACGGCACCAGCGATATCTTTATCCCGGGCCGTTTTACCCGCGGTGCCATGCCCGGCGACATAGTGCTTGTGGAAAAGTTTGAGCACCCCCGTGTGGAGGGCAGCGATGAAGGCGAGATCCTGGCCATTCTGGAAGAAAAGAACGATCTGGTGGGCACTGCCCGCCGCATTGAGGGCCGCCTGAAGTTCGTGCCGGACGACTGCCCGGCCATCTCCATGCAGTTGATGCGTGACTGCGAGGGCGGTGCAAAGGACGGCGACAAGGTGGCCGTGGAGATCCTGCAGCGCGGCAATCGGCAGGAAGATCACCGCGTGGGCGTTGCCATGCGGTTTGGCAGCTCGGACGAAGCAAAGCGCTGCGCAAAGGCCCTGCTCTATGCGCAGGATATCCGCAGCCGCTTCCCGGATAAGGTTCGTGAGGAAGCCAAGAAGCTGGAGAACGCTGAGGTCTCTGAAAAGGACACCGAGGGCCGCATGGATCTGCGCGCCCTGCCCATCTTCACCATTGACAGTGCTGAGACCAAGGACATCGATGATGCCATCAGCCTGACCAAGACCCCGGAGGGCGGCTTTGAGCTGGGTGTCCACATTGCAGATGTTTCCAACTATGTCAAGCCCGGCAGCGAACTGGACAACGAAGCATTTAACCGCGCAACCAGCGTCTACTATGCCGATCAGGTGGTGCCCATGCTGCCCAAGCAGCTTTCCAACGGCATCTGCAGCCTGAATGAGGGCGTGCTGCGTCTGGCCTTCTCCTGCCTGATGCATCTGGATAAGGATGGCAACCTGATCGATTACCGCTTTGTCAAGTCGGTCATCCGCAGCCGCGTCAAGGGTGTTTACTCCGAGATCAATGCCTTGCTGGCCGGCAGTGCTGACGACGAGCTGAAGGGCAAGTACCATGAAGTGCTCAGCCAGCTGCCCGCCATGAAGGAGCTGTACGGCCACCGTGCCCGCCTGCGCAAGGAGCGCGGCTGCATGGATATCGAGAGCGGCGAGGTGAAGCTGATCCTCGACGAGGACGGCCACTGCATCGATGTGAAAAAGCGCACCTCCGGCGAGAGCGAAGCTATGATCGAAGAGTTCATGCTGCTGGCCAACCAGTGCGCTGCCCACTTTGCCCGCGTGAAGCAGATCCCCTTCGTGTACCGTGTGCACGAGGAACCCAATGCTGAAAAGCTGGAGCGTCTGCACACTCTGCTGCAGGCCTGCGGCATCAACGATCACTTTGCCAAGGATGTGCCCACCCCCAAGGAGCTGAGCGCCATTCTGGAAGGTGTGCGCGGCGGCCCGTATGAGCAGATCATCAATACCGGTATGCTGCGCTGCATGTCCAAGGCTGTGTATGAGGAAAAACCCAAGGGCCACTACGGTCTGGTGCTGAAGGACTACGCTCACTTCACCAGCCCCATCCGCCGCTACCCGGATCTGGCCATCCATCGCATCATGACCGCCCAGCTCAAGGGCATGGATAAGGATACCATGGTGCTGCGCTACAGCGACTTTGCCGAGAAGGCAAGCAAGCAGTCCAGTGAGCGCGAGATCATTGCAATGCAGATCGAGCGCAAGGCTGAGGACTGCTACAAGGCCGAGTATGCCCGCCGCCATCTGGGCGAGTGCTACGAGGGCCGCATTTCCGGCGTGACCCAGCGCGGCCTGTTCATTGAGCTGGAAAACGGCGTGGAGGGCTTTGTGCCGGCTTCCAGCCTGACCCCCTCCGGTACCATGCTCACCGAGGGCATCCGCCTGTCCGACCCCGTCTCCGGCAAGAACTGGAGCCTGGGCGACACCATGATGATCACCATTGTGCGTGCGGATGTGAACCTGGGCAAGATCGACTTTGAGGTTGCTCCGGCAAGCACAAAGTAAGCAAAAAGATCAGAACACCTGTACGGCGTTTTCCTGCATAGGAAGAAACTGTACAGGTGTTTTTTGTCCGCGGACAAGAAGCGATGGAAAAGGGGAGAACGACATGCTGAAAAACGAAACACTGCGCAGAGATGCAGATGCCATCATCCGTGCCAGCCTGAACGCTGTTCTGCCGGACGAAGCGGTGCGCCGCGCGCTGAAAAATTTCCGGCCGCAGGGCGGCAGGGTGCTGCTGGTGGCTGCCGGTAAGGCAGCATGGCAGATGGCCCATGCAGCGGTGAAATTTCTTGGCCGGGTGGATGGCGGTGTGGTCGTGACCAAATACGGCCACGTGAAGGGCACGATCCCCGGCGTGGACTGCTGCGAAGCCGGGCACCCCGTGCCGGATGAGAATGGCTTTGCCGCCACCCGGAAAGCGCTGGAACTGGTGCAGGGCTTAACGGCAGAGGATACGGTGCTGTTTCTGCTGTCCGGCGGCGGCAGTGCACTGTTTGAGAAGCCGCTGATCCCCGGCGCAGAGCTGCAGCAGATCACGGGCCAGCTGCTTGCCAGCGGGGCCGATATCGTGGAAATGAACACCATTCGCAAGCGCCTGTCCGGGGTCAAGGGCGGGCGGTTTGCACAGAGCTGTGCGCCCGCGCAGGTGTTCAGCATCGTGCTCAGCGATATTCTGGGCGACCCGCTGGATATGATCGCCAGCGGCCCGGCGGTGCCGGATACCTCCACCTGTGCACAGGCCCTTGCCATTGCGGAAAAATATCACCTGCAGCTTTCGGCACAGGCCAAGGCTCTGCTGGCACAGGAGACTCCAAAGGTGCTGGGCCGTGTTGCCACGCAAATCACCGGCAGCGTGCGGGAGCTGTGCAGCGCAGCAGCCAACGCCTGCCGGGAGCTGGGCTATGAGCCGGTGATCTTGACCGACAGGCTCTGCTGTGAAGCGCGGGAGGCTGGCAGCTTCCTTGGTTCCATAGCCCGCACCCACGCGGGGCAGGGAAAAAAGCTGGCCTTTCTTGCAGGCGGTGAGACGGTCGTCCATCTGACCGGAACAGGTCTGGGCGGGCGCAATCAGGAGCTGGCCCTTGCTGCAGCACCAATGATCGCCGGGCTGGATGCAGCGGTCTTTTCGGTGGGCAGCGATGGCACCGACGGCCCAACCGATGCTGCGGGCGGCTATGTGGACGGCAGCACGGCCGCGGCACTGGCGCAGAACCAGCTGAAGGTGTACGATGTGCTGCAGAACAACGATGCCTACCATGCCCTCAAGGCGGTGGATGGGCTCATCATCACCGGCGCGACCGGCACGAATGTCAACGATGTGGCCGTGGTGCTGATCGGAAATCAAGGATAGAACAAAGCCACCGGGAGTTCTCTGCAAAAAGCGGAAGCGGAACGGATAGAGCTACAGCGCCGCAAGGAACTTACGGAACAGATGTTCCACGGGATGGCCCGCATCGTGGACCGGTTTGTGGTGTGTGATCTGGAAAATGACCACTATGAATAATGCCTTGCAGGATCAGGGATTATATGGGTAAAAAATAAGGTGCTGTCCGCACAGACAGCACCTTATTTTTATGGTTTACATGTGCAGCAGGCTGCGCTGCTCGCTGGCGCGGAACTTGAGTGCCGCAGCAATGAATGCCTTGAACAGCGGGTGAGCACGGTTCGGACGGCTCTTGAACTCCGGGTGGAACTGTGCGCCCAAATGGAAGTCACGGCCGGGCAGCTCTACAGTCTCTACCAGACGACCGTCGGGGCTGGTGCCGGAAATAACAAGACCGGCGTCCTGCATCTCCTGACGGAACTCGTTGTTGAACTCGTAGCGGTGGCGGTGGCGCTCCCAGATCTCGGCCTCGCCGTAGCACTCGGCCATCTTGGTGCCGGGCATCACCTTGCAGGGGTATTTACCCAGACGCATGGTGCCGCCCTTGGGAATGTTGCCCTGCTGGTCGGCCATCAGGGCGATCACATTATGCTTGCCATCCGGGGTGAATTCGCTGGAATTTGCATCCTTGTAGCCCAAAACGCCCCGGGCAAACTCCATCACCATGATCTGCATGCCAAGGCAGATGCCAAAGTAGGGAACATGGTTCTCGCGGGCATACTGTGCAGCCTGGATCATGCCCTCAATGCCGCGGTCGCCAAAGCCGCCGGGTACGATGATGCCGTCCACATCTGCAAAGGCTTCCTTGCAGGCGGCCTGGTCGGTCAGGTCCTCGCTCTCCACCCAGCGGATCTCCACCTGGCTGTCATTCTCGAAGCCTGCGTGGTACAGGCTCTCCATCACGGAGAGGTAAGCGTCGTGCAGCTTGACGTATTTGCCCACCAGTGCAATGCTGCAGGTCTTGCTGCGGGTGGCAATGCGGCTGACCACCTGCTTCCACTCGGTCAGGTCGGCAGGAGGAACGTCCAGCTTGAGTTTCTTCACCACGACCTCGTCCAGACCACCGGTGTGCAGCATCAGCGGGCACTGGTACAGGCTGGGCATGGTCAGGTTCTCGATCACGCACTCCGGCTTCACATTGCAGAAAGTGCTGATCTTGCGGCGGATGTCGCCGCCCACACTGCCGTCTGCGCGCAGGATGATGATGTCCGGGTTCACGCCCATGCCCTGCAGCTCTTTCACAGAGTGCTGTGCAGGCTTGGATTTGTACTCGTCCGAGCCGGAAATGTAAGGCACCAGCACCACATGGATGTAGCAGCAGTTGTCGCGGCCCTGCTCCAGACCCACCTGACGGATGGCCTCGAGGAAGGGCTGGCTTTCAATATCACCGGTCGTGCCGCCGATCTCGGTAATGACCACGTCAGCCTCGGTGGAAGAGGCCAGATTGTAGATGTAGCTCTTGATCTCGTTGGTGATGTGGGGAATGATCTGCACGGTCTGGCCCAGATATGCACCCTGACGTTCCTTGTTCAGTACGTTCCAGTACACCTTGCCGGTGGTCAGGTTGGAGTATTTGTTCAGATTCTCGTCGATAAAGCGCTCGTAGTGGCCCAGATCCAGATCGGTCTCAGTGCCATCGTCGGTCACGAACACCTCACCGTGCTGCAGCGGGCTCATGGTGCCGGGATCCACATTCACATAGGGGTCCAGCTTCTGGCTGGCCACCTTCAGACCGCGGCACTTGAGCAGACGGCCCAGCGATGCGGCTGTGATGCCCTTGCCAAGGCCGGAGACGACACCGCCGGTGACAAAGATGAATTTGGTTTGTTTCTCTGCCATAGAATTTCCTCCTCTATTTTTGTTTTTCTGAATTCTTTCCCTTATAAACCTTTGTGAATTCTTTCAGGTGAACGGCCTTGCTCTCAGCCTCTCCCAAAATGAGCCGGTGAAAGCAAGGATACTTTTCCCAATCCAATATTATACACCTATGTCCTCATAATTTTCAAGGACTTCCTGTGCAATTTCTGTGCGGTCACGACGGGTATCCATGGCCTGTTTTTCTATGTAGCGGTGTGCCTCGGCTTCGGTCATGTGCTCGTGCTCCACAAGGCAGCATTTTGCCCGGCTGACCAGCCGCACCTGTGCGATCTTTTCCTGTAAGCGGGCGTTCTCCTGCCGGGCACGCAGCAGGCGGTGGTTGCCCGCCGCCGCCATGTGCATGGCCTGCACAAAAAAGGCGGTGCTGAAGGGCTTTGACAGCAGCAATACCCCCTGCTCGCTCAAAGGCCCCAAAAGCTGCTCAGCCTGTGCGGCCTTGACCAGAAACACTACACCGGCATCTGTTTTTTCCACAGCATTGATGCACACCTCATGCCCGAATTCATCGGGCAGGGGAGAGTTGACCACGATCAGCTCAAAATCCGATTCTGTCATGCGCCGCCGGGCTTCGGCCCCGCTGGGAATGATCACCGGGCGGCTGTAGCCCATTTCGGTCAGCCGTGCAGCGATATACTCGTTGGAGCTTGCACCGGCACTTACGATCAGTGCACGTCCCATTTCCTTCGCTCCTTTCTCCTACACACTCTCTTTTGCAGGGGTCAGATGGCGTTGAAGTAATGGGTACGCTCGTACTCAACAGGGTCGGACGCGTGTTTCAGTGCTTCGCAGCGCTTCAGTTCTTCCGTAAAGTAGCGGCTGGCAAGCTGCTCGGGCAGCACTCTGCGCAAAAATTCGCTCTCCTCCGCAGCCTGCACGGCCTCTTCCAGACTGGCGGGCAGAGTCTCAAGGCTGAGGCCCTCAGCCATAGAGGGGTCGAACAGATTCTTGTTCACGGGGGCAGAGAGCACCATGCGGTTCTCGATGCCGTCCAATCCGGCAGCCAGAACCAGACCAATGGCCAGATAGGGGTTGCAGGCAGGGTCCGGGCTGCGCAGCTCCATGCGGCAGTTGTCGCCCTTTACCTGCGGGATGCGCACCAGCTGGCTGCGGTTCTGGCGGCTCCAGCTCACATAGCGGGGCGCTTCATCGCAGCCAAAGCGCTGATAGCTGTTGGGCAGAGGGTTGGTGAACACGGTCAGCTCCCGGCTGTGGGCCAGCACACCGGCCATAAAGCTGCCTGCAATGCTGTCCGGGGCAATGTCGCCCTCAAACAGGTTGCGGCCATCCATGTAAAGGGACAGGTTGATGTGCAGGCCGCTGCCTGCCTGATCCGGCAGGGGCTTGGGCAGGAAGCTTGCATGGATGCCGCTGCGGGTGGCAATGGCGCGCACGATCTGCTTGAACATCATCACGTTGTCGGCGGTCTTGAGGGGGCCTGCGTGGTGGCAGTCGATCTCGTTCTGGCCGTTGCCGCTTTCGTGATGGCTGTGCTGAGGGCTCATGCCCATCTGCTCCATAGTCAGGCAGATGTCCCGGCGGAGGTTCTCGCCTGCGTCCAGCGGGGCCACGTCAAAGTAGCCGCCAAAGTCGATGGGGATACGGGTGGGGCGGCCCCGGTCATCATTCTCGAACAGGTAGAACTCACACTCTGCGCCCACATTGCAGGTGATGCCCAGCTTTTTGAATTTGCGGTTCACGCTGCGCAGAAAGCCGCGGCAGTTGCCGCCAAAGGGCTGGCCGTCCGGCTTTTCCACATCACAGAAGAACTGCATCACCCGGCCCTCGGTAGGCCGCCAGGGGAGAATGGTCACGGTGGAAAGATCCGGCCGCAGCACAAGGTCGCTTTCCTCCACCTTCATAAAGCCGGCAATGGAGCTGCCGTCGAAGCAGACACCGTCTTCCAGAGCTTTGGGCAGATCGTTTGCCAGCACAGCAATGTTCTTCTGAGTGCCAAAGATATCGCAGAAGGCAAAGCGCACAAATTTGACGTTGTTGTCCTCCACAAAATCAAGGATGTCCTGTTGGGTCGAATAGCTCATAATGGTTTCCCTTTCAAATAAAACGCCTAAAGGCCTGCCCTCAGAATGGGAGCAGGTCTTTAGGCTGGTGTAAGAAATAGGAAAAGGAGAATGGCAATTTTAAATTCCGCAGCCTACGGATGCTATTCTGCTGTTACGCTGATGAAAGATCAGACGTAGTAGAGCATCTTGCTGTAGCTGGGCAGAGGCCAATAATCCTCACCGCAGATGGTCTCGGCGTCGTCGGCGGCGGCACGCAGAGCATCCATTGCAGGCAGCACGTTGTCGTGGAAGGCAACGGCCTTCTCGCTCTCGGAGGGCAGAGCCTTGGCGGCATCCACGGCATCCTGCAGGGTGTCGATGGCGTCGCTCATGGCGTCGGCGTCGGCGGACAGACGGCCCAGGGTCTTGGTCTCACTGCGCACGCTGATGCTCTCGCTGACGGCCAGCTTGGAAGCGGCGGTGTTGGCCACTTCGCTCATGTAGGCGTTGACGGCGGGCAGCAGCTGCTTGCGGGCCATCTCCAGCATGGTCAGGGCCTCGATGTTGATGATCTTGGAGTAGTGCTCCAGCTCTACCTCGTAGCGGCTGTACATCTCCACCTTGGTCAGCACGCCGAACTCCTCCATCAGGGCGATGTTCTTGGGGTCGATGAGGGCCGGCAGGGCAGCGGGGGCGTTCTTCTTGTTGGGCAGGCCGCGGCGGGCTGCTTCTTCTTCCCACTCGGCAGTGTAGCCGTTGCCGTTGAAGATGACGCGGCGGTGGTCGCGGATGGTGCGCTTGACCAGAGCGATCACGGCGCTGGTAAAGTCCTCAGCACTCTCCAGCTCGTCGGCGTAGCCCTTCAGTTCCTTTGCAACGGCGGTGTTCAGGATGGTGTTGGCATCACTCAGGTTCTCAGCGGAACCGGGCATACGGAACTCGAACTTGTTGCCGGTGAAGGCAAAGGGAGAGGTACGGTTGCGGTCGGTGGTATCCTTGCTGAACTTGGGCAGGACATCAACGCCCAGATCCATCTTCATCTTGACGGGGCCGGCATAGGGGGAATCGGATGCGATAGCATCGATGACAGCTTCCAGCTCTTCGCCCACGAAGATGGAAATGATAGCCGGAGGTGCCTCGTTGGCACCCAGACGGTGATCGTTGCCGGGAGTGGCAACGGAGGTACGCAGCAGATCGGCGTACTCGTCCACAGCCTTGATGACAGCAGCCAGGAACACCAGGAACTGCAGGTTCTCCATGGGGGTGTCGCCCGGGTCGAGCAGGTTCTCGTGGGTGGTGGACATGGACCAGTTGTTGTGCTTGCCGCTGCCGTTGACACCCTCAAAAGGCTTCTCATGCTGCAGGCAGACCAGACCGTACTTGGGAGCGATCTTTTTCATCATCTCCATGGTCAGCAGGTTGTGGTCGATGGCCACGTTGGTGGTATCGTAGATGGGGGCCAGCTCATGCTGGCAGGGGGCTACCTCGTTGTGCTTGGTCTTGGCGGGCACGCCCAGCTTCCACAGCTCCTCGTCCAGTTCCTTCATGAACGCGGACACCTCGGGGCGGATCACGCCGAAGTAGTGCTCCTCCAGCTCCTGGCCCTTGGCAGAGGGAGCACCGAACAGGGTGCGGCCGGTGAGGATCAGGTCCTGACGGGCCTCGTAGTCCTCTTTCTTGATTAGGAAGTACTCCTGCTCCGGGCCCACGGTGGTGGAAACGTAGTCCACATCCTTGCCGAACAGCTTCAGGATGCGGATAGCCTGGCCGGACAGGGCGTTCATGGAGCGCAGCAGCGGGGTCTTCTTATCCAGAGCCTCGCCGGTGTAGCTGACGAATGCGGTGGGGATGCACAGCACGTCATCCTTCACGAATGCGTAGCTGGTGGGGTCCCATGCAGTGTAGCCGCGGGCCTCGCAGGTGGCACGCAGACCGCCGGAGGGGAAGGAAGATGCATCGGGCTCGCCGCGCACCAGCTCCTTGCCGGAGAACTCCATGATGGCGGTGCCGTCGCCCACAGGGGAAACAAAGCCATCGTGCTTCTCACTGGTGATGCCGGTCAGCGGCTGGAACCAGTGGGTGTAGTGGGTGGCACCCAGCTCCATGGCCCAGC
>PPYF01268892.1_pt1 | contig 11838 bp, 10 predicted proteins | sample 1559871 | NCBI WGS metagenome assembly PPYF01 (sample SAMN08240021, study PRJNA423297) | Human gut metagenome, whole genome shotgun sequencing project. | reverse complement strand
CCTCATCTCCCCCCCAAAGACGCCCCGGCCTAACGGAGATGCCGCCCACTTCCCCTGACGCGGCCCATCCGTCTTTCCCTCCTCCCCTTCCAAGTCCCGTAATCCTTCCTCTTACAGCTCCCCGGCCTTCAGCAGGGCTTCCCGCGCGTCCGCCAGACGCCCCTGCACCTCAAGGGCGCGGGAAAGGGCCAGCCAGCCGTTCTTGTGTCCGGGCCGGAGGGCGACGCTCTGCCGGGCCAGCGACTCCGCCAGTTCGGGGTCTTCGCCGCCGTCGAGGTAAAGGGTCGCCATGAGGCTGAGCGCCGCCACGTCGCGCGGATTGCGGAGCAGAGCCTGATGCAGATGCTCGCGGGCCTTGTCCGCCTTGCCGAGCCGCAGGGCCAACCGGGCCAAATGCCGGTAGGGAAGCGGACTCCCGGTGTCGAGCGCCGCAGCGGCCTCAAACCGTTCGCGGGCCTCCTCCAGACGGTCCTCAGCCTCGTTGAGCTGCCCGAGACGGATCAGGGCGTAGAGATGCGACGGCGAGAGGCGGATGCAGTTGCGGAAATGCTCCGCGGCGGCCTCGTTGTCGTGCAGGCTCTGGCAGACCGCCCCGAGATTGTAGGCCAGCGCGGGATCATCCGGCGTACGCTGCAACGCCTCCTCGAAAAAGCGCCGGGCCTCGGCATGCCGCCCGAGCGTGGCGAGACACACCCCGAGGGAGTTCCACGCCAGCACGTTGTCCTCGTCCGCCAGCAGGGCCAGCTTGTATTCCTCGATGGCCCCGAAGATGTCGCCCCGGCAGTGCCGCTTGTCCGCGCTGATGTTCAGGGCCAGCGAACCGAACGCCCCGATGCGCGGGGCGGGCAGCAGGAGCGCGTACTCCAGCGCCTTGCGCGCGCACTCCAGCATGTCCGAAGGCCGGAAGTCGAGGAACGGCCAGCAGGCGAGGCCGACTCCCGTACGGACGTCCAGACGCGAGGCGATGTCCGCGCTCAGGGTTTCGTAGAGCTTGCGGAGCGGCTCCGCTTCAAGATCGGGATGGAAAAAGATCAGGCTGTTGAGGCCGAAACGCCCGCCGAGCACCTTCTTGTCGCAGGCCGAACGGCACAGCTCCGCCACCCGCGCCATGATGTGCTCGGGCTGCGTCATGGGCTGCATGGCGGCGTCGCCCTCGCCTCGCGTCAGGTCCACGTGCAGCAGGGCCAGCGAAAACCGCTCGCACTCGCTGCACGCCCGCGCCAGATGCGCCAGAAAGTCGCCGTGCCGCAGGAGCCCGGTCAGGGGATCGGGGCGGTGGAACACGCCGTCGTCCTGCCCTTCGGGCGCGGCGGTCACGCTCAGACGCTGCTCGTCCTGAAGCAGGGTCAGGGCGTCGTCCGGTTCGAGGGGCCATGCCGGATCGCCGAGGTGCAGGATTTCGGCCACGGATTCGGACTCCCGCACTTCGAGGAGCACGATTTCCCCTTTGTACAGGGGTTTCAGGGCTTCCGATTCGTCGCCCTTCACCGCGTAATTCACCGACCACACCGAAAAGTGCTGACCTTCGCGCGCGCCCACGCTCCTGCCGAGCGAGGTCAGCACGCGGGACAGCGGCATCACCTGCCGGATGTGCCCGCCTTCCAGAAGCAGCCTGCCGTAGCCCATGACCCGACCCGTCTGAAGACCGCCGGGGCCGCGCGTGCGGGCCACCTCGGCGGCGAGTTCGGCCTTGTGCAGCAGGATGCGCCCCTGCTCGTCCGAACCGCGCTGACGGGTGCCGTCCATGTCCTGCGGGTAGAGAGCGTACCCCGCGTGCGGCTGCACGCCGAGCTGCCGTCCCGTCAGGGGATCGGGCAGGCGCACCTGCTCCATCGCCCGCAGGATGGCGGCGGCGAGGCTCTCGCACTGGGGTCGGGTGGCCTCGGGCAGCAGCGCCGCGAAGGCCCGGTCCGCAATGCGCGCGCCGAGGGCCTGTTCCGGCAGTTCCCCGGAAAAGGCGTCCACCAGCTTCTCCACCAGCCTGTCGGCAAACCCGTAGCTGATGGTCTTCGCCAGTTCGCGCACGCCGTCAAAGCGGATGACGACGATGCCGAGCGTGCCGCTGCGGGTGCTGGCGTCGCCGCCCTCCTGCCCGAAATCGCGGGCGAAGGCGGCCTGTATGCCTTCGGTTTCCGAAGCCAGACGCTCCAGCAGCACTTCGCGGGTGGCGAGACCGGACCGGGGATCGAGCCGTCCGGCCTTGTACAGTTCGAGATTGTCGAGACACAGGCCCACGATGCCGGGCAGGGACGGCAGCAGGGCCGCCACCCGTTCCGCATCGGGCACGCGGGCCATGAACACGCCGAGCAGTTCCCCCTGCCGGACGAGGGGCAGCAGCAGCTTGCCCTCGTCCGGCAGCCATTCCGGTTCCGAAGAACGGGTCTGACGGGGGAAATAGACGGCGTGCGCCTCAAAGGGAAGCACGCGGTACAGGCTGTCCCGGAGCCGCTGCTCCAGGTCCAGCAGGTCGCGGCGGACAAGTCTGGTCGTCATGCCTACCACGTCAGGCGGACGGGCACGCCGCGCTCCGCCATGTATCGCTTGAGCTGTTCGATGGTGTATTCGCCGTAATGCACGATGGAGGCGATGAGCGCGGCCGAGGCCCGGCCTTCGGTCACGGCGTCCGCCATGTGCTGCGGGCCGCCCGCGCCGCCGGAGGCGATGACGGGGATACGCACGGCGTCGCAGATGAGACGGGTCAGGTTCAGTTCGTAGCCGTCCTTGGTGCCGTCCGCATCGATGGAGTTGACGCACAGCTCGCCCGCGCCGAGTTCCTCGCAGCGCTTCGCCCACGCAACGGCGTCGAGGCCCATAGCCTTGCGCCCGCCGTGGATGACGATTTCGTAGCCGGAGGGGATTTCCGGCGTGGCCGGGACCCGCTTCACGTCCATGCCCACCACGATGGCCTGCGAACCGAAGGCGTCCGCGCCCTGCGCAATGATCTCGGGATGCTTCACCGCCGCCGAGTTCACGGAAATCTTTTCCGCGCCCGCGAGCAGCACGGCGCGCATGTCCTGCACGGTGGCGATGCCGCCGCCCACGGAGAAGGGAATGAAGATTTCCGAGGCCACCTTTTCCACCACGTCGAGGAAGATGCCCCGCGCCTCGGCGGAAGCCGTGATGTCGTAAAAGACGATCTCGTCCGCGCCCGCCTCGTAATACCGGCGCGCGGTTTCCACCGGATCGCCGATGTCCTCGTTGCCCTTGAACTTCACGCCCTTGGTCAGCCGCCCGTTCCTCACGTCGAGGCAGGGGATCACCCGTTTCGTCAGCATGCCCGGCCTCCCGCATGGCGCGCCATGCACCATTCATAAAAATTGGAAAGAATTTTCAGGCCCGGCCTGCCGCTCTTCTCGGGGTGGAACTGGATGGCCCACAGGCCGTCCTGCCCGTACACGGCGCAGAATTCCGTCCCGTAGGCGCTGGTGGCGATGACCTTTTCCGGGGCCGTCTCCACGTAATAGCTGTGTACGAAATAGAAGGCCGCGCTCTCGGGGATGTCCTTCAGAATCGGGCTCTCCTGCTTGCGGGAAAGGGTGTTCCAGCCCATGTGGGGGATGCGGATGGGCGCGCCGCCCTCTTCCAGCCGTTCGTCGAAACGCACGCAGCGGCCTTCCACGAGGCCGAGGGTCCGCGTGTCGTTCTCCTCGCTGCGCTCCACCATGATCTGACAGCCCAGACAGATGCCGAGCAGGGGGCGTCCCGAGGACACGACGTTCCGCAACACCGCGTCGAGGCCGGAATCCTGAAGGTGGCGCATGGCCTGTCCGGCCGCGCCCACGCCGGGGAAAATCACGCCGGCGGCCCCGTCCACGACGGCGGGGTCGGCGGTGATGGCGCAGGGAATGCCCAGATGATCGAGCGCGCGGCGCACGCTGGTCTGGTTCCCCGCCTTGTAGTCGAGTATCGCAAGCATAGTTCTTCCCGGTAAGCCGTTGTCCGGCGCGTCCGCGCGGAAGCAATCCTCCGGCGGGCGGCGACGGGTGAAATCCCTCCGAAAAGGGCCGAAAAGACAATACGATCCGGTTCCGCCACAGGTCAAGGCCCGCCCCGCCTCCCGGACCCGGAAAAACGGCCCGAAACCCGCTTCCGGGAACGCTTCCGGCCAGTCGGGAGGGGCGGGGTTGACAGAATCCCCTCTCTGGGCGAAAAAGAAGAGAATACCATACTCCATCATGAGGTAAACCAAGGCCCTCCCTTCTCCGGTTGCGTTCGGAGACCCGCCGTCTTTCGAGGGCCGCAGCGCCAAGGATACGCATGCTTCAACGAGCCATAACCCTGCTGCTTTTGGCTCTTCCCTTCTATCTGGCCGCCGTCCCGCAGGCGGAAGGCCGATCGCCGGGCCCCATGTTCGAGGTCTACACCGGGGGAGCCACCTTCTACAGCGACTCGTTCCACGGCAAGAAAACGGCCAACGGGGAACGCTACAACAAACACGAGCTCACGGCGGCGCACCGCTCCCTTCCCCTGGGAACCGTGGTCCGCGTGACCAACCTCTCCAACGGGCGCCATCTGCTCGTCCGCATCAACGACCGGGGGCCGGGCAAGAAAAAGCTCATCCTCGACGTTTCCCGGGCCGCCGCCAGCAAGCTGAACATGATCCGGCGCGGCGTGGCCTCCGTGCAGGTGGAAGTCGTTTCGGACAGGCGCGGGGTCCCGATCCACAAGGGCAGCGCGTTTTATCTGCGGCTGGCCGACGCCAGAACGCTCAAGGACGCCCGGAACAAACTCCACGCGCTCACGTCCGACCGCTCCTCCAAGCACGCCAGACATCCTTCCCGCTACCGGGCCAGCGAGCTCAGGCTCCTCTCGGAAACCCTTCCCAACGGCCGCAAGCACTACTTCGTCGGCCAGGGGCCCTTCACCCGCTATCGGGACGCCGTCAACGCCCTGCACAAGGTCCGAGACAGGCACACCGAGGCAAGCGTCGCCTGCCTCCCCAAGATGGTCGCCGAAAACACCTTCTGATCGCCGGTCCGCCTCCCCTTTTCCGAGGCGTCTTTTCGCGCGTCCGGCGTCCGCCTTCACCCGGCGGCGCACCGCACTTTTGGGACAATCTCCCCGCTTTTCCCGGCTCCTCCGCGCGCGTTTCCGCGGACGCCGAGGCCCGTAATCGGGCAACATCGCGAAATCACGGCCGAACGGCTTTACTGGACGTCAGGATTGTTCAAAAAATCACTATATCTTTTTTGTTCTTCTTTGCACAGGATTTCATCTGTTCATGCATCATACTTTTTTTATTCTCTTTTTACGGAAAAAAGAGGAAAGGGACAACCGTTTTCAACTCCCCGGAACCCCCTTTTCGAGTGGTGCGGAAATTCACTCCACCCCCTATGATGCCCGAATCACGCGCCATTTGCGCGAACTTCCGGCCCCGCGCGGCCAAATGTGCACAAAATCCTTTGATGACACCGTATTTCCGGGCCCTTCCTTGACACGATCAAGAACGGCATGGTATTTTTCACAAGAAGTAAGATAACTGAGATCAGGCACGGACGTTCGCGCCCGGCCGTCTTAGAATATCCCGCGGCTTTCAGCCGCACCACAATGCGGTTACCAACCAAACCAAGTGGAGGTAAGGCAATGGCAATCAAACATCCAACTCCCTTGTTGGATCAACTCGAAACTGGCCCCTGGCCCAGCTTCGTGTCCGACATCAAGCAGGAAGCTGAATACAGAGCGGCCAACCCCGACAAAGTGGAATTCCAGATTCCCGCTGACGCTCCCGACGACCTGCTCGGCGTGCTCGAACTTTCCTACAAGGAAAAGGAAACGCACTGGAAACACGGCGGCATCGTGGGCGTGTTCGGTTACGGCGGCGGCGTCATCGGTCGTTACTGCGACCAGCCCGACATGTTCCCCGGCGTGGCTCACTTCCACACCGTGCGCGTGGCCCAGCCTTCCGGCAAATTCTACTCCACCGAATTCCTGCGCGGCCTGTGCGACATCTGGGAACTGCGCGGTTCCGGTCTGACCAACATGCACGGCTCCACCGGTGACATCGTGCTCATCGGTACGCAGACCCCGCAGCTGGAAGAAATCTTCCACGACCTAACCCACAAGATGAACGTCGACCTCGGCGGTTCCGGTTCGAACCTCCGTACCCCCGCCGCCTGCATGGGCCAGAGCCGCTGCGAATACGCCTGCTACAACACGCAGGACGCCTGCTACCAGCTCACCATGGACTATCAGGACGAGCTGCACCGCCCGGCCTTCCCCTACAAGTTCAAGTTCAAATTCGACGGTTGCCCGAACGGCTGCGTGGCCGCCATGGCCCGTTCCGACTTCGCCGTCGTGGGTACCTGGAAGGACGACATCAAGATCGATCAGGAAGCCGTGAAGGCCTACGTTGCCGGCGAATTCGCCCCTAACGCCGGCGCTCACTCCGGTCGTGACTGGGGCAAGTTCGACATCGAAGCCGAAGTCGTCAACCTGTGCCCCTCCAAGTGCATGAAGTGGGACGGAAACCGCCTCTTCATCAACAACGCCGAGTGCGTGCGCTGCATGCACTGTATCAACACCATGCCTCGCGCCCTGCACATCGGCGACGAACGCGGCGCCTCCATCCTCTGCGGCGCCAAGGCCCCGGTCGTTGACGGCGCTCAGATGGGCTCCCTGCTCGTTCCCTTCATCCCCGTTGAAGCTCCCTACACCGAACTCAAAGACCTCATCGAAAAGATTTGGGACTGGTGGATGGAAGAAGGCAAGAACCGCGAACGTCTCGGCGAAACCATGAAGCGTCTGTCTTTCCAGAAGCTGCTTGAAGTGACCGAAATCCCCGCTCTTGCTCAGCACGTCAAGGCCCCCCGCGCCAACCCCTACATCTTCTTCAAGGAAGAGGAAGTGCCCGGCGGCTGGACCCGTGACCTGGCGGCTTACCGCTCCAGACATCAACGCTAAAGAGAAGGGAGAATTACCATGGCGTTCATTTCTTCCGGCTACAATCCTGAAAAGCCGATGGAAGGCCGTATCTCCGATATTGGCCCTCGCAAATACGATTCGTTCTTCCCTGAAGTCATCAAGAAGAACTTTGGCAAATGGCTGTACCACGAAATTCTGGAACCCGGCGTGCTCGTCCACGTCGCCGAATCCGGCGATAAAGTGTACACCGTGCGCTGCGCCGGCACCCGTACGATGTCCGTTACGCACATCCGCGAAATCTGCGACATCGCCGACAAGTACTGCGGCGGTCACGTTCGCTGGACGACTCGCAGCAACATCGAATTCATGGTGACCGACGAAGCCACCCTGAAGGCTCTGAAGGAAGACCTGTCTTCCCGCAAGTTCGCCGCGGGTTCCTACAAGTTCCCCATCGGCGGCACCGGCGCCGGCATCTCCAACATGGTGCACACCCAGGGCTGGGTGCACTGCCACACCCCCGCCACCGACGCCTCCGGCCCGGTGAAGGCCGTGATGGACGCCATGTTCGATGACTTCAAGTCCATGCGTCTGCCCGCCCCCGTGCGCATCTCCCTGGCCTGCTGCATCAACATGTGCGGCGCCGTGCACTGCTCCGACATCGGCATCGTGGGTATCCACCGCAAACCTCCGATGATCGACGACCAGTGGGTTGACCAGCTCTGCGAAATTCCGCTGGCTGTCGCCGCCTGCCCCACCGCCGCCGTGCGTCCGATCAAGACCGAACACGACGGCAAGAAGGTGAACTCCGTGGCCATCAAGCAGGACCGCTGCATGTACTGCGGTAACTGCTACACCATGTGCCCCGCCCTGCCCATCTCCGACGGCGAAGGCGACGGCGTGGCCCTGATGGTTGGTGGTAAGGTTTCCAACCGTATCTCCATGCCCAAGTTCTCCAAGGTGGTCGTGGCCTACATCCCCAACGAACCGCCCCGCTGGAAGACCCTCACCGACACGATCAAACACATCGTGGAAGTGTACTCTGAAAACGCCAACAAGTACGAACGCCTGGGCGACTGGGCCGAACGCATCGGCTGGGAATCCTTCTTTGAACTGACCGGCCTTGAGTTCACCCACCACCTGATCGATGACTTCCGCGATCCGGCGTACTACACCTGGCGCCAGAGCACCCAGTTCAAGTTCTCCGAAGTGGCTCTCGCCATCCACGAAGGCTCCGAAGCTCACGCTTCCGCCGCCGCGGCCGAAGTCACCGCCGAAGACAAGGACGTTGTCGTCAACTTCCTCAAGGACAAGATGGCCCGTCCCGGCGCCAAGTCCAAGTACTACTTCAAGGACTTCCTGGAACTCTTCCCCGCCAAGAGCACCCGCGACGTCAAGAACGTCCTGTCCGTGCTCGTGTCCGAAGAAGCCCTGGAATACTGGTCTTCCGGCTCCACGACCATGTACGGCCTCAAGGGCGCCGGCAAGCAGGCCGGTACCGAAGGCGAAAACTAGTCCATACGGCAGCGGGGGGCTTTCCCTCGCCGCCCGTCCCCGCGCTCCGGCGCGGGGACGGATTTCAGGGGAGGGAAGCGATTCCCTCCCCCTTTCTTTTCCGGGGAAAACATGGCGCAGACCATTCGACTCAGACATACGCAGTCCGGCGTCGCCACGACCGGCTTTTACGGCTTCAGTTGGACGACCCTCTTTTTCAGCGGCTTTCCCGCAATTTTCCGGGGCGATCTCCTCACCGGAGTACTCGTGCTGCTCCTCAGCGCCTCCTCCTTCTGGATCGTCGCGATCATTTGGGCCTTTCTCTACAACCGCGTCTACACCACGCGCCTGCTGGAACGCGGCTACGTCTTCGACGACGCGCCGGACAAGGTCGCCGAGGCCAAACGCGTGCTGGGCGTGCACCAGTAGAACCGAGGACGCGCCCGTGACGCCGCATCCCCGCCGGTTCCATCCGCCCGGACGGACGCAACGCCCGAACCGGCGCTGTCCGTCCCTTCCGCGCGACGGCGGGCGGCATATCCCCTCCCTTCCCGTCTCGGCCTCTCTTCCCGGTTCCCTCCGCATCCCGGCGAAACCCCTGCGGGACTCGGCGGGCACGGGACTCCCCCTACCGGCTCCGCAATCCCCGCACGGGAAAACGGCGACGGGGAAAAGCCCGTTCCATGCGGCGACGCTTGCGGCGAATCTCGCCCGGCTCCGGTGCGCTCCGGCCTTCTCCAGCATTCGCGGCATCCGATTGCCCGGCACGCCCATTTCCTTCGCGCTCCTCGTTCCCGCCTCGTCCGCAAAACGAGCCGCTCTCCCGGCTCTTCTCCGGGGTACGCGCCTGCCGGACCGCATAAAACACAACGACATGGGCATCCTGTCGTTCCCGATGAAACGCACAACCATCCCGTTCGCCTCCGACGCCGCCCGTGCGCGCCTTTACGCGGGCCGCGAAGAGTGTTCCCACATCAAGGAGACTTTCATGTCCGATAACTACGTTCTGCTGCGGCATTCCTACACGGGCAAGGAAATGAAGGGATACTACGGGTTCAGCTGGGACAGCTTTCGGACTCTGGGATTCATCTGGTTCAAACGCGGCGTCCCCCTCGAAGGCATGGAATGCACCGTCCCTCCGATAGCGACCCTCATCGCCTTCGGCCTCTTTTTCGGCGTCCCCACGTTCTCGGAACTTCTTGACGGTACGGAACTTCCCATAGGCGACCTCACGATTTCGGGACACGCCTTCATCGCCTCGCTGGGCCTCGTGGGGCTGCTGCTTCAGGACACATTGATCGCTTTCTTCTGCAACCGCCGGTACACCCGCAGGCTGCTGGACGAAGGCTACGAAATCCTCCCCGGCATCCACGAAAAGGAGGCCCGGAACGCGCTCAATCTTCCGGGAAGTTCCGATGACCGATAACATCATCACCCTGCGGCATCCCTACACGGGCAAGGAAGCGACGGGGTACCGCGGGTTCGGCGGGGAAACGCTCTGTTCCTTCGGTTTCGTCTGGCTCGGGCGGGGCAACACCCGGCAGTTCCTCACCGCGCTGACGCCCCTGATCGATTTCGTACTGCTTCCTTCCGTGCTTCTGCTGCTTCCGGATGTCCGGGAAATCCTCCTCGCCCCCTTTCCCGGCACGGACATTCCGCTTCTCGTGTTTTTCCTCCTGATTCTGGGGCTCCCGTGCCTTTGCGGCGCGCGGCTTATCGCCGCGCACGCCAACCGTCTCCACACCGCGGAACGGTTCGGACAAGGCTACGCCCTGCCCGCAGCCGCCGCCAACCTTGACGAGGCGCGGGCCGCCCTCAAACTCCCGCCCTCCCGGACCAACACATGATCACACCGACTTTCACGGCCCCCCGCCTCGTCGTCTCCGGCCTTTCCGGGGGCGGCGGCAAAACTCTCGTTTCGCTCGGCCTCGCCCGCGCCCTGACGCTTCGCGGCCTGCGCGTGAAGCCCTGCAAGAAAGGGCCGGACTACATCGACGCCGCATGGCTCAGCCTCGCCTCGGGCCGCACGCCGACCAACCTTGATCCCTATTTCCTGTCCGACGACCGGTTGCGGGCCCTGTTCCGCGCCTCGTTCGACGACGCCGACCTCGCGATCATCGAAGGGAACCGGGGCCTGTACGACGGACGCGACCTCGAAGGAAGCTGTTCCACGGCGACCCTCGCGCGCGCCCTCGACGCCCCCGTCCTGCTCACGCTCACCGTCACCAAGATGACCCGCACCGCCGCCGCGGTCGTCGCCGGTCTGGCGAACTTCGAACCCGTCAAGCTCGCGGGCGTCATCCTCAACCGGGTGGCCTCCTCACGGCATGCGGACCTCATCCGCCGGAGCATCGAGACCTACACCGGCATTCCCGTACTCGGGGAAATTCCGCGCCTTGCGGAGAACCCCATCCCCGAACGGCACATGGGGCTCGTCTCCATGCACGACGAATCCCCGGACGCGCCGGGCCGGAGCGAACTGCTTGCGGCCCTCGACGGCCTTGCCGCGCTGGTGGAAAACCACCTCGACATTGAAGCCGTCCAGCGCATCGCCCGGTCCGCTCCCGAACTGGCCTGTACGGATGCGTTTTGGGAAGAGGCCTCTCCCCGTTCCCTCGGCACCGCACCCCTTTCCGAAACGCTCACGGGCACCGAACGGTGCGCGCAGCCCGACTCCGTAATCTCCGCCGCATCGGCCCCGGAAACGGGCGGGCTCGTCTCCGGCGTTTCCGCTGAACGGCCCGTGACCATCGGATATGTGCGGGACGCGGCGTTGTGGTTCTACTATGAGGAGAATTTCGAGGCGCTGCGCCGGGCCGGGGCGCGGCTTGTGGAGCTGAGCGTACTCTCGCCGGAGCCGTGGCCCGCCGTCGGCGGGCTCGACGGGCTGTACCTCGGCGGCGGGTTTCCCGAAATGGTCCCGGAACGGCTCTCCGGTTCGCCGCATCTGGCGGAAATCCGGGACTACTCGATGCGAAACATGCCCATCTATGCGGAGTGCGGCGGGTTCATGATCCTGTGCGAGGCGTTGCGTATCGACGGCAAGGATTATCCGATGGCGGGACTGTTTCCGGCGCGGGCGGAGTTCCGTCCGCAGCCGCAGGGGCTCGGCTATGTGGAGGCCACCGTGGAGGCGGAAAATCCGTTCCATCCGGTCGGGGCCGTCCTGCGGGGGCATGAGTTCCACTATTCGCGCTGTGTTGCGCTCGGAGACCTTGCTCCGACGCTGCGGCTGTCGCCCGGTGTGGGCATGTCCGGTCCGGGGCATCGCGCCAAAGGGCTGGCGGCGGAAGGGCCGGACACGCTCAGGAGCCGCGACGGGTTGCTGATCCGCAACACCTTCGCCGCCTACACCCACCTGTTCGCCCCCGCCGTCCCGCACTGGGCACGGCGTTTTGTCGCCGCTTGCCGGGGTACGAAGAAGTAAAAGATTGGGGAGGGGGAAGGGCCCCTTTTGGAAAAGGGGCCCTTCCCCCTCCCCAAACC
>PPYF01028546.1_pt1 | contig 11840 bp, 8 predicted proteins | sample 1559871 | NCBI WGS metagenome assembly PPYF01 (sample SAMN08240021, study PRJNA423297) | Human gut metagenome, whole genome shotgun sequencing project. | reverse complement strand
CCTATACGGTGACCAACGGCAACAAGTCTACAATGGCACTGGCTATAGTATTGTCCGTAAACTATATAGCCATAACTGTAACTCCATTCATAGTTGACTTCTTCAGACATCTGTTTGGAACTACAAGCAACCATTTTCCTTTCATACTTAATTTTGCATTCACCATTTTATTTGCGATATTGGTTGTGGTTAAACGCAATTCTTTCACTTTTCGAATGAGCGATGAATATGTTTAGAGTATGTCAGGCATTCCTCATTATATTCACTTCAAGTTTCAATTATCTTTTTTATGAAAAAATCCATTCTTTCTCTGTTGTGCGTCGTAGCGTTGTTGCCGATGACAGCTCACGCCCAGAATCATCCTACACTTCCGGATGAAGGCGAAGTAAAAGTAGTATTCAATGCCGGTGAACCTGACCAAAAGGTGTATGACGCCTTCATAGAGAATGCGCCAAAGAGGTTCAACGAGCCGGCCGCTCCGCGTTTCGCCATAGTTGGCAAGCAGAATATGTTCTATATGGGCATAGGTGGCGTTATTAACGGCGTAGGTGTCTTTGACTGGGGCAACCCAATTGATAACGCGAGTGATTTCACTACAGCCGACATTCCCTTCAATACTCCGGAAGGTGACGGTGGCAAGCTGCAAGGTACGTTTGGTCAAAGTAAGATTTTTATCAACTTCATTGCGTTACCGGGCACTGACAATAAGGTAGGCGCATATATCAGCGGTAAATTCAGCGGTGAGAACGGTGCTTTCAAGCTCAACCATGCGTATATTAACTACAGGGGATTTACTATCGGTCATACCTCTTCTCTCTTTGAAGACGGAGCTGCCGCTCCTCCTACAATTGATGCTGAAGGCCCATGCGGACTGGTAGGCGCTACCAACAACCTGATAAACTACCGTCATGCGTTCAGCAAAAGAATCAAGTTCGGTATCGGTCTCGAACTTCCTTCTGTAAGCGCTACAACTACTGCATCAACACGCATTGTGAGTCAGCGTATTCCCGATATTCCCGTATTCCTTCAGTATAGTTGGGATAATGAAAACGGTTGGCTCCGTTTTTCAGCATTGATGCGAAATATGCAGTATCGCGATTTGGTTGCCGACAAGAATAGAACAAAAACTGCTTGGGGCGTAAAACTCAGTGGCAGCACTCCAATTGGTGCGACTCCTTTCCAGGCATATTATCAGGCTGCCTATGGCCGCGGTATCGGCGGATATATTCAGGACTTGGCAGATTTGGGCCTTGACCTGTCGCCTGACAGTAGTGCTCCCGGACATCTCGATGCCGTTAAGGCATGGGGCGCATATGCCGGATTGCAATACACATTCTCCTCCAAGGTATTTTCATCTGTTTCCTATAGCCAGACCCGTGCCTATGCTGACAAATATACAGACGGTTCTACTCCATGGAGCGAGCAGTATAAGTATGCGCAGTATGTTTCGGCAAATGTCTTCTACACAATTCTTCCGGGTTTGCAGACAGGCTTGGAATACCTCTATGGCAGACGCGTTGACATGGATGGCATTTCACGTCATGACAATCGTATAAACGCTATGCTCCAGTTCAATTTCTGACCCTTATCGGAGGACTTGCCTTATCCGTCAATTCTGCGAAAGCACTATGCGGAAGGCAAGTCCTCCTGCTTTGAGATTCTCCACCTTAATGTTGCCTCCGTGCATACCCACTGCGTTTTTGACAATAGACAGCCCGAGGCCCGTACCGCCTGCGGCTCTTGAACGCCCTTTATCTATGCGGTAGAAACGTTCAAACAGGTGTGGCAGGTGTTCTTCAGGTACTCCTGTGCCGTCGTCCAGTAAAGTTATTTCTATTTTTCCATTTGCTACGGAAATAAGTGATATTTTTATTAAAGTGCCGCCGCTGTAGGCGATTGCATTATCAATAAGGTTGTTAAATATTGATTCGAGCAAAGAACGGTTACCGTTCATCGAGACCGGGCAATTGATGTCAGTACTTATTTCAATCCCCTTTGATTGTGCTATAGGCTTATAGGTGTTTACGGCTTCGTTTATTATGTCGTTAAGTTTGACCGGTTCTTTAAGTATGGCTTTTCCTCCGTCATCCATCCGGGTTATAAGTGACACATCCGACAGAAGTCTTTTAAGCCGTTCTGTTCCCGCGCGGCATCGTTGTAGGAATGCAATGCGTTTTTCGGGCGACATGTTTTCATGGGCCAGCAATGTTTCTATGCATACCTGTATGGATGCGACAGGTGTCTTGAGTTCGTGGTTTATGTTGTTTGTCAATTGTTTTTTTATACGGTCTTTCTCTTGTTGCTCGTGCATGGCGGCTCTATGTTCACGGTCGCGGTCGGCAATGGCTTGCTGCAGTCGTGCATACAGGCGCACTATATGGTTGGATATATCCCCGAGCTCATCATGCGGAAATGGTTCCGTGTCGGATATCTTGACTCCTTTCTCAACATTCTCGGCAAAGCTCTTTAACCTCACAATGTTTTGGCCTACGCGACGTGTTGCAAAATAACCGAGAATGCACATTGCTATTGTTATAGCTCCCATAATCCAAAGGAAACCGAAGTCGGCTTTCAGCAGCGAGACGAGCGACATAGAGTAGGGGACTGCAGTTCTGACTATATATCCTTCATTTCCGAGACTGGCGGAATAAAAATAGTTTTCGCCGGTGCTTTTGCTATGTCTGCGCACGGCATAGCCGGTACCGTTTCTGAGTGCTTTTCTTATTTCTTCCCGGTCGAGATGATTTGTGCGGTGTATGGAGTCGAGTGTGTTGTCATATATCACTTCGCCTTTGTCGGAAATGACGCTGACACGCAAATCGTCAAATGTCCTGAAGTCGGCAAGGTTAATTTCCGACATTTCCTTGCCTTCTTCTATTTCGTTGAGGATATATGTGTTGATGAGTTGCAGTTGCATATTTATTTCCTCGATTTTGAATTCCTTCTCTCTGTGATATTGGAATATGACAAACCCGGCCATCATAAGCAATGAATAGCCAGTTAGCCATAGAAACAATCGTCTGCGATATGAGAGTTTATTCAGCAAATCCATATCCATAGCCGGAGCGTGTGATGATATTCTTGCCATATACTCCAATTTTCTGTCGGATTCTGGTGATGTTGACATCTACAACCCTGTCGAGAACTACAACTTCATCAGGCCATATTTCCTTAAGCAATTCATTACGGGAAAACACATGGCCACGGTTGCGGAGCAATTTCAGCAGAATTTCAAATTCCTTCCGAGGCATTTTTACCTCTACACCGTCTACGGTGCAGGTCTTGTTGCAAAGCGACAGTATGAGCCCTTTATATGAGACCGTTTCATTGTCAGGCGATTTTATGTCGCCGGTTGTCGAAGCCCGTCGAAGTACTGTACGTATTCTTGCGAGCATTGTCCGGAGTGAATATGGTTTGGTAATGTAGTCGTCAGCTCCCAGGTCGAGGCCGTCAACCATGTCGTCTTCCGAGTCTTTTGCAGTGCAGAATATTATCGGAACAGATGCAGTGGCAGGATTCGCTTTCATGATTCGTGCAAGTTGCACGCCGGAAATCTCACCCATCATTATGTCGAGAAGAACAAGGTCGTATATGGCGAGATTCATTGTCAGGGCTTCCTCTGAACTGTGAGCCATGTCAACATCGTAACCTTCTGCTTCAAGATTAAAGGCAAGAGCCTCGCAAAGAGTCTCTTCATCATCAACTATCAGTATTCTTTTATTATTTGCATCCATGGTGCAAAATTAATAATTATCGCATTCCGATATTCATGTTACATAAAGTTTAATAAAACTTTAACAAGATGATGCAAAAAAACGAATGAGGACACACCGGTAAAAGGTGCATCCTCATTCGTTATAATTATTTTTAGATTATTTCAGCGTTCCGGCTTCTGCCTGACGAATCATTTCCTGGTCGGCAGTTATGTATATTTCTACACGGCGGTTTTGTGCGCGGCCGGCGGCTGTTTCGTTAGATGCAACATAGTCTGCCATAGGAATACCTTCGGCGGTGAGACGGGTAACGGGCACGCCTTGGTCGATAAGGAATACCTGTACAGCTTTGGCACGTCCGGTGGCAACCTTTTCGTTTACAGCCATTGTACCGGTATTATCGGTAAAACCGTAAATCTGAACGTTGGTATTTGGGTTGTTGATTACAGACTGTGCAAAGCGGGTGAGGTCTGCCTTGGCCTGTGCGCTGAGGGTTGTGCCATTGGTCGGGAAGAGGATACCGCCGTCAAATGTTACCTTAATAGCCTGCAGGCCATTCTGGTCTGTGGTCTGTTCTACTTTTGCTTGGTTGGCAAGTTCCGCCTGGAGTTCTTTCTGCTGTTTATCCATACGGTTGCCGATAAGTGTACCGGCACCTGCGCCTACGGCAGCTCCGATAGCAGAACCGATGGCAGCGCCTTTACCACCACCGATAAGTGCGCCTATTCCCGCACCGGCTGCTGCGCCGCCGCCGCCGCCGATGAGAGCTCCTTTACCTGTGTTTGTCATTGACGAGCAACCTGTTTCGCCAAGAAGCATTGCTCCGCAAATCAGAGCTATGCATGAGATTTTTAAAAGTTTCATATCCTTAATTATTTGGTTGAAGTTATTCGTTGCATAAATTCTCTGACAAAAATACAAATTTAACAGGAATTTAGTTCCGTTTTTTTAAAATATTTAATTAATTTTGTAGTCACTATCTAACCCGATAATCAGCTATGGCAGCTAATCTGACTAAATTAAAGTCAAATAAGACTCTAATACTTGGACACTTAGGCGCATTGTTATGTGTAACAATGTGGGGCGTTTCGTTCGTTTCAACAAAAGTGTTGTTGAACTACGAGATGCAACCCGTTGAAATCTATATTTATCGTTTCACGGTTGCATATATTATAATCCTTGCATTCAAGCATAAGAAATGGTTCTCCAACAATTGGCGTGACGAAGGACTGTTGGTAATGTGTGGCCTTCTGTCTGGTTCTATATATTTTCTGGCTGAAAATTTTGCATTGCGCTATACATTGGTTACTAATGTGTCGTTGCTTACATCTATGTCGCCTTTGATTACTGCGATGCTCGTTGGACTAATGTATAAGTCTGAACGACCCGGTGGCGGTATGATGCTGGGTTCTATGATAGCTTTTTTAGGCGTTGCATGTGTGATATTCAATAGTAGCTTTAACCTGGAAATCAACCCATTGGGCGATTTATTGTCGCTTGCAGCTGCTTTTAGCTGGTCGCTTTATAGCCTCGTGCTCAAACGTCTGAATGCCAACTATGATATTTGGTTCATTACTCGCAAGACTTTCTTTTATGGCGTTCTTACAGCTTTGCCTTTCTTGGCAGTCGAGCCTCCGCGCTATAATGCTATTGAAGTCTTCACTACTATTCCTTTGTTTACAAATGTTATGTTTTTGGCACTCGGCGCTTCGCTTATAGCATTTGTGTTGTGGGCGGAGACAGTTAAAAAGGTGGGTGCATTGAAGGCTAATAATTATATGTATCTGCAGTCGGTGATTACCATGGCTTTCTCGGCGCTGTTCCTCAATGAAGCGGTTTCAGCAGTTGGTGTTACGGGTTGCGCCCTCATCCTTTTGGGTCTGTGGCTTGGCGACTACCTCACCCGTCGCAAGAAAATGAAGCAATAAAACAGGACAATATAAAACGAGCGTCGCAACAAATCACATATTGCGACGCTCGTTTTATATAAAGGGATTGATTATATTTCTTTTCCTTTTAGAATCACTTTGCTTATGGTCGGTTCTGTATAGGCATGGATTATATAAGGCAAGGAGGGGGCGTATGATTTATATATTATAAACGAGGCATACTTTCCCGGAGTAATGGAGCCGAAGTTATCCGAAAGACCCATAGCTGCTGCACCGTTTATGGTAACAGCATTGAGAGCCTGTTCGGGGAGCAATTTCATCTTTATACATCCTAAAGACATAACAAAGGGCATTGAGCCTGATGGCGAAGAACCGGGATTATAGTCCGACGCAAGCGCTACGGCGCATCCTCCCTTAATTGCAGCTTTGGCAGGGGCGTAAGGCATTCCGAGGAAGAATGACGCCCCCGGAAGCATAGTGGCTATAGTATCGGAATTGCTGAGCACTTCGATTTCTTCTGAACCTATGCGTTCAAGATGGTCTACTGAGAGTGCGCCGTTGGCAACTCCGACCTGCACGCCTCCTGAGTAGTCGAGTTCATTGGCATGGATTTTGGGACGAAGCCCAAGCTTGGCTCCGGCTTGCATTATACGTTCGGTCTCTTCAACGGTGAAGAAACCTTTGTCGCAGAACACATCCACGAAGTCGGCATCAGAAGCCACAGCAGGAAGCATGTCGTTTATAACATGGTCAACATATTCTGCCTGACGTCCGGTGTAGGCTCTGCCAACTGCATGGGCACCGAGGAATGTTGCCTTGATTTCAACTTCAGGCACCTCGCACTGCAGTCGCTTTATGACGCGCATCATTTTCAGCTCGCCTTCGAGAGTAAGTCCGTAGCCGGTTTTGATTTCTATTGCTCCCGTACCCATGGCCATGACCTGGCGCAGACGTCGCAGGGCAGACTCATACAGCTCATCTTCGGAAGCCCCATTCAGACGGTCTGATGAATTGAGTATTCCGCCCCCGTTGGCTGCAATCTCCTCGTATGAGAGTCCTTTAATCTTGTCAATGAATTCACCGGCACGGTCACCTGCCCACACAAGGTGGGTGTGTGAGTCACAAAAAGCAGGTATCACCACTCCGCCGTCGGCATCTATTATTTTGTCGGCTTCGGTCGGGCAAGAGTCCATTGTGCCGAAAGATTCTATGCGTTCGCCGTCAGCCAGAAGCCACGCGTTGTGAAGTGACGGAGATTCGCTCATGGCCTTTCCCTGCAGGCGCTGTGTGCCCGCAGGATGTAGACCCATGAGTGAAGATATATTTTTTACAAGAAGTTTCATGGATTGGTGCGCAGGAATTCGATGGATGCTTCAATGAGCGGGTACATCACACGGTCGTTTTCAATGAAAGGCACATGCTTGCGATACTCGGCAACCCATTCTTCGAGTACGGGTGAAGTCTTGGCCGGACGGCGGAATTCGAGAGCCTGGGCTGCGTTGAAAAGTTCGATAGCAAGTACTCTCTCGGTATTGAGAGCTACACGCACGAGTTTAGTAGCTGCGTTTGAACCCATTGACACATGGTCTTCCTGACCTTGGGATGATGGGATGGTGTCGCAGCTGTTGGGCCAGCAGAATCCTTTCGACTGGTTGACGATTGATGCTGCCGCGTACTGCGGAATCATGAAGCCGCTGTTGAGTCCGGGCTTCGCTACAAGGAATGAGGGCAGTCCGCGTGTGCCGGATATGAGTTTGTAGATACGGCGTTCCGATATGCTCGACAGCTCGGTGAGGGCGACGGCGAGGAAGTCCATAGGCATGGCAATAGGTTCGCCGTGGAAGTTGCCGGCCGATACAATCATGTCGAGTTCCGGGAATACTGTGGGATTGTCTGTAGGTGCATTGATTTCGTTTTCAATGATGCCTTTTACATATCTTAGCGTATCCTTAGCGGCTCCGTGAACCTGTGGAATGCAGCGGAAGGAGTAGGGGTCTTGTACATGCTGCTTATGACGCTTGATTAGTTCGCTGCCTTCAAGCCATCCGCGCATGGCAGTTGCTGTGTCTATCTGGCCTTGTTGGTGACGCACTTCATTGACCGGTGCGCAGAATGGCTCTATGCGGCCGTCGAAAGCGTCAAGTGAAAGAGCACCGATTTTGTCGGCTAATTTGCTGAGTCGTTCAGCAAGAATAAGACTCCAGACGCCATGCGCGCTCATGAACTGTGTGCCGTTAAGCAGAGCTAATCCCTCTTTCGACTGTAACGAGATTGGTTCCCATCCCATCTCTTTAAGCACTTCTGCCGAGTTGCGAAGTTCTCCCTTATATTCCACTTCTCCGAGACCCAGCAAGGGAAGCGACATGCAGGCAAGCGGTGCAAGGTCACCGGAGGCACCAAGTGAGCCTTGCTGGCACACACGGGGCAGAATGTCATTGTTGTAGAAATCTACGAGACGCTGTACCGTGATGAGTTGAACACCCGAATTTCCATAGCTCAGCGACTGTATCTTCAGCAGAAGCATCAGTTTGACTATTTCGTTTGATACACGTTCGCCGGTGCAGCAGGCGTGTGACATTACAAGGTTTTTCTGCAACGTCGAGAGCTGTTCGCGGTCGATGCTGATATTGCACAGCGAACCGAAGCCGGTTGTGATACCGTAAATTGGCTCGGTGGCTGTAGCCATCTTGTTGTCAAGATACTCACGACAGGTGGTTATTCGCTCCACCGCTTCCTCGCTGAGTGCGAGTTTGTAGCCTTTGGTGATGATTTCTTCGATTTGGCTTAGAGTAAGCCATTCTGATGATATATGATGGACTGGCATATATGGCGCGTTTTGCTGTTTGCTTAAAGAATTTCTTGAATTGAATTATGTATTAAAGTGTCGTCGGCGATGCTGGGCATAGTCACTTTGAGGCCGGGAGTGCGTTGCATTTCGCGGCGTATAGCGTCCATGGCTCCTGCATTGCGTGCCCACGAGCGGCGTGCTATACCGTTGTTTACGTCCCAGAGCAGCATTTCGCTGATGCGGCGGTCGCATTCTTCCGAACCGTCAATTACCATGCCGAAGCCTCCGTTGACAACTTCGCCCCAGCCTACACCGCCACCATTATGCAGCGATACCCATGTAGCTCCGCGGAATGCATCGCCGATAACATTATGTACGGCCATGTCGGCGCAGAATTGCGAGCCGTCGGTTATATTGCTTGTTTCACGGTAAGGAGAATCGGTGCCGGATACGTCGTGATGGTCGCGGCCGAGTACTATGGGTGCGGAAACACGTCCTTCACGAATTGCTTTGTTGAAAGCGAGGGCTATCTTGGCACGGCCTTCTGCATCGGCGTAGAGAATACGTGCCTGTGAACCTACAACAAGATGATTAGGCCCTGCTTCGCGTATCCAGTGGAGGTTGTCGGCAAGCTGTCCGTGTATGTCCTCGGGAGCGGTCTTGAGCATTTCTTCGAGTACATCACCGGCGATACGGTCGCTTTCGGCAAGGTCTTCAGGCTTGCATGATGTGCAAACCCACCGGAACGGCCCAAAGCCATAGTCGAAGAATCGCGGGCCCATTATAGCTTGAACGTATGAAGGATAACGGAAACTGTGGCCGTCGGGAGCCATGATGTCGGCTCCGGCTCTTGACGATTCGAGCAGGAAGGCATTGCCATAGTCGAAGAAGTACATTCCTCGTTCTGCGAGTTTGTTTATGGCGTCAACCTGACGTCGGAGGGATGCCTGCACCGCTTTTTTGAATTCTTCGGGATTTTCGGCCATCATTTTCAGCGACTCCTCATAACTGAGACCGACGGGATAATAGCCGCCTGCCCAGGGATTGTGGAGCGAGGTTTGGTCGGAACCAAGGTCGACCTTAACACCACGTTCGGCGAGACGTTCCCAAAGGTCTACCACGTTGCCTTGATATGCAAGCGATACGGCTTCTTTATCTTTCTGAGCCTTGAGAGCGCGGTCGATAAGAGTGTCGAGGTCTGTATAAACTTCATCAACCCAGCCTTGTGCATGGCGTTTCTCTACCGCTGAAGGATTGATTTCGGCAGTGATGCTTACTACTCCTGATATTTTAGCGGCCTTAGGCTGTGCGCCCGACATACCCCCAAGGCCGGCCGACACAAAGAGCATTCCGGCAATATCGCCGCCCTTGGCCAATGCGCGGGCTGCATTGAGTACGGTGATGGTAGTGCCGTGCACTATGCCTTGCGGGCCTATATACATGTAAGACCCGGCAGTCATCTGTCCGTACTGGGATACACCCAGGGCATTGAAGCGTTCCCAGTCGTCTGGCTTGGAATAGTTGGGAATAACCATACCGTTAGTCACAACTACACGGGGTGCTCCGGGATGGGAGGGGAAGAGTCCGAGCGGATGGCCCGAATACATCACCAGAGTTTGGTCATCGGTCATCTCACTGAGATACTTCATTACGAGCCGGTATTGAGCCCAGTTTTGGAATACGGCACCGTTGCCACCGTAGGTGATGAGTTCGTGGGGATGCTGTGCGACTGCGGGGTCAAGATTGTTTTGAATCATCATCATGATGGCCGCAGCCTGACGCGATTTTGCAGGATATTCGTCAATGGGACGTGCATACATATCGTAGCGCGGGCGCAGACGATACATATAGATACGGCCGTACTCGGCGAGTTCTTTGGCAAATTCTGGAGCGAGCTCGCCATGGAGATGCGCAGGGAAGTAGCGCAGGGCGTTGCGCAGCGCAAGCTCTTTTTCCTGAGGAGTGAGAATGTCTTTGCGACGCGGAGCGTGGTTCACGCTATGGTCGTATTCACGTGGTACGGGCAGCGGGTCGGGAATGCCGGCACATATATCTTTTAGAAATTCTTCGGGAGTCATTATGATAGGGTTTGTATTATATTTCTAAATAATTCAGCTTATTGTTTGTCAATAATCTGATTGACAATGGCTATTATTCTGTCTTTGTTTGCAGATGACTGTTCGGCGATTTCCTTTGCCTTAGCTGTGAGTCGTGCGGCGGCTTCGCGGTCTTTGAGTCCGGCTGCATTGATGCGCACGTTTAGGAAAGCACCATGCACGGCTGCATCGGCAGCAAGAGTGCCTACTCCGGCATCGCTCACTGAATTTGGATTGCCTTTCGATGCCATCGCTTCGAGAAGGGGATAAGTGCCGAAGGCAGCCTCCATGGTGCGCAGAGGGACCTCTGTGGCGTAGAGTGTGGCGGCTTCGAGTGCTTCGGCGCGAGCTGCCTTCTCTTCGTCTGTGGATTTCGGCATACCGATGGCGCCCATTATGCGGTTGAAGGCGGCTGTGTCCTCATCGACAAGTGCAATCAGGGAGTCGAGTGAGCGGCGACCTTCTTCGGCATAGTCGGAGAACTCTTTCCAACGGTCGTCCCATCCGGGCTTGTGGGCAGAGAGATTAGCAACCATTGTGCCAAGTGCTGCTCCCAAGGCCCCCATATATGCCGAAATTGAACCTCCGCCGGGTGCGGGAGACTCTGATGCGGTTTCATCTGCAAATTCGCTGCAGGTAAAATCTACAAGTTTTTTAGGCCCTTTCTCTTCGGCTTCAAGCATATATTCAATCACTTTTTCTTCCGGCTTAAAAGGCTTGAGCTCGTCGAGACCCATCGACTTCACGGCCATGCGTACTATTTCGCTTTCGGGAAGACCGGTAGAACGCTGTTGCTTGTGGAGGAAGTATTTTCCTGCATCAACAAGTGCGCGTTTAGGAACAAGGCCTACGATTTCAGTTCCGGTAACACGTATTCCGCGGGCTGCTGCAGCACGGCAAACTTCATCGAAAGCTACATGGAGAGGGGTCGTATTCATGTCGGTGATGTTCATTGACACCTGTGCTATGCCATATTCGTCTATATACCATCCTATGGCTTTAGTGCCTTTTAGAGTGCCTGGCTGCATGATGGTCTTGCCGTTTTCGTCTTTGAGGGGCTTGCCTGTCACCCTGCCGCCTTCGCGCATAGGGCGCCCTTTTTCGCGAACATCGAATGCAATGGCATTGGCGCGGCGTGTGGAAGTCGAATTGAGGTTAAAGTTTACTGCAATCAGGAAATCTCTGGCACCGATGGTTGTTGCGCCTGTACGGGCGGCCGCCTCATCGAAAGGACGGTCACCGAAGTCCGGAGCTTTGCCCGGTTGATTCATTTTTTCAGGCAGGGCCTCATATTCTCCTGTACGGCAAACGGCAAGATTCTTTCGTTCGGGGGTAAATGCGGCTGCCTCGTAGC
>PPYF01306119.1_pt1 | contig 11841 bp, 8 predicted proteins | sample 1559871 | NCBI WGS metagenome assembly PPYF01 (sample SAMN08240021, study PRJNA423297) | Human gut metagenome, whole genome shotgun sequencing project. | reverse complement strand
ACGTGCCGATCATCGCCGTGACGGCTTTCGCCTTCGCATCCGACGAACAGAAGGTACTCTCGAGCGGATTCGACGGCTATATGCCCAAGCCGATCAACGCCCGGCAGCTCAAAACACAGGTACTCGACATGCTGCGCACGCGCATGACGCTGATTTAATTGAAAAAGGGAGCCCCTTATCGGGACTTCCTTTAAAAGGGTGTAACAGCCTGAGAAATTGGGCTGTTACATTTTTTAGACGGGTCAAGGTGACGTTTTAACCAACGGCAAAAGCCATGACCCGACATCATGGCTTTTGTGTTCGTACAAAATGACCTCAGACCAGGTAATCCCCTCGACGGGTCGGCTGCCGGTCTCAGAAAATTATCAACCACGGCATCCTCGGACTTAAAGCTTCAACCATCCCCGTTACAAGATTCCCCATCGGATATATATAGCCCTTTTTTACCGAATCCTGAAATACGACGATCCTCCTTCTCCCGGTGAGCTCTACAAACCGAGGGATACATATTGCGAAACCTGGAAAAGGTATCGCGCGAAATCTTAAAACGCACACAGATATCCATCTTCATCGAACATGCGGATAATCGCCGAACCTCTACACGCTCACGGCCGAAGCCGCAGCCTTCCGCGTGGGGTTCCGCAAGGTCGGGATCTGTCAGGCTGATATAGTCTTCTCATAGACCGATATAATCGTAACTCCCGTATCTTTTACTGTGATTTTTGCCATATTGTCGATGATTCTTGGAGTTTCAGCTGCAAAGGCAGTCGTAATTCATTGAATTATTCGCTTTAGGATGAACTATTTATGGCTGAAAATGCTATGAGAAATTATCGGGCTGACAATCGGCAGATGATGGAAAACCCCGGTCGAATACGTATCGCTATAAATCCTTTTCAGGATAAAAACGGAACAACAAAGCGTTTTTTGTCCGTTATCTTCGTTCGGAAGACGATGGATCGCCCCTCCCGGAATTGCAATTAAATCGGATGGAATTTCATTATTTTATCGATCATTTCTTATATTTGTGTATTCGAGTTCGGCCGACGACTGCCCCGGATGCGGTTAAACAGATAAATAATACGACGGTAAATCGATATACGAAAAGACTGCGTGAAAGCTGGCTCGCAGTTTATTCGTCGTATATGTCCATGTAGTCGGCCGAAGAGCCAATGTACAACTCTTTCGGTGCGTTTGCACTCTAATAAACATCCTCGCTGAAATAACACGAACAGGCATTCTCCACCGGCAGAAAAAAGCACGGAAGGCGGCGGAATCACCTTGATAATAATGAGATAAAGGAAGCATCGGAGTTGAAATTACGCTGCACCCCAATTATTAGGGGATTGAGTATATAGTCACCGTCATTAAAATCTCTCGACTTTTATTTATAAATATCCAAATAAAATACCATACCGTTTCAAAACGAGAAAAAAATTCTCGTTTTGAAACGGTATTACAGTAAACACATGAAACACACAGATTGATAATCAATAAGATAATATAAATTTTCAGAAATGGCATACCGGTTGATTTCTTATATGACATGAAACTTTTTATCATATCCAACAGACTGCCTGTGAAAGTCTCCGAAAAGGCGGAACAGTTCCTTTTCACAAGGAGTGAAGGCGGGCTTGCAACGGGTCTCGATTCACTGCATACCCAATATGAAAAACATTGGATCGGCTGGCCGGGGCTGAATGTAGAAAAACCCGAAAGCAGGCAGCGCATCCGCGAAGAGTTGGAAAAACTGGACTTCCACCCGGTGTTTCTCTCCGCAGAACAGATCGAGAACTACTATGAAGGGTACAGTAACAGTACAATCTGGCCCTTATGCCACTATTTCTTTTCTTACACACAGTACCGACAGAACTTCTGGGAAACCTACCGCGAGGTCAATCGGCTCTTCTGCGAAGAGGTTCGGCATCTGGTCGGTTCCGATGACATCGTTTGGGTACAAGATTACCAGCTCATGCTGCTGCCCGGGATGCTCCGCGAGATCATGCCCACACTTTGCATCGGCTATTTCCACCACATTCCGTTCCCCAGCTACGAATTATTCCGGGTACTGCCCGAACGGGCAGAACTATTGCGAGGAATGCTGGGCGCAGATCTGATCGCCTTCCACACGCACGACTACGTGCGCCACTTCATCAGTACGGCGGAGCGGGTTCTGCACATGGATTTCAGGCTCGATGAGGCTCAGATCGACAATCGTTTCGTACAGGTCGACGCCCTGCCGATGGGCATCGACTACGAAAAGTTTCACCGAATCTCCTCTTCATCGGCCGTCAAGCCGCTGATCGCCCGCACACGGGCTCATTTCGGAGACCGGAAGCTAGTGCTCTCTGTCGACCGGCTCGATTACAGCAAGGGTATCCGTCACCGACTGCACGGATTCGACTCTTTCCTAAAGCATCATCCCGAATACCTGGGTAAGGTGACACTGGCGATGGTGATTGTTCCCTCACGCGACCGGGTCGGCTCCTACGCCGATCTGAAGACCCGTATCGACGAGGAGATCAGCGCTATCAACGGCCGCTACTCCACGATGGACTGGACACCTGTTTGTTATTTTTACCACGGCTTTTCGTTCGAAGAGCTCACGGCCATGTACTACGTTGCCGACGTAGCACTGGTCACTCCGCTGCGCGACGGCATGAACCTCGTGGCCAAGGAGTACATCGCCGTCAAGAACGGCAATCCAGGCGTACTGATCCTCAGCGAAATGGCCGGAGCGTCCGTAGAGTTGGCCGACGCCATCCGGATCAATCCGAATGATACGGAGCAGATCGCTTCAGCACTCGCCATAGCATTGGAAATGCCTGTCAGGGAGCAGTTGCAGCGGATACGACGAATGCAGACCGTCATCTCGGAACAAACCGTGAACCGTTGGGCTGCGGACTTCATGGCAGGATTGGCCGAAGTGTGCCGCAAAAACCGCTCGGTCAGACAGCGACAACTGACGCCCGAGACACTGGAAAGGATTCTCCATACCTACCGGCATACGCGCCAGCGTCTCCTACTGTTCGATTACGATGGCACGCTGGCGCCCATCTGCAGCCGTCCTGAAGAGGCCGCGCCAGGCCGTGAGCTTTACAAAGTACTGTGCACCCTCGTAGCCGACCGCAGCAACCGCGTGGTAATCAGCAGCGGTCGTGACCATGCGACCATGGAACGCTGGTTCGGGAAACTGCCTGTCTCTCTCGCTGCCGAGCACGGTGCATTCTACAGGGAAGGCCGGGGCGGATGGCATGCAAATCTGCATCATGCCCCATGGGATCCCGAACTGCTGGAGCTAATGAACCGCTTCGTTGAACGGACGCCTCACTCACGGCTCGAACAGAAACAGACCGCTCTGGCATGGCACTACCGCGAGACGGACGAGTGGCTGGGAACGTTGCGGGCACAGCAATTGATGACAGCCCTCATACCGCTTTGCATGCGTCTGAACCTGCAGATCATGCCCGGAAGCAAAGTCGTGGAGGTCAAATCGCCCGAATTCTCGAAAGGCTCGGAAGTCCGCCGTTTGCTGCGCCGGGAACGCTACGACTTTATCCTCGCAATGGGGGACGATACGACCGACGACGATATGTTCCGGGCCCTGCCCAGAGCAGCCGTCACGGTAAAAGTCGGAGCGGCCTCGGAATACGCCCGTTATAATCTCTGGCGGCAGTCCGACGTACTACCGTTTCTGGAACGGCTCGCCGCAAGCGGCAGCACCGGTCATTCGGTTCGCGAAACGGTCACACGCGGTCTCCGCACGGTTTGGGGACATTTCAGGAATTTGTTGACCAACAAGAAGGACGACAATGAAAAATAATCTCAATTACGGTATCATCGGCAACTGTCGAACCGCCGCGCTCATTTCCGAACGGGGTAATATCGAGTGGCTCTGCTTCCCTGACTTCGATTCTCCCTCGGTGTTCGCAGCCCTGCTAGACCGCACGAAAGGCGGTTCGTTCGGGTTCGACGTATCGGATCGGTACACCGTGCGGCAAACCTACGTACCGCATACCAATATTCTCCAGACTCGCTTCGCATCGGATGAAGGCATATTCGAGGTACTCGACTACATGCCCTGCTACCACTCGTTCGAAAAGGAGCACTACCTGCCGGCAGAACTCTACCGATATATTCGCCTGATAACAGGCACTCCCCGGTTTCGGGTACATTACGACCCGGCCCCAAACTATGCGCGGGGAGCCATCCAGTTCCACTTCACCGCCGAATTCATCGAAAGTTACAGTTCAGCGGACAATAAGGATCGCCAGTATCTATACTCCTCGCTTCCTCTGCAGGCCATAGCTGACCGCGAGGAGATCCGGCTCGAAAAGGACGAATTCCTGTTGTTGTCGTACAACGAGAAAGTTATTCCGATCGACATCGAACGCGAAAAAATCGAGTACTGCCGCACGCTGGTCTACTGGCTCAACTGGACTAACCGCACCAAACAGTATACCTGTTACAATGAGGTTATCGAACGGAGTATGCTGGTGTTGAAACTGCTCTCCTACTATAACGGTGCCATGCTGGCTGCGCTGACCACCAGCCTGCCTGAAGCCGTGGGTGAGGCACGCAACTGGGACTATCGCTTCTGCTGGCTGCGTGACGCCTCGATGTCCATCGAGACCATATTCCGAGTCGGGCACACTGGCGCCGCACGACGGTTCATGAAATTCATCCAGTCCACGTTCATGTCCCGGCAGGACTATCAGATCATGTACGGCATCCGCGGTGAACGAAAATTGACCGAGGTGATCCTGGAGCATCTTGAGGGATATAGGGGATCGAAACCTGTGCGCATCGGTAACGATGCTTATCATCAAAAGCAGAACGACTCGTTCGGCTATCTGATGGATCTTATTTGGCAGTATTACAGGCTGATGCCTGGTACACTCGACGAAATTGAGGATATGTGGGAGATGATCAAGGGCATCCTCGCTACTGTGATCGAAGAATGGCACAACCCTGACAAGGGGATTTGGGAGATCCGTGGCGAAGAGCAGCATTTCGTCTCTTCAAAGGTGATGTGTTGGGTGGCACTTGACCGAGGAGCCCGCATCGCAACGAAACTCAAAAAGGCGGAGTATGCAGCCCGATGGCGCGAAGAGGCCGAAGCGATTCACCGTGATGTTATGGAACACGGCTGGAAAAAGGAAATACAGAGTTTCTCGCAGGCTTACGGTAATCTGGCACTCGATTCTTCGTTGCTGCTCATGGAACCTTACGGATTCATTGCTGCGAATGATCCGCACTACCGCAAGACAGTCGAAGCCGTACACAAAGCACTGTTTCACAAAGGATTGATGTATCGTTACAACAGCAAAGACGATTTTGGTGTTCCCAACTCGGCATTCACGATGTGCACTTTCTGGCTTATCCGCGCTCTGCTCGTCACAGGACAATACAACGAAGCTAAAACATTGTTCAATCAGATACTACAATACGGCAACCATTTAGGACTATTTAGCGAGCATCTTGACTTCGACACCAAAGAGCAACTGGGCAACTTCCCGCAGGCCTACTCGCACCTGGCGATCGTCAACACAGCGCTGCTTTTTGCCGAAGAAGAACAGCGGCTGGATTTCATCCGACCATAATAATATCAACGGTTCAATTGCTGCAAACAACTTCTGCAGCAGAATATTCAATCCGTGTACTATGGTCGGATTTACGGTTTGGGGTGAAATCTGCCACAATGTTGTACCGCGCTTCGATAAAAACGAGGTCTGGAAACGACTAAAACAGTAAAAAAGCTAATAAACAGCAATAACATTTAACAATGTTCGAGCAAATTAAGTTATAAATAAGTATAGTTTAATCCCCAAAAAAGAGTTATTATGTCACGCTATACCTTACAGCCGGGTATGATTGTCCCACAGACACCGTTCTACTACTGCGATATTGACCTGCTGCAACGAACCCTGCAAACCGCAACGACTGAAGCTGCAAGATACGGCTACCAGATTCACTACGCCATGAAAGCCAATGCAGAACCTCACATTCTCTACGAAATACAGCAAGCCGGATTAGGAGCGGATTGTGTGAGCGGTTATGAAGTGGAATGTGCGATAGAAAATGGATTCCATCCCTCGAAGATCGTCTTCGCAGGAGTCGGAAAAAGTGACCGCGAGATCGAATACGCCATCCGTCAGGGCATTTTCGCCTTCAACTGTGAATCCTTGCAGGAACTCGAGGTGATCAACGAGCTGGCAGGCAGACTGGGAAAACAGGTGAATGTAGCCCTGCGAATCAATCCGGATGTTCGTCCCCATACACACCATTACATTTCGACCGGGCAATCGGAGAGCAAGTTCGGCATCTCCTATGCCGAAATCGATGCAGCCTTGGCCGAACTGCACGCCATGAAGAACATTCGCATTTTCGGACTGCATTTTCACATCGGGTCACAAATCCGGGAATTGGAATCGTTCGCCGAACTGGCCGGAAAGGTCAACGAAATCGCTGCATGGTTCACTTCGAAAGGCGTGGAGCTCCGCCATCTCAACATGGGCGGCGGTCTGGGGATCGACTATAACGACCCGGATGGCGAGCCAATCCCCGATTTTGCCGGATATTTCCGCACATTCCATGAAAATCTGCGGCTCACACCGGGACAGACCGTGCATTTCGAACTGGGCCGTTCGATCGTCGCGCAGTGCGGCGAACTAATCACCCGTGTCCTATATACGAAAACCACGGCTGGCGGGGCGCATTTCGTCATCACCGATGCCGGGATGACCGAACTGATTCGTCCGGCGCTGTACAGCGCTCGTCACAAGATCGAGAACCTGACAGCAGCTGCGGAGCGTCGTCCAATAGGACTTTGCTCGATCGCCGGGCCGATCTGCGAGTCCTCAGATATTTTTGCCCGCGATATCGAATTCCCTGAATCACACCGCGGCGATATCCTCTCGATCCGCTCCACAGGAGCTTACGGCAGCATCATGGCTTCGCACTACAATATGCGGCCCACAGCCCCCAGCCGATTCAGCGACGGAACAATATGGGGACAATCCAATCTCGCAGAATTGTAAAATCCCAATAATTCGGGCCCTTAACCAACTGCCCCCAAACGAACAGTTTTTTCAAATTCAGCCCTAAATTAAGACTCGATTTTGTATATAATGAAGAAGTTGTCCTATAGGACAACTTCTTCTCCAAACATATATATCAAAAACCTAACCGGATCGATCAGGCCGGCAACAGGATGGAAAAGCGGCTACCTTCATTAACTTGGCTTTCGACCGAGATCGTACCGCCGTGGGCTTCGACAAACTCCTTGGAGATGGCCAGCCCCAACCCGCTGCCCTGCACTTTGGTACCCGGCACGCGGAAATATCGCTCGAAAATGCTCTTATGGTAACGCGGGTCTATGCCACGGCCGAAGTCGCGCACATAGATTTCCACCGCCTTTTCGCGCTGTACGGCACCGACGATGACACGCGACTTTTCGGGTGAGTGGTGAATGGCGTTCGACAACAGGTTGGTGATGACCCACGCGATCTTTTCATTGTCGACGAAGAGTTTCGAGATTTTATCTGGATAATCGATCTCCACGAAACAATGGAATCGTTCTGCCAACACCTGTGTGGCATGTACGGCATAGTCGATCAGCTCGATAGGTTTTACGATCTTAGGTATGAGTTTGAGTTTGCCTGATTCGACCTGTGTCATGTTCAGCAGTTCTCCCGTAATGTTCAATAAACGGTCGCTGCTGTCCTTAATACTGCTTACGAGTTGCTTCTGTTCGTCATTGAGTTTCCCCAAACGGGTATCGTTCAGCAGTTGCAGGCTCATCAAGATCGAGGAGATCGGGGTTTTCATCTCGTGCGAGACTGTCGAAATAAAGTTTGTCTTGGCCGAATCCAACTCCTTATATTTCGTTACATTACTCAAGACGATCAGGTTCCCGATAAACTGCTGCTCCGTACCGCCCACAGGCGTAATGTAGAGCGGCGTGTTCTCCACTTGGAAATAGCTCTCTTTGTTGTCTGCGTATATCTTCAGCGGTTCTTTGTCGTTCTCTTTATTAGATTCGTAAAGGTCGCGGACAAGACGCCTCAGCAAATCATTCGAAAGCGCTACTTCGGCAGCATTACGCCCTAAAACATCCTCCCGAAGATTCAGTACCGAAAGTGCCTCACGGTTCATGAAAAGGAGTTTACGGTCAGGCCCCAACCCAACAATCGGTTCGTGCAACGTATTGACTATTGCCTCTATGCGCTTTTTGGCCGTCATCAGGTCATCGAGCGAACTGCGACGGTATTCGTCGAGTTTGGCGGCCATGTCGTTGAACGACTGCGCCACCTCCCCAAATTCCCGGTTGTCGCCGAAATCGAGCCTTTGATCGTAGTTATGGTTGGCGATCTGCGTGATCCCTTGTTTCAGCTTGTCGATAGGCCGCAGCACAATAGCCGGAAAACGAATTAGGAAAATCATGGCCAGCAAGGCGCAGAGTGCAGATACGATCGCTAAAGACCACATCGCATCCGTAGCACTTACAGCCGTATCGGAACTTTTCATGTGAATCGAAGCCATGTTCAGTTCCATAATGCGGTAAAGGTCGTCCCGGATGAGCTTGAGTTCGGAATCCGTTACACTGTCCGTCAGCGCCGTAATCTTGCTGTCCAGCGCCGCAGTGATCTCCCGTTCATTGACCTCGGTGATATTTTCCCGTTGGAGCGACAGGCTGCGAATAAGTGCTTTCCGGGAAGCGGAATCCTGGGAAATACGATCCAGCGACTGCAACATATCCTTGGCATAATGCAGGGAATTGTAGTTATCCGCGAGAATTTCTTTCGACGCCATCGAAAGATGACGAACGTAGCCGACGGATTGAACTCCCAGCAAGACAATCAATGCAAACAGGAAACCGATACCCAGTGTCAATCGATAACGCAGTTTCATAAATTATGATAAAATGGTTAAGTCAATATTTAAACGCGACAGGCGGTTCAACAAAAAACGCAATCGTATAGCCGTAATAATCAATGAGTAAAGAGAAAACTCCGGTTTACTGATACATACATTGCTAATCTTCCTGTCGATACACGCTTCGACAATTGCATCGATATGTTTATTCGAATGTACACGCATCACCTCTCCACCCAGCTCCTGGGCCAGATTGAAGTTATTGATCAGGTAACGCTGCCTTGCCAGCGGAATCCTGTCCGGAGCTTCGCGGTCGCTCTGAACGTAGAGAACCGTGAACCCGGCATTAAGGTGTGTAGCCATGCGTGCCGTCTTCCGAATGACCTTCCGAGCCCGCTTTTCACTGCTGTCGATTACTGCCAGGATGCGGCCGTGCAATTGTGCCGTATTGACGGTTATCTCATTTTCGACCTTCTTCTCCACGCGCAGCGCCACCTCTTTCAAGGCCAGTTCGCGCAGCTGGAGAATGTGCTCCTGCCGGAAAAAGTTATTCAGAGCTGTCTGTATTTTTTCGGGCTTATAGATCTTGCCCGCCTTCAGGCGATCGATTAGGTCTTCGGCCGTGAGGTCGATGTTCACCACTTCGTCGGCCATCGCCAGCACGCTGTCCGGCACGCGCTCGTGAACTTCGACGCCGGTGATCTCCTGCACTTGCTCGTTGAGGCTCTCGATATGCTGAATGTTGACCGCCGAAATGACGCTGATCCCCGCATCGAGAATCTGCATTACGTCCTGCCACCGCTTGGGGTTCTCACTTCCCTCGATATTGGTGTGAGCCAACTCGTCAACGACCACGATCTCGGGATGCAGGTTGATGATGCCCTGCGTATCCATCTCCTCGAGCTCCTTGCCTTTGTAAAAGAGCTTGCGGCGCGGAACGAGCGGAAGCCCTGCGACGAGGGCTTCCGTTTCCGCACGACCGTGCGTTTCAATGTATCCGATACGCACATCGACACCTGCATCGAGCAACTGGTGTGCCTCCTGCAACATCCGGTAGGTTTTGCCCACACCGGCGCTCATGCCGATATAGACCTTAAACTTGCCGCGATGCGACTCCTTGATCAAATTGAGAAAGTGCTCGGCACTTCGCCGGGTGTCATGTGTATCCATGGCATTTACATTCTGAATGAGAATCCGCCGACAAAGTTAACATCGTCGAGTGCCGGATTCCAAATCAGATTGGTAAAAAGTCCAATTTTCATACCGCCGGCACCCTTGATATCCCAGTTCTTGCCCGCATTGAGGAAGACATTCTGCACGTAAAAATCACGATCACCGCAGTTGTAGGTCGCAGCGGCGTTCCAGGGAACCATACCCACGCCGGCCTTCATGTCGATCGTCTTCACCGTGAAAGGATAGGCCACCTCGAAATAGGAGGCATAGGCACGTTCCCCCTCAAAGTTCCGGTCGGCAGCGCCGAACAGAATCGTGTACCACGACAATGTGAAAGGAAGCCGTTCCGATACGACCCAGCTCGCACCGACCTCGATGCGGTGGGGAGAATGGTTGTTGAACATGAAATAGCGGTCGTCGTCATGCCCGGTCCAGTAGAGGTCGGCCACCGAAAGCGTCACAGGCCCCAGCTGGTAGGCCAGCGTGAGATCCATCTCCTTGTAGCCGCTGTCACTAAAATCGATCGACCCCCATGCGGTTACCGAAAAGTTGCCGGCAGTCATGGTCAGCGTGGGCTGCAGAGCCGGCCCCGACTCCTTGACGCCGCGCCAGTAATACGAACTTACGAGATCGGTACCGCCGCCGAACGACACTCCTCTCTCTTGAGCGGCAACAGGATTCGTTCCAAACAGGGCCGCAGCGGCCAGTACTCCGAGTAAAATACGTTTCATAGCTAAGAGATTTCTTCGTTGATTGTTAATGATTCGAGATTGTTTTTTCGTCCGTTGCGTCCCGAAACCCGTTCCCGGGTTCGGGCGTACGCGACGGGAAATGCAGGGTTTGTGAAGTCTGACTTACGAAAACCGGATAACCGACAAAGTATCAGATCAGGTCTGTAACCAGGAAGGCGACCAAAAATACGATCAGTACGATCAGCCACCGTTTAGTCCATTTATCCAACTTTTTCATAAGTCTATAGGCTATTTATTCTGTGCAGTATCCAATGCCACATTCAGTTTCAATACATTGACTTTGTAGGTGCCGAACAGGCCGAGCCATGGTTTGTGAATATTCTCTTCGACGATCTTCTTCACCTCAGCCTCGGACATACCGCGGGCCGCGGCGAGGGATTGGTCGTAGCCTTGTTGCTGCCGCCCGAGCCGCCGCCGTTGTAATCCACGGCCGAGGGACGCCCCCAGAAATAGACGCTATCCGTAAAGACTTGGCCCACGTTGGCCGCACCAACGACTTTGCCGTTGTAGGTCACCATAGGAGCCTCCCCGTCATTGGGCGATGCCACCCACGCTACCAGGCGCAGTACCAATACATAACCGACGAACAGCACGACGCACATCGCCAGCGTTATCTTGATCGAAATCCAAAGGTTTTTCATAATTGCAACACGTTAAAAGAATACACTTACCAACATATCTATCAGTTTGATGCCGATAAACGGAACGATGATACCGCCCAAGCCGTAGATGAAGAGGTTACGGCGCAGCAGGGCCGAAGCCCCGATCGGCTTGTACGTCACGCCGCGCAGCGCCAGCGGAATCAGCAGCGGGATGATGACCGCATTGAAAATCACGGCCGACAGGATGGCGCTCTCGGGCGAATGCAGGTGCATGATGTTCAGGGACTGCAGAGCCGGGATCGAGGTGATGAACAGCGCCGGGACGATGGCGAAATATTTCGCAACATCGTTGGCGATGGAGAAGGTGGTCAGCGTGCCGCGCGTCATCAGGAGCTGCTTGCCGATCTCGACGATCTCGATCAGTTTCGTGGGGTCAT
>PPYF01268890.1_pt1 | contig 11843 bp, 10 predicted proteins | sample 1559871 | NCBI WGS metagenome assembly PPYF01 (sample SAMN08240021, study PRJNA423297) | Human gut metagenome, whole genome shotgun sequencing project. | reverse complement strand
ACCGTCATCTCCCAGGGCATCTCGGCGGCCTGGGTGCTGAAATTCCTCACCGGGCGGCGGGCCCTGCTCACCCTGAAGCTCGGCTGTCTGCCTCTGCAGGCCCGGCGGGTAAAGCGCATCGTGGCTTTGGGCCTGTCCGGCTTTTTTATGAACATGACCAACAGTCTGGTGCAGATCGTGTGCAACGCCACCCTGCAGAGCTATGGCGGCGACCTGTATGTGGGCGTGATGACCATCATCAACTCCCTGCGGGAGGTGTTCTTCATGCCTGTCCACGGCCTGAGCAACGGCTCCCAGCCGGTGATGGGCTTTAACTACGGCGCGGGGCTCTACAGTCGGGTGCGCAAGTCCATCCGGTTCAGCTGCGGACTGACGGTGGCCTATGCCGCCGCCTTCTGGGCTGCGGCCATGGTCCTGCCCGAGCTGATGATCCGGGTGTTCAACAGCGAGCCGGAGGTCATTGCCGCCGGCGTGCCCGCCCTGCGGGTCTATTTCGCCCTGTTCATCCCCATGTCCCTGCAGTCGGCGGGGCAGTCGGTATTCGTGGCCCTGGGCCGGTCCAAGCAGGCGGTATTCTTCTCCCTGCTGCGCAAAGCCATCATCAACGCCCCCCTTACCGTCATCCTGCCCATCTGGATGGGCACCATGGGCGTGTTCTATGCCGAGGCGGTCTCTCAGCTGGTGGGCGGCCTGGCCTGCTTTGCCACCATGTATTTCACGCTCTACCGCCCACTGGGACGGCTGAAAGACGGGGAGAAGCTGCCCGGACATCTGTGATTTTGACGAAACCCCCGGCCGATGAGGACCGGGGGTTTCGCATGGAATGGAAAAATCCTTCCTCTGCTTGCGTATTGACGGGGGATGTGCTAAAATGTTTAGCTAGCATATAGTGTATCATGCGATAAGTGTGCCGAAAAGGAAAAACGAGGTGCTGTTGAATATGAAGATCGTGGTACTGGCCGGGGGACTCAGCCCGGAACGCAACGTGTCGCTGTCCTCTGGAGCCATGGTGTGTCAAGCCCTGCGGGACCGGGGACATCAGGTGGCGCTGGTCGATCTGTTTTTTGGACTGGATGACTGGGATAAAGAGCCGGAGGCCCTGTATGGGGCCCCCATCCCGGAGGCTTTCCTGAAGGTAAGCCGTCAGGCCCCCGACCTGGATGAGGTGCGGGAGAGCCGCAAGACCAAGGGTCCCTCTGCCATCGGGCCCGGGGTGCTGGACCTGTGCGCCGGGGCGGACGTGGTCTATCTGGCCCTCCACGGGGCCTGCGGCGAGGACGGCCGCATCCAGGCCGCCCTGGACCTGCTGGGCGTGCCCTACACCGGCTCGGGCTATCTGGGCTCGGCCATCGCCATGGACAAGGACCTGACCAAGCAGCTGGTGGCCGAAAAGGTGACCACCCCCAAGTGGCAGACCGTGACGGTGACGGAGGAGAACCTGGACACCCTGACGGCTGAAACGGAGCTGCCCGTGGTGGTAAAGCCCATCGCCAGCGGCTCGTCCATCGGCGTGTTCATCGCCAAGACCCGCCAGGAGCTGCGCCACGCCCTGGAGGAGAGTATCCGCCTGGGCGGACGCACGGTGCTGGAGCAGTATATCCAGGGCCGGGAGATCCAGGTGGCCGTGCTGGACGGCAAGGCCCTGCCCTCCATCGAGATCATCCCCAAGCAGGGCTTTTATGACTATGAGAACAAGTATCAGCCCGGCGCGGCCCTGGAGGTCTGCCCTGCGGAGATCCCCCGGGAGTGGGAGGAGAAGATCGGCCAGGCGGCCCTCACCGTGTTCCAGACGGTGGGGCTGGCGGTATACTCCCGGGCGGACTTTATCGTCACCGAGGACGGCACCCCCTATTTCCTGGAGATCAACACCCTGCCCGGCATGACCCCCACAAGCCTGGTGCCCCAGGAGGCCGCCGCAGTGGGCATCGACTATGGCCAGCTGTGCGAGGTCGTCATCCAGAAGTCCCTGGAAGCCAGAAAGAAGGGGGAGTAACACCCGTGGAAGAGATCACTTTGGGCCAGCTGCTTCAGGCCGTGAACGGCACCCTGCTTGGCCCCTTTCAGAATACATCTGCCATCATCCAAAAGGTAGATACAGATAGCCGGAACATGCACCCCGGCTCCCTGTTCATCCCCCTGGTGGGGGACCGGTTCGACGGCCACGCCTATATCAACGCCGCCCTGGAGAGCGGCGCAGTGGGCTGCCTCACCGCCCGGGAGCGGGAGAGCTATCGGGAGGATAAGTTCTATGTGAAGGTGGCCAACACCCAGCGGGCCCTGCGGGACCTGGCCGCCTGGTATAAGGCCCGGTTCGACATCCCCTTTGTGGCCGTCACCGGCAGCGTGGGCAAGACCACGGCCAAGGACATGATCGCCGCCGTGCTGGGCACCCGGTTCCGGGTGCTGAAGACCGAGGGGAACTTTAACAACAACATCGGCCTGCCCTTGACCATCCTGCGCCTGGACCGCACCGTGCAGGTGTGTGTGCTGGAGATGGGCATGGACCGCCCCGGCGAGATCGACTATCTGGCCGACATCGTCCGGCCCGACGTTGGGGTCATCACCAACATCGGCGATGCCCACATCGAGCGGCTGGGCAGCCGGGAGAACATCTTCAAGGCCAAGTGCGAGCTGCTGCCCCACATTCAGAAAGACGGACTGCTGGTGCTCAACGGGGACGACCCCCTGCTGGCTACCCTGCGGGGCAGCACCCCCGTAAAGACCGTGTTCTGCGGCCAGGGGGAGGGCCTGGACTATCGGGCCCAGACCGTGGGCGGCGACGGGGAGAGCCATATCCTCTGCCGCCTGACCACCCCCAACATGGACCGCCAGGTGCGCATCCCCGCCCTGGGGGAGCACATGATCTATCCCGCGCTCATCGCTTCGGCCGTCGGGGAATTCTTCGGCCTGACTGCTGACGAGATCCAGCAGGGACTGACCCGCTTTGTTCCCACCCGGATGCGCATGAACATCCTCCGCCGGGACGGGCAGATCACCATTCTGGACGACACCTATAATGCAAACCCCCAGTCCATGCGGGCGGCCATCAGTGTGCTGGCCGACAGCCACAGCGCCTGGAAGGTGGCCGTGCTGGGCGACATGCTGGAGCTGGGGCCCTTTGCCCCTGCCCTGCACACCGAGGTGGGCGAGTGCCTGGGCCGGGAGAAGATCGACTGCCTTATCGCCGTGGGGGAGATGTCCGCCTACATTGCCCAGGGGGCCCGGGACTCCGGCGTGCCCCAGGTCCACCACTGCCCGGATAAGGAGGCGGCCAAGACCCTGCTGGAGCAGGTCATCCGCCCGGACAGCACCATCCTGGTAAAGGCCTCACGGGGAATGCAGCTGGAGGAGCTCACCGCCTTTCTGATGGAGCATACCACCCCGGCCAAGAATTAACGACTGCCGTATAAGGGCCGATGTCCGCATCGGCCCTTGCAATGGTTATGATGCGAGGACGCTATGATCGACATTTCCGTGACCAACCTGGTGAAGGAATTCGAGGTTGGCAGTAAAATTTTAGATGGACTCACCTTTCAGGTAGACTCAGGAGAACGGGTCGGATTGCTGGGGCCGAATGGCTGCGGCAAGACGACCCTGCTGCGCATTCTCACCGGCGTGATGGACTATGACGAGGGAGAGGTGGTCATCGCCCCGGGCAAGCGGGTGGGTCTGATCTCCCAGATCCCCGTCTATCCCGCAGGCTACACGGTGGAGGACGTGCTGGATGATGCCTTCGCCCCGCTGCACAAGATGGAGCGGGAGATGACCCAGCTGGCCGAGACCATGGGCCGGGTGGAGGACGAGGCCGCCATGGCCCGGTATGACAAGCTTACCGCCGCATTCCAGGCCGGGGGCGGCTATGAGATGGATACCAACAAGAACAAGGTGTGCAACGGCCTGTCCATCTCCGCCCAGATGCGCCAGCGGCCCTTTGACAAGCTCTCCGGCGGAGAGAAGACCCGGGTGAACCTGGGCCGCCTGATTCTGGAGGACACGGACATCCTGCTGCTGGACGAGCCCACCAACCATCTGGACCTGCGGGCCACCGAGTGGCTGGAGGAGTATCTGGAGAAGTTCAAAGGCACCGTGCTCACCGTGTCCCACGACCGCTACTTCCTGGACAAGGTGGTGGACCGGGTCATTGAGATCCAGGGGGGCAAGGCGGAGTTCTACTCCGGCAACTACAGCTTTTACGCCGTGGAGAAGGAGCGCCGCTTTGAGGAGCGCCAGCGCCAGTATGAGAAGGAGCAGGCCAAGATCCAGCAGCTGGAGAAGGCCGCCGAGCAGCTGCGCACCTGGGCCTATTCCGGCATGGACAAGACGTTCAAACGGGCCCAGTCCATGGAAAAGCGCATCGAGCGCATGCGGGTGACCGACCGGCCCAAAAAGGCCCGCAAGATGGAGGTCCGCTTTGGGGAGCGGGAGTTCCGGGGGGACGAGGTGCTGACCATCAAGCACCTGAAAAAGTCCTTCGGCAGCCGCACCCTGTTTGATGACGTAAATCTGGAGGTGGCCGGGGGCGAGCGTATCGCCCTGCTGGGGGACAACGGCACGGGCAAGTCCACCCTCATCAAGATCCTTATGGGGGAGGAGAGCCCCGACGAGGGCAAGCTGCGCCTGGGCCCCACGGTGAAGATCGGCTATCTGCCCCAGATCATCCACTTTGACCACCCGGAGCGCAGCCTGGTGGACACCATGATCTATGACCTGGACTGCACGGCCCAGACCGCCCGGAACCGCCTGGCCGCCTTTCAGTTCAGGGGGGAGGACGTGTTCAAGCCCGTGTCCGCCCTGTCCGGCGGGGAGCAGTCCCGCTTGCGGCTGTGTATGCTCATGGACGCGAAGATCAATCTGCTGATCTTGGACGAGCCGACGAACCACTTGGACATCCAGAGCCGGGAGTGGATCGAGGAGGCAGTGGAGGAGTATGAGGGCAACCTGCTCTTCGTCTCCCATGACCGCTATTTCATCGACCGCTTCGCCACCCGCATCTGGATGCTGGAGGGCGGACACATTACCGACTTTAAGGGCACCTATCAGGAGTATCTGGCCATGCGCCAGCGGCAGAAGAACCAAAATCAGACCGCCGTCCAGGCTCAGGCGCCCAAAGAAAAAGAAAAAAAAGAGAAGCCCAAGCGCCCCGGCGGCACCAAGAACCTGGAGAAGGAGGTGGCCGCCGCCGAGCGGGCGGTGGCCAAGGCGGAGGAGCGGATGTTCGACCTGACGCAGGAGATGGAGGCTGCCGCCGCCGACTATTTAAAGCTCCAGGACTTGTATGAGCAAAAAGAAGCCCTGGAAGAAGAAATTTTAAAGCTCTACGGCAAGTGGGAGGACCTGTCCGCCCAGCTGGAGGAGGCGAGGGGATGAGCAGACCCAAAATCGAGGTGGCCAGCTATAAGGGCCGCCGACCCCGTTGGCTGAACGCCCTGCTGACCTTGATCTTGGCAGGGGCGATGGTCTTTGCCGTGCTGCTGGGGGTGGTGCTCTCCGGGGCCCACTCTTCGGTAAGCGGCGACCCCCAGGTGATGATCGTCCTGGGCTGTCAGGTCAAGCCCTGGGGGCCGTCTGTCCTGCTGCAGGACCGGCTGGATACGGCTCTGGCCTATCTGCAGGACCACCCGGACATGACGGTGGTGGCCTGCGGCGGCCAGGGGGCCGACGAGCCGGAGAGCGAGGCCCGGGCCATCGCCGGCTATCTCACGGAGCACGGCGTGGACAAGGGGAATATTTTGCTGGACGAGGACTCCCACAACACCCATCAGAATTTAAAAAACGCCGCCAGACTGCTCTCAGAGGAAAAGCTGGACCCGGCCCACACCCAGGTGGTGGTGGTGTCCAACGGCTTTCACCTCGCCCGGGCCAGAATGCTGGCCCAGCGGTGCGGATTTGAAGAAGTGTCCACTCTGGCCGCCCCGGAGAGCCACCTGCCCTCCCGCCTGAAGATGTACCTGCGGGAGCCGCTGGCCCTGGTGAAATCGTTTGTGGCGGACCGGTGAGGGATAGAAAGCCTTCCCCTGGGGGAAGGTGGCACGGGCGCAAGCCCGTGACGGATGAGGGGAAGGATAGCAATCTTTGCGTATTCTCGACGGAATCCTCCAGTCATCGCCTGCGGCGATGCCAGCCCCCTTTCACAAGGGGGCCTAATGAAGCGTAGCAACAGCCCCCCTTTCTGAAAGAGGGAGGGCCGCAAAGCGGCGGGAGATTCTGCAGTAGGCGCACATGGCCCTTCGGCGTTCCCCTCATCCGCCCCCTGCGGGGGCACCTTCTCCCAGGAGAAGGCTTAGTAGGGGCCGATGTCCTCATCGGCCCGACCCATACCGACCAAAGGAGGCGCAGCTATGCTGGACAAATTGATCGCCATCGAGGCGAAATACAGCCAGATCGAGGCTCGGCTGGCCGCACCGGAGACCTATGACGACCCGGCACAGGTGGCTCGGCTGAACAAGGAGCAGGCGGAGCTTGCCCCCCTGGTGGAGACCTTCCGCACCTATCAGCAGACGCTGAATGCCCGGGATCAGGCCCATGCGCTGCTGGGCGACCCGGAGATGCGCGAACTGGCCCAGGAGGAATATGACCAGGCCCTGAAAGACATCCCCCGGCTGGAGCGGGAGATTCAGATCCTGCTGCTGCCCAAGGACCCCAACGACAACAAAAATGTCATCGTGGAGATACGGGCCGGAGTAGGGGGCGAGGAGGCGGCCCTGTTCGCCCACTCCCTCTACCGCATGTACAGTATGTACGCCGAGCGCCGGGGCTGGCGGGCGGAGGTGGACTCCGTCAGCGAGACCGAGCTGGGGGGCGTGAAAGAGATATCGTTTACCATCGAGGGGGAGGGGGCCTTCTCCCGGCTGAAATATGAAAGCGGCGTCCACCGGGTACAGCGGGTGCCCGAGACCGAGTCCGGCGGGCGGGTCCACACCTCCACCGTCACCGTGGCCGTGCTGCCCGAGATGGAGACGGCGGACGTGAGTCTGGACATGGCGGATATCGAGATGCAGGTGTTCCGCTCCAGCGGCGCGGGGGGACAGCACGTGAACAAGACTTCCTCCGCCGTGCGGCTGATCCACCGGCCCACGGGCACGGTGGTGGAGTGCCAGCAGGAGCGCAGTCAGTTCCAGAACCGGGACAAGGCCATGCGTATCCTGGCCTCCCGCCTGTACGAGGCCCAGCAGGAGAAGATCTCCTCAGAGTACACCGCCCAGCGCCGCAGCCAGGTGGGCTCCGGGATGCGCAACGAGCGCATCCGCACCTATAACTTTCCCCAGGGCCGGGTGACCGATCACCGCATCGGTCTGACGCTGTATAAGATCGACAGCATCATGAACGGCGACCTGAACGAACTGATGGATGCCCTGGCCGCCGCCGACCAGGCGCAGCGGTTGAACGAACAGAACTAAGTGAGTACGCGAAGCAAAACTTATCATAAACAAATAGGAGTTGGAACCAATGGAGATTTATATTCACTATCATGAGCTGCCCCAGGACAAGGAGTTGGCCGACATCGTCGGTGAGCTCAACGACGTGCTGGAGGAGGGCGGCCGGGTGTGCGGCGGCGAACAGGGCCGCATCGACCTGGACCTGGAGGACGAGAAGGTGAACCCCAAGTTTGCCCAGATCGCCGTGAAGGCGTATCTCCAGCGTGCCGCCTTTGCCCCCACCACCAAGGTCGAGATCGGCGGCATGGAGATCGGCATCTACGAATAAGCGGAGGGCGCGGCATGTATCAGAATGTGATCTTTGATCTGGACGGCACCCTGCTGAACACCATCGACGACCTGGCCGATGCGGGCAACTGGGTGTGCGCCCGGCGGGGCTGGCCGGAGCACACTGTGGAGGAGTATAAGCGCATGGTGGGCAACGGCATCCCCAAGCTGGTGGAGCGCTTTGCCCCGGAGGGGGCCCGGGACGAGGCCACCCTGAAAGAAGCCCTGGAGCAGTTTTCCACCCGGTACGATGCCCATAAGGAGGACAAGACCGCCGCCTATCCCGGCATGGTGGACCTCATCGCCCGGCTGAAGGCCGCAGGGGTGAACATGGCGGTGCTGACCAATAAGGCCGACCCTATGGCGGGACCGGTGGTAAATGCCTATTATCCGGGTCTATTCCCCACCGTGCAGGGGGCCCTGCCCGGAATGCCCACCAAGCCAGACCCCACCCTGCTGCATAAGCTGATGGAGCGCATGCACGCCACAAGGGAGAACACCCTGTTCGTGGGGGACAGCAACGTGGACATCCGCACCGCCAAAAACGGCGGCCTCACCGGCTGCGGCGTGCTGTGGGGCTTCCGCTCCCGCCAGGAGCTGGAGACCGAGGGGGCGGACGTGCTGGTTCAGACCCCGGAGGAGCTGGAGCGGGTCATTTTAGGGCAATGATTCGGGCAATGCGCAAAAAAAGCAGCCCTTTCCATAAGAAAACGAGGTCCTCACATTGAAAACAGAGCTTTTAACGCAGCAGGATGTCCCCAGAGCGGCGGAGATCCTTCAAAAAGGCGGCCTGGTGGGTATCCCCACGGAGACGGTGTACGGTCTGGGGGCCAACGGGTTTGACCCGGAGGCGGTGGCCCACATTTTCCAGGCCAAGGGCCGCCCCCAGGATAACCCCCTCATTCTCCACATCCCGGAGCCGGGCTGGCTGGAGCGCTGCTGTCAGGACATCCCGGCGGCGGCCTGGACCCTGGCAGAGCGGTTCTGGCCCGGCCCCATGACCATGATCCTGCCCCGCAGACCCCTGGTGCCCGACGTGGTCACGGCGGGGCTGGACACGGTGGGGATGCGCTGCCCGGCCCACCCCCTGTGCCGGGCCATCATTGCGGCGGCGGACGTGCCCATTGCGGCCCCCTCGGGGAATACCTCCGGCCGCCCCAGCCCCACCACGGCGGGGCATATGCTGGAGGATATGGACGGGAAGATCGACGCCATTGTGGACGGCGGCCCCTGCGCCGTGGGGGTGGAGTCCACCATCATCGACCTGACCTGTACGCCCCCCCGGCTCCTCCGCCCCGGCGGGGTGACGCTGGAGCAGCTGCAGGACGCCCTGGGCCAGGTGGAGGTGGATCCCGCCGTCACCCGGCTGATGGGGGCGGGGGAGCAGCCCAAGGCCCCCGGCATGAAATACCGCCACTATGCCCCCAAGGCCCCTGTGACGGTGGTGGCGGGCGACCCGAAGAAGGCGGCGGAGTACATCGCCGCTCACGCCGGTCCCGCCGACGGGATCATCTGCTTTGACGAGTTCAAGGACCTGTTCACCCGGGACTGCGAGACCCGGCCCGTCATGGACCTGGGCCCCGCCAGGGACAAGGGGGAGCAGGCCCGGCATATCTTCGATGCCCTGCGGGCCTTTGACCACACCGCCGTCACTGCCATCTGGGCCCAGTGCCCCGACACCGACGGCATCGGCCTGGCCATCGCCAATCGCCTGAACAAGGCGGCGGGCTTTCACATCATCCGGGTATGAGAAAGGCGGAGGACTCACTATGATCGTCATCGGCATCACCGGCCCCACAGGGGCGGGAAAGACCACGGCGCTGAACCAGCTGGAGGCCCTGGGGGGCTGTGTGCTGGATGCGGACGCAGTGTATCACCAGCTTTTGGAGGAGGACGGCGACCTGCGCCGGGCGCTGGAGAGCCGGTTCGGCCCTCTCACCGGGGCGGACGGCAGCTTTGACCGGAAGAAGCTGGGCGGGGTGGTCTTTCACGACCGGGCCGCCATGGCCGACTTAAACGCCATCGTCACCCCCTATATCGACCGGGCGCTGAAGGCCCGGCTGGCGGCGGCGGAGCAAGAGGGCCGTCCGGCGGCGGCCATCGACGCCATCCGTCTGGTGGAAAACGGCCTGACCGGTCTGTGCGACGCCACCCTGGCCGTCACCGCCCCGGCAGAGGTGCGGGTGGCGCGCATCATGGCCCGGGAGGGTATCCCGGAGGAGTATGCCAGGGCCCGGGTGGCCGCCCAGCAGAGCGACGAGTTTTATCGGTCCGCCTGCGGGTATACTTTAGTCAACGACTGCGCCACGGCGGAGGAATTCGGAAGAAATGCCCGGACCCTGCTGGAGCGCATCTTACAGGAACACAAGGGCCGGTGACGGCCCGAAATCAAAACAAGACCGGAAAAGGAGGAGTTTTATTATGGACGAGAACAAGGAGATGAGCCGGGGCGAGGCCCTGCGCAAGGCCCTGTCCTATCAGAAGAAGAACGGCTATGACCGTCTGGCCCCCGGCGAGCTGGAGGCCATGGATGCCTACTGCGAGGGCTATAAGCAGTTTCTGGACAACGGCAAGACGGAGCGGGAGTGCGTGGAGCGCACCGTATCCATGGCCCAGGCCGCGGGCTTCAAGCCCTTTGTCCGGGGCATGGCGGTAAAGCCGGGGGACAAGTTCTATCAGGTGAACCGGGGCAAGGCCATCATGCTGGCGGTCATCGGCCGCCGGAGCCTTGGCGAGGGCGTGAACATCGGTGCGGCCCACATCGACTCCCCCCGCCTGGACTTAAAGCAGAACCCCCTCTATGAGAGCGACGAGCTGGCCTTCCTCAAGACCCACTACTACGGCGGCATCCGCAAGTATCAGTGGGTGACCATCCCCCTGGAGCTCCACGGCGTGGTGGCCCTGAAGAGCGGCCAGACCATCCGGGTATCCATCGGCAACGGGGAGGGGGACCCCCTGTTCACCATCGACGACCTGCTGCCCCATCTGGGGGCCGAACAGTCCCGCAAGCCCCTGGGGGAGGCCATCCCCGCCGAGAGCCTGAATCTGCTGGTGGGCAGCCGCCCCCTGGCCGACGACGAGGGCAGCGACCGGGTGAAGATCGCCGTTCTGGAGCTGCTGAACCGGAAGTATGGCATCGTGGAGGAGGACTTCATCTCCGCCGAGCTGTGCGCCGTGCCCGCCTTCTCCGCCGTGGACATCGGCTTTGACCGCTCCCTCATCGGCTCTTACGGCCACGACGACCGGGTGTGCGCCTATGCCGCCCTGGCCGCCCTGCTCCAGCTGGGCACCCCGGAGCGCACCGCCGTGTGTATGCTGGCTGATAAAGAGGAGATCGGCTCCGAGGGCGTGTCCGGCATGAAGTCCGCCGCCTTCGACACCTTTATGGAGGACCTGTGCGCCGGACAGAACGTGCCCCTGCGGGCCTGCTATGAGAAGTCCTTCTGCCTGTCCGCCGACGTGACGGCGGCCTATGACCCCAACTTTGCCGAGGTGTATGAGAAGCGCAACAGCGCCCTGGTCAACTATGGCATGGGCCTTTGCAAATACACCGGGGCCCGGGGCAAGTCCGGGGCCAGCGATGCCTCCGCCGAGCTGGTGGCCTATGTCCGGGCCACCTTGGACAATGCCGGTGTGGTGTGGCAGATGGCCGAGCTGGGTAAGGTGGATGCCGGCGGCGGCGGCACCGTGGCCGTCTATATGGCCGAGCGGAACATCGACACCCTGGATGCCGGCGTGCCCGTGCTGTCCATGCACGCCCCCTTCGAGACGGTGGGCAAGCTGGACTGCTATATGACCTTCAAGGGCATGAAGGCGGTCTTTGAGGCGAAGTAAAACAATAGCCTTCCCCTGGGGGAAGGTGGTCCCGAAGGGACCGGATGAGGGGACAGGTCATGATAAGTGAGCGTGCCCGATAAAACGAGCAAAGCCCAGCGTGTCGATAACCCCTTTTTGTCATTCCGAGGAGCGCAGTACCCGCAAGGGGTACGCCGCATCCGTAAGGCAGCAAAGCTGCCAACGGCTGCGCAGCCCGTGACGGAAGGATTCCGGCCCCCGGAAAGCTATCCTAAAAACGGAATCCCTCAGTCAGCTTCGCTGACAGCTAGCCCTATCCCTTTTGTCCCTTCGGGACATTTCCCC
>PPYF01388657.1_pt1 | contig 11846 bp, 7 predicted proteins | sample 1559871 | NCBI WGS metagenome assembly PPYF01 (sample SAMN08240021, study PRJNA423297) | Human gut metagenome, whole genome shotgun sequencing project. | reverse complement strand
TCAAAATGAGAATTTCCCGGGATAATATCTCCTTCATGAACCAGATAAGAGAATAGTACATTTTCGGCAGCACGTCCCTGATGTGTAGGAATGACATATTCAAAACCGGTCAGGCGGGTAATGACTTCTTTCAATTTGAAGAAAGAAGAAGCCCCGGCATAGCTTTCGTCTCCGAGCATGATACCGGCCCATTGCCGGTCGCTCATGGCTCCTGTTCCCGAATCGGTGATAAGATCGATATAAACTTGTTCTGATTTTAGTTGAAAAACATTGTAATGGGCTTCTTTCAACCACTGTTCACGCTCCTGGCGGGTACTTTTACGAATAGGTTCCACCATTTTGATTTTCCATGATTCGGCAAATGGTAATTCCATAGATTATTTTTTATAAGTTAGACAATAGGTCAACGGATAAATCCGTTTTTGTGTTTTATGTGCCGAATATAATGATTTTATAGATGATGAACAATGTTTTTGATGACTTTCTGTAAAACAAATGTCCGGGCGAATCACTTCGGCCGGACATCATTTAAATAAACTTGGCAGAGTTTATTCTCTTTTACTTTCTTTGAAAGAGTTTTGATGAATGAAATGATTGGATAGAATTTATCCCGTTCATTAGACTCAACGCTTTTTCCTCGAAAGCAATGATAAGATAATGCATGGCAGGTCTTCTGACTTGTTTCTGTTGCAGGCTGCCTTCCCGGAAAACGTTTCCAGTGGCATGGAGAGAGAATTCATTGTCTGCAACATTATGTGAAACTTACAGCAGCGGGACTGTTCAGGACTTGCACCTGATTCCCTTTTAATCGCCTCCTTTGAAAAAAGTCGGCAAACCAATGCATCGCAAAGATAATGAAAAAAGTAACAAACCAAAATGAATAAAAGAAATTATTTCTCCTTTGCCAACGTAAAAACGAATTCCAGTCCGCCACCTTGATTATTCTTGGCGGAGATTGTTCCGCCATGAATGATGACGGCATTTTTTACGATGGCAAGCCCTAAGCCTGTACCGCCTAATTTTCGCGAACGTCCTTTGTCTACACGATAAAAGCGTTCGAACAAACGATTCAGATGTTCTGGTGAAACGCCTACTCCGGTATCCGCAAAACTGAAATAATAGAAGTTCTCATCCTCACGGAAACAGTTGATGTTGATGTAGATATTGGTTCCTGCATAAGCCATGGCGTTATCCATGAGGTTACGGAATATGGAGTAGAGTAATGAATAGTTACCCTTTAATTGTATTTTGGGATGTAAACCGTTGACTACCGTAATATGCTTTTCTTCCAGTTCCAATGATACTTCGTTGACTATATTGGTGACAAGCATGCTGATGTCTACTTTCTCCATATCAATCATATTGGCTGCTTCATCCATACGTGTCAGTACGGAGATATCCCGTAATAGACGGCTCAGCCGGTTGCTTTGGGCATAACACCGTTCAATGGAGAGACGCTTCTCTTCTTTATCCGAAGGTCTTCTTTGTGCCTTACTGATAAAATCGGTGATTTTTTGAAATTCGTAAATGGAAAATATCTCCTCGGTAGTTTGCAAGTTGGAATCGGAGATTAAATTGCCGTATTGTGTAAAGAGGTTATTGACTAAGATTTCTTTTTTGTCTTTAGTAAATACACCTAATCCTTCGCGAGAAGTCTGCAGGTGTGTAATCAGTTTCTCACGTTCGATATATAACGCTTCTTTGGTTTCCCGCAAACGTTTATATATCTGTATAATGTGCTGGGATATTTCGCCAAGTTCATTATGAGGGAAAGCAGATTGTATATCGGTTTCCACCGGTTCGTTTTTATCGGCGCGTTTGGCAAATTCCCGCAGATGGTTGATTGCCGTACCCAGTTTGGATGTAAACTTATAGAAAACGAATATCAGCAATAAAGTAACAATAGCTGTAAACCAGAGGTAATGCGGATCGGCAGCCAGACTATTTACCAGGTTTACATCATAGGGTAATGCCGAGCGAATGATATACTGGGGATAGAGAGTTGCCGAATAGAAGTAGGGTATGCCTGTTGTTTCGGAGGTGCGCCTTAAATCATATCCTTTGCCGTTCTTTAATGCTTTTTGGACTTCCTGACGATCAATGTGATTGCTGAATGCTTCTTGGGAAGTTTCATTGTAACTGTCATAAAGGACGCGGCCTTGTAAATTTACGATAGTGACACGAAGGTCTCTGTATGAACCTTTGGCTATATACCGGTTTAAAGTAGATGTCCATAGACTGTCCGGAATACTTCGCAACTCCTGTTGCAAGCGTTCGTTATAGTCTTGGAGTTGCGTGTCGAGCAGTTCTACTTTATACTCTTTCTCCCGTTGATATTGATAAGCAATAAAACAGGCTGCAAAGACAAGAAATAATGAGATTACCGAAAGAAATAACTTCCGGCTGAATGACAGGAAGTGTCTGTCATTATTCGGCTTCGAAGCAATAACCATATCCTAAGCGAGTTACAATACATTTGCCATATATTCCTATCTTTTTGCGCAGGCGGGTGATGTTTACGTCTATAGTGCGGTCCAACACATATACTTCGTCACTCCAGATGCGGCTCAATATGTCTTCGCGGGAAAATACGCGTCCTTTGTTTTGCAATAGCAAGAGCAGTATTTCAAACTCTTTTTTGGTGAGGGGAGCTTCCTCTCCGTCTATGCTTACTTTCTTTTTGATGATATCAAGCACTAATGATTTATAGGCAATTTGTTCAGGTGCGCGCTCCGTTTCAGTTTGCCGGGTACGGCGTAATACGGCTTTAACGCGTGCTGCTACTTCGCGTAAGGAGAAAGGCTTGGAGATATAGTCGTCTGCTCCTATATTAAATCCGGTTACCGTATCATTTTCGGTGTCTTTGGCTGTGATAAAGATGATAGGAATCTTGGCCGTTTTCTTTTCTTTCTTTAGCATACTTGCCATTTTGAATCCGGAAATTTCCCCCATCATCACGTCCAATAATAGCAGGTCGTAAGTACTGATGTCCATTTTCAAGGCATCTTCGGCAGAGTTTGCGGTATCTACTTCGTAGCCTTCATTCTCAAGGTTAAACTTTAAGATTTCGCATAAATCTTCTTCGTCGTCTACTACTAAAATCCGATATTCGTTCATTGTATTTCTGAATTAATGTAATGAGAGACGTATAGAGTCTCTTTATTACAAAGTTAAACTTTATTTCTTTTCTTCGACAAAATTGCGGCGTTTTTGTTACGATGGAATGAAACAAGTATTACATTGCGATTACAAAATCTCTCTTGCAACTAATTAAGTATTATCTTTGTATTGTTTTAAAAAGGGTTTCTATATGAAAGAATTAATGGATATAAAGAGGTGGGGACAATCTAAGTGGCGTATGCCGTTAATAGTGGCTGTATTGGCTGTTGTAATCATTGGTTCGATTTGGTTGAACGTTGCTCCTTTCCGTTCCGGTTTTGAGATAACGGATGAATTGGGTGGGAATATTTTTCCTTCCAGCATTTTGTCTGTTGCAACGACAGATGCCCAGGTGATTGTGCCGGCTGATTCGATGTTTGTGGGAAACCCAAAATCTTGTATCGCTGTGAAAGTCCGGTCGGCAAAGGCTTATAGCCGGGTGAGGATAGAAGTTGCGGAAACCCCTTTCTTTTCCCGTTCCGTTTCGGAGTTTGTATTGGCAAGGCCACGTACCGAGTATACAATCTATCCCGATATTATCTGGAACTATGAAGCCTTGAAGAATAATAATCAGGCAGAGCCGATTAGCGTTGCCGTTACGGTAGAGATGAACAGGAAAGAGTTGGGGCAGCGGGTACGTACTTTTTCGGTGCGCAGTATCAATGAGTGTTTATTGGGGTATGTTACGGGAGGTACGAGATTTCATGATACCGGAATATTCTTTGCTGCTTATGTCAATGAAGAAAATCCTATGATAGACCATTTGCTGCGGGAAGCATTGAATACTCGTATTGTGAATCGTTTCCTCGGTTATCAGGGTAGTCCTGAGGCTGTCGATAATCAGGTTTATGCCTTGTGGAATGTTTTACAGAAACGTAATTTCCGGTATAGTTCGGTTTCTAATACAAGCCTGTCCAGCAATGTGGTTTTCTCTCAACGTGTTCGTACATTCGATGATGCCTTGGAGTCATCGCAAATTAATTGTGTGGATGGGAGTGTTCTGTTTGCTTCTTTGCTGCGTGCCATAAATATTGAGCCGATATTGGTACGTACACCCGGACATATGTTTGTTGGTTATTATACTGATGCAAATCATAAAGATATGAAATTTCTTGAGACCACCATGATTGGGGATGTGGATTTGGACGATTTCTTTCCTGATGAACGGCTGGATTCTACTATGGTGGGAAAAACGCAGAATCAGATGTCCCGTATAACCTTTGATAAGTCTAAAGAGTATGCAAGTCGGAAATATAAAGAGAATGAAAAGGGCATTCATTCCGGCAGATTGAATTATATGTTTTTGGAAATATCCAAGGATGTAAGAAGGCGGATACAACCTATAGGAAAATAGTAAAGGTTGAATAGTTTATAAGATTAAATAGTACTTTGGGAACTTTGTTTCCAATCACTCACGTTTTCTAATTGCTTGCACTTCTGTTTTAATATTTTTTTTATTTTATGTATTTTGTGGATATAAATGTTTGTTTTTGATTGTTAATAATACTGCCGCTTTTTCAGCAATTTTCTATTTTCCAAAAATGTGATAAAAGAATTAACAGAATGATAATAAACGTGTAGCCATTTATTATATACGCTACTTATCTGATAAGAAATAATAATGTTTATTGTTTTATATTTGCCAATATTTTAAAATTATAAAAGCAAATATATTAATATTTATTTAATATATTTTAAATATATCTCTCTTTGATTTGCTGAATTAATTTATAAATTTGCAAATAAATCCAAATAAAAAGAGCTTATGAAAAGAAATTATTGCTTATCATTAGTGTTGCTTGCATTGCTTGGGATGTCTGTGCCATATTCGGTTGTTGCTGCTGATAATGCGCTAAGTTCCCAAAGTACTCAGCAAGCCAAAACAATCACAGGTAAAGTAGTGGATGTTGCAGGCGAACCGATTATTGGAGCCAGTGTATTAGTGAAAGGTTCCGGTACAGGTTCTGTTACTGACATCGATGGAAAATTCTCGGTAGAAGTTCCAGTGGGTAGCACATTGGTAGTCTCATTTGTTGGATATGCAATATTACGCAGGCAGGTGGTGCTGCGGGTGCCGGTTCCAATATTGTAATTCGTGGCGGTAACTCTGCCAGCGAATCTCGTGATAACCAGCCCTTGTTTGTTGTAGACGGTATTATCTATGATAACTCTACAGTAAATACCGGTAATTCCGGTACGGATGGCATGACGAAAACTGCAACTACTTTCAGCAACCGTGTAATGGATATTAACCCTGAAGACATTGAGAGCATGTCCGTGTTGAAAGGTGCTGCGGCTGCTGCGCTGTATGGCTCCCGTGCTGCTAATGGCGTTATTATCATTACGACCAAGAAAGGTGAAGAGGGTGCTGTAAGGGTGAATGTAAGCAGTAAATATACCTATTCATGGGCTAATAAATTACCGGAAGTTCAAAAACTGTATGGCCGTGGAGAATATAACACTTCCGGTGCTTTTATTGATAAGACGATGGATTCCTGGGGAGATCGGATTGATGGTATGGCTTATGATAATATAGATGATTTCTTTCAAGGAAGTAGTGTTTGGGATAATAGTGTAAGTGTGTCCGGCGGTAGTAAGAACGGTTCTTTCTATTTATCCGGTTCCAATTATCATCAGTCCGGCATTATCCCTACAACTGGTTATGACAAGACGACTTTCCGCTTTAATGGTGAACAGAAATACGGCATCCTGACAGTAGGAGCCAACGTTTCTTATTCGCAGGCAAGTACTGATAAGACACTGACCAGTGCAGGTTTGTACGGACAGGGCGGTAACGGTGCAATGACCGCTGTTTACGGATGGCCTGTCGACGATCAGATGAGTCGCTATCTGAATGATGATGGTAGTAAATACCGCATATTGGAGGGTTTGCAGGATTTGGAGGATGATGTTGAAAATCCGTATTGGATTCTGAATAAAAATACTTTGACGGACGAAACATCCCGTTTTACGGGTGCAGTCAACGCAAGCCTCAAACTGACAGACTGGTGGGATGTTTCCGCACGTGCGGGTATTGATAAATACACTACCAGTTCCAATACGCTTCGGCGTCCGGGTGGTGCGGTCAAGCAGATATATCAGAACGGTTATATGTCCAAAGGTGATGTGAATTACCAATACATTACTACGAATGTGATGTCTAACTTCCATAAAACTTTCGGTGATTTTGATTTGAATCTTCTGGTAGGTACTACTACAGAAGCTACGAAGACAACGAATAACACCCGTTGGGGATATAATTTTGTAACGGAAGGGCTTTACAGTTTCAACAATATTATTAAAGCCAACCAGTATTTCAAAGAGAGTACGGTACGCAAACGCATGGTAGGCCTTTACGGTGAATTCCGTGCTTCGTACAAGAATCTTGTTTATCTGACAGTGACCGGACGTAACGACTGGTCTTCTACATTGCCGGTGAATAACCGTTCTTATTTTTATCCTTCCGTGAGCGGTTCGTTTGTGTTTACCGAACTGCTGCCGAAGAACAACGTACTTTCATTCGGTAAGATCCGCGGTTCATGGGCACGGGTAGGTAAAGATGCTGATGCCTATTCTTTGGGATACTATATGTGGCCGGTAGCTACGCTGAACGGTGGCAAATATGGTATGGGCAACAGTTGGACAGGCGGTAGTGTCGGTTTGAAACCTGAAATACAGGATTCTTATGAATTGGGTTTGGAAATGCGTTTCTTCAACGGACGTTTGGGCTTTGACTATACTTACTATCAAAGCAAGACGAAAGACCAGATTTGTGCACCGCGTTTGGCACAGTCTACGGGATACATTTTCCTTACGCTGAATGGCGGTTCGGTAGAAAATAAGGGTATGGAGCTCTCGATTACAGGTAAACCTATTGTAACGAAAGACTTCCAATGGGAAACGACATTGAATCTTTCCGGTAACCGTGGACGATTGGGAGATTTTATCGACGGTGTGGATATTTTCTATGTGACGGATGCGCAGGTTGGTGCAGCCAAAGCCGGCTCAATACCCAATGGCGGTTATTTTTTGGGATTGACGGGTAATAAGTATGAAACGGCTCAAGGGCCCGACGGTAAGATGTACAATGTTATCGACCCGTCTACAGGTTTGTATAAGGATACGCAAGTTGAAACCAATATTGTGGGTAACCGTGAACCCCGTCTTATGAAACCAAAACAATTACCTATAATGCCAATGAAACTTATCAGGTTGGTAACTCTACCCGTTCCGGCAAGTATATGATTCAGGAGTATTATAAGAATTATGCCAAGAACGCCTATAACTTTATAACTGACACCAATTGGCTGCGTTTGCGTTCTATTTCCTTGTCCTACGATTTCAAGGATTTGTTGAAGAAACAAAATATAATCAAGGGGCTGACTGCTACAATTACGGGAACTAATCTGTTTGTTTGGACAAACTACAAGGGTATGGATCCCGAAACATGCGTTTCAGGTTCCGGTACAGGTGGTTCCGGTTCTGCAGGTATCGACTATTGCGGTGTTCCGGCCACAGCCGGCATGTCGTTTGGCATTAATCTTACATTCTAATAACAGATTTAAAAAGATAAGAGTATGAAGAAACTAATACATATTGCATTTGGCTTGGCGCTTGTGTTCGGCATGTCTTCTTGCGAGGACTACCTGGATGTGAATACAGATCCGGATAATCCGGTTTCCGAAACCGTATCACCGCAGCTTCGCCTGCCGTGGATACAGAACTATTATGCTTACGCATGGGGTACAGCCAGTATGCGTACCAATACGATTGCCGGTATCATGACACAGACCGGGGGCACGGCTGCCAACAGCCTCTTGTCATCATGGAATCCTGCCCAAAGTTCATGTACCACTATTTATCAGAATTTTTATCTGGGTGCAGGTGTAAATATCGATCCTTTGATAGAGAAGGCAGAAACGGAAGGAGCTTATCATTATGAAGGTGCAGCTTATTGCATTAAGGCGATGGGATTTATGATGATGCTCGATTTGCATGGCGAGCTGCCTGTTCAGGAAGCGTTTACCGGTAAGACCAATCCGGCCTATGATGACGGTAAAACCATGTATGAACTCTGTATGGGGTATCTGGACAAAGCTATCGAGAATTTTGGCAAGCAGCAGAACACCACGGCTCCCGCATTGAGTGCAGGCGATTTATGGAATGGCGGAGAGGTTTCCAGGTGGCTGAAATTATGTTACGGTCTGAAAGCCCGTTATTTGCTGAAATTATCCAAGAAAGCGGATTTGTATGATCCGGAAGCTATTTTGACGGCATTGAACTCTGCGCCTCAGTCGAATGATGACAACACCATTATGAAACATTATAATGTGGAAGGGGATGAGGTTAATTTTACGGTGAGCGATCCTTATCAGGCTTCCGTTATTTGGGATTGTACCGGATATGGCTCGACACAACGTCTGACGCGCTGGTATGTTAATCTGTTGACTAATGAATTTACAGGCGGTTCGGGTGTGAAAGACCCCCGTTTGTCAAAGCTTGTTCCTGCCATGATGACAAATGTGAAACTGAATGCTGATGGTAAAATAACGGCTAATGAATGGATTCGTGATGCCGGGGTGGATGTGATACATTCCACTACACGCGCAGAAGGCGGTCCGGTAGCTGCTTTGTTTGTAACGGGTGGAGAAACCGGTTATAATAAGGAAAAAGGCGGATTTATGATAACTTATGATTTATCCAAAGCGGATAATGAAACAAAGACGAAATTTATTGCTGATGCTCAGGCCATACACCAGACAACGGTCGACGGCAACAATGTGACCGTGCTTTATCAAAAGGGTTCTGCATATTGCAATAATAAGGATTATAAGCGTGCAGGTGATACTATTTATGTAAATTTACGTTCTAACGGTATGGCCAATAGCGGGCGGAACACTACGGATATGTATTACTATACCGATGCGAAATCAGACTATGTGGGCGGTACGGGTACATTCTATGCACGTCCTAATTCAGATTCCGATATTCTTACTTATTCGGAAATGTGTTTTATCAAGGCGGAAGTCCTTTTCCGCAAAGGAGATACCGATGGTGCATTGGATGCCTATCAAAAAGGCATAAAGGCAAACTTTGACCGTATGCAGGCTAAATTGAAATCATGGGAAGCCGAAGGAACAAAGAATCCGGATCAGAAGCCGATGGATGAAAGTGAAATCAGTACTTATATGGCAAGTTCTTCCGTATGTCAGAATGCTGCCAGTCTGACCTTGTTCGAGATTATGCGTCAGAAGATTATCGCATTGGGTATCAATACTGAAAATTGGAATGATATGCGCCGTTTGGATTATGACTATGTGGATTACGACCGTCCGCAGGATTTCACGGCTGTCAGCAAGATTGTAGGTACTTCTAAGAATGAGCCTACTTATTGGTTCCGTCGTTTCAGTCAGAGTACTCATGAGAGCAACTATAATCTGACTCAGCTAAAGGCATCCAACAAGCAAGCCATGACAGACCCGATTTGGTCGTGTCCGGTTTGGTGGGATTGTGCGACAGATAATGAGTATTACGGTTACATTAAGTAGGTCATAACCTAATTAGTTTATAGAATGTTAATTTAAATATCTTAAAATCTTGATGCACATATTATTTCATTGATTATCTTTGCACTCGAAATATGGATTTATAAGATATATTAAAATATTGGAGACCTAAACAGTCTTCATTCATAGATGATGATTGGAACAGTCGGTTCGTGAGAATCGGCTGTTTTTTGTTGGGTTTGTTTGCATATCAACAGCGGTAATGTTACTTTTGCAAGAAAGAACCCATTTAGTCAATGAAGTATGAAACAAGGTAAGAAATACATTTCTCCGGGAGCATGGTTCTCTATGGTTTATCCGGCAGACTGGAACGAATTTGAAGACGGGGAAGGCTCTTTCCTGTTTTATAATCCTAACGAGTGGACCGGTAATTTCCGTATATCGGCTTATAAGGGAGATACTGCATACGGCAGGGAATCTGTTAAGCAGGAACTCAAAGAGAATACTTCGGCCACACTTGTGAAAATAGGTCGTCTGGATTGTGCGTACAGTAAGGAGATGTTTGAGGAAGAAGGAACATACTACACTTCCCATCTCTGGATAGCTGGGATAGACGATGTTGCTTTTGAATGCTCGTTTACGGTGCGTAAGGGAGAGCCGGTGGCAGAGGCCGAAAGCATCATAGCTTCATTGGAAGTCCGTCGGGCCGGCCAAAAATATCCGGCGGAGATAATTCCGGTGCGCCTATCGGAAATTTACCGGATAAACGAAGCATACGAGTGGGTATGTACCACTGTAAAAGAGCAGTTGAAGAAAGACTTCCAGGGACAGGAAGAAGATATAGCCAATATGCAGCAGGTCATAGACAGCGGCAGCATAGGCGCCAAGAAAAAAGAGGTATGGTTGTCGCTGGGTATTACGCTTTGTGTGATTTTGGCTAATGAAGTAGACGGTTTGGAATGGCGTACGCTCATCGACGGCAATCGTGAAGCCCCTGTTCTGACGAGTGTTGCGGGCAATACCGTGATAGACCCGATGAAATTGGTATGGAGCAAAGTCAAAGCCGGAGAGCCCTGCAATCTTGCAGAGGTTTACCGGAATTTACTTTCATGACAAGCCATTGCCCGATTCATATTGCCGTCTGCATGGCAATTTCTCAATTTTAATTCTCAACTCTCAATTTAATAAGTTTTGGCAGCAGTAAATTCAATCCTTCAAGTGGAAAACCTGACTAAGTCGTTTGGCGACTTGGTACTATTCGAGAATATATCCTTTGGTTTGTCCGAAGGGCAACGGGTGGGGCTTATTGCCAAGAATGGCAGCGGCAAGTCCACACTGCTTAATATCCTTTCCGGAAAAGAAGGCTATGACGGCGGTACAATCTCTTTCAGACGTGATATACGTGTCGGCTATCTGGAACAAGACCCTCAATATCCGGAAGAGCTGACTGTGTTGGAAGCATGTTTTCATCATGGCAACAGTACCGTAGAGCTGATAAAGGAGTATGAACGTTGCATGGAGACGGAAGGGCATCCCGGTTTGGATGAAATTCTAGTGCGCATGGACCATGAGAAGGCCTGGGAGTATGAGCAGAAAGCCAAACAAATTCTTTCCCAACTCAAAATCCGCGATTTCAATCAGCAGGTGAAGTCTCTGTCCGGCGGACAATTGAAACGTGTGGCACTTGCCAATACGCTTATCACCGAACCCGATCTCCTTATATTGGATGAGCCTACCAACCACCTCGACCTGGATATGACCGAATGGCTGGAAGATTATCTGCGCCGCACCAACCTCACTCTGCTGATGGTGACGCACGACCGCTACTTCCTCGACCGTGTCTGCTCGGAGATAATCGAGATAGACAACCGCCGTATATACCAGTACAAGGGCAATTACAGCTATTATCTGGAAAAACGCGAAGAGCGCATCGAAGCCAAGACCGTAGAGATAGAACGCGCCAATAACCTGTATCGTACGGAGCTTGAATGGATGCGGCGTATGCCGCAAGCCAGAGGGCATAAGGCACGTTACCGGGAAGATGCTTTTTATGAATTGGAGAAGGTAGCCAAGCAACGTTTCAATAACGACAATGTAAAGCTGGATGTAAAGGCATCCTATATCGGCAGCAAGATATTCGAGGCAGACCACCTCTATAAGTCCTTTGGCGACTTGAAGATA
>PPYF01222448.1_pt1 | contig 11849 bp, 9 predicted proteins | sample 1559871 | NCBI WGS metagenome assembly PPYF01 (sample SAMN08240021, study PRJNA423297) | Human gut metagenome, whole genome shotgun sequencing project. | reverse complement strand
AGCCCTCAGAAGCAGCACAGAGAAGGATCCCCTGCTGCTTCTGGAAGAGATCATGGACCTTCCTTCTGTCCACATGCATGGACCTGAACATCATGCCATTGTTCCCAGTGTTCTTCTGACTGCACTTCGCAATAATGGAGAGCGTATGAATTACGATACCGCATTATCTGAAATCTGTAAAAGAGCGAGGCAGGTTCCCGGTGGTACCTGCGGTTACTGGGGAGTGTGTGGTGCAGCAGCAGGTGCCGGAATCTTTATGTCTGTTATGACCGGATCCGGTCCCCTCCATAAGGATGCATGGCCCTTTCCTCAGAAGCTTGTCTCTGTTATTTTATCCAAACTGGCTGATGTTGGTGGTCCGCGCTGCTGTAAACGCACCAGCAGAATTGCTATTGAAGAAGCGATCAGGTTTTACAGGCAGTTCAGCTCTGTAAAGATTCCGCTGTCTTCTGTACTATGTAAATATTTTGAAGATAATAAAGAATGTATCAGAGAGGACTGTCCGTATTATCCTGTGAACAAATAACTATTCATAAAATAAAAAACAGAACGAAATCCGACTGATAGTCAATGGGTTTCGTTCTGTTTTCTAATAGTTTCTCTATAAAATAATACGTTTCGCAGGATACAATGCCCTATCGCTCCATTCTGCTTTTCTGCAGTCCAAAGAAATAATATTCTTCTCTGTGCAGACATTTCTGATCAGTTCTTCTCCGTTATCTGATATAAAAAGTGCTGTGATTTCTTTTTTCCCTCCAACACTCCTTACACAGTAATCTACCAGTTTCGGAAACTGAAACAGTAATTCATCCATTTCTCTCATACTTTTGGACTGGTCGATGCGCCTTACAAAATCCAGACGCCTTACCTCACTTCCGCAGATACATTTTCCGGGGATGATACGTGTATGATCGCCGGTCCTGTATCTGATCAGAGGCTGTGCCTCCATCCCAATGGTTGTGATCACCAGTTCTCCCCATTGACCGTCAGGCAGAACATTTCCCTCTTTATCTATGATCTCTGTGATACAATGATTCTCCCTCATGTGCATGCCCTCATGAGCCTGACAGCAAATCGCACCCCCAAGTCCCATCTCTCTGGAACCATAATGAGGCCAGAGTGGTGTTCCCAAAATTTTTTCTATTGCTTTCATTACTGTTTCCGGACAGGCATCCCCTGATATCAGTGCTCTCTTTATACTGCCTTTTCCACACATTCTGAGCATGGAAAGCAGTGCTGTCGGCATACCTACATAAGTATCCGGCCGCTCCTCTTCCAGAATTGTTTTTAACTCACCATAGGTTTTATTGTTCCCGGTTAAAAGGGGATGTGCTCCTATACGTCTGATTGCGTCTGCGATCAGTTCTCCCAGTCCAGAAGGACCTGAAAACGGCATGGCAACCATAGTCCTGCTTCCCGGATAAATAAACTCACCAAGTCCGGCCATAAAAAGTTCTATGGTATGTTCACAATCTCCTTCTGTATAAAATACACGTTTACCTGCACCTGTTGTTCCGCTTGTCTGTTCTGAAATGATCCTCTGTATTTCTCCCTGAGAGCACAGTAACATCCTGCCCCCTTTCTGAGCAAGGTCGGATTCCGTTGTAAAGGGAAGGGTTTTCAGATCATCAAGGCTTTCCAGCCTTTCCGGCAGATCTCTATAAAATCCCTGCCTTTCTTTTTCTCTTTTCAGAACAGCATTCAGTTTATCCAGCTGTATTTTGTTTATTGTTTCCCTTGTAATATCTGTAATTTTTTCCTGCCTACAGATCATTGCATCTATATTGGATCGTTTCACTTTCTGTATAAATATGTTCCTTTCAGATTAGTCAGATTATATGCACAGAACGGTACCATTCCGTGATCAGGATCCACTTCACAGATATAACAGCGTTTCAGACGGTCAAGATCCAGATTCCAGGCATCCTGAAAGATCATACCTGATACTGCAAAGGTTTCATTATGTATCCGGATCAGAAACTCATCTAGCGCATCTGTCTGTGTCATTTCTCCCTCATCATAGGTTTTTGTACTGTAGCTCCACTGATTTTCCACATACTGCCTGGAATCATCACTGGTAGTACAGCAGCATCCTTTTCCTGATTTTTTTTCAAGAAGCTTCAGTTCCTGCTCTCCTTTTCTCAGATAACTTGCATGAAAGGAGCAGTAGGGATTCTCTGCGCCGCCGCCTGCAAAATCCTCAATTTTCATCAGTCCCTCTGTCTGTTCTTCAATAAGCCTCAGCATCTTTGGTATGGTGATGGGATTTTGGGGGCGCTTCTGGGAACATCTGCCAAAATAACTGATAGGCTGAAAATGTACGCCACGAACAAAGGGCATATGATCCAGACCAAATTTCAGGATATCCCCTACCTGCATATCATTTACTCCCGGCGCAATGACCGGCACAAGAGCAATACCAAGCTCTGCTTCTGAGCAGTTTAAGACCGCCTTTTTCTTCAGTTCCATCATAGCCTGTCCACGTAAAGTCTCATAAACCTGATCTGTCACACCGTCAAACTGAAGAAATACTGTATTCAGTCCTGCTTTTTTCAGCTTTCCGGCATACCCCTCCTCCCTGGCAAGCCGGATCCCATTGGTATTTAACTGAAAAAATGTAAATCCTTTTTCTCTTCCCATATGTATGATTTCAGGCAGATCGTCCCTCATGGTTGGTTCTCCTCCTGAAAGCTGTATATTAAAGGGACCTCCGTGAGCCATCAGAAAATCATACTGTTTTTCTATTTCACAGATGGGAATATCTCCCTTTTCCCTGTCTTCTCCTGCTGAAGCAAAGCAGACAGGACAATGCATATTACAGCGTTTTGTAACTTCCAGGATCATACAGCAGCCTTTTCTTTCATGTTCCTCACAGAGTCCGCAATTATCCGGACAGGATTTTTCTTTAACCTTCGGATTTACAGGCGTTTCTGCTGAGAGATTTTCTCTTCCCCAGGAAAGATAATCTGCTGCATTTCCTTCCCAGATCAGGGTCTGAAATTTTCCATGAGCATTGCATTCCTTTACCAGATAGATCCCGTCTTCACCGATACCTTTTATGGCAGGAACTACCTTCATACATTCCGGACAGACACTCTTTGTTTTGCCGATGGTGATCAAAGCTTCAGTACCTCCCGCTCTGTCAGAATTTCCATAACTTTTGTATAAGTATCTGCAATAAGTCCAGGACATTTCTCCATGATCACACCCCAGTCCAGATGAGTGATATCCTTACAGTAAAAAGCTCCGAATTCTTCCTCTGTCTTCTGGCGGAACCACTGATATAATTCCTGTACAGCCGGTTTCATCTGTGCATCTTCCTTCTCCTCAGGAGCCAGATTTCCGAGAAAATATCCGATGGCACAGGCACTTCCTGTCAGACATCCGCAGGTATCTCCACAGTAACCGATTCCTCCGCCAAGGCCTCCCATTGCCTTTACAAGCTGTGGATTTTCCTCTCCTATGGTTTCCAGAGTCATGATCATAATGATCTGTGAACAATGATATCCCATGCTACCTAATTCCATTATTCTTTCGTAAAGATCCATACATTACTCCTTTCTGCCAACCACCATGGTATAGCCTATTTTTCTGCCTTTGTATTCTTTCTGCCAAGATCCACACCCTGCACATTCAGACCAAATGCTTTCATGATCCGCACGGTCTCTCCCTCTCCTGCTCCCAGATCCAGAGCTTTCATTCCTTTTTTCAATTCTATGCTTTTCAGAAGATGAATTGTCTGCTCTTCCCCTCCGGGGTGTCTGTTCATCTATTTATCCTCCAGTGCACGTTCCACTGCCAAAACCTTTCCAAGAGCCAGCTCTTCCGGAACATAGACAAAGCCACATTTGGGACAGACCGGCATCTCAACAGGAAAACCGTTCTCCAGATACATAAATTTTGCTTTTCCCTTTACAAGAGGAACCTTGCATTTCATGCAGGTCAGCTTTCCCTCAGGATCAATGGTATAATATGTTCTCTCTACTGCCATTACTGTCCCACCCTTTTCATAATATTCATTCTATGACTGTATGCTCTGCGTACCAGATACCCTTCTTCTGTTTCCACAAATCTCACCCAGAATGTAACATTTCCAAGTCTGCTCCTTGTCACCAGTTCTTTTGTCTCTTCATCAAAGATCGCTTCCTGATTTTCTCTGTAATCTGATAATACACGCTCCACATCGCTTTTCAGGATCATACGTTCATCCATCATACTGATGGCATCTTCTGTATATGCAACGGTATAATCTTTTTTCTCCATCATCAGTTCCTCATTCCATATATTTTTTAAAAGCTTCTCTTTTAGCTCAAGCCGGTTGTAGCGTTTCTCACTGATATCCGGCATATTGGCGGCATTTATACCATACAGAAGTTCCAGGATATGTCTGGATTCCCTGCCTTCCCTGACAAATCGGTCCCTGCATGCCATGCAGTACGTTATATATGGGGAATCGGATCGTTCCAGACACTTTTCTGTCATTTTATCTGCCATCTCTTTATTAGCGTAGGCAGTCAGTCCGCCGTATCCGCAGCAGGGAGACAGATCTCTGGAATATTCTGTATTTACAACAGTGCACCCCATATCTGCAAGAAGCTCTCTTATTGTATCCTGTGTCTGTGTATCTCCCCTGGCACCGCAGGCATCATGTATTGCAACAGGTATCTCCAGTCCTTTTGCCTGTCCGGGAAGTCCGATTTCCTTTAAGATCTCCCAGATTCCTGTGACTTTGGCGCCAAGACTCTCTTTTAACTGTTTCATACAGCTTGGACAGCCTGCTATAATCATAGGATCTCCCAGTTTTGCAAGCTCCTGCTTCAGCTGTTCATTTACCTTTTCTGTCATTTCATAGCGTCCTGCCCATTCACTGATAGCACCACAGCATCCCAGCATCAGAGCAACACCGCCCTCTGTCCTCCTGCACAGATCCTCATATGCCTCTGTGACAACATCCGGCGCTATAGCTCCTGCCTGACATCCTGGGAAAAATACATATCTGCAGGTTTCATATCCCGGCTGAGGTCTGCATAAGAAAGCCTCCGAATTGGAGAACAGCATATCCATCAGTGCAAATTCATGAGGTGCCAGAGGCATTTTGTCTGTAGATACCATGTTTTCTCTTGCAGATTTGCAGACCTGGCTCATATCAAACCCATTTGGACAGGTTACAGTACACTGTCCGCAGAGTGAACAGGAATTCATCGGTTTATTCATCTGGTGATCTCCCATAATGATCTGGGTATTATTATAAATCTCACGTGCAAGAAGACCCGGATGCTTTTTATATTCCCTTAAATAGACACAGCTTTTCATACACTCATCACAGTGACACTGAATGCATCGCTTTGCTTCCTCAACAGCTTCTTCTTTTGAATATCCATCTGTGCTGCAGGGAATCTTTTTGGAGCCTTTCATCCCGTCCATATTTGTATAGAGCCTGGTGGTAACTGCTCCTTCACTGCCTCTGTTGCTGTGGGGCGAAAGATTCTGTACAAGGAGGTCTACAGTCAGGGCAGCTCTCTTTGCAGCAAAAGCTGCATCCATCACAGACCGGACCGGACCGCTGACAATTCCCGCCTGTTCTCTCAGCATGATCTCTGCGTCTGCTGTTTCCTCTGGAGCCAGCTTTTTGGCCACCTCCTCTGAAGCACAGACCACATCTGCCTCCTTCATTTTCGCTCTGATAAACGGAAGGTCAAGACTGCATCCGAATTCAAAGGAAAGGTCCATGGAACTGAGACGTTTTACCTCATTTTTGCGATCTGATTCCAAAAGCTCCGGAGCTGCTGCTGCAATATAGGCTTCATAATCTTTCTCCTGACAGTAAATGGTTGCAGGATACATCTTCTTTTCCAGTTCCCCTGCAAGAAACAGCGGGAACAATCCTGAGCCAAAGATCACAGCCTTTTTTTTCTTTCTGATACGAAATACACTGCTCCGTTTTCCAGGTTCCCCATATCGTACAATGGCACGCTCTACTTCACGTATGGATATGCCATCACCCAGCTCACAGAGTCTGCATTTTTCCTCACATGGTGCAGTACATCCGTTACAGAGGATCATGGGAAATGGTGTGATCTTTTCATAGATAGCCAGAGCTTTCTTAAAGTTTCCTTTTGCAGCATAAAACAGCATTTCTTTTGTATCTGCTTTGAAAGGACAGGCTGCAACACAGTACGCCGGCTGTTCATGAACACAGAGGCTGATCATATGATCCATCTCTTCCTTTGACATTCGATTTACGTGATAAACATGAGTGGAACCTCTTTCCTGTATATATGTCATAACCCGATACTCCTTTCATTTCCAAAGGGGAGACAGTCTCCCGTCTCCCCTTATTATATCACATGATAAAATTATACTGACAGTTATTTCTCAAGTTCCTTTAATGCTGCAAGAACCTTTTCAGGACGGGCAGGAACACGTGTGATACGTGCGCCTGTAGCATTGTAGATCGCATTCAGGATTGCAGGATGAGGAGCATCCAGCGGAGCCTCACCACAGCCGGCAGCACCGTAAGGACCGCTTGGGCGATATGTTTCATTGAAATGAAGTTCAATATCATCCGGCGCATCATTTGGATACGGAATGCCACAGTTCTTCAGAGAAGTATCATGGTTCAGATCCTCGAAATCTTCTGTAAGAGCAAGACCAATACCCTGTACAAGGCCGCCGTAGAAGTTGCCTTCTACAAGAAGTCTGTTCATGATGGTACCTACGTCAGCCACACAGGTGAATTTTTCAACTTTAACTTTACCTGTTTCTGTATTAACAGCAACTTCCGGAAGGAAGATCGTATACATGTAGGTTGCAAACGGATCACCCTGTGCTGTATCCTGATCGATCGGATGATCTGCACAGAAGGTTGTCACCCAGTTACCTTCATATTTTGTTGCAAGACCCTCAGCCACCATCTCATCATAAGTACGGAAGGTTCCGTCTTCTTTCTTCATGGCTGCCACAAGGTTTTCTGCTGCCAGACGACATGCATTACCTGACATAACCTGTGAACGTGATCCACCTGCAGGACCTGCATTAGGACATGTCTTGGTATCATTCATAACAAGTTTGATCTGTTCCGGTCTGATTCCTGCCTGACGAAGTGTTTCATGTGATGATACAAGAACCCCCATATCAGCGCCCTGTCCGTGATCTTCCCATGCAGCATACATTGTAACTGTTCCATCCGGATTCAGCTCTGCAAATGCGTTTGATGTATCAACACCATCAAGACCACAGCCATATACACCGAGAGATACACCGATACCATATTTGATCTTGCCATCAGAAGCTGCATTCTTTTCAGCCACACGTTTCTTAGCTGCTTCATACAGTGGACGAGCTGTCTTGAACAGTTCTTCTTCACAGTATACTTCAGGCGGATAACCTGTAGGGATCGTACTGCCTTCTGATTCTTTGTAACAGTTCATTTCACGGATATCGAAGGGGTCGATTCCCATCTTTGCAGCCAGAACATCTATCGCAATCTCAGATCCCATATAAGACTGAGGAGATCCGTAAGCACGGAATGCTGAACCCCATGCATGGTTTGTAAACACTGTTGTAGATTTGTTACGGATAGAATTGATTCCATAGCCTGCACCTGTAAACTGGGAAAGTCTCATTGTAAGCAGATCACCGAATTCTGAGTATGGACCATGATCCACATAGTTATTGCCCCAGAGTGCAAGAAGCTTACCATTTTCATCTGCTGCAAGCTTGATATTCATAAATGCAGGGGATCTCTTTCCTGTATAAGTAATATTCTGGAACTGATTAAATACCAGAGACACAGGACGTTCAAGGATCTTAACAGCAGCGCCGATCAGAGCCTCATTTGTAGGAGAGAACTTGTAACCAAAGGTTCCTCCTGCATGGTTCTGAACAATTCGTAAGTTCTCCATTGGCACACCGATACCATCAGCGATCATAGGCATATGCAGATGGATACCAATGGATTTGGAATGAACAGTTATCATACCGTCTTCGTCAATGTAACCATAACCGCAGTCCGGCTCAAGATGAAGATGAGGCTGACGTGAACAGTAAGATTCGATCTCAACCTGCTGTGAATCCGGAATGCTGTCCCAGTCAAAATCAGGACCCTTGATACAGTTTGTCTCAAAGAATGCGTTCGGAATACCGGGATGAATCTCTGCCGCATCCGGTGCGATGGCATCCATTGCATTCATATATGCAGGAAGCTCTTCGATCTCAACTTTAACTGCTTCTGCTGCTGCCCTTGCATGCTCTTCTGTATCAGCAGCTACGATGGCAATCGCATCACCAAACTGGAAGATTTTTTCATCGCAAAGTACAGGACGTTCGAAACCGTCTGTCTTGTTGTGTTTTGGAAGCATTACAAGACCATTGATCTTATTGGTTCCGCCTGCTGCCTTAATATCTTTTGCTGTGATAACACGAACAACACCAGGCATACTCTCTGCTTCTGCTGTGTCAATATTGAGAATATTTGCATGAGAAACCTTTGCCTGTGTAAGAGCAAGGCGAAGTGTTCCTGATGGCATCTTTAATGCATCATCTGCACCAAAATCCCAGGTACCTGTTACCTTCTGTGCTGCTGACGGACGGATATAATTTGTTCCAACAATAGAATCACCTGTCTGTTTGAACACAAGGTCTTCCTTTGTCATCTCGCCGCGCATAACTGCTGCTGCAGCCATAGTAGCATCGATCAGCGGCTTATAGCCTGTACAACGGCAGAGATTACGCTGTTTGTTAAACCAGTCTCTTACCTCCTCACGGGTAGGACTTGGATTATTGTCCAGAAGCACTTTTGCTGAAATAATAAATCCCGGTGAACAGAAACCGCACTGTGCGCATCCATATGCCATCCATGCAACCTGGATTGGATGCATATCAGAAAGTGTTCCCACACCTTCAATGGTTGTGATCTCTGCATGATCGGGAACACGGCTCATCTTGTAGATACAGGATCTTGTGACTTTTCCGTTCATAATAACATTACAGGCTCCACAGTGACCTTCACCGCAGCCAATCTTACATCCTGTAAGAAGAAGGTGATCACGGAGCACCTGCGCCAGTGTCTCATCCTTATCAAGAATAAGTATTCTCTCAACACCATTAATCTTCAATGTCTTTTTAATCATGTCCCATTCCTCCTTTTAAAAAAATTCATTTCAATCTTACTGATCTTCAGGCTTATGTGTTCCGCACGAATCATGGTCAGCTCCCCTGCCTGTCAGATCTTTCAGTCTCTCTATTCCTCTGGCGGAATAGAAAACAATGGAAGAGCTGCTCCCGTCCAGATTCTCACCGCTGAGCTTTAAAACATTTGCATTCTCATAATAATCGATGGGAAGCGTCCGGCTATATACAACCCCTGTACGCTCATCTTTTACCTGTACAGTAACTTCTTTTGCGGTAATCTCAAAAATCTTATCCATAAAAAAGTTCTCCTGTCCACGTTATTTTATATATCCATACTACCATAATTTTGCACAATTATACAAATTACAAATAATTAATAGTTGGCTATTTTATATATTGCAGACAATTTTATTTTGTTTTATTTAAAATTTTAACTATTTTTATTCTTTTATATGTTATAATAATATCAAATTTGTATAATATCATTGAAAGAAGGAGGTATCTAAATGCAGACAGGCGCCCTCATCGTGGCTGCGGGGAAATCATCACGAATGGTAGACTTTAAACCCATGCTTCAGCTTGGCTCCATTTCCATCGCACAGCGCGTGATCAATAATTTCCGGCAGGCCGGAATCTCCAAAGTAGTAGTGGTAACCGGATATCATGCAGATGTTCTGGAATGCCACCTGGCTTCCAATAATGTAGTCTTTCTTCGAAATGAGAACTATGCAAACACTCATATGTTTGATTCTGTCCGAATCGGACTTGAGTATCTGAAAGACAAAGTGGATACGGTACTCTTTACACCTGTTGATGTTCCGCTGTTCACAGCCCAGACAGTCACTCAAATGCTCTCTCTGGGGCGTCCCCTTGTAACTCCGGTCTGTAATGGCAATCCCGGTCATCCCATTCTGATCCGTTCCACACTGATTGATTCCATCCTAAGTGATGACGGAAAATCAGGACTTAAAGGTGCTGTGGATAACTGCGGGGAACCCATGTATTATCTTAATGTAAAGGATCCCGGTATTATTCATGATGCTGATACACCAGAGGATTATGCTGAACTTCTCCGCATACACAACCAGAGTCTGATCCGTTCTGAAATCCATATTCAGCTAGCCCGGGAAAAAGTTTTTTTTGATGAAAAACTCTATTCGCTGCTTACACTGATCCATGAAACAGGATCTGTCCGCGATGCCTGTGAGCGCATGCACATTTCCTATTCTACCAGCTGGAACCTGATCCATACCCTGGAATCACAGCTTCATGAACCTCTGATCATCAGAAGCCAGGGCGGTACAAGGGGAAGCCATAGCGAACTGACACCATACGGCGAAGAATTTCTGAAACGATATGCCCGTTTTTCAGACAGCAGGCCATATGGCACCTGAGCTTCCACATATCATTGTTTCTGATCTGTCAGAACGAAATCTGGGAGAATGGGATGGCCTTTCTTTTGATGAAATACGCCAGAGATGGCCGGACATTTATAAAGCGCGTGGGAATAACCCTGATCATCCGATCCCGGGAGCAGAAACTCCTGCTGCATCTGGTTTTCGCTTTTCGCAGGCAGTTCATAAGATTCTTTGCGCTTCTGAAGGTGATATTGCAGTGGTAACTCATACAGATGTAATCTCTTCTTATTTACATGCATTACATTCTGATATGTACAGCAGGCAGCAGTTTCGTCTGCCCTGCGGCTCTTACTATCATCTGGAAGTGAATGAAAAAAATAATATTTCTTTCTCTGATCCCAGTTATATACTGCCTCATCCTGAATTAAATGACGGACTATGTCTCAGGCTTCGCAATGCTGTTTCTCTGCCCCGTCATGTACAAGCTCACAGTGATGCTGTTACTGAACTTGCCTGTTGTTTATGCAATATGCTGGAATCCAATGGTTATATCTTTGACCAGAAGCTTGTTCGCTCCGGTGCACTTCTGCATGATATTGCCAGACTTCAGAGGCATCACGCGAAAACAGGCGGTGAACTTTTCTTACAGTTAGGTTATCCTGAGATCAGCCAGATCATTTCACAGCACCATGGTCTGTTGGAAGCCACGCTGGATGAAGCAGCTATTGTATTTCTGGCTGATAAACTGATTCAGGAAACACAGCGTGTAACCATAGAAAAAAGATTTGCCGACAGCATGAGTAAATGCAAAAGTCCGGAAGCTCGCAAAGCTCATGAGCAGCAGTTAGAACAAGCCCGCAAACTGCAGGACATGATACAATCACTCTGCCATATCACGCTTTAGTTCAGGCGGGCAGACGTACACAACTGGAGCAGAAAAATCACTTAATTTAGTTAGGAGGTATTTTATTATATGAGAACATTATTTCAGACAATAAAACAACAATTCCTGGAGGGAAACGATCTTGTACTTGTTTCCGTTACAGCATCCTCAGGGTCTACACCAAGAGGTGCCGGTTCCCGCATGCTGGTCGGAAAAAACGGCAGAATTTCCGGAACCATCGGAGGTGGAGCTGTAGAATATCGTGCTGAATGTATGGCATTGGATATTCTTGAAAAAAAGGAATCCTGCGAGCATGAATTCCGGCTGAATCATAAAGATGTTGAAAATATTGGTATGATCTGTGGTGGTGATGTTACGGCCTTTTTCCAGTATCTTGATCATAACGATCCGATTATTATGGAAATCACGGAAACTGCTGAAAAATTCTATGAAGAGCGAAAAGATTTCTGGCTGAT